>Ga0302252_1000814_pt1 | contig 22438 bp, 17 predicted proteins | sample AAG_RA_Leu_MG_FD_193511 | JGI IMG/M metagenome (GOLD analysis project Ga0302252, IMG submission 193511) | Enriched activated sludge microbial communities from anaerobic digester in WTTP, New Holstein, Wisconsin, United States - AAG_RA_Leu | ecosystem: Engineered > Bioreactor > Anaerobic >...
CCTTTAATATCGCAAACCGGTATATTTTGGCCGCTTTCAAAATACCTTTTCTCATCAAACACTCCATAATTCGGAAGCTTAATTTTATGATAAACGTAAATAATGCGGCCTCCATGCAACAACGCAGCAGCATTATAAATTTTCCCATGTTTACGATCAACAAAACCTACTACTGCAAAATTTGATTTTACACTTGAGGCAATTTTTTTTAACCAATGCAAATTCCTTGCAATAAAATGGGGTTTAAGCAATAAATCTTCCGGAGGATAGCCGGTAAGACACAGTTCCGGAAATACCACCAAATCAATATTGCGCGATGAGGCTAATTTAAGCTTTTCTTTTATTTTTTTAGCATTTCCGTCGAGATCGCCAACAGTGCTATTTATCTGACACAAACATATTTTCATTAGGTTAAAACCTTCATAAGCTTAAGATAATCTTTGCTTTCAAATTTTGATTTTTTTATTGCGTTCTTTAGGCTGATAGCTACTAATTTCCCGTTTCGTATTCCAACTACTTTGTTTTTTATCCCTCTTGCCAGAAGCTCGACTGCAAAAACTCCAAATTTTGTACCTAAAATCCTATCCTGCGCCGTGGGTCTTCCTCCTCGTTGGATATGCCCAAGTACAGTAACTCGTGTTTCGAGAGAAGTTATTTCTGTTATGTGTCGCGCAATTATAGCGGCCTTGGCCTTGCCTTCCGCAACAATTATAATCCAGCTGATTTTACCTCTTACATTCCCTTCTGTTATTTCTTCTGCAATCTTATGTATGTCATAAGACGCTTCGGGAATTAGCACATCTTCGCATCCTCCCGCTAATGCTACATTTAATGCTATGTAACCACACTCCCTACCCATAACTTCTACAACAAAAACACGTTCAAGCGATGTAGCCGTATCTCTTATTTTGTCAATTGCATCAAGCGCTACATTTACCGCCGTATCGGAACCAAGCGTAAAATCTGTTCCATTTACATCATTATCTATTGTTGCTGGAATTCCAATAACCGGAAATTTATACTCCTCATAAAATGTTTTGGCTCCCATTAAGGAACCATTCCCGCCTATAACAATCAGCCCATCTATCAGGTTTTCTTTAAGCGTTCTGTAAGCCTTGGCCCTGCCAATTTTTGTCATAAATTCTTTTGAACGAGCGGTTTTCAGAACAGTACCGCCATTGTTTATAATACCTGATACATTTTTTCGGCCAAGCTTTTCTACTTCGAAATGCATAAGTCCCTGAAAACCACGATAGACTCCAAAAACTTCAATGCCCTTGGATATTGCCGCCCTGACTACTGCTCTTATCGTAGCGTTCATTCCGGAACAATCACCGCCGCTTGTTAAAACTGCTATTCTTTTTTTCATATATTCACCATTTTTTATTTTAGAACCTAAATAAGATCCATCGGTACGCTTACTTCATTTGCTCGCTCGGGATGGCATTGTTGGAAAATGAATTTTTCAGCAATGCCATATTCTAAATCAACCGTTTTTATTAATCAAACTATATATTTTTTCTCTCGAAATAGTAGTGTATCTCCCCTCTTTTATGCCGCCCAACCTGATTCCGCCTATTCTTATTCTGTTCAAGCGTTTTACGCGATATCCCAAAAAATAAAGCAAGAGTCTTATTTCTCTTTTTTTTCCTTCATTTAATATAATGGCGATGGTTTTCTTGTCACGAGTTAAATATTTTACCCTGTTGAATTTCATCATTGAGCCTTCAAAATATATACCCTTAAGAAGTTTTTTTTCATCCTTGCCGTCTAACGCTTTGTCAATAGAAGCAATGTATTCTTTTTCAATTAAAAATTTTGGATGAGTTACCCTATAGGAAAGGTCACCGTCATTTGTTAATATAATTAGCCCTGTAGTATCCTTATCAAGCCGACCGACCGGATACAAACGACCAAACTTAGGTTCAATGTAATCTGTTATTTTTTTCTCCGCGAATTTATCGTCTAATGTGCAAATTACGCCGCGCGGTTTATTAAAAAGCAAATAAATATTTTCAGGGATATATATATTTTTTCCGTCTATGCTTACAATGTCGGAAGCCTTCACCTCATAAGCAGGATTATTTACAATAACGTTGTTAATGCTGACTTTGCTGTTTTTAACTAAATCAACAGCTTTGCGTCTTGAACAATATCCTGTTTTTGAAAGATAGGCGTTCAGCTTCATGTTTTACTTGGTATTTGGGCTAACATATCGTTTGCGATTTTATACACCTCATCTATGCTTATAGATGATAAACATTTAAAACCATTTTTGCACATATGCGCAAAACATTTTGTACAGCCAACATCTTTATGAAAAATATAGCATTTGGGGTTTAATGGTTTCCACCTTCTAACAGAAAGCCCAGGATTATTCCTTCCGAATATCGCTATAGTAGGAACCTTAAAAGATGCAGCAATATGCATTGGACCAGAATCGTTAGTAACAAAAAGCGAGCATCTTTTAAGCAAAGAAGCCAATTCACTTATTGAAAGTTTACCTGTAAGATTAATCAGACCGTCATGAAAATTTTTATTTATATACTTAACTTCTTCAGAATCTGCTTTTTCTGATATTAGAAAAATTTTAAGCCCGCAGTTTTTATCTTTATAATTGTTAAAAAGCTTCCAAATAAACTGGGTAAAATATTCCTTGGGCCACATTTTTGATTTGCAACTTGCTGTCGGATTTATCACAACAATTGCCTCATCTTTAATATTAAATTTTCTAAAAATTTCATCTATCCTGTCATCCGAAGATTTTTTAATAGGCATGAAGATGTCCGAGCCATCCGCCGGAATTCCCAAAGGTTTCAATAAATCAAAATTATATTCGCTTTCATGCTTCTCTCCTAAATGTTTCGTGTGTTGAATCTTATCCGTAAGTAAAAAAGACATTTTTCTGTTATAGCCAATTCTTTTCGGTATCCCTGCCAAGAAAGCAACCAAATGCATTCTTGTTGTTGGATGTAAAATTATGGCTACGTCAAATTTCCGCTTTTTCATTTTTAAAGCAAAACATATATTTCCAATAATACCTTTTTCCTTTGTTTTTTTATCATATACCATAATCTCGTCCAGCTCACGATTACCGTCAACTATATCTTTTGTATATGTTGAAACTGCCATGGATATATAAGAATTCGGGAAGATATTTTTCAGTGTTGCAATAACCGGCGTTGACAAAATAACATCGCCTATCCTATCTGTGCGCGCTACAAAAAATCTTTTTGCATCCTGTTTAAAAATAATTTTTTCATTTCTAAGCAATTGCTGCGCCACAGTTGCTACCTTGTCTTCGCCAATACAAGCCGTACAGTAATGAATATTATATTTACATCTTGCTTTTTTACAAGGTACACATGGAAAACTTCTCTGAAAAACAAAAGAACAATCGCTCGATGGACCATATTGAACTGGTGACGTAGGACCAAATATTGCAATAATTTTTGCATTCACAATTGAACCAATATGTAAGGGCGCACTGTCGTTTGTAATCAAAAGATTTGAGCGTTTTATAATACAGGTTAGCTCCTGTAAATTCGTTTTACCGGTAAGATCAATTGCTTGAGGATTTTCGTTCTTTATTTTTGTGTTAATTTCTTTATCGCCTTCATCTCCAACCAAAATAATATTGGCATTCATATTATCTATAAGATATTTTACGATATATGAATACTTTTCAAGCGGCATTATTTTCAATCCACTTTTTGATCCCGCAGCTATCACAACCACTGGTTTTTGTCTGTCAAATGTTGAAAAAATTTTTTCGACATTATTTTGGTTTATAGACGATATAAAAAAATCGCCTCTTACGCTTGCGCTGTCTAATTTTAGCTTTTTTAGTTTTGCTAAAAAAACATCTTTTTTATGCTTTCTGTTTCCATCTACTCTATCAAGCAGACCAACTATATGTTTCGCTCCCGCAAGATATGGAATGATTGAGTTTCGAAAATCAACTATAATGTCATATCTTTCTTTTCTTAATTTCCGTATCAGTTCTATCTTTTTTCTGAGAGCCAAAAATTTATTGTATGCTATGGTTTTTTCCACATATGGAAAATCACAAAAGACCTCAACGCAGGCAGGACTGGTCATAATATGGATTTTTGATGCATTATACTTTTTGTGAACAGCACAAAGCGCTGGTATTGTAAGGATAATATCACCTATGTTGCTTTGCGTAATAAATAGTATTTTACGGATATTTTTCATTTTATTTATATTATAAACCAAGAATATCTTTTGACTTGGCAAACACTTCAGAAACTACTATTTCCTTCATGCAATCATTACTTTGACAGGAAATGTCGTAACAAGGTATTTTGCATTTCAAATCTTTATTCTGTATTATTACTGCGTTTTTTATTCTATACGGACCTGTTATATCCGGCGACGTCGGCCCATACATCCCCAACACTTTAGCCCCTACGCTTGCTGCTATATGCAATGGCCCTGTATCGGATGAGATAACCAAATCGGTCTTTTTAAATAATGCTGCCAGTTGTTTTAAATTTGTTCTCCCGCACAGTGACATTATGCGCGTATTTTCCCCACCGGCAATTTTTTCTGCCAAAACAGCATCTTTGGCTGAACCAGTAATAACAACTTGGACATCGAGTTCTTTAATTATTTTGTCAATCAAACCAGCAAAATTCTCCAATGGCCATCGTTTAGGCAGCCAATTACCCCCCATATTTACTGCAACTATTTTTTTGTTTTTGTCAATTTTTTCAGTTAAAATATTATCGATATATATTTCATCATCTTTTGAAATAAAAAAATCACATCCCTGATCATCTAAAACAAATCCAAGATGCCCCAGTATATTCAGATAGAAATCAGCCCTGTGCATATCATATTGCGGCATGGGTATAATCTTTTTTAATAAAAAATTTCTTTTTTTATAAGAATACCCTATTGTATTAGAAATCCCTGCCAGGCGAATTACAAATGTCTTAGTAAAAGACCTATGAAGTAAAAATGCCGTATCGAAGCGCTCGGATTTTAAAAATTTTATAAAGTTAATTTTTGATGCTATTGTTTTGTGAGTTTTTCTCTCATCAAAAGATATAATTTTATCAATATTATGATTAAGGGTTAATATTTCCATGCATGATGGCGTAACGATTGACGCTACGTAGGAATCGGGGATATTTTTTTTGAGGCATCTAAAAAAAGGGGTTGAAAACAGAACATCTCCTATCCAATTAACATTTACCACAACTATTCTTTTCATATTTAACACACAGCAATATTTTTAGTGCTTAATTTGGTAGAATTCATCAATTGTCGTTTGATATGCTTCTTCTACTTTTTCTATCATTTTGGCAAGCGAAAACTTTTCATAAACAAGCATGTGCCCATTAGACGCTAGTTCTTCTGCGATATTTTTGTTTTCAAGTAAAAATTTTATGCCGCTTGCCAAAGCGCCTGGATCCTTTGGGGGCACGAGAACGCCTGTTTTGCCATCTTTAATAACTGAATATATACCGCCTACGTTGGTCGCGACTACTGGTATTTTCATTGCCAGCGCTTCAATTATTGCCAGGCCTAATCCTTCCTGTACGGAAGGCAAAACAAAAATATTCAAGATTGACAAAATTCTGGAAGTATCCAAAACTGAGTTGATAAAAATTATATCGTTTGATATATCTAATAACTCTGCCTGCTTAATTAAATCAGATTTTAAATTACCATCGCCTACTATAATCAATTTTATATTTTTATACTCGTTTTTAATAATCTTGAAAGCTTCTAAAAGATACTTATGGCCTTTAACTATGCTAAGACGGGCAATAATTCCTATAACCCTATTTTCATCCGATAAATTATATTTTTGTTGCAACAGTGCTTTTTCGTTTCCGCTAATTTGTTTAAACTCTGTCAGGTCTATGCCATTATAAATAAGCTCAATATTTGTTTTTCGCAGTTTAAAATCATTGACTAAGTGTTCTCTTACCGCATCACTTATCGCAATTGTTTTATACCCCCAGCATTTAAATATTTTTCTGAATAATTTTGGCTTAAAAAATCCATGGCAAGTCGTAATATAAGGTATGTTGCGGAAAAAACTTACCCAACAGGCCACAACCTGCGTTACCCTTGTTTGCGCATGTATTATATCGATGGAATGTTTTTTTACAAGACTTGCCACTTTTATCGAAGCCCATACTACTTTAAGGCTTACTTCTGTTTTTGTATTTATATTTATATAGTAGTGCGGGATGCCGTAATGTTCCAATTTTTCAGCAAGTGTCCCCCCGCCTGAAACAACATATACTGTGTGGCCTTTTGATTTCAAGGCTTTTGCTAGAAATACAGTATAAGAAGAAATGCCCCCAAAATTAAGATGACTTGTTAAGAGCAGAATTTTCATATTGTAATTTCTCCCTTTTGGCTTTAATTAAACTATCGACTGCTTCAAAAACTTCCATTGCGGAAATATTCCCCATGCAAGTTTTTCTTCTAAAACATTTTCTCTTGTAGCATGGCCTACAGCGGATTTTTTTCTGCAAAATAATATGCAGTATATTTTCCACCTCTATGTGGCGCTCTGACATTGTAGGCCCAAATAAAGCAACAAACGGAACCGATACTGCTGCCGCAATATGCAATGGCGCACTGTCTGTGCTGACAAAACAATCACAGCGCTTAATTAGCGCAGCCAATTTCATTATTGACGTTTTACCTGAAGCATTAATCGGCTTTGTATTTGTAATTTTTGATATCTCTTCAATATAAACAGAATCACTCTCTTTACCGGTAATAACAACCCTGGCATTCAACCTTTTTGCTACTAAATCGCAAAATTCGGCAATGTTTTTTACGGGCCAGCTTTTGGTAGGCCACATATTACTGGCAAAAGGGCTTATGCCGATTAAAGGCTGCCCTCTTCTTACCCACTCATTTTTAATAAAATTTGCAGCCCATTCCTTGCTTGAATCGGTGAGCCAGAGTTCCAACGATTTATCTTTAATATCGACTCCTGCCAATTTTAAAACACGACTTTGATGGGTTATCGGTGGGGTTGGCATTTTCGTATCTTTTATTCTTCTATTCAACAAAAATGAAAACTTTCCATTATCATAACCATATCGCAAAGGAATACCTGCAAAAAATGCAACCATATGAGTTTTTTTGTTATTCTGCAAATCAATGGATAGGTCAAAATTAAACGCAGATAATTTTTTTGCTGCATTTAACATGCTGAAAAAAGTATTTCTTCGACTCATATTTTCATAAATTAAAAGCTCATCGATATAAGGACATCCTACAACTACTTCAGCATTTTTTGCACTTGTAATCAGCTTTATATGAGAATCTTTAAACGTTCTACGTATTTCTCTAAGCGATGGCACTGATAGTATAAGATCCCCTAACGCCCCTAATTTAAAAATCAGTATTCTTTTCTGGTAAAGTGCCTGTTTATATACCTCAACGGTCTTCTTGCCCATATCATCTAGGGCATATTTTTCTTTTACCGTTTTTTCAGCTTTGTATACCAGCTCTTTTGTTTTCTCTGGGTTGTTTATTATTAAAAGTATTTTATCGGCCAAATCTTTTGGGTCTTCTGGTATACACAAAAAACCGTTCTTTTCGTTTTCTATTATATCTACAATACCGCCTACTTTAGTAGCAATTACAGGAATTCCTGAAGCCATCGCCTCTATAATAACTCTGCCGAATGCTTCATTTGTTACGGTAGGCAGAACCAACAAATCAAGTTGATGCATAAGCGAAGGTACATCGGATGTAGAACCTAAAAAATGGATAATATTATCAAGACCAAGCCGTCTTGTAAGTGTTTTAAGCTCCTTTTCGTATTCATCAGAATCAGATTCTTTTTTGCCCGCAATAACAATGTTTATATTGGGTTTTTGACGATACACAAGCGAAACTGCTTTAATAAAATATTTATGACCTTTATTCTTGGAAAGCCTGGCGATTAAACCTATTGTAAAAGTGCCTTTCTTTGAAATATCGGGCTGCTTAAAATGAAAATTGTTTAAATCCACTCCTCTTGGGACAAATTTTATTTTTTCAATCGGAACTTTAAAGTTTGTTGCCATATGTTCCGCCATAGCATTACTTGGCACAATAACAAATTTACCCATACCCATTATTTTGCTAAATATATTTTTTGAGTAATGGCCGTGAGCGGTTGTAATAAAAATACGCTTTGTTATGCGGGCGGCGAAAAAAGCCGATATCGCCGGTATCCTTGAACGCGCATGGATGATATCAATATTTTCGCTTCTTATTATTTCAACGATTTTAGGTATTACTTTAAAAATACTAACTAATGATTTTTTGTAAACGGGCAATTCGTAATGTTTGCCTCCTACCGATACTAGCTTGCTTACAAGACGTCCGCCTCCTGAAATCACTACCGCCTTATGCTTATGTTGTACTAAATATTTGGCAAGATCAACCGTACCGGTTTCTACCCCACCCTCTTCTAATCTTGGCAAAATTTGAAGTATATTCATAAAATTTTTATCAAAGCCTTTTCAATTTTTTCTTCATCATCTATTTTGTGATCATTATTCGCATTTCTAAAATAATATGAAATATCGGGTTTTATATTCCCCAGATCCAATATTTGAACGTAATTATTTCGTACTAAATGATCTATAAATATTTGATGTTTTTTTGAATTTTTTTTCTTACAAAGTCTGAAGACAAAAATAGGTTTTTTGCTTGCGAGGCTTTCCGAAATCATGGAAACACTATCTTCGCTGACAACTATTGCATCTGCCACGCCAAGTATGGATGGCAAGATATAGGGTCTTCTATCAATTTTAGCGTCAACAAATAGTTTCGTATTATTAAGATTTGCCAATTCATTCTTTAATATTTCCTCCACCTTTTGCGGTGTTCGTCGGGAAGTTGTTAGATAAAGACTTGCGTTATTGTTTTGCAATACGGTAGTAAGGTGCTGAGTTAAAAGGTTGGCTATATTTTCGGTAAAATTAAAGTTTTTACTATCTCCCCCTATGAGCACTCCAAATTTAAAGTTACTATTATCCGGTATTTCTCTTCGCAACCGATCGGCAGATTTATTAATTACTTCCGAATTTATAAATGAAGGCGCTCCAACAAGCTGAACAATATTTTTTCTTTCTTTTATCTGGTCATGAAAAGGAACAAATAAAAGATTAGCTTTTTTAGGGTTTGTATAGGAAGGCTTCATTATGATAATATTCTTTGCTCCGTTCTCGTATTTAAGAAAAATATTAACAGGCTCATTCGCCGAACCGCATGAAATAATAAAATCGGCATATACAGAAATAATTTTTTTGTAGCTTGTGCTTATCAAAAATAATTTAAATAACACCGAGCGCGCCTTGTTAAAAAAAGCATTGTTTATACCAGAACACATCAAAGAGCATAATATTCTGCAGGTTCTATTTTTATACTCGACATTAACAATTTCTATTTTGGTATCTTCTGGTAAAAACCCTTTATTATCTCGCACTTTCTTAATCGAATTTGCAATCGCCAGAGATTGGTTTAGATGCCCTTGCTTTCCGTCATTTAAAATAACTATTTTTTTTGTAGGAGTTGACTTCCATCTTTTGTGAAGCCACAGCCACTGATTAGGAAAGTTTCTTATATGTTTTTCAAAAACATTCACAAAATCCTGGTAATAAGTAAGATTGCTTTTATTTTCTACAGTTATCGGTGGTTCGATATAAGCATCATGATAGGGACCTTTTCTGCGAGCTAAAAATACCGGTATGATTGTTGCTTCTGTGTTTTTTGCAAAACGTAAGACACCTTCTGCGGTTGAAGCTTTCCGACCAAAAAAATCCACAAAAAAACCGTTTGCGCCCGCGTCCTGATCAGCAAGAATACCAATAATTCCATTTTGCTTTAAAATTTTTATCAGCTGCTTAACGCCAAAACCCTTGCTAATTATGGCCGTACCCGACAGCTCGCGATAGCTGTTTAAAAGATCATACAGTTTTTTATGCTTCTGTTCACGTGCAAGAACTGTCATTTTATAACCATTTGCGCCACTAACAGCGTTTAATAATTCCCAATTTCCAAAATGACCGGTAAGAAATATTATGCCTTTACCGGCACACTTTGCTTTTATTAAATTTTCCATTCCATGAATTGTTACATACCGGCTTGTATATTTTCCATCGACTCTTGGAAGCATCAAAACTTCTATTATTGTTTGTAAAAAATGAATGTATGTATTTTTAACTATTTTATTTATTTCGCCTGGCAAATATTGACCCGAGAAGGCTGCCTTTAGATTCAAATACGCAATTCTTCGTCTTTTTTTATTGACCGTGTATAAAAATAAACCCATAACCCTGCCAAAAAATAAACTAATCTCAGGAGGGAAAAGACAAAAAATAAAACTTAAAATTTTAACGGCCGCATAGCCTATATAATCTATCAGTAAGTTCATCAAACCCCTTTATCATTTTTATACTTATGTCTGCGATATAAATTTTATAATTCTGTTTAGCTAATTTTTCATTTAGCAGATCAAAAAATCTATAGAGCTTTACTGCATCTTTTTCAGTCGCGATGATACCATCTGCTTTATTTTCAATGCACATGTTTATAATATTTTGCACATCTTTTGAATCAAATTGATGATGGTCCATAAACTCTTTTGTTTTAATTATATTTACCCCTGCTTTATTAACAAGATAGTAAAAATATGCAGGGTCTGCAATGGATGAAACTAAAATAAATTTCTTGTTCGTTACTAATTCTGACTTATGTATGATTTTAGAAAAAAAATCATAAAAACCTTTAATTTCATAACAGAAACTTAAAATTTTTTCTTCATTTATACCGATGTTGCTTAATACGCGGTATAGCGTTGAATAATCCTGATCTGATTCAACTTTTGAAACACAAGCGATATCAGCCCTTTTTAAATCAATGGGTACATTACGCAACATCCCCCTTGGAATAAGATGGCCATTTCCAAACGGATTATTTGCATTAAGCAGAACTATTTCCATATCTTTTTTTAGGCTTAAATATTGATAGCTATCGTCAATAATAGCAACCTGAGCGCCTTTATTCAGAGCCTCGTTAACTGATTTTAGCTTATTCTTACCCTTAAATAGCATGACATTATCATTAAAACGTTTTTTGTAGATCATATATTCGTCTTCGCCATAACCGCGCATTATTATTGCAATTTTTTTATTCATTTTTGAAACAAGCAAGTCTGCGAGAAAAGAAGTAAAAGGGGTTTTTCCTGTTCCACCCCATGTAATATTGCCTATTCCTATGATTTTAATATGATTTATTGCATGTGTTTTAAAAATTTTTAATTTGTAAAGTGCTTCACGCATTTTGTACATTATTAAAAAAATGAAAGATGCCAGCAAAAGTAAAAACTTAAAAATTGCATAAAGCGGGCCTTTTAGTTTATCTGTTGCAAGGCCATACGCAAACTCTCGTATTTTTTGTTTCATGTTTATATTTTAATTGTTGTTATTTAAAAAAATCTTTGTGTCGTTTAAGATTCTCTCAGTTGCGCCTTCGTTTTCTATGACTACATTGTAAGCTTTTTGACCAAAAAGCCTGCGCTGTTCATCGCTGTTGATAAGCCTTTCTGTTAAACGCCTGAGGTCTTTTTCGTTCTTTACCAACATTGCAGAATCTTTCTTAAGAAAAATACTGCTTATGCTTGAAAAATTATACATAAAAGGTCCAAACAATATGGGTTTTTTAAACCTAGCGGGCTCTATTATATTATGACCACCTTTTTTTGCTAAACTTCCTCCTACAAAAACAATATCGGCAAATTTATATATTTGATGCAAAATGCCCATTTTATCTATAAAAATTACACGAGCTGCATCTACACTTTTGCTGTCCTTTATATCGGAAAATACCATATATTTTAAGTTCAATTTTTCTGCACTTTGTTTTATTTTTTCAATCCTGTCGACATGTCTGGGAGCTATTACAAAAATAACTGAAGAATATTCGCCTATAATTTTTTTTGCCATTTTAAGTATGATTTTTTCTTCCGGATCGTGCGTGCTTCCGGCAACAAATAGTATTTGTTTTTCGTTTTTGTTAAGAATCATATTAAAAATGTTTTCTATGCTGGCTGCTTGCGGCTTCAGGTTATTAGCATCAACATAGTCAAATTTTAAGCTGCTGCAAACCTTTATTTTTTCACGCGAAGCTCCTAATTTCGCAAAACGATCAGCATCAGTCTCGGTTTGTACAAAAAATGTATCAATCTTCTTTATCACAAATTTGACAATACTCCTTACCAACATATATCTCTTAAAAGAACTATCTGAAATTCTTCCATTTATAAGAAATGTCGGTATATTAAATTTACGAAGGGAAATGAATAAATTCGGCCATATTTCAGTTTCAACTACAAAAAATATTTTTGGTTTAAAAATTTTAATAACTTTTTTTGTTATAAAACTTAAATCAAGCGGAGCAAAAATCACTCCTCCAGCGTTATCTGGTACGATATTTTTTGCTACATCAAAACCAGTTTTCGTTATGGTTGATATAAGAATAAAAGCGTCAGGGTACAAACTCCTGATTCGCGATACTAAAGGTTTAAGAAGCATAACTTCTCCAACGCTTACGGCATGCAGCCATACCACCTCTTTCCCGCGGATTTTCTTAAGAATATCATTAGGAATGAAACCAAATCTCTGAATCATTAAAGAATGAAATTTTCTTTTTATAAAAAAATACGGAATGTAAAAAACCGCATAAATCATGAATATCAAATCAAATATTATACTCATTTTTTGTTTGTTTTGTTTTATTAAGCCCGCGGATGTGCACTATCGTATACTTTTTTTAAACGCTCCGTAGTAACATGCGTATATATCTGGGTTGTCGAAAGATTAGCATGACCCAATAATTCCTGAACACTTCTAAGATCTGCGCCTCTGTTTAAAAGATGCGTCGCAAAAGAATGGCGTATGCTGTGCACTGAAATATTTTCAGTAATGCTTAAAATTTTCACATATTTATCAAGAATCCTTCTTATGCTTCGGTCTGTGATACGCTGGCCAGATTTGTTCAAAAAAAGTGCAGGTGCACCAGCTTTTGGCCTATTTTTGCAATAATTTCTGACGGTGGAAATGGCCTGTTCCCCTATAGGCACAATTCTTTCTTTTCTCCCTTTACCAAAAACTTTTACTACCCCTGATATAAAATCGATACTATCAAAATTTAAACCTACAAGTTCGCTAACCCGTATACCGGTACTGTACAATGTTTCAAGTATTGCCCTGTCACGCAGAGATAGCCAATCTCCTCCATTGGCAGATTCGATAAGTTTTGCAATGCTAGCTTCATCAAGGAATGTTGGCAGCGGCTTATCAAGCTTGGGTGTTATAAGCGATACTGCCGGATTATTTTTTACTATATTTTCTCTGTATAAAAACTTAAAAAAAGATCGTATACACGCTATTTTTCTTGCAACAGTCCTTTTAGAAAATTTTTTTTCGTTAAGATAAGCCAAATACTTTCGAAGAGATAAATAATCTATTTTTTTTATATCAAATTCTTGCGGAATTACTTTTTCGCCGCTAGATACAGTCTGCGCTCCGCTAAGATATGTATATAAATCCCTTAAATCAACTGAGTAATTGATGAGGGTATGCCTTGAATAATTTTTTTCAATTTCCAGGTAATTCAAAAATTTATCCACATATCGGGACACGTAACACCTCAAAAATTAATCTGTCGGATTGTTATTTTCGGCATCGGACTTCTCATCTGCCTTCTCAGGTAACTTGTTAGTGGTATGTTTACATACTGGAAAATTGGTACAACCATAAAACATGCCTCTTCGAGAAAAACGTTCTACTAATTCGCCACCGCATCCTTCTCGGGGACATTTTATTCCTGTTGTTATAGATTTTGCATTCTTGCACTCCGGATAAGCCGAACAACTTAAAAACCTTCCTTTTCTTCCCCATTTTATAACCATTGGCTTTCCACACATGCTACATTTTTCATCTGTGTAAACCACCTGGCGTTTTACGTTCTGCATTTCCAAGGAAGCTTTGTTAAACTCATTTATAAAACTATCATAGAATTCTTTTAACACATCTACCCATTTACGTTTTCCATCTTCGATTTCATCAAGTTCCTCTTCCATCTGGGCAGTAAAATTTATACTAATTAAATCTGGGAAATGCTCAACAAGAAGTTTTATTACAATTATTCCAAGTTCCGTAGGTTTGAAATATCCTTTTTGTTTTGTTACATAGTGCCTTTGCAAAAGAGTCTGGATTGTAGGCGCATAAGTAGAAGGTCTGCCTATGCCTTTTTCTTCCAATATTTTTACTAGTGATGCATCAGAAAATCTGGCTGGCGGTTTTGTAAAATGCTGGACTCCATCCAGTTTTATTAAATCGAGTTTTTCGTTCTTTTCTAAGTTCGGTAGATTGTTTTCCCTGTCTTCTTCTTTATAAACTATCATAAACCCTTCAAAAAGAACGGTTGTTCCACTTGCCTTAAACAAATAATTCCCGGATTTTATACTTATACTTGTAACTTCAACTTTAGCGTCTGTCATCTGGCTTGTAATAAATTTATTCCAGATCAGTTCATATAGAGATAGCTGGTCTTTGTTGAGAAACGAAGCTAATGAAACCGGCTCCCTCAAAGGCAGTGCGGGCCTTATGGCCTCATGGGCCTGCTGTGCAGATTTACCTGATTTAAAAGTATTAAACTTTTTGGGCACATAATCTTTGCCAAATTTTTGCACAATATATTCTTTGGCAGCTTTTTGAGAAACTTCGGCTAATCTTACAGAATCAGTACGCATATAGGTAATTAACCCAACACGGTCTTCTTCCCCTATCTCTAATCCCTCATAAAGCTGCTGCGCGATTTTCATAGTTCTACTAGCAGAAAACCCTAACTTGTTAAACGCTTCCTGCTGCAGCTTGCTTGTCGTGAAGGGCGGATTTGTTTTTTTTAGCTTCTGGGCTTTTGTAATATCTTCGACTATAAAATCGGACTTTTCTATTTCATTATATATTTCGTCAGCTTCTTCTTTCTTGCTTATTTCAATTTTTTTGCCGTTCTTTTTATCAAGAGTTGCGGTAAATTCGGTTGACTCACCTGAATGTTTCTTTAGAAGCGCTTCCAGACTCCAATATTCTTTGGGTATAAAAGCGCTTATTTCTTTTTCTCTCTCTACTATTAGCTTAAGCGCAACTGATTGTACTCTCCCTGCGCTTAAACCCTTACTGACTTTTTTCCATAAAAGAGGACTTAAATTATAGCCAACCAGCCTATCTAGTATTCTCCGTGCCTGTTGGGCATTGACTTTATTCATATCTATTTCTCGGGGAGAATCTATTGCGCCCAAAACCGCTTCTTTGGTAATTTCATTAAATGTAACTCTTTTAGTAATCTTCTCTTTTTTAAGTTCGTTTGATATATGCCAGCATATCGCCTCTCCCTCTCTATCAGGATCTGTTGCTAAATATATTTTTGTTTTATCATCTGCTTCTTTTTTTATCATCGCCAGTGTTTTTTTACGGGCTGGCACTACTGTATAATTTGGCTTAAAATCATTTTTGACATCAACGCCAAAATTACCCTTGGGAAGATCTACTAAATGCCCCATACTTGCAACTACTTTGAAATCTTTACCTAAAAATTTATTAATTGTTTCACTTTTTGCCGGTGATTCTACTATAACTAAAAATTTTGCCATGATTCGCTCCTCATAAAAAAATTGCCGGGTAATTTTTGTATTGCTTTTTTAATTTGTAAGTTTAACAAGAGACTATTTACCTTTATAGACTCGGCGTTTGATAAACTAACAATCTCATCTATATGCAACGGGTCCGTTTTAATCAGGGAAAGGATTTTTATCTCCTCTTTGGAAAAATTATCATACTTCTTGTCTTGATAGTTTTCTTTTGTTTCGCTACAAAAACTCTTCCGGAGGCTCTCTTGTATTTCCGGCATTTCTTCTGTTATGTCTTCTATATCGCTAACAAGCTTTGCTCCTTCTTTTATTAATTTGTTTGTGCCTTCCGAGAGTAAGCTATCTATTCTTCCTGGCACACAAAATACATCCTTTCCTCCATCTAATGCAAAATTTGCCGTAATTAATGCCCCACTCTTTTTCCCCGCTTCCGGTATCAACACTGCTTTTGACAAACCGCTTATAATACGATTACGCATCGGAAAATTTTCTTTATATGGTTCTGTCCCTAGCGGAAATTCACTTAGCAAGAGACCTTTTACTGAAAGTTCTTTTGCTAAATCTTTGTTTTCTTTTGGATATATATTATCAATACCGCTTCCCAAAACAGCTACTGTTTTTGCATTAAATTTAAGTGCTGTCTTGTGCGCTACTGTATCAATTCCGGCAGCTAACCCGGAAATAATAACAAAACCTCTTTCTACAAGTTCACATGTCAGTTTCTTGGTTATGCTAATCCCGTAAAGAGACGGCCTGCGGCTTCCTACAATGGCAATCGAGCTGTTTTCATTTAAAATTGATATGTCTCCCTTGAAATATAAAAGAACTGGCGGTGCATAGATATTTTTTAACGATTCGGGATATTGGGTGTCATTTATTGCAAGAAGGTTTATCCCGTTTTTTTTAAGCTTTTCAACTATTGAGTCTATTTTTCCTTTGTCTTCAGATTCTAGTATGCGTCCTCTAAGAGCTTTGTCTATACCTTCAATATTGCATAAATCAGAATTCAAACCAGAAAAAATGTTTGCCGGAGTGCCAAATAAATCGATAAGCCTTTTTGTTTTAACCGGACCGAGGCCGCTTATTGTTGTTAATCTTACCCAGCTTCTTATTTCTGCGGGTTCCATATTTTTATAAACTCAGCTTTTTTTCTATTTCTTTTATTATCTGTTCGACATTTTTGTTATTTGTATCAATCATAATGTCTGCAAGACTATAAAATTTTTCTCTCTGTACCAGTAAATCCCTAATCTTTCCTACAGGATCTTGTATGTTCAACAACGGCCTATGTGAATGCGATTTTGTCCTAGAGTATATAACATCCGGAGTGGCCGTTAGACATACTAGTTTGCTGTTTTTCCGTAGATTTTTTATGTTTTCAGGATTTATCACAACTCCGCCGCCTGTATCGATTATTAAATTATCCTTTTGCGATATATCTTTGACTACCTGATGTTCAACATTTCTAAAATATGCTTCTCCATCCTTTGCAAAAATATCGGATATAGAGCGATTCTCGCGCTGTTCAATCAAATCATCTGTAGACATATACTGCATGTTTAGCTTTTCAGAAAGTTTTACCGCAACTGATGTCTTACCTGTACCCATAAAACCTACTATAACAATGTTCATATCTTATACCAATCCTTAAAACTACAAAACAGAAGTCAATTAACACCTACCCCAGCTTATCCCTCGTCTTAACTTGGGATGGTTCCCAGAGGGATGGTGAACGCAGCAGAACCAAAAGCCGGGACATTACCGCCGCGAGGGGTAAAAATGCTTTGTTTCTTGTTCGTCTATGATTTTATTTCTGTTTTATTAAAAATTAAAATTTTGCGATTTGCTGTAAATAATTTTTGTAATTTCTTTCTGACTCTTTTAAACTATCCCCTCCGAATTTCTCCAAAAATGCGCTTGCAACTTCGAGTGCAACAACAGCTTCTGCCACAACACCTGCCGCTGGTACGGCACAGATATCCGATCGTTCAAAAGTCGCTAAAACCTCTTTTTTAGTTTTTATATCAACCGAATGCAGAGGATTTCGTGTTGTTGAAATCGGTTTCATTATGGCTCTCAAAATTATTGGTTCTCCTGTGCTTATGCCTCCCTCAAAGCCTCCCGAATTATTTGTTTTTCTATAAAATCCCTTTTGCTTGCTAAAAAAAATCTCATCATGAACTTTAGTACCATATTTGTCACTGTATCCAAAACCTAATCCGAATTCTATACCTTTAATGGCCGGAATGGCCATTACTCCGAAAGCAATACGCGCATCAAGACGCTTATCCCAATGGCAAAAAGTCCCTAATCCTGCCGGAACGCCCAATGCAATAACCTCAAAAATACCACCGATTGTATCGTTTTTTGATTTTGCGCTTGTTATTTCTTTGATCATCTTTTTTTCGCTAGCTTTATCAGGACATCTAAGAGGGGATTTTTCTGCAAGGCTTATCATTTTTTTATACGAGCTTCTGTCTATTTTAGCCTCAACTGTACCAATTTTTGTCACAAGGCTATGTGTTGATATCGAAAAATTTTTTAATAATATCTTTGCTACAGTTCCTATGGCAACCGTTGTAGCAGTATTTCTAGCGGATGCACGCTCTAAAACATTACGAATATCATGGTGATCATATTTAAGAGCTCCTGCCAAATCAGCGTGGCCTGGTCTTGGTCTCGTGATGCCAGCAAGCCTGTCTATGCTCGAATCCTTGTTCGCAATGGATAAAGCTATGGGTGAACCTAGGGTATGACCATTCCTTACTCCCGACAATATTATAACTTCGTCTTTTTCGATACTCATTCGTTCGCCCCTGCCAAACCCAAGCTGCCTTCTTGCTAACTCAATGTTAATCTGCGTTGCATCAATTTTAATACCAGCCGGAATACCGTCTAATATTGCTATTAACTGTTTCGCATGTGATTCACCAGCAGTTAAATAACGCAACATATTTCCCCCTTTTTAGAATATTTTTTAAAAAAAAAGTCTTTGTAATACGTCAGCGTAAAATACTACAAAAACAGTTGCCATTGAGATGAAAGGTGCATATGGTATTATGCTCTCTTTCTTTTTCAGCAATACAAATATAGCAAAGATTAAACCAAATATCGGTGATAGAAAAAATATATAGATGCAATTTTTCCATCCTAAGAATGCACCAATCGCCGCCATTAATTTTATATCTGCGCCACCCATTGTTTCTTTTTTTAGTAAAAAATTTCCAATGGATGCTGTAACATACATGATCCCGCCGCCTACCAGAATACCTAAAACTGATTCAAAAATACTCTTTGTAAAAAATGCCTTTTTATGCAAACCAGGAAAAATTAAACTCAAAATAATCCCGCTTATTAACAAGAACAGAATTATTCCATTTGAAATTTCGAAAGTTTTAAAATCAATAAAACTTGCAATTAAAAGAACATAAAATAACATTGCGTATACAAAAAATTTATACGTAAGCCCAAATTTCAAGAAAAGCACCAAGGCAAGCAACCCGCTTAAAATTTCTACGATTGGGTATAAAAAAGATATTTTTCCTCCGCAGTTTTTACAATGTCCTTTCAAAAAAACAAAACTAAAAACAGGTATATTTTGATACCACCTTATATCTTTTTTACATATTGGACAATGCGACCCTGGAAAAATTATCGACTCACCCCTTGGCATACGATACACGCAAACATTCAAAAAACTCCCTAAGCATGTCCCTAAGAAAAATATAACTATTAGATTAAGCATATTGTACGTTTCAGGTGTTTTGCAAAGCTTCTCGCATCTTTTGGATTGGCGCTTTGATTCCTGTCCATAGTTCAAATGATCTGGCCCCTTGATATAAAAGCATGCAAAGGCCATTTTGAAATTTTATTTTTTTTGTTTCTGCCGCTTGAAGTAACGGCGTAAACGGCGGATTATAAACTATATCTACAATATAAAGGTTCTCATGCAGTGCATCGTTTTCAACAAGCATGGGGTCTTCTTTTTTCATGCCAATGCAAGATGCGTTAATCAAAATATCGCATTCCTTTACATATTTGGTTCTTTCCTGGCTGTTTTGGGTAGATAAGTTTATTATTTTATTTTTTTCGAAAAATTTTTGATAATTTTGCGCAAGCTCTTTGCTTTTCATGCTATTGATGTCATCGATATATATTTTTTTTGGCAGATCTTCTAATGTCATAACAATGGCTCTAGCAGCTCCACCTGCCCCAATAATGAAAATATTTTTATTTTTAAAATCAAACTTAAGCTCTTCTTCTACGGCTTTCTTAAAACCATACCCGTCAGTATTGTAGCCGTACAAGCGATCTTTGACGACAATTGTATTAACTGACTGAATCATAGAAGAAAAATGATCCAGAACACCATATTTTTTTATAAACTCGAAAGCCGCTATTTTGTGGGGAATTGTTACGTTGCATCCGTCTATTTTTTTTTCGCGGATATTAGCTAAAAAAATGTCTATTTCATTAGGCAATATATCAAAAAGTTGATACTCTGCGTCAATATTAAGGTATCGAAACGCAGAATTATGCATTAATGCTGAATAGGAATGTTTAACAGGATGCCCTAGCAGGCCGTATTTTTTCATAAAAACCTACTTATCTTTGAGAAAATGCTTATGCGCATATGAAAAACTTCACTTATTCAAGCTTGATAAGTGTGTTTTAATTTGTTTATAGCATTTAAATAGGCTTTTACGCTGGCTTCGATAATATCGGTACTTGCCCCCAGGGAACCAATTGTATGCTTTCCGAATTGAACAAGTACGTTTACCTCGCCCATCGCATCTTTGCCGCTTGTAACCGCCTTGATATTATAATCAAGAAGTTTTCCGTGCAAACCTGTAATTATATCAATTGCTTTATAGCAGGCATCTACAGGACCGTCTCCGTTTGATACGCCTTTTAAAACAGCTTCTTTAAACTTAAGTTTTATCGTGGCAGTTGGAACAATATTTGTGCCGCTTGTAATATGCAAATACTCAAGTTTATAAAATTCAGGGGCCCTTCTTACTTCGTCGTCTACAATTGACACAATATCTTCGTCATAAATTTCTTTCTTTTGATCTGCTAATTGCTTAAAACGACAGAAAGTTTTTTCCAATTCACTATCTTTCAGATTGAAACCAAGGGCTTTTAGTCTGACTCGAAAAGCATGCCTACCGGAATGTTTTCCTAAAACTAGACTTGTTCCTGTATATCCGATGTCTTCAGGTTTTATAATTTCATAAGTGCTGCGTTTTTTAAGCACACCATCCTGATGGATACCGGCTTCATGTCTAAAAGCATTTTTACCTACGATTGCTTTGTTTGGTTGAACAAGTATACCTGTTACTTTACTAACAAGTTTGCTTATGCTATAAATATGTTTGGCATTTATCTCTGTGTCTGCTTTAAAAATATCCTTACGGGTTTTTATTGCCATTACAATCTCTTCCAAAGAAGCATTGCCTGCCCGTTCACCCAACCCATTTATAGTACATTCTACCTGCCTTGCACCATTTAAGACAGCGGCCAAAGAATTTGCCACTCCCAAACCGAGATCATTATGACAATGAACGCTTATTACCGCTTTATTTATATTTGGAACATTTTCCTTAATACCTTTAATCAAATTCCCAAATTCTGAAGGCACCGCATAGCCAACCGTATCTGGAATATTTACAATGCGTGCACCTTCTTTGATTACTTCTTCAAGAATTTTATACAGAAACTCTTTCTCTGTTCTGGCTGCATCTTCTGGAGAAAACTCTACCTCTTGAAGTTTGTTTTTTGCATAACGCACTGCCCATTTTGCTATTTTAATTACCTCATCCTCGGCTTTTAGGAGTTTATACTTCATATGCACTTTTGAAGTAGCCAAGAATACATGTATTCTTGGTCTTTTTGCGTTCTTAAGCGCCTCGACAGCTACATCGATATCTTTTTTAAGGCATCTTGACAAACCGCATATAGAAACTTGCTTGATTTCTTTAGAAATTTTTTTTACTGCTTCAAAATCGCCTACGCTTGAAATTGGAAACCCTGCTTCTATGACATCCACCTTTAATAGTTCGAGTTGTTTTGCAATGTGCAGTTTTTGGTCGACTGTCATTGACGCGCCAGGCGATTGTTCTCCATCTCTCAAGGTCGTATCAAAAATAATTATTTTATCTTTTTTCATAATCTTCCCTCTTGTATTACATCCAAGGCATCATTTTACGGAGATTTTCACCAACTGCTTCAATTTTGTGTTTTTTATCTTCGTCCAACAATCTGTTAAATTTATGCCTTCCTGTTTCGTTTTCTTTAATCCATTCTTTTGCAAATTTACCGGATTGAATATCCTTCAACATTTGTGACATTATTTTTTTTGTATGGCCGTCAATGATCTTAGGACCTCTTGTTACATCACCATATCTTGCCGTGTCAGATATTTTATCTCTCATGCCCTTTATGCCATTTTTGTATATAAGATCTGTTATAAGCTTGAGTTCGTGCAAGCATTCAAAATAAGCAATTTCCGGCTGATATCCTGCTTTTATAAGTGTTTCAAAACCTGCTTTTACTAAGCTTGTAACTCCGCCACACAGAACAGCCTGTTCGCCAAATAAATCGGTTTCGGTCTCTTCTTCAAATGTTGTTTCAATAACTCCGGCTCGCGTTCCGCCTATTGCTTTTGCATAAGCCAAACCTAATTCCTTTGCCTGACCTGTATGGTTTTGGAAAATTGCCAAAAGACAC
>Ga0302252_1000815_pt1 | contig 22432 bp, 17 predicted proteins | sample AAG_RA_Leu_MG_FD_193511 | JGI IMG/M metagenome (GOLD analysis project Ga0302252, IMG submission 193511) | Enriched activated sludge microbial communities from anaerobic digester in WTTP, New Holstein, Wisconsin, United States - AAG_RA_Leu | ecosystem: Engineered > Bioreactor > Anaerobic >...
TGTACGGAGGCAGCCCGGGCAAATACCGGCCGGCGGAGCTGGTGATCAGCACCACCCATCAAGCCCTTCGCTTATACCGGAACTTTGCCCTGACCGTGTTGGATGAAGCCGACGCCTATCCCTACCGAGACAGCGCCATGCTCCATTACGCCGTCCAACGGGCCTGCGAGGAGGGCGGGATCACGCTCTACCTGACCGCCACCCCGGGACGGGAACTGATCGAAGCGGCGGAACAGGGAAAACTCTGGCATACCCGGATCAGCGCCCGCCATCACGGCTTCCCGCTGCCCGAACCGGAATTTCTGGAGGAGCCGCAACTGGTCCTGCCCCGGGAGGAACGGGAGTTGGGCCGCCCGGCTGGCTGGCCAATACCGGCGGCGGTGGCGGCAGCCGTGCGCAGCAGTCTGGAGAGCGGCGCCCAGCTCCTGGTTTTTGTGCCGACGGTGCGCTTGGTGGAGTTGGTGGGACGGGGTTTGCTTCCGACTGCAGCTGCCGCCGGGGTGGATTGGGTGCACGCCGGCGACCCCGACCGGGAGCAAAAGCAGCGCTATTTTCGGGAGGGCCGGATCCGAGTACTGGTCAGCACCACCATTCTGGAACGGGGAGTGACGATTCCCCGCCTCCATGTCCTAGTACTCTTCGCTGATTGGGAAGTGGTGTTTGACGAAGGAACCCTGGTCCAGATGGCCGGCCGGAGCGGGCGGACCGTGACTGATCCGGTGGGCCGGGTGGTGTTTGCCGCCCGCCGGACCAGTCCGGAGATGCGCCGGGCGCAGACACACATCCGGAAGATGAATGAGGAGGCCCGGTGCGGGGGTCATCTCCGGGAAGGGAGGAAGCTGCCTTGAGTTGGTGGGATGCGTTTCTGGAAATTATCTATCCCCAGCCTCCGGCCTGCCGGCTTTGCCATCGCCCCCGCACCGGCCGGCGGCGGGGTGTGCAGGGGGAGCTTTGCTCCGCTTGCTGGGCGGCGATTTACGGTGTGCCGCTGGGTTTGATCGGCTGTCCGACCTGCGCCCGCTTTTTCAGCGAGGGGAGAACGGCGTCAAGCGGGGTGGCGGCCGGTGGCGATCGCAGCTGCCCGGAGTGCTCCCGGCAAACCCCGCTCCTGGCTGGAGCGGTGGCGACCGGGCTCTATGCCGGACGGCTCCGGGAAGCCATCCATCGGCTCAAGTACCAAAATGAGCGGGAGCTGGCTCGTCCGCTTGGCCATCTGCTGGCCCGTCGAATGCTGCCGCTCTTGCCGGCCACGGAACCGCTGCTGTTGGTGCCGGTGCCGCTGCATCCCCGGCGCCGGGAAGAACGAGGCTACAATCAGGCGGAACTAATCGCCCAAGCGGTCGCCCGGGAGCTGGGGAGCAGGGTGCGGTTGGAGCCGCAACTGCTGCAGCGTCGGCTGGAAACCGAAGCCCAAACCGGATTGGGGCGGGAGGAACGGTTGCATAATCTGAGCGGAGCGTTTGACGTAGCTCCGCAAGCACTCGGCCGGCTGGCGGGCCGGTCGGTGCTGCTGATTGATGACGTTGTGACCACCGCCACCACCGCTCGGGAATGTGCCGCTGCTCTCCAGGCGGGCGGCTCCGGCCCGGTTTTGCTGGGGGTGGTGGCCGCCGGGCGACTGCCGGAAACAGCCGCCCGGCCGGAGGAGGAAAACCGATAAGAGTGAAGCGAAGCCAGTCAACTTCCCGCGTGTACAAAATCTTATTTGCACAGAAGCCAACAAACGATATTCTATTTTCAAAAACCACCATTATTGAAAATAAGGGATCTTGGGGCGCTGCTTGTTGGTTTATCTGAAAATAAGAATGGAGAGAAATGGTGAGATCAGGAAAGTATGTCCGGCAAATAGAAGGTTATCCGGCCTTTATCCCCAATGCTCTGCCGCCGCAACCCCTGGTTATTGACTGGGAGTTACAAGAATTGTTGTCTAACGCCGATCGTGCTTTGGGCCGTTTAGATGGGATTACCGAACTCATTCCGAATCCCAATTTATTCGTAACAATGTATATCCGCCAAGAAGCTGTTCTTTCCAGCCAGATCGAGGGTACCCAGGCATCCTTGGTAGATGTTCTCGAATATGAGAGTAAGAGTCAACGAGGACTGATTAAAGATGTCAACGAAGTTATTAATTATATACAAGCTATCAATTATGGTTTGGAAAGGTTAAAGGAGCTTCCTCTGTCCCTGCGTCTAATGAAAGAAATTCACCTCCGGCTAATAGCAAACACTCGGGGATCTAGCAAAAATCCAGGGAAATTTCGAACCAGCCAGAACTGGATAGGAAGCCCGGGTTGTACTCTGGACAACGCAGCATTTGTTCCTCCTCCGGTCCATGAAATGAACAAGGCCATGGGAGATTTAGAATTGTTTTTACACGACGAAAAAATGAAGATGCCTCTTTTACTTAAAGTTGGACTCGCCCATGCTCAATTTGAAACTATCCATCCTTTTTTGGATGGTAATGGACGTATGGGTCGACTGCTTATTACGTTTTTACTTTGCAGTTCAGGAGTACTCAAGCAACCACTGCTCTACCTTTCCTATTATTTCAAGAAGAACCGGCAACAGTATTACGAACATCTCCAAGCTATCCGTGACCAAGATAAGTGGGAAGACTGGTTAAAATTCTTCTTGACCGGAGTATGCGAAGTCTCACGAGAGGCTACGGAAAAGGCCAGGTCGATACTGCGTATGCGTGAGAAACATCGCGAGTTTGTAAATGGATTGGGAAACTATGCGGTATCATTGTTAGAACACTTATATCGAAATCCAATCATAACTGTTAACAATATAAAGGATGCATTCCAAATTAATTATTCAACTGCCAATCGCTTAGCAAGCAACTTCCAACAAGCAGGAATACTGCAGAATATTTCCGAAGCATCCCGCAACAGAACCTACGCATACGAAGAATATCTGGACTTATTCAAAGAAATATAGACTCGCAAGGATCTTGGGCTGGATTATGAACATTCATCCCCGCTGCCGGGAAGAGCGGGGTTATAATCAAGCGGAATTGATCGCTCGGGCGGCTCGGGGCCGGTCGGGCTGGGGGTGGTGGCCGCCGGGCGACTGCCGGAAACAGCCGCCTGGCCGGAGGAAAACCGATAAGAGTGAAGCGAAGCCAGCTGATTGTCTGCATCGAGTTGGAGAGGGGGAGCTATTGATGAATCTGGAAAGAGCATTGCGGTTGCCGGTTTTGGAGAACAATCTGATCAAGGTTGTGATTGGCGGATTGTTGAGTCTGATTCCGATTGTCAACTTGTTTACTTTCGGCTATTTCTATCGGTTGATGCAAAACATTCTGGCCGGCGATTACCGATTACCGGAATGGGACGACTGGGGCGAAAAATTTGTGACTGGACTCCAGGTGTTCCTGATCGGACTGCTGTACTTCCTGATTCCGCTGCTGATCATGGCGGTAAGCGGCGGGGCGGGAGTGATGATGCATCGGCCGGGGGGAAGCGCCGGCGGGATGCTGTTAAGCATGCTGGTGCTGCTTTTGGAACTAGTGATTCTCCCGATGGCGCTGTCCCATTTCGTCGCCAGTGGGCGATGGGGAGCGGCATTCGAACTGGGAGTCATTTTCAACCGGATTGCCGCCACCGGCTCTGTTTACTGGGTGGCGATCTTGGTTACCCTGGCGCTGACCCTGGTCCTGGGATTGCTGATGACCATTCCGATCCTGGGCTGGATTGTCGGAGTTTTCGGCGGCTTCTATGTGGGCTGCGTTTGCTGGATATTGTTTGCCGAAGCCTATCTGGCGGGAGTGGGGGAAAAGCAGACCTGATTACATAAGGCGGGGGGAAGATGTTTGCTCTTGCGCAGACAGGAAAATTAAGTTAAGATGGTAGCTGGACTAATGCTTAGATTTAAGCAAAAGGTACTTCATTAAGAGAAAAAGGGGACTGATTTCATGTTCGAGGACAAGGTACTACAGTGTCGTGACTGCGGAAACGAATTCGTCTTCACAGCTGGCGAGCAGGAATTCTACAAGGCGAAGGGGTTCGAGAACGAACCGACGCGGTGCCGCGACTGCCGAGCAATGCGACGCACCAACCGGGGCGGCGGAACGGGAATGGACCGCCCGTCGAGAGAGCTTTATCCGGCAGTGTGTGCATCCTGTGGAATCGAGACGGAAGTGCCTTTCCGCCCGGTCAGTAATCGTCCCGTCTACTGCCGTGAGTGCTTTGTGAGAAATCAGGAGCAGGCGCTGTAAGCAACAGTTCCGAGCAGACGCGGCCAGATAACAAATAGATAGCGATTCCGGCCCGGAGCTAACCCTCCGGGCTGTTTTAACGTGAAGGGAAGGTGAGTCCATGAACCTGACAGTCAGAGGCAAAAACGTCGAAATAACCGATGCTTTACGGGATTATGTGGCCAAACGGTTGAAGAAGCTGGAGAAGTACATGGAAATCCCGGAAGCCAATGCCACCCTGCAGGTCCAGCGGGGGCAGCACATCGTCGAGGTGACCATCCCCTTTTATGGCATGATCCTGCGGGGAGAAGAAGGCACCGGCGACATGTATTCCTCGATCGACCTGGTGGCGGAAAAACTGGAAAAACAAATTGAGAAGTACAAGACCAAACTGCTCGCCCGGCGCTCCAAACCGGCTCCCAATGTAGTAACCGAACCTCTGGAAAACCTGCTCGGCCCGAACGCCAAGGAAAGCGAGGAGCGGCCGCGGTTGGTTCGGACCAAACGCTTCACCGTGAAACCGATGACTATGGAAGAAGCGATCATGCAAATGAATCTGCTCGGCCACAGCTTCTTTGTCTTCCGCAGTGCCGAAACCGAGGACATTAATGTGGTATACCGGCGCAAGGATGGCGACTATGGGCTGATCGAGCCCTATGGGGAGTAGAATAACCACTGGTAAAGTGCTAAAATCAATACTGACAATTATGCAGAGGAACCACCATGTTGGTTCCTCCTCTTTTGCTGTTTGTGAGGAAGTGAAATTCCAATGGTAATGAAAATGCTCAAGGGCCTGTTTGATGAAAACACCCGGGAAATCAAGCGACTCTCCCGGGTGGTGGAACAGGTCAATGCCTGGGAATCCCATATGAAAAAGCTGGAGGACGGGGCGCTGCGGGCGAAGACCGGCGATTTCCGGCAGCGGCTGGGGAACGGCGAACCCTTGGACGATTTGCTGCCCGAGGCGTTTGCCCTGGTCCGCGAAGCGTCCCGTCGGGTGCTGGGGATGCGCCATTTCGATGTCCAGCTGATCGGCGGCATGGTCCTGCATCGCGGCCGGATTGCGGAGATGAAGACCGGGGAAGGGAAAACTCTGGTCGCCACTCTACCCGCCTACCTCAACGCCTTGACCGGTGACGGCGTCCACGTGGTTACCGTCAATGATTATCTGGCCCGCCGGGATAGCGAGTGGATGGGCCGGGTTTACCGCTTTTTGGGACTGACCGTCGGGTTGGTGGTGCATGGGCTGGATGCCCAGCAGCGGCAGGAGGCTTACGCCGCCGACATCACCTATGGCACCAACAACGAGTTCGGCTTCGATTACCTGCGGGACAACATGGCCCTGCACCGCGACCGGTTGGCCCAACGGGCGCTCAATTACGCCATCGTGGACGAAGTGGACTCGATTCTGATCGACGAAGCCCGGACCCCGCTGATCATTTCCGGAGAAGCGGACAAGCCCACCGAATTGTATCATGTGATCGCCCGGGTGATTCCCCGGCTGACCCCGGAAACCGATTTCCTGGTCGACGAGAAAGCGCATGTGGCCACCTTGACCGAAGAAGGCATGCGCCAGGTGGAAAAGAGCCTCAACATTCCCGGCTTGTTCGAAGGCGAGCACATGGAAGTGGTGCATCATGTCAACCAGGGACTGCGAGCCCATGCCTTGATGAAACGCGACCGCGACTATGTGGTCAAAGACGGCCAGGTGATTATTGTCGATGAATTCACCGGCCGGCTGATGTTCGGCCGCCGCTATAATGAAGGCCTGCATCAGGCGATTGAAGCCAAAGAGGGAGTAAAGGTGGAGCGGGAGAGCCAGACGCTGGCCACCATCACCTTTCAGAATTATTTCCGGATGTATAAAAAACTGGCTGGGATGACTGGAACCGCCGCTACTGAGGAACAGGAATTCCGCAATATTTACGGAATGGACGTGTTGGTGGTGCCGACCCACATGCCGATGATCCGACAGGATCACCCCGACTTGATCTACCGCACCGAAGAAGGGAAGTTCCGGGCGGTGGTGGAGGAAATCGCCGATTGCCACCGGCGGGGGCAGCCGACCCTGGTGGGGACGATTTCGATTGAAAAATCGGAGCTGCTGAGCCGGCATCTGCAGAAACGGGGCGTGCCCCATCAGATCCTAAACGCCAAGAATCATGAAAAAGAAGCGGCAATTATTGCTCAGGCCGGGCGAAAAGGAGCCGTCACCATTTCCACCAACATGGCCGGTCGGGGAACCGACATTCTGCTCGGCGGCAATCCCGAGTTTTTGGCCCGGCAGAAAATGGCGAGCCAGGCGGCCGACAACGCCAGCCTGGAGGAAGACGGCGGGGCGGATCAACCCGATGGTGTCCTGCTCGAGGAGATGAGCCGCCTGACCACCGCCGAGCACGAAGAAGTGGTGGCGCTGGGCGGATTGCACGTGCTCGGCACCGAGCGCCACGAGTCGCGGCGGATTGACAATCAGCTGCGGGGGCGTTCCGGCCGGCAGGGGGACCCCGGCTCCTCGCGGTTTTATATTTCGCTGGAAGACGATTTGATGCGGCTGTTCGGAGCGGAAATGATCGGCGGGGTGATGGACCGGCTGGGGCTGGACGACAGCCAGCCGATTGAACATGGGCTGGTCAGCCGTTCGATCGAAAGTGCCCAGAAGAAGGTGGAAGCCCGCAACTTCGACATCCGGAAAAACATCCTGCAGTACGACGATGTGATGAATCAGCAGCGGGATGTCATCTACAAGCAGCGCCGCCAGGTGCTGTTTGGGGAAGATCTGGAAGAAGTGGTGCTCGACATGATCGAGAAGCAGGTGGAGGCGGTGGTCGATTCTTACGCCGTCGAGAGCCAGTATCCGGAGAATTGGGATCTGGTCAGCCTGCTCGAATATGCCCGCCAAACCTTTGCCCCGGGCCACACGGTGACTGAGGAGGAGATGCGGGAACTGACCCCGGATGGGGTCAAGGAGCTGCTCCGGGAGGAGGCGGAGGCCGCCTATGAACGCCGGCGCCAGGAACTGGGTCCGGAAATGCTGGACGAACTGGAGCGGGCAGTGCTGCTGCGGGTGGTCGACGCCAAGTGGATGGATCATATCGATGCCATGGAACAATTACGGCAGGGGATCGGATTGCGGGCCTACGGGCAGCGGGATCCGCTGATCGAATACAAGAAGGAAGCCTTTCAGATGTTCGGCGACATGGTGACCAGCATCCGGGAGGATGCGGTGCGCTGGATATTCCAAGCGAAAGTGGGTGCCGAGGAAAGCCGGCCGGCGGCTCCTCGCCGGGTGGTGGAGAACCGGCAGAGCGAGGAAGCGGCGCAGCCGGTGCGGGCTGGCAACCGGAGCGGACGCAATGACCCCTGTCCCTGCGGCAGTGGGAAAAAATACAAGAAATGCTGTGGGAAAGGGTGAGACCATGCTGGGTGAATTGAAACGCGATTTGGAACGGACAAGTGAAATGCTGGTGGAATTGAGGGATTCACTTTGACTTAGCCGGCAAAGAACGGCAGGCGGTGGAATTGGAAGCCCGGACCGCCCAGCCGGAGTTCTGGGAGGACCGGGAACAAGCCCAGCAGATTTTGCAGGAGCTGACCGCTTTGCGGGAGTGCTTGGATGCGTTCGGAGCTTTGGAGCAGCGATTGGCGGAAGTCCGGGCGCTTTGGGAACTGAGCTGGGAGGAAGGCAATCAGGAACTGGCCGCCGAGATTGCGGCCGAAGTGCGCCGGCTGGAGCGGGAACTGGAGGACATGACTCTCGATGTTCTGCTCTCCGGTCCCTATGACGACCGCAATGCAATCCTCAGCCTTCATGCCGGGGCGGGCGGCACCGACGCCCAGGACTGGGTGGAAATGCTGCTCCGGATGTATCTCCGCTGGGCGGAAAAGCGAGGCTATAAGACGGTCATCACCGAGCTCATGGCCGGGGAGGAAGCTGGTCTGAAAAGCGCGACGGTGATGATTTCGGGACACAACGTCTACGGCTATCTGAAATCGGAAAAAGGAGTGCACCGGTTGGTCCGGGTTTCGCCCTACGATTTCTCGGGACGGCGCCATACCTCTTTTGCGGCGGTGGATGTACTGCCGGAAATTTCGGACGAAATCGAGGTTGCGATCGATCCCAATGATCTGCGGATCGATACCTATCGTTCCGGGGGAGCCGGCGGGCAGCACGTCAACAAGACCGATTCGGCGGTGCGGATCACTCACCTCCCGACTGGGATCGTGGTCGCTTGTCAGAATGAGCGGTCGCAGCAGATGAACCGCCTGGTGGCCATGAAAATCCTCCGTTCCCGGCTGTTTGAATTGGAGCGCCGGCAGCAGGAGCAGGCCTTGGCGGAACTGCGGGGCGAGCAGATGGACATTGCCTGGGGCAGTCAGATCCGCTCGTACACTTTCCACCCCTTTTCTCTGGTCAAGGACCACCGCACCGGCTTTGAAGTGGGCAATGTGCAGGGGGTCATGGACGGCGACCTCGACGATTTGATTTCCGCTTATCTGCAGCAGGAAGCTGCTCGGAAGTCGCAGCAACCGGGGCTGACCGGGACAAAAGCATAAGGAGCGACGACGATCAAATGAAACTGACCATACCTGAACTAGAAGAAAACGCGCGCTGTCTGCGCCGGCATATTATTCGAATGACCGCGCAGGCGGGCTCCGGCCATCCCGGGGGATCGCTGTCGGCGGCTGATTTGGTGAGCGCGCTCTATTTTCATGAACTGAACCTGGATCCCCAGCGGCCGGATTGGCCGGACCGGGACCGGTTTGTGCTGAGCAAGGGGCATGCCGCGCCCGTCCTTTATGCGGCGCTGGCGGAACGGGGATTTTTCCCGGTCTCGGAACTGGACAGTCTGCGTCGATTGTCCAGCCGGCTGCAGGGGCATCCGGATATGCGCAAGCTGCCGGGAGTGGAGATTTCCTCGGGATCGCTGGGCCAGGGGCTTTCGGTAGCCAACGGCATGGCGCTGGCCGGCCGGCTGGACCAGCGGCCCTACCGGGTCTACGTCATGCTTGGCGACGGAGAAAACGAGGAAGGCCAGATTTGGGAAGCGGCCATGCTGGCCGCCCATTATCGCCTCGATAATCTGCTGGCGATTGTGGATTGCAACGGGCTGCAAATCGACGGCCCGATCACTGAAGTCCTTTCCCCGGAGCCGCTGGACGCCAAGTGGCGGGCTTTCGGTTGGGCGGTGGAGCAGGTTGACGGCCACGATATGGAACAGATTCTGGCAGCTTTTGCCCGCGCCCGCCGGCGCCTCGGCCAACCAACGGTTGTGCTGGCCCGGACGGTTAAAGGCAAAGGCTGTTCTTTTATGGAGCATGCGGTGGGCTGGCATGGCACGGCCCCTAACGCAGCGCAGGCGGAACAGGCGCTGGCTGAACTGGGGGTGTGCAGATGAAAGGAACCAAAGCGGCCACCCGAGATGCCTACGGGCAGGCCTTGGTGAAAATGGGCGCCGGCTGTCCCCAGCTGGTAGTGCTGGACGCCGACCTTTCCAAGTCGACCAAGACCGCGGACTTTGCCCGCGAGTTTCCGGAGCGCTTTTTCCAGGTCGGGGTGGCTGAACAGAATTTAATGGGCACCGCCGCCGGCCTGGCGGCGGCCGGCAAAATCGCTTTTGCCAGTTCCTTTGCGGTTTTTGCCACCGGGCGGGCCTTTGAGCAGATCCGGAACACGATTGCCTACGCCCGGCTCAATGTCAAAATCGCCGCAACCCACGCCGGGATTACCGTCGGCGAGGACGGCGGTTCCCACCAGTCGGTGGAGGATGTAGCCCTGATGCGGGTTTTGCCGAATATGACGGTGCTGGTGCCGGCTGATGCCCGGGAGACCGAAAACGCGGTGGCAGCGGCGATCGCCATCGACGGGCCGGTCTATCTCCGGCTGGGCCGGCTGGCGGTGCCGGGAGTATATGAACAGGATTATCAATTTGTCCCCGGCCGGGCGGTACAGCTCTGCCCAGGGGTGGATCTGACCATCATCGCCAACGGGATCATGGTCCATATGGCGCAGGCTGCAGCCGAACTGCTGGCCGCTGATGGGATTTCCGCCCGGGTGCTGAACATGCATACCGTCAAACCGCTGGACGAGCAGGCGGTTGTGGCCGCCGCCCGGGAAACCGGGGCGATTTTGACCGCGGAAGAGCACAGCGTCATCGGCGGTTTGGGCAGTGCGGTGGCGGAGGTCTTGGCAGAACAGTGTCCGGTTCCGCTGCAGCGAATCGGAATCGCCGACTGCTTCGGAGAATCCGGTCGGGCGGAGGAACTGCTCACCCGGCATGGGCTGACCACGGCCCAACTGGCGGAGCAGGCGCGGAAGCTGCTGGAACGGAAGTCCTCCAAATAAGAGGGATAACGTTGGTTTTGTCGAACACCTGGAAGGATAGTTATGATTCAGTTTGTGCATGTCAGCAAAATCTATCCGATGGGCATTTCCGCCCTGATGGATGTCAGCCTGCGGATCCGCAAGGGAGAATTTGTCTTTCTGGTCGGAGCCAGCGGTGCCGGGAAATCGAGCTTTATCAAGCTCTTGCTGCGGGAAGAACTTGCCACCAAAGGCCAGATTTATGTCAATGGCCGCAACCTGGCCCGGATGAAAAAACGGGAGGTGCCCAAACTGCGGCGCCAGATCGGGGTGATCTTTCAGGATTTCCGGCTGCTGCCCCGGCGGACGGTGTACGAGAATGTGGCTTTTGCCCTGCGGGTGGTGGAAACGCCTCCAGCGGACATCCCCGGCCGGGTCTGGGAGGTACTTTCCCTGGTCGGACTGGAGAACAAAGAGGATGCTTTCCCAGAGCAGCTTTCAGGTGGCGAACAGCAGCGGGTGGCGATCGCCCGAGCGCTGATCAATCGGCCCAGCTTGATTCTGGCGGACGAACCGACCGGCAACCTGGATATGGACAACTCCTGGGAAATCATGGGGCTGCTGCAGGAGATCAACTTGCGGGGCGCGACCGTAATCATGGCCACCCATGCCCGGGAAATAGTCGACCAAATGCGGCGGCGGGTGATCGCGATCGAGAACGGCCGGATTGTGCGCGACGACCAGCAAGGGGCATATGACGATGAGGATTAGCAGTCTGGGTTTTTTTGTGCAGCAGGCGGGGATATCGCTTCGCCGCAATCCGGGGATGAGCGCCGCCTCGATCATTACTATGGCGTTCTGTCTGATTATCCTCGGGGCGTCGCTGCTGATCATACTGAACACCAATCAATTGGTGAACAATCTGGAATCAAGCGTGGAAGTTGTGGCCTATGCCAAAGCGGACGTGAAAGCGGAAACTCTGCCTAAGCTGGAAAAACGGCTGCAGGAAGTGCCCGGGGTCAAAACCGTGGTTTTCGTTTCCAAGGCGGAAGGGCTGGAGGAACTGAAACGCCGGTTCGGCAACAACGCCAATTTGCTGGGCTCGCTGGGTGAGCGCAATCCGCTGCCCGATGCTTTTCACATCCAGATGGTGGATCCCCAGCAGGTGGCGGCGGTCGCCGAGCAGATCGGCAGCTGGCCGGAGCTGGAGCGGGTCCGCTATGGCCAGGGGATTGTGGAGCGGCTGTTCACAGTCACCGACTGGATTAAAACCATTTCGATTTCGATCATGGGCTTTCTTGCCCTGACCGCGGTGTTTCTGATTGCGACCACGATCCGGTTGGCCATGAATTCCCGGCAGACCGAGATCAGCATCATGAAATATGTGGGGGCCTCCAATCGGTTCATCCGCTGGCCGTTTTTCCTGGAGGGCATGTTTCTGGGCTTCTGCGGGGCGCTGCTGGCCGTGGCGGCGCTGGCCAGCTCATATCTCTCCCTGATCAAGAATCTCAACTTGACCCTGGCTTTCCTGCCGCTGGTGCAGGATCCGGCATTATTGGGCATGATTTTTGGGGGGCTGCTGCTGATCGGAATATTCTTGGGAGCGGCGGGGACGCTGTTTTCAATTTATCGTTTCATGGATGTCTAAGCGCTAGGGAGGAGAGAGGAACGTGGACAAACTGCGAAACCGTCGGCACCCGATGCGATTGGCGCTGTTGTGGGCGCTGCTGACCATATTCCTGATTTCCGGGCTGCCTTCCCTGGGCCGCGCCCAGACCGATCTGGAACGCTACCAGCAGGAGCTGGAGGAGGTCAGTCAGCGGATCAAGCTCCAGCAGAAGCAGTTGCAACAGATCAATCGCCAGGAAAAAAGCGTAGTCGGCCAGCTGAACTATCTGGAAGCAACCATCGATCAGACCGAATCGGAGATCGATTACCTGCAAAAACGGCAGCGGATTCTGAACAACCAGATCGGATACACCCAGGATGATTTAAAGCGGGCCCAGTCTAATCTGGACCAGCGCAGCAAGATCCTGAACGCCCGGCTGAAGGAAATCTACTGTTGCGGCGATGCCCAATACCTGGAAGTACTGCTGGAATCGACTAGCATGAGCGATTTCCTGACCCGGTATGATCTGCTCCAAAAAATGGTCGGACAGGATCTGGAACTGCTGCAGGAGATCGAGCAGCAGCAGGCCTACATAGCCGCCCGCAAAGCGGATTTGGAAAATCGGCAGCAGGAAGCGATCGAGTCCCAACAGCAAAAAGAGCAGAAACAGGGTCTGCTCGAGCAGCAGAGCCAGGAGAAGGAACGAACCCTGGCATCCCTTCAGGACCAGAAGGAAGAATACAAGCGGGCGTTGGACGAACTGGAAGCGACCAGCAAGCAGCTGGAGGGAATGATCCGGCAGCTGCAGGCCAAGTCCGAGAAACCCAAGCAGGGCAGCGGCGGTTTTGCCCATCCATTGCCCGGCAACACCCGGATTTCCTCCGATTACGGGATGCGCCTGCATCCCATCCTGAAGGAACGGCGAATGCACACCGGGGTTGACTTCCCCGCCCCCAAAGGGACGGCGGTGCGGGCTAGTCAAGCCGGAGAAGTGATCTTTACCGGCTGGATGGGTGGGTACGGCCAAGTGGTAATTATCGACCACGGGGATGGCATTTCGACTCTCTATGCCCATCTCAGCACCATTCAGACCAATAATGGGGCGAATGTCAACAAAGGCGACCGAATTGCCGGAGTGGGCAGTACCGGCTGGAGCACCGGACCGCATCTCCATTTCGAGGTTCGGGTCAAAGGGCAGCCGGTCAATCCCCATAAGTACATTTGAGGCGGGAACAGAGCATGAAGGTTCGGATTGGCATTCCCCGGACTCTGGCTTTCTATGCCTTCTATCCCTGGTGGAAGGGATTTCTGGAGAGCTTGGGGCTGCAGCCAGTGGTCTCGGCGCCGACCTCCCGGGCGATTCTCGACGCCGGAGTGGCGGCGGCGGTGGCCGACGCCTGCATCCCGGTCAAGCTCTACCACGGGCATGTCCTGAATCTGCAGGAACGGGTGGAATACATTTTGGTGCCCCGGTTCGTCAGCGTCCGCCGACTGGAGACGGAAAGCTTCTGCCCCAAGTTCCTGGGATTGCCGGACATGATCCGGGAACCGGATTCCCGGGGGCCGCGATTGATCGATGTCCGGGTTGATTTGGCGGCCGGACGGCGGGAACTGCTCCGGGTCGGCCGGGAAGTGGGGGCGGTGTTCGGTGCCGGCTGGCCGGCCGTTCTCCACGCCTATTATCGGGCTGGTCGGGAAATGAACCGCTATCGGCAATTGCTGCAGCAGCGGCTGACCCCGCCGGAAGCGTTGGCGGTGCTGGAAGGAGCCGAGCCGGCGCCGGCTGAGCAGGGTGAGCTCTGCCTGGCGGTGATGGGGTATCCCTATGTGCTCTATGACCGATTTCTGAATCTCGATCTGCTCCGGCGCCTGCGGGGGCAGGGGGTCAGGGTGGTGACCGCTGAAATGGTTTCCCCCCGACAATTGCGAGCCGAAGCCAGACGGTTTCCCAAGAATCTGTTCTGGCATTTTTCTAATCAGGTGCTGCATGCCGCCGCCTATTACACCCGGCAGCAATGGGTGGACGGCGTTATTCATGTCAGCAGTTTTGGCTGTGGTCCGGATGCGATGCTGGGAAAAATGCTGGAGTTGATGACCAAACGAGCGGAAGCCAAGCCGTTTCTAACCGTTCTGCTGGATGAACATACCGGAGCCGGCGGTCTGCAGACCCGGCTGGAAGCCTATGTCGATATGCTCAAGCGGCGGCGGGGTCGGTTATGAAACTCAGCTTTCCTCATTTCGGTTATGCTCAGCTGGCGTTTCGGACCCTGATCGAGGATCTGGAGCATGAAGCGGTGATGCCGCCTCGGCCCGGGAAGCGGACGCTGGACTTGGGGGTCAGGCATTCCCCAGAGTTTATCTGCCTGCCGTTTAAAGTGGTTCTGGGCAGCTATCTGGAAACGATCGAAGCCGGCGCGGAAGCGGGACTGGCGGTGGGTGGCATCGGCCCGTGCCGATTCGGTTTATACGGCTTGCTGCAACAGGCCATCCTCCAGGATCTGGGATATGATTTTCAATTGTATATCTTCGAACCGCCGTTAACTGATATTCCTGATTTTATCCGCAAATTGCACCGGCTCAAACCGCGCTGGATGTCCTGGCGGCTGCTCTGGCGGACCATACAAAAAGCATTCGCCCAACTGGAGGCGATCGATCAACTGGAGCGGCTGGCCCATCAAGTGCGGCCGTTCGAAGTGGAGAAGGGCTCGACCCGGCGAGCGTGGCAGTTGGCGCTGGCCGGCATGGCGGCGGCCAGGAGCCGGGAAGAAATCGAGACTGCCGGGCACGAAGGCCGGCAGCTGCTGACCGCAGTTGAGCAGGATCCGGAACGCAATCCGCTGCGGGTGGGAATTGTCGGGGAGATTTACGTGGTTTTGGAGAGCGCGGTCAATTTCGATCTGCAGACCACGCTGGGTGAGATGGGCGTATCCGCCCAGCGTTCGTTGTGGCTGTCCAGCTGGCTGCGGCACAATGGACTGAAGGCAGGGGAGCAGGATATCCGGGCGGCCGCCCGGCCGTATCTGAACGAATTTGTGGGCGGCCACGGGGTGAACAGCATCGGCGAAACTCGGCTCTATGCCCAGGCCGGCTATGACGGGGTGATCCATCTCGGCCCCTTCTCCTGCCTGCCGGAAATCGTCGCCAAGGAGATACTGCCGCGGGTAAGTCAGGATGAGGGTATCCCGGTGATGAGCATTTTTGTTGATGAGCAGACCGGCCGGGCGGGGATCCAGACCCGGCTGGAGGCCTTTGTCGACCTGCTTGAACACCGGCGCCGAAACCGGAAAGGAAGCGAACAGCGAAATGATTGCCTATTTGGGCATTGATGTCGGTTCGGTCAGCACCAATCTGGTAGTGATTGATCAAGAGCAGGAAGTACTGGCGGCTCTTTATCTTCGAACCCAGGGGCAGCCGATCCGGGCGGTGCAAGAAGGGATGGCGCAACTGGCCGGGCTGCTGCCTCCCCAGCTCGAACTGCGGGGGGCGGGAACCACCGGCAGCGCCCGCCATTTAGCCGGGGTGATGGTCGGGGCGGATGTGGTCAAGAACGAGATCACCGCCCACGCCGTTGCGGCGACCCATGCCCTGGCCGGAGTCCAGACCATTCTCGAAATCGGTGGGCAGGACTCCAAGATCATCATTCTGCGCGACGGGGTGGTGACTGATTTCGCGATGAACACCGTCTGCGCGGCCGGCACCGGATCGTTTCTCGACCAGCAAGCCTTCCGCCTCAATCTGCCGATTGAGGAGTTCGGCGAGCTGGCCAGACAGGCTCGGAATCCAGTCCGGATTGCCGGCCGCTGCACGGTTTTTGCGGAGTCGGACATGATCCATAAACAACAGCTCGGCCACAGCCTGGAAGACATTGTCGCCGGACTGTGCGAAGCATTGGTCCGCAACTACCTCAACAACGTCGGCAAAGGCAAAGAACTATTGGCCCCGATTTTGTTTCAGGGCGGAGTGGCGGCCAATGCCGGCATCAGAATGGCGTTTGAAAAGGCCCTGGGTCAAACGGTGGTGATTCCGCCCCATTACAATGTGATGGGAGCGTTGGGCGCGGCACTGCTGGCTCGGGAAACAATCCGGCATTCCGGTCAGCCGACTCGTTGCAAAGGACTGCAGCTCACCGGTTTTGATTACCGGGCTCGGTCTTTTGAGTGCCAGGGTTGCACCAACCTCTGTGAAGTCGTCCAGTTTTACGAAAACAACCGGGTGATCGCCCGCTGGGGCGACCGCTGCGGCAAGTGGGAAGCCCTGGAGGTATAAACCAGAGCGAGCGGCGGCAGCGACTGTGATGCTCCGAGAAGCGGGGCCGAATAGGGGAAAGGGGTGGCCGATGGAGAACCGTCGAGGCAAACGATTGATCAGCTGGATACTGGTGTTGGCACTGGTGGGGGCCGCCGGATTCTATATCCAAACGCATCTGCCCAGCCTGCGCCAGATGGGCCGGATCATCCAAGTGTTGTACCTGATTAAGAACAACGCGCTCTATCCCGCCTATCCCGCCAGTCTGGCGGAAGGAGCCATGGCGGGCATGGTCGATGCCCTCGACGATCCCTATTCCACTTATCTCAGTCCCCAGGCTTATCAAGCGCTGAGTGAGAACATCCGGGGCAATTTCGGCGGCATCGGAGTCCAGGTGGGGATGCGCAACGAGAATCAGATGACAGTGGCGGCTCCGCCTTTCCCGGGGACGCCGGCGGAAACGGCCGGCCTTCGGCAGGGGGATGTGATCGTCACTATTGACGGCCAGAAGACGGCGGGGCTTGATTTGGAAACCGCAGCCGCATTGCTCCGGGGGGAGCCGGGAACGACCGTGGTGGTGGAAATCAGTCGGGAAGGCAATCCGGAGCTGCTGACGATCTCGCTGGTGCGGGCCGTGATCAATGTTCCGACCGTCCAGCAGCGGGTGCTGGCGGAAGACCGGCGGCTCGGCTATCTGGCGATCGCTTCCTTCAGTCTCAATACCGAGCAGGATGTCGGTGCCGCTCTGCAAACCCTGCGGGAAGCCGGGGCCAAAGGACTGGTGCTTGATCTGCGCAATAATCCGGGCGGGGAAGTAGGGGCGGCGGTGGATACCGCTGGCTATTTCCTGAGCAAAGGGCCGGTGGTGCGGATCATCGACCGGAAGGGAGGGGAAACAGTGCTCACGACCGAAGGTCAAAACGACGGACTGCTGCCGATGGTAGTGCTGGTCAATGAAATGAGCGCCAGTGCGGCCGAAATCCTGGCCGGAGCCTTGCGCGACCGGGCGGAAGTGCCGCTGGTTGGAACCACAACCTTCGGCAAGGGAGTAGTGCAGGCGGTGTACGCGCTCACTGACGGGGCCGGGCTGAAACTGACCACCGCCAAATATCTGACTCCCAATGGCAGCGATATTCAGGGCCGGGGACTCCAACCCGACCGCGAAATCAAACAGGAACTGACCAGCCCGGAAGATTATCAATTGCAGGAAGCGATTCGGCTGCTGCAGGAGCGGATTTGACTGAGTTCGGCAACAATCTGATCGTCGGCTTACATAAAGCGACATAAGAAATCCTCGGGCAAGGAGTATACTTATTTTAGAAACTACTTATTCTCGCAGACCGGTTGAATGGGCGGCCGGATTATGGTATGATTTACCATAAGATAATTAAATATCTCTATATATCTCCCGGAGAAAGGGGTGAAAAGCGCGGTCGTGTACAAGCAGCCAGCCCGGCGCCGACAGAGTCAGGCGGTGGGATCTGATGTTTGTAACGGGACGCAATGAAAATCCCACATGAGCAGAATCAAGAAGGGAGGAAGAACATGAAACTTTGCAATTACAGATTAAGCAGACGGACCCTGGCTGTCCTCACCTGCATGGTCGCGTTGATCTTGATGGCATGTGTTCCGGCATTCGGGGCCAGTCTGGTTTTGGATAAGACTGCCACCCGGGTGGAAGGAACCTGCAGCACCTATGATGTCACGCTGACCATCGACGGTGCTTCACCGCCGGACAAAGCGATCGATGCCGTGCTGGTCATCGACCGTTCCGGAAGTATGGCCGGAACTTCAATAGCCCATGCCAAAGACGCCGCTAAGCAATTTGTCGATCAGGTGCTGGCCAATCCGCTGAGCCGGGTAGCACTGGTCAGTTACGGCAGTACCGCCACCGTCAATTCCGGCTTCACCAATGACGCCACGGCGTTGAAAACGGCGATCGACGGCCTGACCGCTTCCGGCACCACCAATATTAAGGATGGATTCGACAAGGCCCGCGGGGAAATGCAAAAACCGCTGCCGGCCGGCGGCCGACCTTGCAGTGACGTCAACCGGGTCATCGTTTTGTTGACGGACGGGGTGGCCAACCTCGGGGCTGGCTCCTGTGACATCTGGCCTACTTACGAAACTCCTTGCACCATGGCGGCCTGGATGGCCGGTCAAACCGCCTGGGAAGGCGGAATAACCAGTGTCTTCACCGTCGGTCTGCTGGGCCAGATTGCAGCCGACCATCCCGACTCTCTCTATATTGCCCGGGAAACTTTGAAGAAAGCTCAAAACGCCGGTTATTACGAAACCATGAATTCTGCTGATTTGAGCTCGATTTACAACCAGATCTTCGATCAGCTTGATTTCGTGGCTAAAAACGTGGTGGTGACGGATACCGTCGCCAGCCAATTCACCCTGCTGCCGGCGACGCTGAACGCCTCGAAGGGAACGGCTGGGGCAGCCGGCAATGTAATTACCTGGAACATCGGCGTGGTTTCGGACGAAGTGGTCACCTTGACCTACTCCATTACCGCCAATGCCAATGTTTCCGGCAATCTGGCCACCAATACCTCGGCGGTCATGAATTACAATGATCCCTATTGCAGCAATGCCCAGCTTACCTTCCCCAATCCCAAGGTGGAAGTCAAACCCTGCTGCAGTGTGAGCGCGGCTCCGTTCGGAGCACCGTACATCTTCCAGCTGACGGCAACTGTCGAGGGCGGGAAGCTACCTTACAGCTTCCTGTGGAATGATGGGGGAGTCGGCGGAGAATTTGCTCCCAGTGCGACAACTCAGAATCCAACCTGGAAGGCGCCAGCTGGTTACAATGGACCAGTTACGTTGACGTTGCTGGTCACCGATGCCAACGGGATGCAATCCACCTGCTCCGTAGTGGTTGACGTGGAAGGTCCGCCGGCCAAGAGCATCGCTGGTTTGGTCTGGAATGACGTAAACAGCAACACCCTGATTGACGGGGGCGAGCCGTTCATGGCCGGGGTGCCGGTGAAATTGTACGACAGCCTCAACAATCTGATTCAAAGCACCACCACTATCGCTGGCGGCAGCTACCTGTTCGCTGCCGTGGCTCCCGGCAACTACCGAGTGGTGATCGATCCGCCGCCGGCGGGATACGCCCAAACCTTTGACATCGAGCTCCCGCTCGATAATCAGGCTCATGTCACGGTGGGAGCGGTTGATGTTACTGGAGTCAACTTCGGCTATGTTCAGAAGCTGGACTACGGCGACGCTCCAGACAGTTACGGCACCTTGTTTGCTAGCTCTGGACCCCGACATCAGCCGGTCGCTGGCGATGCGCTGCGGCTGGGTACGGTGGCTACCGACTATGAAGTCGACGGCCAACCCAACGCCACCGCCACCGGCGACGACAGCAACACCTCCGATGACGAGGACGGGGTGGCTTGGGTGTTGACTCTGACCCGCGGCCTCAATACTGCCTGGGGGACGGTCAGATTGTCCGATGTGGGAGCGGCTCCGGCCTACCTCACCCTCTGGATCGATTTCGATGGCAACGGGACCTTTGATCCGGCGGAAAAAGTCATTGCCGGACAAGTGTACAACGCTAGCGGGAATTATCCGCTGAGTTTCGCAGTACCTGCATCCGCAGTTCTGGGCGACACTTACGCCCGGTTCCGGATTGCCCGCACTCCGTTGTCACTGCCGACCGATGCGGCGGCGGTTGCTGGTGGTGAGACCGAGGATCACCAGGTAACTATCGGCGATCCGGCCAGCATTAGCGGTTTTGTCTGGGATGATCTCAACGGCAACGGCATTTGGGAAGGCGGCGAGCCGGCAGTCGAGAACGCCACGGTTAACCTTTATCGGCGTCAGGATCCAGCCGGACCGCTCGATGATCTGCTCAATCCCTATGTCGTGGTCAATACCACCAGTACCGATCCGGCTGGCGCCTACACCTTCTCCGGACTGCTGCCGGTTCACTATTTCGTCCAGGTGATTCTGCCAGACGGATTCAATTCCTTTACCATCAAAAACGCGGTGGGAGCACCCTATTGCAAGGACAGCAAGGTGGATCCAGCTACCGGTCAGACGGCCAAAACCCGCCTGCTGCCCGGTGAAAACGCAGAATGCTGGAATGCCGGGCTGATCGCTAGCAACCCGGGGCTGCAAATCGACAAGATTGCAGACAAGCTGACCGCCAAAGTCGGCGAGACCATCAATTACACGATAACCGTCACCAATACCGGCAATGTTGATCTGACCAACGTAACCGTCCAAGATGCCAAATTGGGGCTGAATGAAGTAATCGCCACCCTGCCCTGGCAGGCTCCGAGTAATACTGCGGTCTTCCATAAGAGCTATGTCGCGCAGGCTTCGGATCTGCCCGGTCCGATCGTAAATACTGCAGTTGCAGACAGCGATCAGACTGATGCGACGACGGATACCTGGACGGTGGGACTAATTGCGATCAGTCTGGACAAGAGCACTCCCCAGACTTCGGTCAAAGTCGGCGAAACCATCCAGTATCTGATCTTGGTCAAGAATGAAGGCAGTGTCGATCTTCACAACGTGAACGTAGTCGATGTCAAGCTGGCCATCAATCAGACCATCCCGTTCCTGGCTGCCGGGGACAGCTGGCCGATATTCGGCAGCTATCCGGTGACAGTAGCGGATCTGCCCGGCCCGGTCGACAACACTGCCACTGCCGACAGTGACGAAACCGATCCGATTGATGATTCCTGCTCGGTGCCGATTGCCGTCGCCGTGCTGGCCATCGACAAATCGGGTCCGGTTGCTCCGGCCCATATCGGCGACCAGATCACCTATCAAATCAAAGTCTGGAATGCCGGCAATGTCAATCTGACCGGGGTGGTATTGAACGATGCCAAGCTTGGCCTGTTCAACTACCCCATCGGCAATCTGCCGACGACCAACAATGCCGCCAATCCAATCATAAAAACAGTAACTTACAAGGTGCTGAGCAGTGACTTGGGAAGCAACCCGATTCACAACACAGCGACCGCCGACAGCAATGAGACCGACCCAGTTTCGGATACCTGGGACGTTCCGGTGGCGGCAGTCAAGATTACCAAGGTTGGACCTACCACTTTCGCGGTGGGTGAATTGATCGATTACACGATCACGGTTGAGAACCTCGGCAGCGCGGTCCTGCACAATGTCAAGGTGGAGGACAGCAAGCTGGGAGTCAACTGGTATATCGGTACGCTCAACCCCGGAGCGGTTGTTTCTCAAACCTTCAAGTACCTGGTGAAGCCGGAGGATGTCCCCGGACCGCTGAAGAACACGGCGATCGTCACTACTGACGAAACTCCGCCCGACAGTGACGAATGGGATATCGATCTCGATCCCGCTCCCTACGGCAAACTAGTCGGAGAGGGCTCGGGAGCCAAAGCGGGAACCAGCTTCATGATCGATGTGGTCAGTTGGCCTGGCGCCACCGGTTCGATGGGCAGTGTCATGTACAAGGATCCGTCCCGCAACCTGACCATCAGCGGGAAAGCGTCCTACGTCACAATCAATGCCCTCAATCGGGAAGCGGTTATTGGCGGAACTGCCCGCTATGCGGCCGGCGGCACGGTCAAGTTCAAAGCTCATGCCCGCGATAACGGAAAAACCGGTGATCTGTTCGAAATCTGGCTCTTCGATAAGAATGACAATATCATCTACTATATGGGCGGACCGGTAACCAAAGGACAAATCCTTTTCCGGTCGGTGCTTTAAACCAATCGACGGACCAATCGACAAATACCTGTATCAACAACCGATCGGAGCCCGTTTCCTGGCAGCAGGAAACGGGCTCCGAAACCATTTATTGCAGCAATAGTATTGACAGTGGCAGGAAATACCTCGAAATGGCGAGAAATTGTATATCGATTGCACAGGGCCGAGGGTGTTTCCGGGGAATTCGCAGGCAAAATATAATTCTTGAAAAAGGGGGGTGGGCAGTTCTCGGGGTTGCAAACAATCATGATAAATAAGGAGGGGATTAATTGATGACCAGGAGCAGCAATAATAGATTGCTACGACTGCTCTCGGTGCTGGGCTGTGCGCTTGCGCTGGTGCTACTGGGAGTACTTCCGGCTTTGGCTGGTTT
>Ga0302252_1000817_pt1 | contig 22342 bp, 17 predicted proteins | sample AAG_RA_Leu_MG_FD_193511 | JGI IMG/M metagenome (GOLD analysis project Ga0302252, IMG submission 193511) | Enriched activated sludge microbial communities from anaerobic digester in WTTP, New Holstein, Wisconsin, United States - AAG_RA_Leu | ecosystem: Engineered > Bioreactor > Anaerobic >...
GGCTGAATCTGAAAAACTCCACGAAAAAGCGGACGAGTGAATACGCAGACATCATCAGCAGGGCGATCTCGCCGTTGAACTTCTTGTGCTTCTCCCTGTTGACCAGAAACAGCACTACGAGGAGATCGAGTATCAGCTCATAGAGCTGGGTCGGGTGGCGCTTCATCGGTCCGGCATCAGGAAAGACGACTCCCCATGGGAGCGTGGTGGGGTCGCCGAGGCAGCATCCGTTCATGAAGCAGCCCAGCCTTCCTATCGCGAGGCCCAGCACGATGCCTGGCGAGCAGAGGTCCACCAGCTCGGCGAAGTCGATCTTCCTCTTCTTCGAAAAAAGCAGAAAGGCCAGCAGGCCGCCGAGCAGCGCGCCGTGCCAGGCCAGACCGCCTTCTCTCAGGTTGATTATCGAGATCGGGTTGGCCATGTACTCTGAAAAATGCAGCAGCACGTAGACGAGGCGCGCTCCGACGAGGCCTCCCAGCAGCAGGTACAGGCTCAGATCCATGATGTCGTCTGTGGTGATCGATTTGCTCCTGTTCCGCTTTATCGAGAAGAAAATTCCGGTAATGAAGCCTGTGACGAGCATTACGCCATAGGTATAGACAGGAAAGCCGAATATGGTAAAGATTACTCTGTGCATGACGACTCCTGCCTGTCTGTCAAAAGCGCGATAAAGAGCAGCACTATACCTGCCGATATGGCTATGTCAGCCACGTTGAATATCGGCCAGAACCTCAGATCGAGGAAATCGACTACAAATCCGTAGAGCACCCTGTCTATATCATTGCCGATGGCTCCTCCGGTGATCAGGCTGGCCGCGATGACCCACACCGGGCCTTTCTCGAAGAGCTTCCTGTAGAAGATCAGGATCAGAATGGGAACCACGATACCCATTATTATGAACAGAATACGCAGGTTCGAGAAAAGGCCGAACGCCCCTCCCGTGTTATGGACATGGGTTATGAAAAGGACGGTTCCGAGCAGCGGTGTGGGCTTCCCGACAGGAAATGACATCAGAATCCACTGCTTGACGAGCCTGTCTATGACGATGATCATCACGCTGATCAGAGCGAACCATATATATGACTGTCTGATGGTCTTCACTTGATATCTGCCGCCCCCTGCAACTGTTTGACAGCTTCCACGCAGCGCCCGCAGATATCGGGATGACCTTCATCAAAAGGAATCTTCTCGTCATAGTTCCAGCATCGCGCGCACTTTTGACCTCCGGCCTTCCTTACGACGCATGAGATATCTACCGACACAGGGAGCGTCACGGCATCCTCCGGCTGATCCTTTCCAGGCTCATTTATCACCAGCTGCGAGACTATGAAGAACCTCTTCAGAAGCTCTTCATCCTGCTTCATCATATCGTAGCGCTCCCGGTCAGGATACAGCTCGACGCGGGCCTCGAGGGACTGGCGGAGCGTCTTGTCTCTGCGAAGCTCTTCTATGATTGTGTATACCTGGTCTCGGACAGACATGTAGAATACCCATTTCTCCGCTTCCTCCCTCGTGAAGTAAGGAGTGAGGCTCTTCGGCCATTCCGCTATCTGGACGGATTCGAGGCCTTCATGGTCTTTGTAGATGTTCTGCCATATCTCCTCGGCGGTGAAGCTCAGTATCGGGTACATCGCGACTGTCATGTCCCTCAATATCTCGTAGAGCGCTCTCTGGCCGGATCTCCTCTCTCTCGAGTCGGGGGCTGACACATAGAGCCTGTCCTTCATCATGTCGAGATATATCGAGCTGAGCTGAATGGCGCAGAAGTTGTGAAGATGGTAGTATACAACGTGGAACTGGAAGTCCTTATACGCCTGCTCGAGCTTCTCGATGAGGCTGTTCTTCTCCGAGAGGACCCAGCGGTCGCTCTCGAGCAGCTCTTCATCCTTGAGCCAGTGCTTTTTCGGGTCGAAGTCATAGAGGTTTCCGAGCATGAAGCGGCATGTGTTCCTGATCTTCTTGTAGACCTCGGCGACCTGCATCAGCGCGTCGTGATAAATCTTGATATCGGACGTGTAGTCCACCGACGCGAAGAACAGTCTCAGTATGTCGGCGCCGTATTTATCCACCATGTTCATCGGATCAATCACGTTGCCGAGCGACTTGTGCATCGTATGGCCCTTCTCATCGAGTACCCACCCGTGGGTCAGCACGGCCTTATACGGCGCCTTCCCTTTCGTGGCCACCGCAGGGAGCAGTGACACCTGGAACCATCCCCTGTGCTGATCGCTTCCCTCCAGATAGAGGTCTGCCGGCCATCGGAGAGCCTCTCTCTGAGCGCACACGGCTTCGTTGCTGCATCCGGATTCGAACCAGACATCGAAGATATCCTTCTCCTTCGTAAATTTGCGGCTGTGACAGTGCGGGCACTCGTAGTCTTTCGGGAGCAGCTCCTTCGCCTCTCTGGCGAACCAGGAATCCGAGCCCTCCCTGAGGAAGACCTGCTCCACCGCCTCGCTGATCTCCTGCGAAAAGAGCGGCGCCTTGCAGGACTCGCAGTAAAAGGCTGGAATAGGCACGCCCCAGACTCTCTGCCTGGATATGCACCAGTCAGGCCTGGTCTTGACCATGTTGTAGATCCGCTCCTGGCCCCAGTCAGGGATCCATCTGGTCTCCTCGATAGTCTTCAAAGCCCTTTCTCTCAGGTTCTCCACGTCGATCGCCACGAACCACTGCCTCGTGGCGCGGAATATCACGGGTTTGCGGCAGCGCCAGCAGTGCGGATATGAGTGATCCTTCACGTCGTCGTGCAGCATATGGCCGGAATCCTTCAGATGCTCTATGATCTTGACGTTGGCCTCCTCGTATTTCAGCCCGCAGAAAGGACCGGCCTCCTCTGTCAACACACCCCTGTCATCGACAGGGACGAGGATCGGAAGGTTGTACTCGAGGCCCGCCTCGAAGTCGTCCTGTCCGTGTCCGGGAGCGGTGTGCACGCATCCCGTTCCTCCTGATTCTTCGTCGAGCACTACATAATCCTGGTTGATTATCAGAGAATCCCTGTCCAGGAAAGGGTGACGGGCATTATAGCCTTTGAGATCGGTTCCCTTTGCCTTGTCGAGAACCTTGAAGTCTTCCAGGCCTGTGGCCTTAGCGACTGCCGAAAGAAGGTCGCCTGCCACCACCATCTGCTCTCCCTTGTGCTCTATCAGCACGTATTCGGCGTCAGGGTTCAGCGCTATCGCCAGGTTCCCAGGGAGAGTCCACGGCGTCGTCGTCCAGATCAGCACGAAGAGAGGCTGTTGCGCAGAAGGGAAGACCTTTGTCATATCTTCCTTCACCTGGAACTTCACGAATATGGACGGCGATCTCTTGTCCTTGTATTCTATCTCTGCCTCTGCGAGAGCTGTCTCGCAGGTCGGGCACCAGTAGATGGGCTTTAGCCCTCTGTAAACGTGGCCCTTCCTCGCCATCTGGCCGAAGACTCTTATTATCGCCGCCTCGTATGTGTGGTTCAGCGTCAGATACGGGTCGTTGAAGTCGCCCTGTATTCCCAGGCGGATGAACTGATCGCGCTGCACATCTAGAAAGTGCAGGGCCGATTCCCGGCATTTCCTCCTGAGCTCGAGCGGATCGATCTCCTTCCTGTTTATCTTGAAGGTCTTGATGGCCTGTATCTCGTTGGGGAGGCCGTGTGTGTCCCATCCAGGAACGTATGGGGAGTCAAAGCCCTTGCCTGACCAGAATTTAATCGTGATGTCCTTCAGAATCTTATTCATCGCCTGCCCCATGTGAATGGGGCCGTTCGAATAGGGAGGTCCATCGTGAAGAATGTATTTCTCCCTGCCTGACCGGCTCTTTCTGAGCTTCTGATATATTTCTGCCGTCTTCCAGAACTCTGCAATCTTCGGCTCGTTCTTCGGCAGATCGGCCTTCATCGGAAATGTCGTCTTTGGCAGGTTCAGTGTCGTGCCGTAGTCCACAATGTCTTCCTCCTTGCAGCGGCCCATTGCTTCGCAAAAGGCCATAAAAGATAAAATCACGCAAACATAAAAATATTCAGGACAGCGCCTTTCAATCGATCCTTCGCTCCCCGCCGCGCCGTTCATGGTTCAGGCATTCGCAGGAGACGCTCAAGGCCCTGGAAGTCTGCAGCCAATATCAGCGCAGAACATCACCGAAGGTCCTCTGCATGTTCGATCAGGGGCTGTATCAAAAGCTCCGCATTGCTCAGGAGGCGGAAAGCTGCTCTTCCCTGTACCGCTCCATGGCCTTTTTCTCCATGTCATCGTACATCCTGAGACGGGACATCAGCAGATCGAAATCCACCTTGTGAGCGTCAAAATCAGGGCCGTCGATGCAGGCGAACTTCGTCTCCCCTCCGACAGATACCCTGCAGGCTCCGCACATGCCGGTGCCATCCACCATAATCGGGTTCAGACTCACCATGGTGGGAATGGCTTTAGCCCTTGTAGCTTCACTTACCACTTTCATCATTATCGGAGGGCCTATCGCGAAGGCCCTGTCAATCTTCTCGCCCTGCTCCATCAGCTGGTTCAGCGCCGTCACGACGAAGCCCTTGACTCCCTTCGAGCCGTCATCTGTGCAGACTATGAACTCGGAAGAGACGCTCGAAAGCTCCTCTTCATAGAAGAGAAGATCTTTGTTTCGCGCGCCTATTATCGTGATTACCTTGTTCCCGGCCCAGTGGAAGGCCCTGGCGATTGGATAGAGCGGCGCTATTCCCAGGCCGCCGCCGACGCATACTACAGTCCCCGCCTCTTCGACGTGAGTGGGTATCCCGAGAGGGCCTATGCAGTCCATCAGGACATCTCCTGTCTTCAGCGTGCCCAGCTGCCTCGAAGTCTTCCCCACTTCCTGAAAGATGAACGTGACCGTCCCTTCCTCCTTGTTCCAGTCGGCCAGGGTCAGAGGGATCCTCTCGCCCTTCTCATCTATCTTGAGAATTGCAAACTGCCCTGCATGCCCCTTTTTTGCGATAAGGGGGGCAGTAACTTTTATCATCTTGTTGTTTGGCGCCAGTTCTTTTGCATCCACGATCCTGAAGGGCATATCGTCACTCCTCACGCAATAATGGCCTGCAAGCCGCGCATCCCGGCAGAGCCGGCCTCTGTTCCGGCAGATGTGTCAAGGCCGCGCGGCGGCTGACAGGAAAGGAATCAGACCGGTATCTTTCAGATTTCGTCGCTCTCACCCTGGAACTGTTTCGCCAGCCACGATTTGCCGAATCTCACGACTGTATCCTTGTAGTACTCTTTCTTTTCGTCCTCGAGCTGAAGGAATATGTAGTAAAGGGCCGCAGAGCCGATGGCGCCCAGCAGAGCTACTCCAATCAACTTGTCCCATGGAATGGCTTTCCTGTCTTTCTTCTCTGAATGAACCAAGCTCATCTCTTCTTCCATACCGAGACCTCCTTTTCTCGCGGCCACTGTCAGTGGGCGCTTTTTCTATCAGTACGCCCCTCCGCATCGGCGTCGAGGCGCTTTCTGTCCGATCCTTTATTCTTGCCGATCTGCGGTAAAACCTCCTCGACGTGAATAAATTCAGGGTATCGCTCCTCAATCCTCTTGAGGCTTGCATACACTGTGGACATCAGGAAATTGACGCGCTCTGCCCGATATCCCCTGGAAAGCTCCGGAAGCCTGAACTCGAGAAAGCTCTTCCTCACCCTGTAATCAAAGGTCAGCTTCTCAATCTCCTCGAGTCCGAGCAGCGCGGCCTGCAGCAGAGCGGATACCGCGGCGCACACCACGTCGTTCCCCTCATCGGCGTATTCCGCATGTCCTCGCACGCTGAAGCCATCGATCAGGCCTTTTTCATTTCTCGTCGCCTTGACAGCTATCATTGCCATCACCGGGTTGATGCCCACAGAATTCAGCGGCTCAGGCCTTTCAAGAGGCTCCACCCGCCTAAAAAAAACGTGACAGGGCATATATCCTCCCTGTCATGCAGACTCATCTTTACAGTGAACCTTATATCAGGAAAAAGCTCAGAAACCGGCTTACTTGTCTTCGCCTTTTCCGGACTTCTTCTTCGGCTCCTTCTTGTCGGAAGCGGCCTTCTTGACTGCCTTTGAAGCCTTCTTCCCGTCGGAGCTGTCTTCGGACTCGGAGGCCTTCTTCCTGGAAGGCTCTTTGGGCTTTGCGGCTTCCTTCCTGCCGATCACCACATCGCCGAGCCTCACCTCGTCGATCTCCAGAAGGGTATACTCCTGGCGATGTCCCGTTTTCTTCCTGATCCTCTTCTTGGGCTTGTATTTGAAGATCGTCACTTTCTTGTCCTTGGCATGTCTCACTACCTTGCCGTCAACTGCGGCACCTTCAACATAGGGAGTGCCTATAGTTATCTCATCGTTAGGTGATGTGAGGAGCAGCACCTTGTCTATGCGGACAGAGTTACCTTTTTCCACATCAAGTTTCTCAACTCTCACCTTGTCGCCAGGAGAGACTCTGAGCTGCCTTCCTCCCGTTTCTATGACTGCGTACATGGCTCGTCCTCCTTATTCCAATTAGCTACAATATGTTAGCACATGACAATTTCTTTGTCAACATTACTTTGCAGAAAAACGACACGATTTACCGGCATCAGACTGCATTTGGAGATCCGCTCCACAGAGCGCCTCGAAATAACTGCTCCCCGGAGAGGACATTTTCTTTTCTGCAAGGAAAGATGTATTACACCATGACACAACCTTAAAAGAACGATCGGCGACAGGAGAAGCTTATGACAGGAATGACGTACGCTTTAAAAACAATGCTGTGCCTGTTAATCTCGGCCATAATGCTGTGCTCCGCGGCAGCGTGGGCGAAGGAGAAAAAGGCAGATGAATCAGAGGTCAAAATGCCTGTGGAGGACTCGCTGCTTCACATCAGAGAGGAGGCCGAGGTGGGAACGGACGGGAAGTTCATGAGCCTTCTCGGTTCGATGGGTCAGAAAAACGATCTGCAGGCGCCGCTCAGGCTGAGGACTTTCATCGAATCCCTTCCTGTGGCTAAAATGGGCATGGGAGTGGGATATTTCCACAGCATCAGAAGATCTTCGCTTCTCTGGGCTACAGGAGAATGCCTGGTCACCGGCAGGAGAGAACAGGTATACCAGCTTCTGCTGAACGCGGTTAAAGCCACCGGAATGAAAGAGAGCCCGGGCAGAAATGAAGCAGCTCCCATAATATCATACACGCTCGAGGAGAGCGGCCTCATCTACAGCCTTTCGTTCATGAAGCCGGAAGACGTCATGATCGACGGGCGCTCTTACAGCAAGACAAAGATTACGTGCAAGGTCGAGGATTCGAACGTATCGTCCCCACAGACGCTGGGCCGCGTGCTGACTGCTTTTCCATTCCTCAGGGACAGGCGCATCGATGACGCGGTATACAAGGAGATGGCGGCAGTGGAAGTGGAGATGATCTCCCTGGGAGGCGCGGTGATCAGGTCCTACGAATGGGAGGCTGTATTCATCCCGCCTGAGAAGCCTGATAAGAAAAACAAGACTACGCTCATGTCCCAGGTGGAGGCGATGCTCGAAAAGCTCGGATTCGCGAAGGAAGCGGCTTCCCAGGCGGCTGAGACGTTCACGAGAAAGGCCACAGGCTCCGCCGCATATGTCAACAAGGTGGCAGGGAGCGAAAAGGTTCATATCAGGATAAGACCGGAGCAATAGGAGAAGAAGCGCAGATGGATTCACTGAAAGAGCTTTTCAAGATCGGAATGGGGCCGTCGAGCAGCCACACGATGGGCCCTCACAGGGCTGCGGAGCGGTTCGGGGAGATGCACCCCGGGGCGGATTCCTACCGCGTGACATTGTACGGCAGTCTGGCCGCCACAGGGAAGGGCCACCTGACCGACAGGGCCATCGCAGACGTTCTGAAACCACGCCGCGTGGACATCGTATGGAAGCCTGACGTAACGCTCCCGTTCCACCCGAACGGCATGGAGTTCGAAGCGCTCAGCGCCGATGGAGAGGTGGAGGGCCGGTGGCGCGTATACAGCGTCGGCGGAGGCTCGCTTCAGGAGGAAGGCGCCCTGCAGGATGAGGTAAAGCCTGTATTCGAGCTTTCATCGACGACAGCGATCCTCGCCCATATCCAGCAGGAAGGAATCTCATTCTGGGAATTCGTGGAGCGTTGCGATCATGCCGATATCAGGGAGTATCTGACAAGGATATGGCACACGATGAAGTCTGTAATCAAGAAAGGCCTCCAGAGCGAGGGAGTCCTCCCTGGAGGCCTGAACCTTCCCAGAAAGGCGATCTCGTATTATGTCAAAGCCCAGATGGCCTCAGGCTATATTCAGCAGATCAACCTGCTGTTCGCCTACGCGCTGGCATGCTCCGAAGAAAACGCCTCGGGAGGCACTGTTGTAACCGCTCCGACCTGCGGGTCCTGCGGAGTGATCCCGTCTGTTCTCTATTTCTTTCATAAGAACCATGATGTGCCTGACGTGCGGATCGTCAATGCTCTTGCCACAGCGGGCATAATCGGCTGCATTGCGAAGACAAACGCTTCAATATCGGGGGCGGCGGTGGGCTGCCAGGGAGAAGTTGGCGTGGCCTGCGCAATGGCTGCAGGAGCTGTCGCATACCTGCTGGGAGGTACACCGAACCAGATCGAATATGCCGCCGAAATGGGGATAGAGCATCATCTCGGGCTCACATGCGACCCCGTCGATGGACTGGTACAGATCCCGTGCATCGAGAGGAACGGAATGGCGGCGCTTCAGGCAATTAACAGCGCCATCTACTGCATGTCCTCAGACGGCAGGCACAAGATATCATACGACGAGGTGCTGAAAGTCATGCTCGATACAGGCCGTGATCTGAAGGACAAATACAGGGAGACTTCAAGAGGCGGCCTGGCGGAAACAACAGCCCTTACTTCTCCTCCTTCCCGCTGCCAGGCCTGACGATGAGTCCCGACTGCTTTGAATACTGCGGATAATCAGGCATGGCGCCCTGATTGCCTGTCAACGGAATGTTGAAAGCCTTGATCTGTATTATATGATTGGCGCCCTTGCAGCAGAAGGTATAGGTGCGGCGGTTGCTGTCAGTCTGATACGATTCAGCATAATGGCATTTCAGATCCTCTCCGCAGGAAGGCAGGTATTTCATATATGTCGGCGTCAGCCTTTCCAGCCTGTCTGGGAACTGCTCTTTGTTATCGGAAGCATACATCTCAAGAGCGGTTCCTATACACCTGCAGTGCGACCTGCAGACTGCCAGCATCGCCCTGGGACGTGATGCGGAGGCGCTTGCATAGACTACGATGAAAATGACAAAGCACAGGAAGCTCAGTATGAGAAACGCCACATTGTAGGAACCTTTTCCCTGCCTGTGCAGAACGAGCATATAGACGATCCCGTAGATCAGATAGACGGGAAATGAGACTGCCAGAGCCAGGAAGATGAGTCCCAGGATCAAAAAGGGTATGCTGAGAATCGTGGACATCATACTCACTTCCTTTCATTCCCCGGCATCTCCAGGACTGCCCGGCATAAAGTACCGTATCTGCATATATCCTCCCTATGAATTTAGCAGAAAAAAGCCCTCAAAGCAAGCGTATGCTGCAGGATGTCCTCCTCTGCAGCATAATTGACGAACCCAACTGAAGCTGTGGCAATCAAAATTTCAAGCGTAAATATATGTAACACTTTTTTAAATTATTTGAGCATCTTTTAAGCGTGATTTTATCGTGATTTGAATTCCGGATAATATAATTCAGATAGAGATTGATGAAAGCGCGACGAAGCAAAATTTGGATCAGAAAGCGGTTTCGATTATGAGACTTACCGGCAGAATGCTTGACAAGAGAATTCAAAGTGACTCAGGCCTGCATATCTGCTGCTTCATAATCATCTTCTCTGCATGTGCTTCAACAGTTTACACAATGGCAGATGTTGTTAACAAAATGGCAACCGATGCAAGAATTCTGTAAGGGCACTGTCAGTATCCTGTAATCGCCTGATGGCATAATAGTGTTGCGCTGAGCTTTGAAAAGCGGAAGCATTAGAAAGGAGCAGAATGAAATGATCAGTCAGATCGGTGGAGCAACAAACGCATATGGTTCAAAACAAGCTGCAGGAGATGCTGCAGTCGCAAAGCCGCAGGCCGCGCAAAATCTTTCTGTTCCGCAGGGCGATACGGTGCAACTCGACGGAGCAGGAGAAGACAATAACGAAGGCGCTGGAAGCCCTGATATGAACGCCCTGCTGGGCGGATTGAACGAAAACACAGCCGATCCGGCGGCTGCGAATGAGGCTGGCGCCGGGATGTCCCATGAGGAGCAGGTGGCATATGTCGAGCAGGAGATGGAGAAGACAAAGGAACAGATAGAACAGGTTGATCAGAAGATACAGAAGATAGACGGCGATATAGCCAATTATAATAATGAGCTCAAGGATATTGACAGCCAGATCTCTGATCTGCAGGGCGCAGGCAATAAAGACGGCAAGACCGGGAACGGCAGCGATCAGAAGATATCCGAGCTCAATCAGAAGAAGACACAGATAAATCAGCGAATACAGGAGCTTGAGAAGGAAAAAAAGGAGCTTTCCCAGGACAGGAAAAAGCTCGAGGACTATCTGAAAAAGCTCGAGGAGACCTGGCAGAAGCTTCAGGGCCACTGTAACGCCAACAGGAAGGTCGACATGCCGGAGAAGCCCCAGACCTCACAGGATAAGAAGAACAACGATGAATCTGACTGGCAGACAAAGCTGGACAAAGATCTGGAGGCAGTCAGACAGGAGAATGGCGGTAAAAATGATGTTCAGGACAACAACGGAAAGGCAGACGACGGGAACGCGGCTCAGAATATCAAAGGCATCGCGGAGCAGGACGCCGCTGGCAACAAAGATGCGATGAAAACTCAGAACGGGGAGAAGCCCGGCGCGGCATCGCCTCTCATAGACGCGATCAATGCGGCTGGCAGAGACAAAGGGCAGAACGACGACGGGAACGGGACGGTTACCGCAAATGGAGTTGATGGCGCTCAGAACGGCAGCACGGCGATGCAGACGCTGAAAAATGACTGGGAGATGTGTGTGCAGGAAGGAGCCGAAGGTGAGGTAAGCGCAGAGACACAGAAAGAAGTGAAGACGGTGCTCGGCATAACAGATGATGCCGATGCAGAAGGCAACAAGAACGTATAGACATACGGGAGAACAGCCTTCCCCGGTGCATTCCGGCAGACCTTCACCAGAGGTGATCGCGATGAGGATACCTGATACAATCAGTGCATTTCTGACAGCCCTGCGGGGGAATAAGCATGAGCAGATTCTGGCTGAAAGGCGGATTTCTCCCAGAAAACCCTGCAATATAAGAAATCTGTATGCATCCTCCGGCGGACAGGAGGTACCTCTCACAGTGAAGGATATGAGCCGCAGGGGGCTTAATGTGCTGTCCCGCGAAAGGCTCATTCCCAGAAGCTGCCTGCACATCCATTACCACGGCGGTACAAGAGTGACACAGAAATACCATTATGAGCCTGTAGAAGTATGCATGACCGTGCTGTGGTCGGCTGAGAACGGAGGGAACCATGCAGCTGGCTTGAAATTCAACAGTTTCCCGGAGGAAATGGCCGTCAACTGGCTCGCCGAGCTTCTCAACTCTCACGGACTGTCCAGAGATTTGGCCAGTTACAGGCGAAGCAAAATCAGAGTGCCTGTCAGAATTCCGCTCACCTGGAGAGTCCTGGGAAGCGAGTACAGGCATGAAGGCACAGTTCTTGATATAAGTCTCGACGGCGCGTTAATTGCCACAACAAGACCGGTTCCGGTCCGCGAGAGCCTGTGTCTCAAAACCGGTTCGCACAACTCCTTCAGACCCTTCACATGTCGCGGAGTGGTTGTGCGTTCAGGCTTCAGCCAGTCTGAGTGCAGATTCCTCTACGGTCTGAAGTTTGACAGACTGAACGATGAGCAGCTCTCATCGCTGAGCAAAATTCTGGCCAGACTGCTTCAGGTCGGAAAAGTAAAAAATGACCATAATAAGCCGCCTGCCTCGACATAGGGTGGCTTGACAATCACTAAGACTGGAATGCGCGTCTCCGGCAGAAAAACATATCAAAGAGGACGGAGGCGCGTCATGCACAAGCCCAAACGCAAGTCTTCTGAATCATCCCCGCCGATTGATCCACATCACTTGCCATAGCATCTGTCTATTGCAGTTCATTTATCTTATTATCAAAAGAAAATAAAAGTATTAAAGAGATTTTTGGGTATTATCGCCAGGCACAAGTCTATATCCTCTCATATCCTCGAATTTCATCCGTTTACTGAAAGCGCAGAATATTTTATAATACAATTATAGTGTTAACAAATTTAATGTCTGCAATATATGTGCCAATATACATGGAAACACTTGATGCGACAGAGGATTTGCAGCACGCAGAGAGGTGAATGTGGTGAGAGCAATGGAAGCGATAAGATTATTCCTGACAGTCCTTCGAGGATATGACCCGGACCAGAATCTTGACGAGAGACGCCTATCTCCAAGAAAGCCGTGTCACATTGATGGCATATACGCCTGCAGCAGAGGAGAACGTGTGCCTTTTATCGTTAAGGATATGAGCCGCAGAGGAATAAGTGTTCAGACTGAAGAGAGGCTTGAGCCCGGGAGCAGCCTGCACGTCCTTTATGTTGGCGACACAAGGGTCCCGCAGAGATCCCGCTACGAGTCCTGTGATGAAGTGATGACAGTTCTATGGTCAGCAAAAGCCGGAGATAATCATATCTCAGGCCTGAAGTTCAACAACCCGCCGGAAGGGCCGGCCACGCCGTGGCTTGCCTCCCTCCTGAATGCCCACGGCCTCTCTGGAGAAGCATCTAACTACAGGAGAAAAAACATCAGGGTGTCTGCTGAAATCCCGGTCACCTGGAGGGTTCTGGGCAGCGAATACGAGCACACCGGCTCCGTCCGTGATATAAGCCTCGATGGCGTGCTTATTTCGACAGAAAGACGGATCCCGGTTCGCGAAAACCTGTGGCTTAGAACAGGGTCAGGCAAATCGTTCAGATCTCTCATATCTCGCGGGACTGTCGTCCGCTCCTCTTTCGATGCCTCCACACAGCGGTACCTTTCTGGAATACGCCTCGAAAGGCTCAATGAAGAGCATGCGCAACAACTCAGAAAGACTCTGACAGCGCTGTCCCGGTCAGAAAAGCGCCGCGTTAACACAGGAGCAGGTAAACGGAAGCCGGACACCCCCCCTCTGAGAGCGGCACTGTCATTTTTGCAGATTGACTCTGGCACAAGTCCCTGATGATTGTCATGTCCTCCGATCAGAAGACTTCCTAAAATACAGAATCCTCTTTGCCCGACTGCATAATACCCCGCCTTTTATGGATATCAGGGCTAAATACAGCTTCTTGCCATTATTCTCTGTATTGCTGTTCTCCGCGTCGTGTATAATATCCATGACAGAGCATGAACCGCACTGAAGGAGGGATTCCCTTGGAGATCAGGACCGGAACGGATTCGATTCAACCCCTGCAAAGGTTTGCTTCACCGGCGGAGAGACCTGCATCTGTCGCAGATCGCTTCACATCGGAAGATACCTCCTCGGACAGCGGCGTCTCGATGGACAGGGAGCTGAGAAAGATGGCGATGTGCAGGCGCGCCGAGAGCGCCGGGAATTGCGGCATAAGCGCTCAAATGGACGGGGAATACACGAACGCCTTCCATCGCAGAACCGGCTGGACAGGAGCTGATGGCACCTACTCGGTCCCCCTCAGCGACGGGAGAACGCTCTGGCTGTTCGGTGACACGCTCATCGACAGTGTTCTTCCTTCCGGCGCCCACAGCGGGAAGACGCTCATGATCAACAACTCCATCGCCCTGCAGAAGGGAAGCGATCCCTCCACAGCCAGGTTCATAACCGGAGGAACAGACAGCAATGCGGCTTCCTTCTTCGTCCCTCCGGACGGGAAGGGATGGTTCTGGATTCACGATGCGGTGCCTGACTGCGGCGACGGGAAGATTCTGGTCTTTCTGGATCAGATAGAAAAATCCGGCGAGGGAGTATTCGGCTTCCGCCAGACAGGCACCTGGACCGCAGAGGTGGAGGTCAAGGACGGGGATGTATCCATAAAACGGTATGGAAAGCTGCCTCATTTCCGCGAGGGGAAGGACGGAGCCCCCACCACCGCATTTGGTGCATCCATTCTGACCCTGGGAGACTGGACATATATCTACGGCACGCAGGACTACGGAGCCCGCAAAGACCTGATAGTGGCAAGAAAGCCCTCAGGAAAGGAAAGCGATGACAATACATGCTGGCAGTTCTTCACCGGCGAGGGATGGAGCAGCCGGATGGATGATATGAGGCCCATCTGCAATGATGTGGGCAATGAGCTCTCCGTGCACCGGACGGAGAAAGGCACGTTTGTGCTGACAAGCCAGAAGGCCGGATTCGATGCCGAGATATATCTCAAAACAGCTCCGGCTCCCACAGGGCCATGGTCCGCCCCGCAGACCGTATGGACAGCGCCTGAGTCGAGCAACTCGATTCTCACGTATAATGCGAAGGCCCATCCTGAGCTGTCGGACAGACAGAAGGGGCTTCTCATCTCTTATAACGTCAACGCCACAACATCTGAAGCGATCATGGAAGATGCCGATATCTACAGGCCGAGATTCATAAGGGTCAAAGGCGCTTTGACAGGCTTTGAATAATATCAGGTAACTGCAGAGCAGACTGCCCCGGCGACATCGATGGATCCTCTGTTACAATAACCGTCATAAACACAGCACAATCCTGCGCCATGGAAGATGACATCAGATTCGGCATTACATATTGTCCCAAAAGTTTTCAGATTTTTAACACTTGTTATGGTTCTGTAAGGACACTGTGAGCATTCTGTAAAGGCTGAATGGTATCATGAGTTCAGAAGAAAGAAAACGCAAGGAGGTAACGAAAATGTCAACGATTAACACTCAGCCCTGGACAGCCTACACAGGTCCCTACGGAGGCAGCGGCAACGCCGCAGGATTCAGCGCAGTCAATACGGATGGCACAGCAGGAATCAAGGGCGGCGCTTTCGATGGAACCACAGCCAACGGCGGACACATAGCCGGAAACGGCGTGGCAGGCTTCACCGCAAATGGCGCAGCAGCAGGCGGCGCGGTAGGGTACACGGCACCAGACGGCTCACAGTACTATGGGAAAGGCCAGGTGGGGGCAAATGCGCAGGGCGCAGCCGGATGGGGAGCTGTCTCATTTGACAACCAGAACGCCTTTGGCGATGCAAGCGGCTCCTTCGCAGCCAATAAAGCCACCGGCGACCTGGATGCCAGCGGCTCGGCCCAGTGGGCAGACAAATCAACCGGTCAGTATCATACAGCTTCCGCCACTGCCGATCTTACTAAAGGTCAGGGCGGCACCATAACTACTGTCAAGGATGGCGTCCAGAAGACCTACAACATTCCGCCGAGACCCACTGCATAGATATCAATCCTCCTCTCTGAGTCGAATTGAAAACGGTGCCTTTGCAGTCAGGCACCGTTTTCACATGGAGCCCTGTCAGTCTCCCCGGAGAGTCCACGACAGAGCCGTCCCCTTCAGATTCTACAGAACCTAAAGATAAAAAAGGAGATTGGAGAAGAAAGAAAAAACTAACAGTAAGGGTCCTGAAGTGCCATTTCCCTTGCCGCACATACCCTGCACTATTTTTCTGCGAATCTGCTGATGGAATTTAAAAAGCTCTCTCTCCGGCTTCAGATATTCATCGCTGTATGCATATTGTCAGGAGCATCTCTTGTAACAGCCCTGATGTGCTGCTCGGATTTCCGGGAACTCTCCGATCGCCTGTCAAGTTCCTGGGAGATTTTCATCCAGGCAATGTTGCTGACTGTTCTTTTCTACCTGATGAAGGGCTTCACGCTTCCGTGGTCAGAACGGGTAACCCTGAACTGCGCGAGTGTTGTTATCTCATCCGCGTTCTTCATATGCGGACCTCTCATGCTCGTTCCTCTCATCGCGGCAGGAGTGATTCACGGAGCCGCGAAACGTGAGCGGCTGTGGAGCATGACGCTGAATGCCGCCGTCGATATGATAAGAATCGTTCCAGTCGCGCTGCTTTACAGAGCGGCCGGCGTCTCTCTTCCCTTCAATGCACTGACGGCTTCAACAGGCGTCAATGCCGCCGCCTTCATACTCTGGTTCATCGCGAGCGACATGCTGATACTCCAGCTTTTTACCGTCTTCGCCGCTGAAAAGCCAGGTGCCAGTGCAAAGCCGGACCTCATACCAGCGCTCCTCGACCTTCTTTTCTTTCCCATTTCAATGGTTACGTCGCTGATCTATTCCACGGCAGGCCTTCCAGGTGTCCTTCTCATAGCCGGTCCTGCTGCGGGAGCGCTGTATGTCTATCGCTACGGAGTAGGCAAAAAGACGGAGAACGAGGAACTGAAGCGCCTGAACAGGGATCTGCAGGCCCTCGGTGAGGAAAAAACCGCTCTTCTGGAGAAGATGGAGCAGAGCTCCGGGGAACTGAAGCAGGCCCACAGATATCTCCTCCATTCGGAGAAACTGGCCTCCCTCGGGAAACTGGCTGCAGGCGTGGCGCATGAGCTCAACACGCCTCTCGGTGCCATCCTCACCAATGCTGAGTTTGCCCTCTCCTTCGCCGATGATGACGATATGCAGGAGAGCCTGGAGCTGATTAAGAAAGCGGCATTGCGGTGCAGGACCATCACACAGAGGCTTCTCAGCTATTCAAGGAAGGATGAGCTCAGGATTACGTCTTTTCCGCTCGCCCGGGCCGTTAAGACCGCTGCGAAGGAACTGATGCCGCTTATGGAAGAGCATCATATCACACTGGAAGACCGGTCGGAGCCCGATCTTCCAGTGGAGGGCGTCTTCGATGACCTCGTACAGATATTGTCAAATCTGATGAAAAACGGCATAGATGCCATTGCCGACAGGAAACCGGAAAAGGGCGTAATAACCGTGTCGCATGAGAGAGCGGCCTCATATCTGAGGATCCTGGTAAAGGACAACGGGACAGGAATTGGCAAGGATCTGATGGAAAGGATCTTTGATCCCTTTTTCACGACAAAGGACGTTGGGAAGGGAACCGGGCTGGGCCTCTGGATGTCCAAGACACTGATCCAGAGAATGAAAGGGAGGATTCATTTCCGGTCCCTCATTGGAGAAGGCTCGGAGTTCATTGTCGAGATTCCGCAGCTTTCTGCAGCAGAAGCGCGAAAGGAAGACAGCGATGAAGCGAATACTGGTAATTGATGATGACGAGATCTTTCTCGCAACCATTGAGAGAGTGCTGAAAAAGCACGGCTATGATGTCAAAACAGCGGCGAACGGGTTTCAGGCCCTGGAGATCGTTAGAACGGAACACTTTGATCTGATCATCTCAGACGTGCGGATGCCGGGCATGGACGGCATTGAAACGCTCAAATCGGTGCAGACTCAGAGCCCTGCGACCAGGAAGATAGTAGTGACAGGCTTTGCCTCCGACTCGGCTCCGGTCCAGGCCATAAAGCTGGGCGTAGATGACTATCTCAACAAGCCTTTTGAGATGCATGAGTTCCTGGAAGCAGTGCGCCGCTCCCTCAGCAGATCCGACGAACTGGCGAAGAACGAGACTTCTTCAGCGGAACTGCAGCGCAAGTATAACAAGCTAATTCAGGATCTCATAGTCTCGATGGAGAAGGATGACACGCATTTCCACGACCACGCGAAAAGGGTCTCCACAACGGCTCTGGATATAGGCAGAAAGATGGGACTTACAAGTGACCGTCTCGACATGATCAAGCTTGCCGCCATGCTGCACGACATAGGCATGATCAGCATCAAGGAGAGCGTGCTGGAAAAAAGTGAGCCCCTGGAAGAGCAGGAGCGTGACCAGATCAGGAAGACACCCCTGGTGGTGAGGGAGCTGATAGGCGAGATAGAGGGGCTGCGGCCTGTCCTCCCTGTCATCTATCACATCCATGAAAAAGTGGACGGCACCGGCTATCCCGACGGAATATCCTCTTCCGATATACCTCTTGAATCGCGGATAATAGCTGTCGCCGAGGCCTTTGTAAGCCTCACATCCCCGCGCCCTTACAGGGAGGCCGTGAATGCTCAGAAAGCCGTTGATATGATCGAAGAGGAGAGGAACAGCAGATTTGACGAGTCGGTGATCGGCGCTCTCAAAGATATGATGGGCGGTGATGAGTGCGGACCTGAGGGCAGGCAGGTTCCTGAAAAGGGAACGGCCAGGACATTCTGGTCTCTGGCCCGGCTGTACTTTCACTCCGGCAATCTGGAGCTTGCGCTCTCCGCAATTGACGAAGGCCTGCGCACCATGCCGGAGACGACCATGGATCCTTCCAGAATCTCCCTGCTGGCCTTCAGAACGAGGATCCTGATGGATCTCGACAGAGGAAATGAAGCACTTGAATGCGCACAGGAAGCGCTGAAGAGCGCAAAAAAGATGGGGGACCTTCTGGCTACGGCAGGAGCGTTCCTGGTCATTGCATCGGTCTGGAGAGAGACTGGAAAGTACCAGGAAGCCGGGATGGCTCTCGGCAAAGCTCTCGACCTTTACGAAAAGTGGGGAGATGATATTGAAAGACTGCGCGCAAAGCTGCACCACACGCTGCTTCTGCTCTGCAGGGCCCACCGGGAAGGCTCTGCAGACAGTCTGCCCGATGAGACCGTGGAAGAGGTCTTCAACGCTATCTCACAGTGCGATGCCTGGTCCGTGCTGCACGAAGAAGGCCCCCTTTTCGTGCCGCTCATCACCTCTGGCCTCAGGAGCAGGCGTTTCGATGAACCGCTGAAAAAAGTGACGGAGGTGCTTCTCGCCCATTATCCCGACGAAGTGCTGAAAGCGTTCATGGAGGGCAGCGAGAGGCAGCAGGAGTTCATCGTACAGGTGCTGCGGCAGGCTGGAGGGCAGAAAGGCAGAGACGCGCTTCTCATTCTTTCAAGATCTCCAATCGAATCAATACGCAGGAATGCCGGCCAGGCCCTGGACGCGCTGAATCAGAACGAGCGTCCGCTCCTCGAGGTAAGCTGCTTCGGGCGCTTCTCCCTCCTGCTTGGCGGCAGGCCTGTCGATGAGAGCATGTGGCAGACAAGGCATGCGAAGCACCTCTTTATCTTCCTGGCTATGAATGCGGGAAAGTCCTTCCCTGATGATCGCCTGATGGATCTCTTCTGGCGGGACAGTCCGGCTGACAAGGCCAAACAGAACCTCCTCACCACCATCACAAGGATTAAGAATGTATTCAGGAAGAACTTTGCCGACTGCCGGGCCGAAGAGTATGTTGTAAGAGAACAGGATTATCTGGCTTTCAACAGCGATGCAAACTTCTGGATAGACTTCAGGGCCTTCGAGAAATGCCTGGACGAGGCCAGGCACCACGAAGGTGGCGGGAACACGCAGAAGGCCATGGTCGAGTATCAGAAGGCGCAGCGTCTTTATTCAGGGCCGCTTCTCGAGGGGATCTATGAAGACTGGGTCTTCCAGAAGAGGGAAGAGCTGCTGGAAAAGTATCTGGAGGCTCTTGTCCGGCTCTCCACATTCTATCTGGAGCGCGATAACACAGAATCGGCGCTTAAATACTCGCGCATGATTCTAGACGAGGATCCACTGAGCTCCCAGGGCATCACGCTGATCATGAAACTGCTTACGAAACAGGGGAAACGCGACCTGGCAGCCAGGAAGTATCACGACTATGCAAAGAAGATGGATAAAGAGATGGGCTTGAAACCCGACCCGGAAGTAATGAGAGTGTATATGTCGCTCATCGAGGCAAGGGAGTGACTGTAAGCTTCGGCTGGAGACAGGAGCCACCGGCCCCTGAAGGGCGGAGACTGCCCGAAGTATCAATGAACGGAATAGTCGGCTTTCCATGAAGAGCTACTGGAAGCACACCCTGGGAAAGAAGAGGCGGGTGATGGAATCCAGCATGCCCGGCTCTTCCTGATCTTCCGCTGCATACTGAGCAATCTCAACGTCATTGACGGCCTGGGCTCTCTCTGCCGCCCTCATCGCTTCCATCTCTTCCCTCAGAGTCAGCGACGTTTCCATGCTGAAAGTCAGACTGTCCTGGAAGATCGTCTCGTCATTCGGCTCAAAGACATCAAAGTAGCCCATCTTCAGCAACTCGAGCTTCCGGTTGTACATGGCAAGATCTATGTAGTATTTCTGAAGCTTCGCGTGGTCTCTTTGCTCGTGTGCCAGACTGTCCAGATCCTCCCACGATTCACTGCTGAAGTGGATTATATCGATTAGCGTCTCGGGATCGATCGGATTGCCCAGGGGAGCGGCCGGGTTCTCCATGTTTTCGGACTCGGTGTCGTCCTCTTTTTGTAGAATATCCAGACTGTCCATTTCATCAACCCCTTCTTTCCTTCTCTGAGATTATTATATCTCCCTGCTCTTACGGATGCCTTACGCCTGTCTTACAGAATCATTACAAATGTTAATATTTGCCTTTGCGAAGGACATTGGGCGGCTGATGCGGATTCTGAAAGGCGCCGGCTGATGTTGGAGGGGCAGCTCACAAATCATCCCTCAAATACTGCCGTGTCATGAATTGATGAACTCATACAGCTCTCTGTATTCGGGATCATTCATCAGATCGTCGTGAGAGAGCTCCTCATAATCTTCATCGAAGAGTGTAACGTATTCATTTTCAAACTTCTGTTCCACTCTCGTCAGGAGGCTATGGCAGGTGTTCTCCGGACATTCCTGTGTGGCAGGCTCCTCTTCCCGGCTCTTCCTGCTGAACCAGAGGAAGCCTCCTGAAGAGCTTTCCTTTGCGGCAGCATTCTCTTTGAGGGGGCCTTCCGCATATGTGCTTGTGAACTGCGCGTAGGGCAGACCTCTGGAAAAGAGACGCTCATAAAAGAGATACATATAGTACCACAGGAGGTATGAAGGAGAGGAACCGGCCGGCCCTTCCTCCTCCTCAGGAGAGCTTTCGCTTTGATGGCTTTCGACGGCGAAAGGATTGATGACAGAAAATATGAATGGGAAGAAGAACTCTTCGTCATCAAGTTCAGCGTCTTCGTATTCGCTGTCGTCAGGAGGCTGAGATTCACCATCTTCATCACCAGCTGACTTTTTTTTCTGCCGCCTGCCTCCTCGTCTACGCTCTTTCTCGGAAATGTCTTCAGGAGCCTCAATCAGATATCCTGTTCCTTCATCAACGCATTGAGGCTCCGATTCATCCAGATGCTCCGAAAGATGCGAAGCATGGTCGAATGCGCCGGCTGCTTCCATCGCCCGTATGAGAAGCTGAAAGAGCCTGACAAGATTAGCTCTCTGCAGAAGCAGGGCCTGCAGCGCACACAGTATTCCACGATTATCAAACATGCTCCACATGCTGTCCAGATGCGCGAGGATATCTTCCGGCTCTCTTCCGGAACCGGATATCTCCCGCGCAAGAATTTCCATATCAGGCCCGGCACTCTCACTGTCGCATTCATGCTGCGCCTGCCTGGCCTCTTCTGACTCTGAAGACAGCGCCGAGTGAAGAAGGCACCGTGAAAGCGCTGATTGGAGAAGCGTTCGCACTTCTCTGGGAAGGTATTCAAACATGCTCTGAAGCTTCACCAGGAAAGATATCTGCGATGCCGCGGCAGCGAAACCGGGTCTCTGTTCCATCAGCTCGCTTAATAGCGTGCCGGATAAAATAGAAACAGAGCCTTTACCGGTTAGTGTGCGCCCTCCTGCCGCCTCACTCTTTCCATCAGCGAGAAGCCTTGTCTTCTCCTTCAAAGTCTCGGCACGATCCTCACGACGCTCACGCGGAGTCCGAACGCGCTCGTCGACTTTCTCTCTCAACGTCTCGCCACGATCCTCGCGACGCTCGCGCGGAGTCTGGACGCGCTCTTCAAGCCTTTCCTTCAATGTCTCGGCGCGCTCCTCGCGGCGCTCGCGCGGAGTCTGGAAGCGCTCTTCAACTCTCTCTTTCAACGTCTCCGCACGATCCTCGCGGCGCTCACGCGGAGTCTGGACGCGCTCTTCAACTCTCTCTTTCAACGTCTCCGCACGATCCTCGCGGCGCTCACGCGGAGTCTGGACGCGCTCTTCAACTCTCTCTTTCAACGTCTCCATACGCTCCTCGCGACGCTCACGCGGAGTCTGGAAGCGCTCTTCAAGCTTCTCCTTCAATGTCTCGGCACGATCCTCGCGGCGCTCGCGCGGAGTCTGAACCCGCTCGTCGAGCCTCTCCTTCAACGTCTCCGCACGATCCTCGCGGCGCTCACGCGGAGTCTGAACCCGCTCTTCAACTCTCTCCTTCAACGTCTCCGCACGATCCTCGCGGCGCTCACGCGGAGTCTGAACCCGCTCGTCGAGCCTCTCCTTCAACGTCTCCGCACGATCCTCGCGGCGCTCACGCGGAGTCTGAACCCGCTCGTCGAGCCTCT
>Ga0302252_1000819_pt1 | contig 22329 bp, 20 predicted proteins | sample AAG_RA_Leu_MG_FD_193511 | JGI IMG/M metagenome (GOLD analysis project Ga0302252, IMG submission 193511) | Enriched activated sludge microbial communities from anaerobic digester in WTTP, New Holstein, Wisconsin, United States - AAG_RA_Leu | ecosystem: Engineered > Bioreactor > Anaerobic >...
ATCTATTATAACCTGTCCGAAGTCCGGCCTGAGAAGTCCTATCATATGCTTTAGAAGGACAGATTTCCCACAACCGCTTCTTCCAATTATAACAGTTGTTTCCCCCTGTTTAATATCTAAGTTTAAATTTTCCAAAACCTTTTTTTTATTAAAGGTTTTGCATAAATTTACTATTTCGATTTTTGTTTTACCGTTATTCATATTTTTTTATTTAGAAAATGCAAAATAAAACAGCGCTGTAAATAAGCAATCCGTTATAATTATCAAAATAAAGCTTATGACCACAGAGAGCGTAGTAGCTTTTCCGACGCCTTCCGCTCCCCCCTTTGTATTCATTCCTTCATAGCAAGAAACAATAGCAATTATTATAGCAAAAGACAAAGACTTAAGAAGCCCTGAAAATATATCTTTAAATTTTAAAGTATCAAAAGTCATTTTCATATACATTTGATGAGTAATATGAAGCTTTGTAACACCTATTATGTAGCCTCCTAAAATACCCACTGCATCAGCATATATAGTTAAAAATGGCAGCATAATCACTAAGGCAAAAAATCTCGGTACCACCAAATAGCTTACTGGATTTGCTGCAAGTGTCTGAAGCGCGTCTATCTGCTCGGTAACCTTCATTGTTCCTAATTCTGCGGTTATCGAAGCGCCAACCCTTCCTGCAACTATTAAGGCTGTTAAGACCGGACCCAGTTCTCTTGTCATGGAAAGCACTACTAATGATGCTATATAAAGCTGTGCGGAAACTTTTTGCATTTGGTATGCACTCTGCAGAGCTAATACTATACCGGTAAACAAACTTATAAGAAAAACTATCGGCAGACTTTCCACGCCGATCCTGTACATTTGCACTATAATATGCTGACGTTTTCCAGGATTTTTTACTAGCAATACGACAGTTTTTCCAAAAAGAATAGACATGCCTCCCATATAATCTAAAAGTTTTAAAAATCTTTTACCGATTCGATCAGACCATCTAAAAAAAGACATGTATTACCTCAAAATAGTTTTTAAAATTTGACTTTGTGTTCCAGGCTAAGAACCTCTTCGTATTCATTTACATCAACCTTAATTTTGTTTGAATTTTTTACATCATACTCAAAACCAACAGTACTTTTATCCCTTTCATCAACACCGCTTAAGCTCGTTTTGTCTTTTTTGGATTTAAGTTTCATGCTGAAATCTTTGCCGGCTACATTTTCCATTCTTGCTTCATAATAATCCTGCTCATCTGCAAAATACCAGGAGCTCACTTCTACCTTTTCAAAAAAATTAGGTTTATTTATATTTTTAAAGTCTAAAACACCTTCTAAATCCCGATAACCATCCTTGCGGTAGAATTTTGTATTATATAGCGTAATAAGGGAATGTTGCCCTATAAAATTAAGCGTCGCTTTTTCGAAATCAAGAAAATTTATATTGCCATTATTAAAATAAAGCGTGCCCTGTGAAGTTATATTATCAATGTCTCCGCTCAATGCCACAAAACCCGAAAACGTTCCTTTAAAACCTTGCTTGTTGTCACTGCTAAAAAGTTTTATAATTTTGTCCAAATCAGTATCGTAGAATTTTGCAATTAATTCTAAGTACGGCTCTTCTTTTTTATAAATTTTTCCCAATATAAAAATATCCTTCCCCCACCAAAGCTCTTGTATCTCCAGACATTCTTTGTTAATACGGAAAGTACAGCTAAAATCATCTAGCGGTATTAAATTCACAATAGTATTAAGGGTAGCCATGTTTCCCTTAACCGAAGAAAAATCCTTACTGATTTCTAAATTGGCTAATATTTTTGCTGCAATATCAGAATTACCTATAACTACGTGTTTCAATTCTATCTCAATAACTGGCGATAACATGTTTAAGAAATCAACTTGTAAAACAAATTTTCCATTCGACAACACAGGTGTAAAAACAAATTTTTTAGTATTAAAGTCAACGCTAAAAGTATACATAAAAAATGCTGGTTGACGTAATAGCAAAGAACCCGCAAGTCTGTTTTCATTTGAATCGTAGGCAGCCTTAAAATAACCTATCTTATTTTTGTCAAAATTAGTTTTTCCTATAATAATAACCTTGTTGTCTTTATTATAGATTTTTAAATCTACTTTCGCGTTTTTGCTTGATAAAAACATATCAGTTTTTATATTTTTAAAAAGCGCTTTAAAATCTATAGTGTTCATGTCATCCAGATTAACTGAAAAATGGTTAACAGCAAACTTTGTCATTTGATCATTTAACAAGCCAGAAAAATTATTTATTGTAATCGTCTCTTTTTTAAGCAATATTTTACCAGCCAATTTTTCTAAAGATACATTACCAAGACTGCCAAAAACAATTTTTCCGTTATATATTTCTACGCTAAGAACCTTATGATCTTCAAAAAAGCCAGGCCATTTCTGCAAAAAAACACCTACATCAACCTGTTGTTTTTCAAGCTCAGTATTCTGATAAGTATAGAATATCGGAGAAACTAACCTTATCTTTTTAAAAATTGTGATATCGTTCAAGAACCTTTTATTCAAAAAAGCTTTTATTAACTCAGCAGGAGTAAGGTTAATATCTATCTTATCGCAGCTAAACAACATTTTCTGGTTTCTTTTAACTGAAACTTCTGAAAGAACAAAATTGTTCAGATCGCCGGAATCAATTGCTTTAATTGTAACATCAAATCCGCAATCTTTTTCTAAACGAAGCTCTGCCACGCTCGCTAATTTCTTAACTATGTTTGCTTTTTGCGCTAAAAGTACACTGTAAAAAATTGTTATCATTACAAGTGCCGCTGCAAAAAGTATAAAAGTCTTCTTCAAATACATTTATGGAGTCCCGCACGCTTTAGCTGTGGTATAATCTTTGTTACCCGCATTAAACGGGTCCAACTTCAATTTGGCATTGAGAAACCCGCCCGAAGTTTGATATCTATAAAGATTTTACCATCAAGTAAGCAGAAGATAAATTTTTGTTCATAGCTTTGTTTTAAGCACTATGAAAAGTTAGAATGTCATTTTTTCTGACAATCTTACAACTGCCGCCCGACTTGACAGTCCCTGCAATAATTTCCTCTGCCAATGGGTCCTCTATTAACCGCTGAATAATGCGCTTTAAAGGCCTGGCTCCAAAAACAGGATCAAAGCCTTTATCAATTAAAAGTTCTTTTGCTTCTTTGGAAATTTCTAGTTTTATCTTCTGCTCTGCAAGACGTTTCTCAACTTCCTTTATTTCTAATTCTACTATTTTTTCCAGTTCGATTTTAGAAAGAGGCTTGAAAACAATCGTTTCGTCAACCCTATTTAAAAATTCGGGTTTAAAAACTTTTTTTACCTCATCCAGCAATTTTTTCTTTATATCTTCGTATTTTATAGCTTCATCCTGGGTCGTAAAACCAAGGCCGCCTTGTTTTCTTATTAAGTCAGCCCCAATATTTGAAGTCATTATTAAAATGGTATTGCGAAAATCAACCCTGCGACCAAATGAGTCAGTAAGTCGTCCTTCTTCTAAAACCTGCAAAAGTATGTTAAAAACATCCGGATGCGCCTTTTCTATTTCATCCAGCAAAACTACGGAGTAAGGTTTCCTTCGAACTTTTTCCGTAAGCTGACCGCCTTCATCGTAGCCTACATATCCGGGAGGTGCGCCGACTAAACGAGAAACATTAAATTTTTCCATATATTCAGACATATCTAGTTGTATAATTGCGTTTTCATTACCAAACATATATTCTGCTAAACATTTTGCCAATAACGTCTTTCCTACTCCTGTTGGACCCATAAAAATAAACGAGCCAATAGGTCTTTTCGGATCTTTTATGCCAGCCCTGGATCTGCGTACAGCTTTTGCAATCGCCGTAATGGCTTCATTTTGGCCTATTACTCTTTGCCTTAAGGATTCTTCTATCTTTAGAAACTTATCAGTTTCTTTTTCTTCAAGACGGAAAACAGGCACACCTGTCCATCGAGAAACTATATTTGCAATATCGTCTTTGGTAACCTCAACCGTCACCTCTCTTTTTTTGCCCTTCCATTCTTCTTTCATCTTTGCAAGCTTTTCTTTGGTTTTTCTTTCATCGTCCCGAAATTTTGCGGCTTTTTCAAAATCCTGGGAGTCAACAGCGGCCTCTTTTTCTTTTCTTACTGAAGCCAACTTTTCATCCATGTCTTTTATCTCTTTGGGAGCAACAAGGGTCGAAAGTCTGGCCTTTGCTCCTGCTTCATCAATTAAATCAATGGCCTTATCTGGCAAAAATCGGCCGGTTATATACCTATCAGAAAGTTTGGCAGCTTCAACTAAAGCTTCATCTGAAAATTTCGCACCATGATGTGCTTCATATTTGTCTCTTAGCCCTTTTAGTATTTCGATGGTTTCGTCAACGCTAGGCGGCTCGACCATTATTGTCTGAAAACGTCGCTCAAGCGCTGCATCTTTTTCAATATGCTTCCTGTATTCATCAAGAGTTGTTGCGCCAATACATTGTATTTCTCCGCGTGACAGAGCTGGTTTTAATATATTCGAGGCATCGATAGCTCCTTCTGCACCACCTGCACCAACAAGAGTATGCAGCTCATCTATAAATAATATAACATCTTCAGAACGTTTTATTTCATCCATAATTGCTTTTATGCGCTCTTCGAACTGACCGCGATATTTTGTTCCGGCAACCATAAGCGCTAAGTCCAAAACAACTATTCTTTTGTTATTTAGTAATTCTGGCACATCTCCCGCTACAATTTTTTGCGCAAGACCTTCTACGATAGCGGTTTTCCCCACTCCTGCTTCGCCGAGCAAAACCGGATTGTTTTTTGTGCGTCTTGATAAAATTTGCATAACTCTTTCTATTTCATTAACCCTGTTAATAACAGGATCCAGCTTACCCTGTTTGGCCAAGGCGGCTAAATCTCTTCCGAAAGCATCCAGAGCCGGAGTTTTATTCTGTGAGGCCTTTTGGCCAAAAGCATAACCAGGAGTAGCAGAACCTAATATTTGCATAATTTCTTCGCGCACCTTTTCCAAATCCAATCCAAGATTTAACAACACCTGGCTAGCCAAGCCTTCCTCTTCCCGTATTAAACCAAGAAGCAGATGTTCGGTACCTATGTAATTATGGCCTAGATTCCGTGCCTCATCCATCGCAAGTTCTATGGCTTTTTTAGCTTTAGGCGTAAAAGGAATATCAGCAGGAATTTTTGCTGCTGGACCAGGTTGTATAAGATTTTCTATCTCAGTTCTTACTTTTTCAAGATCTAAGCCTAGACTTGCCAACACTGCCGCAGCAACTCCTTCACCTTCTCTTATTAAACCTAATAGTATGTGTTCGGTTCCAATATAATCATGGTTGAATCTTTTAGCTTCTTCCTTGGCCAAAAGAATTACTTTTCTTGCACGCTCAGTAAACCTATTGAACATATTTTTCCTCCTCAATGATCCCCTCTGCTTTCTTGCGAAAGCAAGAATAGAGAGGAATTGTTCCCGTCGTTCGCTTCTGGCGAAAGATCCCGAATTCCGAAATATCGGAATAAGGAAACAACGCAATGAATTATCCCTCGCAAGTTCTTGTTCATCACTTACTCGTGCTCGGGATGAAATTTTTCGAAGAAAAATTTCAGAGCGTTCGAGGGATTTATTTTGTTTGTTATTAAAGCCTACACTAAAGCACTGCGAACTAATTCTGCCCGCTTAACATCTCTTTCGTTCGCAGATAATTTTTTGTTTTCTATTTTTTGTAAATGTGCCGGCTGAGTCGAAATAAAAAGTCTGTTTAAATCTTCCGTGCTTAAACCTTTTATAATTCCTAAATCTCTGCCTAAACGAACCAATGAAAGAAGTTTTATTGTTTCATCACTTGTTATAACATATGCGTTTTTAAGCACGCCATACGCTCTCCAAATTTTATCTGATAAAAGGGTCTTGTTATCTTTTATAAGACGTTCCCTCAGGGCTTTTTCTCTAAAAATTATTTGGTTAGTAACGCGCTCTATGTCCTCAATTATATCCTCTTCTGTGCGACCCAGTGTAAATTGATTTGAAATTTGAAAAAAGTTGCCGCTTGCTTCGCTTCCCTCCCCGTATAAGCCCCTTATCGCAAACCGAAGTTTCACAATGGTTTCAAGGATTCTGGAAACCTCCTTGCTTAACACAAGCGCTGGTAAATGCAGCATAACAGAAGCTCTCATTCCTGTACCTGTATTAGTAGGACAGGCCGTTAAATAACCAAAGCTTGTAGAATACGCAAAGTTTAAAGTCTTGCTTAATTTATCGTCTATTTCATTTATTGTTTCGTGACAGCTTTTGAGATCAAATCCTGAAGTAATTACTTGAATACGAAGATGGTCTTCTTCGTTTATCATTATACTTGACCTCTGCTCGGGGTCAAGAAAGAGGGCCTTCCCCTGCAATTCTACCATATGTTCCCTGCTCATTACATGTCGTTCAACCAAAAACTGTCTGTCGATATCTGTGATGTCCTGCATTTGTAACAAATACCAATTTTTAAAATAATCTGATTTATTAGTAGTTTTTTTAAACCTATCCAACACTTCTTCTTTATTTTTTTCATTACCCCAGTGTGAAAAAGGTATATCATCAATATTCCTAGCAAATCTTACACGGCTAGAAATAACAATTTCTGATTCAGGGCCTGTTCCTTTTAACCATTGGCTTGTAGATTTTGCTAATTCATCAAGCATTGTTTTTAGTCTCGTTCTTTTTGCTGTTTTTGTTTTTCGTTGAATCAAGCATTTTTATCTTATCTCTGATCTTTGCCGCTTCTTCAAATTTTTCTAAATCTATGGCTTGCTGTAATTTTTTTCGTAAAGTTTGTATCTCAAGCTCTGTATTTCTTTCTTTCGCTAGTACAAAAGGTGCTTTTCCAATATGGCCAGTTGAGCCGTGTATTTTCTTAAGCAAAGGCTTTAACTTGTTGGAAAATGTAGTATAACATTTACTACAGCCTAATCTGCCTATTTTTTTAAACATATTATAGGTAAGCCCGCAATTTGGGCACGCTACTTCTTCTTCTTGTTTTTCCTCCTCAAAATCTATCTCTAGACTCGCTAATCCCGCAAGTAAATCGGATAAGCCGAAATGCTCTTCCATTTCGCTACCTTTTTTTTTGGCGCATTCTTCACATAAATTGAACTTTATAACTTTACCGTCTATAATTTCTGTTAAATGCACCGTAGCTTCTTTTTCTTTACAAACATCACAAACCATTTTTTACTCCCCTACTTCTTGCCTTGCTTATATTGTTTGGTAAGATCTTTTATCTGTGTGATTTCTTTTAAAATAACTTGCATATCGGTTGTTTTTTCATTTTGTAATGTCTTTAACAAAATTTCGAGTTTATCAGTTATTTCATTTATGAGTATAACATCGTTATGAAGCCGACCTTCTAAGAGTTTAACCATGGTATTGAATGCAGATGCAAGATCTTTCAGTTTATCTTTTGTCCGGAATGTTATACCATTGGTATTTTTACCCTCACCAACTTCGACAAGCTTGTTGGAAAACCTTTTCACCGGACCTACGATATTATGAGTAACAAGTATGCTTGCTATAAAACAAATTAAAAAAATAACCAAAACTGCAAACAAAAATATAAAAATAATTGGAGCATTTAACACGTTTGTAAAAGAATAGTTTGCTGTATTATTAATCATATTTTTCATTGCAATCAAATATTTTGCGTTTATAAAATAAAGGCCTCCAAGAAAAACCAGTGAAGCCGCAAAGGCTTCGCCGGCCAAAATAAAAATGTAAGGACCTTGTGTTTTAACATGCACAAGATATTTTCTTCTTACATCGTGGCTTAATTTCATAAAAATCTCCTTAATAGAGCATGCGTTCTATTATCGCCCGCAATTTACTTTTCTGCGAAACTCTTCTCCGGTGAAGGCGGACTTGTCTCGCCGAAGCACAACATCCATGAAGCTCTTCTCCGGCGAAGGCGGATAAATTACAATTTATACCTTATTCCGTCTTTTTTTGTAATTTCGTGAAATTTTCTGATTAATTTTAGCGTAATATTACCAGGTTTTCCACTGCCTATTACCCTTCCGTCAACTTTAACAACGGGTATAATTTCGGCAGCTGTACCTGTAAGAAAAACTTCATCTGAAACAAATAAATCATAACGCGTGAGCCTTTTTTCTGCAAATTGGATTTTTTCCTGTTTAGCTATTTTTGCAACAGTATCCTTGGTGATACCTTCTAAGGAACCCTCCGCTCCAGGTGTCGTAAAAAGTTCTCCGTTTTTAACCATAAATATATTATCCCCGGTGCATTCCGCAATATATCCCTCCGCATTCAGCATTATCGCTTCTTCAAAACCTGAATTAATGGCCTCTATTTTAGCAAGTATATTGTTAAGATAATTTAGCGATTTAATTTTGGGGTTCAAAGCTTCGGGAACATTACGCCTTGTCGGAACTGTTATTATTGATAAACCGTCTTTATAATATTTTTCAGGATAAAGGGCAATGTTATCCGTAATAATAATTACCGATACGGTTTTGCATTTAAGTGGGCTCAAACCAAGATCACCTATACCCCTTGTAGCAACAACACGGATATATGCATTGCTCAGTTTATTGGCCTGCAGCGTCTTGATGATTTCACCAGTAAGTTTTTCTTCTGTTAATGGCATTTTTAGCATTATTGCTTTTGCAGAGTCATAAAGTCTTTCGATATGTTCATTAAGTTTAAAAATAAGGTTATTATAAACTCTGATGCCTTCAAAAACACCGTCACCGTAAAGAAAACCGTGGTCAAAAACTGAAATCTTAGCATTTTCCTTATCATATAATTTGCCATCAATATATACTTTTAAGCTCATTTGAAACTCCTTTGTAATATTTAGACTAATTATACCATAATTTAATATATATCAAATATATTTTTAATATTTTGGAGAACATTGTATGTCTAAGGTAGACTGATATGGGGACACGCTAGGGTTTTGGTTTAAGCTGACAACAACCCATCTTTTATTCTAAAAATACGGTTGGCGCTCTTTATAACTTCTGTATTATGCGTAGCAATAACAAGCGTAATACCTTCTACATTGTTTAGCTGTTTTAAAAGACTAATAACTGATTCGCTTGATTTTGAATCCAAATTGCCTGTTGGTTCATCACAAAACAATATTTCAGGATGGTTAATAATTGCGCGAGCTATGGCCACTTTCTGCTGCTGACCTCCAGACAGCTGAAACGGTTTAAAATTTATCCTGTCAGAAAGACCTATTTTGTCTAATATTTGGCAGGCATTTTCTTTCACTGCGCTTAGTTTCAGAATTTTATTTTCAGTAGTTAATATCTTTCTTTGCCCAATTTCGTAAGGCAAAAGTATATTCTCTAAAACTGTTAGTTCATCCAAAAGATTATAAAACTGGAATACAAATCCGATTTTTTTATTACGTATCGAACAAATCTCCCTGTCATTCATGCCGGATATTTGCGTTTCATTTAAAAATATTTTTCCGGTATCCGGTTTATCAATTGCAGCTAATATATGCAGAAGCGTGCTCTTACCCGTTCCAGAAGGTCCTGTAAAACCTAAAAACTCATTTTTTTTTATATTAAGATCAATACCTGCAAGAACAGATATAGTACTGCCTTGGTGTTGATAGCTTTTAGTTATATTCTGGGCACGTAAAATATCCATCATGTTCGGCTCGTTTTTATTCGTATCGTATTGCATCGCTAGGGTTAAGACGCGATGCTTTGTACGCAGGATACAAACCTGCAAGACTTGCGATAATTAAGGTAACAACGGCAATAATAAAAATGTCTACTTTGTCGATTAAGACAGGGATCTCATCAAAGTAATATACTGAGCTTGGGAAAAATTCGAAACGATATCCTGTTAGTTGCAAAATAACATTTTCTATTAAATCAGCTATTTTATTAAGGTGCTTCGCTAAAAAAAATCCTGAAAGCGTTCCTGCCAATGCACCTGTAAAACCTATGAAAAAACCCTGAAGCAAAAAGATATTTCTTATATCAAGCGTAGAAGCCCCCAAAGCCCGAAGTATACCGATATCTTTTGTTTTCTGCATTACAAGCATCATTATAGTACTTGTCACATTAAAACAAGCGACTAAGATTATAAAGCTTAGTACTATGAACATCATTCTTTTTTCGACTTTAAGCGCACTTAACAAATTTCTGTTTAAATCCATCCAGCTGCTTACCCAAAAATCCCCACCCAATAGCTTCTGAATTTCCATCCTTGTTTTGTTGGCTTCGAATTCTTTAAAGATTTTAACTTCGATACCGCTAACCTTATTTCCTAAATTAAAAAGTTTTTGAGCATCAGAAATATTCATAAATATCATATTCGCATCATACTGATACATGCCTGATTCAAAAAACCCTTTTATTTTATAGATTTTGCTGTCATTTAAAAATGCCGAAATCAGCATAATTTCACTATTGTTTTCCGCATTAATAATATTGGCCAGTTCTTTTCCGGCAATAATCTCGCCTTCACTTAAAGATACAGAAAGGGGTAAATGTTTTGGTAGAATATATCTATCAAATTTTGTAACCTTTGCCTCTTGTTTTATATCAACGCCTTTTATAAAAACACCGACAATATTATTGTTAAAACTCAACATGGCCTGGCCTTTAACAAACGGGGCCGCTTCCGCAACATTTTTTACGTTTTTAATTTTTAAAAATATATCATCGGGAGATTTTATACCTCCTTCTCTTTCAATAATTATGTGGGCATTTGAACCTATAATTTTGTCTTTTAATTCTGCGTCGAAACCCGTCATAACAGAAATAATAATAATCAACGCTGCAACACCTAAGGCTATGCCACCAATAGCTAGCGCCGTTACCATAGAGATAAATTTTTCTTTCCTTGGCGAACACAGATATTTAAACGCTATTTTTGCTTTCCACATTATAACACTCTTGTTTTTTTGCATTTACAAACATTGGTAAATTATTCTGACTTAAGCTGAGGAAAAAGTACAACATCTCTGATAGAGGGCGAATTGGTAAGAATCATAGTCAATCTATCTACACCTATTCCCAATCCTCCGGCAGGCGGCATACCGTGCTCAAGGGCTTTCACAAAATCTTCGTCAATTTCTTTGCCTTGAGACTGCTGCAATAATCTTTCTCTCTGCTCTATGGGATTATTTAACTCTGAATAGGCATTTGCCACTTCCATCCCGCCAAGGAAAAGTTCAAATCGGTCAGAAAGCAGACGGTTATCGTCTTTTGTTTTAGACAACGGACACAATTCGGTAAACATATCAACTACAAAGACCGGATTATTACCAAGTTCGGCATCGATTTGCTCTTCTATGATTTTTAGTATTTGCGTTCTACTTAATTTATCTGATTCTAATTTAATCCCTTTTTTCTTAAGTTTTTCAATCCAAACACTGCTGTTTTCTTCCGGGTTTATGTCAAAATTTTTTTTCATAATGTTAGCAAAAGATACCGTCTCCCATTTATTTAAATTAATAACCCTTTCTTGAAAATTAAATTCTAAATTTTCAGAAACTGTCTTGGCAGCATTCATAATAATATCTTTCGTAAGCTGCATTGTTTCTTCCAATCCCACATAAGCGGTATAAACTTCGAGCATTGTAAATTCAGGATTGTGCCTTACGGATATCCCTTCATTTCGAAAGCTTCTGTTTAATTCATATATTTTTTCAAAGCCGCCGACTAATAACCTCTTGAGATACAACTCTGGTGCTATACGCATATATAACGTTGCATTTAAAGCATTGTGATATGTTTTAAAAGGCTGCCCTGCCGCACCACCGGCCATCGGATGAAGCATAGGTGTTTCAACCTCAAGATAACCCTTACTATCAAGAAAATTTCTTATGGAAGCTACTATTTTGCTTCGCATCAAAAATATCTTTTTGGAATCAACGTTTGCAATTAAATCTAAATATCTTTGTCTATATCTTGTTTCGATGTCTTTTAAGCCATGCCATTTTTCCGGAAGCGGACGCAGGCTTTTTGTAAGCAAAAACAATCTCGTAACTTTAATTGTAGGCTCTTCTCTCCGTGTTTTAAAAAGTTCCCCTTCAACGCCGATTATATCGCCGATATCAATATGTTTAAAAACAAAAAGATCTTCTTGGGGCAGAATGTTGTCGGCTATATAAAGCTGTATTCGTCCAGACTGATCTTTCAAATCGCAAAAATTTGATTTGCCGTGTTCTCTGATAGCGGTTAATCTTCCTGCCACCTTAACAGAAGTATTTTCTTTAAAATTTGCGAGAATTTCATCAACATTGAAAGTTTTTACAAACCTCTTAGGAAAAGCATTTATACCTTTTTCTCTTAGCTCAGTTATTTTCTTTAACCTTTGTTCGAAATATTCCTGTTCCATAATTTTTATCTTTCCGTTTTGATATTATTTTGTGTATTTTTTAAGAGTCTGTATGAGTTTTTCCGCTTCTTTGGGAACTTTTACCTTCCCGCTTAAGATATCTTCGGCTGTTATACCAGCACCATACAAGGATGCGTTGTTTTCTTTATTAGGAGCAACAAAAGCTCCCTGCAAGGCTACCCCTGCAAAAAGACCTTTGCTTCTGGAATAAGAAAGGACGTTTGCTTTAAGCATAACATCTGTAGATGCTTCTGCTTTACGCCCTACTGGGCCTGCCGCAACTGAAACATCTCCGCCCAAAGTCAATTTATCGTTTAAAAGCCAGTCCAATCCTCTTTTTGTAGTAATAACGAAAATATAATCTGTGGCTTGACCACCAATCTGGAATCCCCAGCTAGCACCGCCGATAACAAAAAAAGCCGGCGCACTCCATTCGCCATTTTCGCTTTTGGTTATAACAATTCCTCGGCCATATTTTCCGCCAAATACAAATCCGCCGCTTAACGTCGAAGGAAATATTCCTATTGCCTGGCAATTTGCTAGTAAATCTTCCGGTATACTATATTCAGGCATCATCATTATTTCGTCGAGAACATAGGCACATTCATCCATTTTTTTCTGCAGCTTTACATCTTCTGCATTACAGGTTACCGCTACAAAAAGAAAAAGCATGAAAAAAATTACCGAAAAAATTTTGCCTACCATAAAAACCTCCTTCTTATTGTTTTTCATACTCGCTTTGCTCCTGGTTAAAATTTTCTGTTCCAAGAAAAAAACTCTCTTTATTCAGGGTGTTATCTGTTTCAATATTATCTATATTTTTATCAAGCTTAATCCCGTCTATTTTTTCCAACTGCCTTTCAAGCTGTCTTTTTCTTGTTGTAATTAAACTTTCATACTCTTTTTGAGCATCAAATATACGCCTTCCGACAAGTTCCATTTTTTTTACAAATTCGACCCATTGTTTTCTAAAAGCATTGAGTATTTCAAGTATTTCGCTTGAAGTTTTCTCCAGGGCAAAACTATCTATCGCCTGTCTGATAACAGCAAGGACTGCAAAAAGCGTAACAGGTGAACATATTACAACTTTATTTTGTATTCCCAAATCAAGTATCGAGGTATCGTTTTCATTTATGAAGGCGTATATTTGCTCATTTGGTATAAACAAAATTACATAGTTAACCGTATTTTGCTCGATGTTTATATAATCGCGCCCTGTTAGTTCTTTAATTTTTAATTTAACATCACGCAGAAAAATATCTTTAAACTTTTCCTTATCGGTATCTGAACTTGCGTTAAGAAATTTTAAATAATTATCTAATGGGAATTTGACATCCATATTTAATTTGAGTTTTTTGGGCAGCAAAAACGTAAAATCCGGCCTTGAACCATATTCAACAATTTTCTGTTGTTTCGTATAGTTTATATTTTCAACAAAGCCTGCTAATCTTAAGACATCCTCAGCCATCCGTTCTCCCCACTGACCTCTTGTTTTTGAATTCGCCAAGGCCTCCTGGAGTTTGCCTGTAACATTTGTAAGAGATTTCATGTGTGCGGAAAGTTCGCCGAATTTATTTTCTCTGTCTTTTTCAAAATTTTGGACAATATTTTTTACATTATCAAGGGCTGAATTCATTTTATCAAGTTGCTGGTCTATAAGGCCTTTCTTTTCGTTTAGTTCCTTTGCTGAAAACTCTCTTTCCTGCTCCAGTCTTGTTTTTGCTAAACGCATAAATTCTTCGCTTGCCCTAGCCAAAGCTTTCAGGGAAAGATCTCCGAAACTTGCCTTCATGGTATCAGTAAGTATTCCAAGACTCTCTTTTTGTTCGGAATCTACCTTCCTAAGAAACTCTTCCATAACCTTGCGGTTATTCTTAATGGTTATCGAGTGGTAAATAAATAGGAAAATCACTCCGAAAACTAACCCTAGCGCAAATGTAAGAAAAATGATTAATAGATTCATGGTTCCCTTCTTAAAGTTATGGTTATTATATCAGATATTTCATAGAATAAAAGCTTTTTGTAGTGCCGCTCTAGGCCAGAATTCAGAAGACTGAAGACAGACAACGGAAGTCCGACGTTTTTCTTGTCTTATTCTATCTGTTTTCCGTCTTCGGTCTTCCGTCTTCCGTCCTCTGACTTCTGTGAATTTTTTAAGGAAAAATTCATCCCGAGGAAGCGATGAAAAAGAGCTTACGAGGGATCTTCCGTCTTTCCATCGTTACACTCGGGATCATTTGCGCAAGCTTTTCACAGCAAATGACCGTCATCCGCCTTCCGAACTAGAGACTATAAATTATAATCCATAAACTATCCATTTAACCTTGACACTAAAACACCCCTATGTAATACTTTTAACCAAGGCATATAAAGCTTAAAATGGAATATAAACACTTACCAAACGAAAATATCATAGAACAATGTATCAACAAGAATCCTCTTGCCTGGGCAGAATTTTATACCCGTTTTAATAAACTTGTACGTTTTGTAATCAGAAAAAATTTTAGAAAGTTTGATGCTAATCTTGATTCTTCCCACATTGAAGACATACTGCAGGATATATTTCTTACGTTATGGCATAAGGATAAGCTGAGCCAGATACGAAATCGCAACCGCATAAACTACTGGCTTATTGCCGTTACAACAAATACAACTATTGAATACATAACTAGGCATGGCAGGCATACGGCAAAGATCGAAGCAATAGACGACTCAATATTAGACGCTTTTTCTGATTCAAAACAAAATCCATCTGATGATTTTATAGAGAATGAAAAAAGCGATTTGTTGCAAAAGTTCGTAAACACACTAAATAATAATGAACAACTAATCGCAAAAATGAAATTTATGTTTTTAAAACCAAATAAAGAAATATCTGAAATTTTAAATTTACCGATTGGAACAATATCAGGAACAATTACGAGGATAAAACCAAAATTCAAAAAATTTATGAAAGGAAGCTATGAATAATACTCTCAAAACTAATTTGAATGAATGTATAAGCGAGGCTCTTATCAATGATTATCTTGAAGGCACTCTACCACAGAATGAAAAAGATCTCATTGAAAATCATATTGCTCACTGTGATAAGTGCCTCGTAAAAATTATATACTGTTATGAGACTTATGAAGAATTCAAAAGCAAAACGGAGAATAAAACTATGACAATTTCAAAAATAAAATCTGGTACAAAAAATATAATTTGGCTGCTACTTACGGCAGGGTCTTTTTTTCTTTCCTTTTTTATACCAAAACACTTTCTGCAGTTCCTTACACTTGGTATAATATTTGCTTTTAAATGGATATTTGAAAGCACTAATGCAAAAATTTTAGTTATGATTTACGATGCATGGAAACAAAATGACAGGTTAAAAATTGATCGTATTTTTAGCAAAAAAGGCGGCAGATTTTAAGCTGCTTTATCAAAAAGCAGGCAGGAAACAAAATGTCCTTTTTTAACTTCCTTTAACTCCGGTAGAGTTTTTCTGCAGATTTTCTTTTTCGCCAGGCATTTATTACGGTAAGGGCATCCTTCATTATTACTTTCCAAAGCATTATTTTTATCGTCGGTTATTTTAGATAACTGCTCTTTTTTTTGACAAAATACCATCCCCGGCATAGATTCTAGAAGCAGTTGTGTATAAGGATGCAACGGTTCGTTATATATCAACGTTTTTGAGGCTCTTTCAACAATTCTGCCCTTATACATAATTATAATGTTATCGCTTATTGATTTAAGCACCCTTAAATCGTGCGAAATAAATAAATACCCCATATCAAAAACATCTTTCAAAGATATAAACAGATCAAGTATTTGTTTTCTAATACATACATCAACGCTTGAGACTGGTTCGTCGCATATAAGATACCGGGGTTTAACGGATATGGCTCTTGCCAAGGCAACTCGTTGTCTTTGGCCGCCGCTAAGCTCATGAGGGTATTTTAAAACACATTCTTTCGATAATCCTATAAGTTTTAAAAGATACTCTGCTTCTTCTTGCTGTTTTGTTTTTGTTATCTTTTTGTTGATTACATTATACTCGGTAATAATATCCTTTATTTTCATACGCGGGTTTAGGCTTGAGAATGGGTCTTGGAAAATCATTTGTATATTCTGGGCCAGTTCTATCCGCGGATATGAAGCTACATCCTTGCCATTCAATAAAACTTGTCCGGAACTTGGCTTGATTAAGTTGGTTATAATTTTTGCAAGCGTTGTTTTGCCGCAGCCTGTTTCGCCAGCAACGCCAAGGGTCTCGCCTTTTTTCCAAGTTATGTTTACACTATCCAGGGCTTTAATAAAACCTGTATGGCTGCGGAAAATTCCCATTTCTAATGAGTATTCTTTTGTAATGTTTTTAATTTCAATCATATGGAGCCCCTATTCCGGCTTTACTTGCTTCAAAGTCTTCAGGCAAGGCCGAGAGTTTTTAACGCACTATGGCGACATCTCCTGCCTGCCGGCAGGCAGGCGCCGTAGCCTATCTTCTATGAGACTCTTCTACTGGCGAAGGCGGACTTGTCTCGCCGTAGCCTATCTTCTATGAGACTCTTTACTGGCGAAGGCGGATTAAAAAGCCTAACCTATGAAAGAAGCAGCTAAAAGCTCTTTCGTATAATCACTTGTTGGGTTAGATATAATATTTTTGCAGCTGCCTTCCTCTATAATTTTTCCATCTTTCATTATAATGATTCTGTCGGCGATTTCTTTTAAAATTGCTAAATCATGAGTTATAAAAAGTATTGAAAATTTAAATTCTTTTTTTAGTTTCTTAATTAAGTTAAGAATTCTGGCTGCAACCGTAACGTCTAAAGAAGTAGTCGGTTCATCAAGTATAAGAAGCTTGGGGTTTAACAAAAGAGATATTGCTATCGCTATTCTTTGCCGTTGCCCGCCGCTTAATTTATGGGGATAGGAATTTAATATATTATCCGGGTATTCAAAATCAAGCTTGTGCAATGTATTGCGTAATATATTTGCGACTAATGTTTTCCCAACCTTAAGATGCGAGGAAATAACTTCTTGCATTTGATATCTAATTGAAAGGACTGGGTTTAATGATGAGAGAGGGTCCTGAAACACTAAAGAAATTTCTTTACCTCTTATATTCTGCATCTGGAATTCATCCAGAAAAAGCATTTCTTTTCCTTTAAATTTTATCGAAGAATCTTTTCCTATCTCGCCCGGATGCGATATAAGCCTCATTATCGAAAGTGCTGTAACGGTTTTGCCTGAACCGGATTCTCCGAGCAAACCAACGGTTTCTTCATCTTCAATTAAAAAATTTATACCATCAACCGCTTTAACAGTATTTTCTTTATTCAACAAAAAATATGTTTTCAGATTTTTTACTTGTAGAATCATATTAAAATGTTATTGTTGTGTTCTGGGATTAAAGTGATCTTGCAAAGCCTCGGCAATAAAATTAAAACTCAAAACTGTCATAAGAATAAAAATGCCTGGAAAAAACATAAGCCACCAAGCATAATCAATATAAAATCTACCCTGTCCTAAAATATTGCCCCAACTCGGAGTCGGTATCTGAACTCCCAATCCTAAAAAGCTCAATGCTGATTCCGTTAATACGGCAGAACCTAAACTCAAAGTTACGCTTACCCAAACCGGTGCCATAGAATTAGGCAATACATGCTTAAATATTATTCTTTTTTCCGAAAATCCATGCATTTTTGCGGCCAAAACAAAATCTCTTTCTTTCACTGAAAGAAATTCTGCCCTAACTAGTCTTGCAAGGCCAGGCCAGGACGTAAGACCAATTATGATCATTACATTAAATATGCTGGGACCAACAAAGGCTAAAACCGTAAGAATAAGAAAAATTGTCGGAAAGCACATAAACATTTCTACAAAACGCATTATTATAAAATCAATCTTACCACCAAAATATCCTGACAATGCACCAAGCATAACCCCTAAAATTGTCATTAGAAACACGGCTAACAAAGCAACCGAAAGCGAAATGCGTGAACCATATATAACTCTTGTAAAAACATCTCTGCCCAATTCATCCGTGCCAAAAATATGCTTAAAGGAAGGCGGCTGCATTCTCTCTGAAGTATCCAAATTAGTTTTGTACGGATTATAAGGTGCTACAAAACTGGCAAAAATAGCAAAAAATATAACCGCCATTAAAATCAAACTGCTTATTATTATTCGCTTATCTTTCAATAATACCATTTTATACTCTTATCCTTGGGTCGACTATTGCATATAAAATATCGGAAATAAGAATGCCTATTAATGTTAAAAATGTAGATATAATACCAATCCCCATTATCGTGGGATAGTCATAACTCATAATCGCTTCGTAAGCTAATCTTCCCATCCCGGGCCACGAAAATACGGTTTCTATAATAAAGCTTCCGCTTATCAAACCAGGTATTGCAAAACCAATTATTGTTATAATAGGCAAAAGTGCATTTTTTAGCGCATGAATATAAATAACTCTTTTTGCACTAAGCCCTTTTGCTTTTGCCATTAAGATATATTCCTGGTTTAATATTTCTAACATGCTTGATTTCGTATATTTTGCAAGTCCTGTAAGACCAAGCAAGCTCAATGTAATAAGAGGCAAAAACAGATGCTTTAAAAATGTTAAAAATTTCTCCATTGGTGACAGAAATTCAAGATACCAGGGGGATATTCCTGAAATTGGAAATAAATTTAACTTAAATCCAAATATATATATCAAAATTAGCGCGAACCAAAAGGATGGCATAGAAAACCCAAGGTATAAAAAAAAGGTTGTTATTTTGTCGAAAACAGTCCGATGTTTAACTGCCGATACAACACCTACAGGTATAGCAATTACAAAAATAAGGATAAGGCTTAGAATATTTAAAATTAAAGTAGCGGGTAATCTCTCTTTTATCTTTTCCAAAACATTTCTATCGTCGATAAAAGAAGTTCCAAAATCAAGTGTTAAAATACGTTTAAACCATTCTACATATTGGACTATTATGGGCTTATCCAGCCCATAAAGTTTATTCATGTACTCCTTGGCTTGAGGGGAAATTTCCGGATTTAAGCCATATTTAAGCGAAAGCGGGTCACCCGGCGAAAGATGAATGATTAGAAAGCTCAAAAGCGATATTCCAATCAATACCGGTATAATTAATAAAAGTCTTTTTGTTATGTACTTAAGCATATGAGTTATTTATTTATAAAATTAAATTTTTGCTCATCTGGCATTACATACCAATCTATAAAATTGTAATATATTCCACTTTTTTCTACGGCTATTCCCCTAAAACGCTTTGAAATGGAAACTGTTGCATATGGAACAAATAAAAAAGTATACGGCGCATCGTCGGCAATCAAACTATGGATTTCCTGATAAATACGAGCACGCATGTCTGTGTTAAAAGTTTCACGTCCTTTTTTTATCAATTCATCCACTTTTTCATTTTTATAAGACACAAAATTCAATCCATTCCCTCCTATGTTGTCCGAATGCCAAACAGAGTAGCAATCGGGATCTATGGGAATACTCCAGCCTAAAATAACCGCTTGAAATTTTCTTTTATCAATAAACTCGTTTAAAAACGCTGACCATGCTATTGTGCGAACATCTACCTTGACACCTATTTTGGCCAAATCTTCCTGCACGAGCACCGCAATATCTTCTCTTGTCTTATTGCCTTGATTTGTAATTAATGTGAATCGAAATTTTTTTCCGTTTTTTTCAAGTATCCCATCCCCATTAATATCATGCCAGCCAGATTCGTTTAATAGCTGCATAGCTTTTTCTTTGTTGTAACTATAAGTTTCCGCGTTGTTATTATAATATTCTGAATTTTTTGAAAATGGACCCGAGCATTCCTCGCCTAAACCTAACAAAACACCCTGGATAATTCTTTTTTTATCTATCGCATACGACAAGGCTTGCCTAACTCGTTTATCAGCAAATAATTCGTCTTTTAGATTATATCCCATATAAGTATAGCCAAGTGAAAGATATTTATAAATATTGAAATTTTGGCGAAAAACTTTTTGGTTTGTCCTATAAAAATACTGATCCGGCGTTAATGATGCCTGATCAATTCCCCCGGATAGAAGTTCTAAAAACTGAACTGATTGGTCGGGAATGGTGCGAGAAATATACTGTTGTATAAAAGGAATATGCTCATAATAAATACTATTGGCAGAAAGCATTATGAACTGATTTTTCAACCACTTTTTAAAAATATAAGGACCTGTTCCTACTGGTGAATCTGAAAAATCCGAGTATTTTTTATTTTTGCAAATATGCTCTGGAATTATTCCAACTCCTAATTTTGAAAGTGCCGGTGCATACGCAACGCTGTAATAAAACCTTACAGTATAAGGATCAACGATTTCTATTTTCTCTATATTTTTGTAATTTGAACCGTAGGGTGACTTGTTTTGAGGATCTAAAATTTGCTCAAAAGTAAATTTAACATCATTAGCAGTAAATGGGGTTTTGTCGTGCCAAAAAATATTCTTTTTTAAATAAAATGTTATTACTTTTTTATCTTCTGAAATATCCCAGCTCTCGGCCAAATCCCCTATAACATGCAAATCTTTATCTATTTTTGTCAATCCGCTAAAGATGAAACCGCAAATAGAAGCTGATGCTGTATCATCGGCCAAAAAAGGAACCAAAACCCTAGCATCAGCTAAATCACCCGAAACAAAACTATCGCCGCAAAAACGAGTGTCATTAGCAAAAGTAAAATAAGTTAATCCCAATAAAAAAATAAGCACCGCCACACAAAGTAGCGGTGCTTGATTGTTTAGTTTTTTATAATTTCTTAATACACTACTGATTTTGATTATTTTGTTCTGCTCCTGGCAACTCGGTTTTAGGCTCATTTTCTGTAGTCTGGTCACTCTCTTTAACATTATCCAAATTACTTTTGGGGGCCTCTGTTGCTTGCGCATCTGTTTTTTCTGCATTACCTTGCTCGCCGCCTGCAGTTGGTGGAACAATAGGCATGTCTATAGGAAGATTTCCATTATAAGGCAGTCTCTCAACTAATGATTTCGATTTTTGGGTAGTAACAATAGTTAATCCTATGCAGGTGCATAAAAAGACTATCGCGGCAACTATCGTAGCTTTTGTTAACAAATTACTTGCGTTAGTGCCAAGGATATTCTGTGCCATATCGCCACCAAAGGTACCGCTTAAACCACCACCCTTACCTGATTGCATAAGTATTCCTATTATTAAAACTATGCATGCAATAACGTGTATTACAACTAACAAAATAAGCATTTTTTGTTTCTCCGTATTTTAAAGTTACGCTGACTTCTTTGCCTTTATAGATTTTCTTATTATTTCTATGAAAGAATTTGCTTTCAGGCTTGCTCCTCCAACAAGAGCACCATCTATATCTTTCTCTTTCATAAGCTCTTCTACATTTTCAGCCTTAACGCTTCCTCCATATTGTATCCGTATGCTATCCGCAATTTCTCTGCCATATAATTCAGCCATAAGATTTCGTATAAAAAGATGAACTTCCTCGGCCTGTTTGGAAGTCGCATTCTTTCCTGTGCCTATTGCCCATACGGGTTCGTATGCTAAAACCACATTGCTAGCGTCGATGTTACTAATTCCTGCAAAAGCTCCCAACACCTGTTCTTTTATAACGTTAAAAGTTTTATTGCTTTCCCTCTCTGCCAAAGTTTCTCCCACGCAGACTATCGGGATTAATTTATTCTGCATTGCTGCCTTTATTTTTTTATTAACTGTTGCATTAGTTTCGGCAAAAAATTGTCTTCTTTCAGAATGCCCTATTATTACATATTTACAACCCGTATCTATAAGCATAGGAGCAGATGTTTCACCTGTATATGCACCTTGAGCTTCCCAATGCATATTTTGCGCGCCAAGTGAAACGTTTGAGTCTGTCAAAACTTCGGAGACCTCTAATAAAGCAGTAAAAGGTGGGCAAAGAACCACATCGCAAGAGTTCT
>Ga0302252_1000822_pt1 | contig 22244 bp, 32 predicted proteins | sample AAG_RA_Leu_MG_FD_193511 | JGI IMG/M metagenome (GOLD analysis project Ga0302252, IMG submission 193511) | Enriched activated sludge microbial communities from anaerobic digester in WTTP, New Holstein, Wisconsin, United States - AAG_RA_Leu | ecosystem: Engineered > Bioreactor > Anaerobic >...
TATGACCCAAGAAGAGATGGAAAGAGAAATCAATGAAATGGTTTGGGAGCAGATATCACAAGAAGTTGATTGGAACTGGGAAATTGATGATGAAGAATAAAACATAATACAAGCAAATAGCGCAATAGGAGGAATCCGATATGAATAAAGATGAATGCCCCAACTGTGGGGCACATGACATATCAGAATACAGCTTCAGTCCAGACGATAAGCCGTATGTAGTCAGAACGGAATATACATGCTGCGCTTGCAAGTATTTTTGGTGCGAGGAAGATTAACTGAAAGGGGAGATATGCTAATGAACAGATTAACAAAAAGAACAGCCAATGGAATTGCATATATGGCAATAGCCGAGACATTGACAAAAGGAGAACAGATAATCGAAGGTTCACCGCCTATCCTTGAAGGCTTATACGCCATGTTTCAAAAGTTGGCAGATTTTGAGGATGCGGCTGAAATAGGTATGGATTTTGCGAAATATCAACAAGCAGCTGAAAGAACAGCAGGCAATCTTGAAGCGAGAAATAGGTACCTCAATTTTTCGATGGGTCTCGCAGGCGAAGCTGGAGAAGTAGTGGACTATCTTAAAAAAGTGTTATGGCATGGCCATGAAATGGACCAGGACAAGCTCAAGAAGGAGTTGGGAGATGTACTTTGGTACGTGGCCACAATTGCAACTACAGCTGATTTAGATTTAAGTGAAATAGCTATAGCCAACATTGAAAAGCTGAAAAAGAGATATCCAGAAGGCTTCGATGAAGAGAAAAGCATCAAGAGAACAGAATAATATAAAAAGGGGATAGCGATTTGAGATGCAAGCTGGAATTGGGGAAGAAATACACAGTTGAAGTCTTGGAAAGCAGGCAAAAGAGAAGTAGATTCAAAGGCAAACTTATAAGTGAAAACAAGCATATCTGGACTTTCAGAAAGCAGAACGGACTTATTGAAAGCTTCTGCAAGAATACATACCAAGGGGAACTAAAGATACAGGAGGCCAGATAAAAAAATCAGAAAAGAGGGGAGGGAAGCGAGATGAGTGAAAAAGTGGTTGAAAAGGTAGTGAAGGCAATAACGGCATTCTTTGAAAATATGATTATGCTATTCAGGGGTGAATGTTGCCCAGCTGATACAACCTATACGGAAAGCGACATAAGGGATTGGAACAACATCGCAGTCAAACGAATCATGCAGGGCATGAGCTGCTGCACTAAAAATGACATAGCCAGGCTAGAACGAATCAAGAGCAGGACGAAGAAGTTCAGAATAAAGAAAAAGCTCAGAAAGAGAATATTGCTGCTAATATCGAAATCGCTAGAATAATAAAACGGGGGATGAGGGCGTTGGGAGTTCTATTTGATTTGATTGACGAGAAAACTCAAAACATAATAGACAAGTATTGGAAGGGCGAAGATCTTAAAACTGTAATCGAAAGCGAGAAGGCGGAGTATGAGGCTGAAATACTGCTAAGAATAATAAAAAAACATAAAAGGGGAGAAGGGAATTGAGAAACGAAGAAACGAAGAAATACGAAATAATCAAAATGGGATGCGATGTTGAAGTAACTAAGATTGAGTATGTGGAAGGATACAGGAAAGAAACGAAAGTAAATAAAAAAGAAAAATTCGAGCTGCTAAGCGCGCTCTTAATGAATATGTCGGTTTAGGAGGATATGGCGTCCATGAAGAAAAGAAAAGACGAGATAAAGGACAAGATACACGCCAAGGTAGATGATATTGTAGATGCCGTAGAGATGATTGGAGACCTGAACTATTTTGAATTTGGAATCAAAAGCGTAAATGGAGATTTAATTATCAAGCTTGAGAATACATACAAAGAGAAAATTAGATAAGCTGTGCTGACCGAGTAGCGGAGGCACTTCCAGAATGGGGCTGGAGGTGTCTCTTTTTTTATTAAAATCAAAGGGGTGGGATTGACTTATGAGAGAGATTGAAGGAATGATGTCTGAATACCGCGAAATAGAAGCCAGAATTGAAATACTCAAGGCTGAGCTTGCAGGACTGGATGAAACAGGCATATCAGCAATAAACTACAGCGCCAACAGAGTTCAAACTGGCAACATATCAAAAACGGTTGAAAACATTGCGATTAAACGCGTTGACATCGAGAAAGAAATCAGGGTTGCCCAAACAAAACTCAATATGATGCAAAGGGCGCTAGAAGCATTGCCTGAAATAGAAAGGAATGTTCTAATGCTTAAAGTTATAGAAAAGGAGCCGTGGTTCATCCTTAGTGGAAAGCTGCACATGTCAGAGCAGCATTTGAGAAGAAAAAAGCAGGAGGCCCTTGAGTCGATAAGTAAAATCATGTTCGGAAAATGTTCGGAAAATGTTCGGTTTATGTTCGGCCACAGCTTGTAAAATATGAGATAATGGGGTTAGTAAGGTCTGCTCGAATGGGCGGACCTTTTTTAATGCAAAAGGTCATGTGGGAAAGGAACACTCCAACTAAGTGGCTGCAAGGGGCGGGGCGGCAGAGTGTTAATGGAGGTGATGATTTGAAGATGGGGAAGCTTAGCCAGGAGAATCTATCAAAACGGATAGACGAACTGGAATTCATAAGAAGCACAATAGAAAATGCTATATACGAGAAAGGCGATAGCCTGGAAGAGTGTGTGTGCAGGAAGTATGCCGAGCTACAGCATGGATCCAGCGTGGCAGAGTATATCAATAATGAAGGCTATAGGCTGAACGGCAGAAAATATATCGGCAAGGACATAAGCAATATAATCAAGAGTTCAAATTGTGGGAATTTAAGCAAGGTAGCAAAGGCTTTGCTTGAGTATAACAACACTCTTCAAAATGGCACGCGGAGCATAGCGAAGCTTATCAAGGCCTTCAAAGGATAGGTGAAGCATATGAAAGCAGATCCTATTTTGGATTTTGAAAGGCTTCAAGATATTGCAGAATATCTGAGGATACGAAATGAGCGAGACTATGTATTGCTTTGGATGGGTGTTTATACCGGACTAAGAATTCAGGACATGCTGGATCTGAGGATAAGGGATTTAAAAAGCGATGGAGGAAAAATCAAGGAGTTCATATTCGTCAAAGAAGGCAAGACGAATAAGCCCAGAAGAATAGAAATGAACAGGAAGCTAAGGCGAATCATCGAGGTGTATGCGGAAAATAAGCCGAGCTATGAATTCATGTTCAAATCGCGAAAGGGCCTCAATAATCCCATATCACGCCAACAAGCGTACAATATCCTCAAGGAAGCTGGAGAGGTGTTCGGAGTCAGGGTGTCACCGCACAGCCTTAGAAAAACATTTGGAAGAACGCTATTTGAACTATCCAACAATGACATAACAGTGCCCATGGAAGCTTTGCAGCATACAACGCCAGCGCAGACAAGAAGATATATAGGCATAACAGAAACAGTAGTTAATAGCTACATTCAGAGACTAGACTTCGGTTAGATAATCCGGAAGTCTATTTTTTTTAGACAGCGAATTTGACGTTCTCCACGAGTATATAATTCGAGTGTAAAAAAGTGCTGTATAAGAAGTAGCGAAAAAATCTGCTGAATGTAACATTCTATCATATTAGTCAAATTCAAAAGGAATAAATTGGAAGAAATGAAGGCATTGAAATTCCAATATTTGGTGTGGGTCCTCCTGGGGGTTTTTAGGGCCTGCGGGTGCTTACGACTCCACGGTTCAGCTAGTTACAAAAAAATTTTAGAGGCCGTTTCCGGTTCCAAGAAAAAATAGAGGGGGTGAGATTGATGGCAAAAGAGATTGCAACTGAAAAAATCCAAGACATTAGTTCGGTTACGGTGGCTTCATCCGTAATGGCAAACTTGCTTTCGGTGACTGACAGAAGAGTGAGGGATTTAGCCCAGGAAGGAATATTGGTGAAATCATCGAGAGGAAGATATGAGCTGGCATCAAGTCTGAAAAATTATATAGTCCACTTGAAAACTAATAATGATATCAGGGAAGCCAAGGCGCCGCATGAAGTAGACTACGATGAAGAGCGGGCGCTGCACGAAAGAGCCAAGCGTGAAAAGGCAGAGCTGGAGCTCATGGTAATTAAGGGCAGCATGCACATGGCTGAGGATGTAAGAACTGTACTCAACGACATGCTGGCCAGATTCAGAAGCAAGGTTCTGTCAATGCCGTCAAAATTGGCTCCTGTATTGGTCGCAAGAAAAAACATAGGATTCATACAGGACGAGATTCAACGGGCTTGTATAGAAACGCTTGAGGAGTTGAAGGATTACGATCCTCAGGATTTCTACAATGACAAGTTCATTGATAGAGAGGGTGAGGATTTTGAGCAGGAAGATTAAGCTCAAGACTCTGGAACTATTTAGGGATACAGCAAAGATACTTGCTCCGCCACCCCAACTAACAATAAGCGAATGGGCGGACGAGTACAGGGTGCTTTCGCAGGAGAGCAGCGCTGAGTCTGGCAAGTGGAGAACAAGCAGGGCGCCTTACCAGAAAGAGATTCTCGATTCTGTAAGCGATAGGGAGATAGAGACAGTTGTCATCATGAGCTCTGCGCAGGTTGGCAAGACGGAGATAGTTCAAAACGTAGTAGGATACTATATTGATTACGACCCTGCCCCAATAATGCTGCTAATGCCCACTGTGGAGCTGGCGAAAGCCTATTCTAAGAAGAGGCTGGCAACGATGATAAGAGATACGCCTTCGCTCAGGGAGAAGGTCAAGGATGCAAAATCAAAAGACAGTGACAACACCATACTTGAAAAAGGATTCCCGGGCGGATACATCGCCATGGTCGGCGCAAACTCGCCGGTAGGACTTTCATCAAGACCTATAAGGATACTGCTCGCAGACGAGGTTGACCGGTTTCCGTTGTCGGCAGGCAGCGAGGGAGATCCGTTGGCGCTGGCTGAGAAAAGAACATCAACTTTTCCAAACAAGAAGAAAGTATACGTATCGACTCCAACTGAAGATGGGATTTCGAGAATACAAATGGAATTTGAGGAATCCACAAAAGAGGAATGGTGCATACCATGCCCTGTGTGCGGAAAACTGCAGCCATTTTCTTTTGGCCAGATTAAATTTGAAAGAGTGCAGCTGGATTCAGCTGAGGTGAAAGATGTATTCATGGAGTGCAAATTCTGCAAACAAAAATTCACGGAATTTGAATGGAAGGCTGGCCAAGAAAAGGGAGAATGGATATCGCAAAGAGAAGATCTCCCGGAAAAGATAACTAAGAGAGGATTTCACCTGAATGCTTTCGCATCGCCATGGGAGCGCTGGGAAGGCATAATAGAAAAATTTCTCGAGGCTAAAAAAAAGGGGAAAGATTCACTGAAAGTTTGGACGAATACATTCCTTGGAGAGGTATGGATGGAAGATGACAGTGAGAGTCTGGATCACCATATACTCATGAAAAGAAGAGAAGCTTACAATTGTGAAATTCCTGATGAAGTATTGCTCTTAACAGCTGGGGTCGACGTCCAGGACGACCGCTTTGAGATTGAAGTTGTTGGATGGGGGGAAGGTAAGGAAAGCTGGGGGATACAATACCATAAAATATATGGTTCGCTTGAAGAGGAAAGCACATGGGATGCGCTTGACGAATATCTCTCTAGAACATTTGCATACGAGGATGGCACTAGAATAGGGATATCGTGCACATGCATAGACACAGGTGGCCACTATACTCAGGAGACATATAAATTTATAAAGCCGAGGGAAATTAGAAAAATATTCGGAATAAAAGGCCACTCGAGGGACAATACGCCTTTCATCGGGAAGCCCTCCAAAGTCGGCAGGGAGCAAATACATCTATTCCCGGTGGCGGTCAGCGATGGAAAGGTTAAAATATTCTCGAATCTGAATCTGGATTTCCCGGGTCCGGGGCACTGCCATTTCCCGAATGAAAAACATGCGGGTTACGACAGGGAATACTTCAAAAGCTTGTGCTCAGAGAAACGAGTCAAACGATTCAATAAAGGCATAGCGAGATTTGAATGGGTGAAAAAGACGAAACGAAATGAAGGTCTTGACCTTAGGAATTACGCTCAGGCAGCTCTTGAGATACTGAATCCCAATTTTGAGCGCATAAAAGCACTCAGGGAAACCCATGGGAAAACAGCGTTTCAAGTTCAAGGCCAGGCTGCTCCACAAAGAAAAAGAAGAAGACAAATATCAAAAGGGATTGGAGGGGTTTAGTTGAGTGCTTTCACTATTGAACAAATTAAAGAAAGTCTTGATATATGGCTTAAGGCTGAAAGGGCTATCGCCACAAGCCAAAGCTATCAACTTGGAACAAGAAAACTCGAGAGAGCGGACCTTGGAGAAGTCAGACGTCAAATTGAGTTCTGGAAAAGGGAACTTTACATTGCAGAAGCTCAAGCTGCCAAGAGGTCCTCCAGAAGAAGAATAATGCGAGTCATGCCAAGGGACCTTTAGGAGGAACACATGAACATAATAGACAAAACCATTGGATTTTTTTCGCCGCAAACGGCCGTCCAAAGGATTTCCGCCAGAAGAAAGCTTGAAATCCTTAATACGGGTTACTCTAATCATGGGGCCAGTAAAACAAAACAGAGCATGAGAGGTTGGATGTTCAAGGGAGGCTCTACGAAGGAGGATATAGACGATAATCTCAGCACCCTAAGGCAAAGGTCAAGGGACCTGTATATGGGAGCCCCTATAGCCACGGGAGCGCTTAAAACGATGAGGACGAATGTGGTTGGTTCGGGCTTGAAATTAAAAGCATATATCGACCATAAATATTTAGGGATGTCCGAGGACGAAGCTGCGGAGTGGGAAGAGAATACCGAAAGAGAATTTGCGCTCTGGGCGGACAGCATTAATTGCGATGCTCAAAGGATGAATAATTTTTATGAGCTTCAGGCTATTGCATTTCTGTCGTGGCTTATGTCCGGTGAATGCTTTGCGTTGCTGCCATACATCAAGAGGGAAAACATGCCGTATGACATTAGAGTGATGCTCATCGAGGCGGACAGGATAAGCGATCCGAACAGGAAAGAAAACAGAAAAATAATAAACGGGGTTGAGATTGGGAAGTATGGCGAGGTTGTAGCGTACTACCTGCAAAACACACATCCACTGAGCAAGTCTTCTGAGCAAAAGCAGTGGATGAGGATTGAGAAGTTCGGCCCGAAAACAGGCAGGCCAAATATATTGCATCTTATGGAAGCTGAAAGACCAGAGCAAAGAAGGGGTGTTCCGATTCTTGCGCCGGTAATAGAGAGTTTGAAGCAGCTGTCGAGATATTCAGAGGCTGAATTGATGGCGGCGGTTGTATCGGGCATGTTCACTGTTTTCATAGAATCGAGCGGGACACCTGAAAATGAACCGATGTTTGGCCAGATGGTTCCGGAATCTGAATCGGTTCAAACTGAAGAAGAAAGAGAATACAACTACGAAATGGGCCCAGGCGCCATCGTGGCTCTTGGCGAAGGCGAAAAAGCCAATATAGCGAACCCGGGAAGGCCTAACAGCGCATTTGATGGATTTGTCACATCTATATGCAGGCAAATAGGAACAGCACTTGAAATCCCGTTCGAGCTCTTAATTAAGCATTTTTCAGCATCATACTCAGCTTCAAGAGCGGCGCTTTTGGAAGCTTGGAAAATGTTCAGAATGAGAAGAACGTGGATGGCTAATGATTTTTGCCAGCCAATATATGAAGAATTCCTTGCTGAAGCCGTTGCAAAAGGGAGGATATATGCACCGGGATTTTTTAATGACCCGATGGTGAGAAAATCATATTGTGGAGCTGTCTGGAATGGGCCAAGCCAAGGACAGATAGACCCACTCAAAGAGGTTGAAGCCGCAAAGAGAAGGGTTGAGCAAGGCTTCTCGACGAGAGCCAAGGAAACCATGGAACTGACGGCCACTGACTTTTATGCGAACGTCAGACAGCGCTCGAGAGAAGAAAGACTTATGGAGGAAGGAGGTTTGAAGAATAATGGCATTTTGGAAAATCAAAAATCTAGCAGAGAATAAGGGGGAGCTGATTCTCTATGGAGAAATATCGGAGAGCTCTTGGTGGGGCGATGAGATAACGCCGAAGCAGTTTGCAGATGACCTGAAGAATCTTGGAGATGTGGACAGCTTGGATGTCAGAATAAATTCTCCGGGCGGAGATGTATTCGCAGCTTATGCCATCATGAACCAGCTCAAGAGTCATAAGGCAAACGTCAACGTTTATATTGATGGTTTGGCTGCAAGCGCAGCTACGATTGTGGCGATGGCTGGAGACACCATCAATATTCCAAGCAGCGCCATGATGATGGTCCACGACCCTATGGTTGTACTCTGGGGGGCGTACAACACGAAGGACTTTCAAGAAATGACGGATTTTCTTGAAAAAATCAAGGAAAGCATAGTGAATGCATACTTCCAAAGAACAAAAATATCCAAGGAAGATCTTTCGAACATGATGTCAGAAGAAACTTGGATGACTGGGGAAGAAGCGATCGAGAAAGGATTTGCTGATTCATTGACAGATGTAAATGTAGATCTAGAAGTGCAAGTAAACTCAAACAACAAATTCCTGGTTGTAAACAACCATAAATTTGATATGGGCAGGTTTAAAAATATGCCCAAGATTCCACAAAGGCAAAACGCAAGACAAGCGGAGCCACAAGGAACAAAAAATAATATGAAGGGGGTACAAGATTTGAAACTTGAAGATTTTAAAAACCAATTTCCGGATCTTTTCAAGGAAGTCAAAGACATTGGAGCAAAGGAGGAGAGGCAGAGGATTCAAGATATTGAAAATGTCGCTTTGCCCGGATATGAAAAGCTTGTTCAAAACGCCAAGTTTGAAAAAATAACGGACGCTGCTACGCTCTCTATGGAGATAATTAAAAACCAGAAGGAGACAGGGAAAAGATATCTAAATGATGCAGCTGGCGATGCAGCTGAGATGGAGGATGTAGAACCTACCGGGGAACCTAAAGACGCCCCAGGGGGAGAACAGGCGAAGAATGAAGCAAATCTAATAGTCAATTTTTTCAAGAACAAAAGGAGGTAATTAGATGTACGAGGTAACTAAAAGTCAATTCACGAATCCGCAGCTAGTCCTTGGGGGACCTGTGCAAACGGACATCGTTACATTTGCATCAGGAGCGAAATTTGCGCTTGGAGAGCTAGTGATTATGTCCACGGGCAAAATGGCGGCCGATGCAGGACTGGATCCAACGAAAGTATACGGCATAGTGGCATCTGAAGTTGATGCCTCGCTTGCGGATGCAGAGGGTATTGTGTACACATCAGGGGTTTTCAACAAAGATGAAATAGTATTTCCAGAGGGCAAGACGTATGCAGACTACAAAGAGGCTCTTAGAAACAAGGGCATAATTCTAAAATAGGAGGATTAAAATGGCTATATTTGAGAAAAGGACGCTAATTGAAGCTGTAAGACAAAAGGAAGTGCCAAAGACATTCCTTAAAGACACTTTCTTCAACAGAAAAAAGACACATTTAACACTAGCGGTTGAAATAGACCTCGTTAAAGGTAATAGAAAAGTAGCTCCATTCGTGCACCCAGTAGAAGGTGGGAAAGTGATAGCGAACAGAGGCTATGAAACAAACACCTATAGACCCCCGCTTGTAGCTCCTGAAAAAATAATCAGAGCTGAAGACCTGTACTACAGAAGCCCGGGTGAAAATCCATACGAGACGAAATCCCCAGAGGAAAGGCAGGCGGAAAAAGCTGCAGAATACCTGGATGAAATGGACGAGTCCATAACTCGTAGAGAGGAGCTCATGTGCTCTCAAGCAATATTCGAAGGTAAGGTATTCGTAAAAGGAGATGGAGTGGATGAAGTTATAGACTTCGGCTTTACAAATAAAATAACGGCATTAACAAAATGGGACCAAGCCGGAGCGGACCCTTTGGAAGATTTGGAAGCGGCTGTGCAAGAGGTACAAAAGAAAGGCTTCATCAATCCGGGATACTGCATTATGGCATCAGATGTGGCGAATGCTTTCATCAACAATGAAAAGGTTCAAAAGATTCTAGACAACAGAAACATTGAGCTTGCAAAGATATCCCCAAAACAACTTCCAAGTGGCGCAACGTGGCTAGGAAACATACCAAAGCTTGATCTTGATGTGTACAGTTACAATGCGTACTACACAGACGATTGGACTGACCCAAGCACTCCAGCGGAAAAGGCTATGGTTCCAACAGGAAAGCTTGCGCTGCTTCCGAGGGATGCAGAATATCTGATGGTATATGGAGCTGTTGAGGTCATAGACGAAGATGCTGAAATAGTATCACTTGCAGAAGGTGTGAGAGTGCCTGATGTGTACACACTAAGAAAGCCGGCTAGAAAAATAATGAACCTTTCTTCAAGGCCGCTGCCTATACCGCAGAAAGTGGATTCATGGGCTGTGCTTACTGTCCTATAAGGAGGTCATAATTATGAGATATATTGCTAAGGTTAAATTTGTACACAAGGGCAGAATATATTCGCCTGGTGAGGTTGTCGATACAGAATCCAAAAGCACAGCAACGAAAAAAATGCTCAAAGATGGATTCGTCAAAGAGGCTGCGGAGCCTGAGGTTGAAGATGACCATCCCATTGACGAAGAGGGAACGGATTCGCAAGAACATACTAAGGAGTAGGCGATACAATGAGTTTTAAAGATGCGGCAAATGAGGATTTGGCTAGCTTTTTAAACCTTGACGAATTTGGAGAGGAAATTGAAGTCAACAACAAAACCATAATTGCAGTATTCGATGAAGATTTGAGTAAGAGAAGACCAAAAGCCCTTTCAGACCAAAATCCTGAAGGGCTTTTCATTACTGAAAAAACGCTATATGCGAGAATTGAGAATATTGAAAGGCCGGCAGAAGGTGAGGTACTCAGAGTGAACAAGAGGATGTATCTAGTGAAAGAAGTATCTGAAGCGGCCGGCCTTTTAGAAATAACGCTGGAAGTGAATGAATCGTGAGCATAAGCATATCGAGCGAAGGAATTAAAAAAGCAGAGAAGCTGCTAGGACATATTCCGAAAGCTGTAGAAACTGCTGTGTCCAATGCTGTCAACAGGGCTGCATTGGCAGGCAGAACAGGAGCTGTTAAAAAAAGCAAGGAAGAATATGAAGTTAAAACTTCGACAGTGCGCGGAGCCATAAGAATAATCAAGGCGCGGCCAAGCCGGCATGCCCAAGCTGTAATAAGAGCTCAAGGCAAGCCGATTCCACTGATAAAATTCAAGGTGAGCCCAGGGAACACACCACGAAGGCAGCCTAAGGTATACAAGGTTGCCGTGAAGAAAAACGGGATGAAAGATGTTCCTGGTGTCTTTGTGGCCAGAATGAAAAACAATCACCTTGGAGTTTTTCAAAGAGAAGGGAAAAGCAGAATCCCGATTGAGAAAAAATACGGCCCATCTATACCGCAGATGCTCAAAAGTGACAGTGTGTCGGAATATGTCGAAGAAAGAGCCGTGGAAGTGTTGGAGAGTAGGCTTGAAAATGAAATTAAGCGAGCTTTGGGGGGAATCAAATGACAGCTCTGGAATGCACAGAAGCCCTAAGAAAAAGAGTTGAAGAAATACTCAAGGATATCTCGATAGAATGCGGTGGCGGCAACAAGAAAACTCCTCAGGTGATATCAGGTTTTTTGCCGCCTAAGAATTCGAGCGATGTGCCAGATTTTCCTTTCGTGGCAGTGAGGTTGCAGAAGCTTCAGGAATCGAAAGACAAAGCTATAGCAGAAATCGAATTGGTGATAGGCGTAAAAGAGGAGCAGGAGGACGAGGAAACTCTCAAGGTTTTAGGGTGGATGCGAAATGCAGAAATCATGGAGAGGATTCGGATAGGCTTGCTCATATCCCCAGAACTAGATGATAGGTTCGACTTGCAACTACCATTGGAATACGAGTTGGAGAAAGAACCGGCTTATCCGTACTGGATGGGGTGGATGTCAACAAAATGGAGCATCCCGAAAATAATAAGAGAGGAGAATTTAGATGAGTGAAAAAATCACTAAGAAGTCAAAAGCAGCGGATACACCCGACAGACTGATATACTGCGGGCCGTCACTGCCTAATGGAATGCTAAACAGATACTCTGTATATAAAAATGGAATACCAATACATTTAAAAAGTGTCTATGAAAAATCGGAAGCGCTAAGAGGACTTCTTGTCAGCGTTAGCAAGTTTTCGAATGTGGAAAAAAAGCTTGGAGAACTTGGTTCTGAAGAAAGAAGGTTATTTCAAAAGATAGAGGAAGAAATAAAGAGGGGGGATTTTAAATAATGAGCTACAAACATGGTGTTTACATTTATGAAATTCCAACTTCGGTAACGCCGCCTGCCAGTGCTTCAGCGGGACTGCCGGTTGTTATTGGAACAGCTCCGGTGAATCTGGCTACAAGCCCAAGAGTCAATGAACCGGTACTATGCTATTCGTTTAGTGAAGCTGTTGAAGCTCTAGGATACAGCGATGACTGGGGAAAATTCACTCTTTGCGAGTTTATGGATTCTCAGTTTAAGCTATTCAATGTGGCTCCGGTTGTATTTATTAATGTGCTGGATCCGGCTACTCATAAAACGGCACAGCCAGAAACTGATTTCACTATAAGCGACGAACAGGTGCTTATAGAAAAAGAGGGGGTTATTCTTGATTCAGTTGTGGTTAAATCGTCTGACAGTGTAAAGACGTTTGCGGCGGGAACGGATTATACCCTCGGATACAATTCGAGCGGCCAGACGGTAGTAAATATAAAAGATACTGGCACGATAGGTGCTGCAGCGCAGCTAAAAATAGGATTTGATTTTGCAGACCCAAGCAAGGTGACTAAGCTCGATATAATTGGGGGCTATGACATAGCTACTGACAAGAGCGAGGGACTTGAACTTGTGAATCAGATATTCCCGAAATTCGGTCTAGTACCGGGACAAATACTGGCGCCGGGATGGAGTCATTATCCAGAGGTGTCTGCTGTGATGACGGCGAAGGCATCGAATATAAATGGCCACTTCAAGGCTACGGTGCTATCGGACATAGATACGGATGCGGCAAAAACATACTCGGCCGCACCACAAGAAAAAGGGCAGGCAAATTTTGCGGCTACAAACCAAACTGCATACTGGCCAATGCTGAAGCTGGGAGATAAGAAATATCACATGTCCACCCAGATAGCCGGACTCACTTGCAAGGTGGATGCTCAGAATGAAGATATTCCTTACGAATCTCCATCAAATAAGGCAATCCAAGCTAACGGACTGGTGCTTGCCGACGGCACTGAGATAATAATGGGCCCTGAACAGGCGGCTTATCTTAATGGACAGGGAATTATTACTTCTATGAATTTTATAGGGGGATTCAAATGCTGGGGGAATAGAACAGCTGCTTATCCAGGGATAACAGACCCTAAGGACGCATTTGTGCCAATAAGGAGGATGTTCAACTGGATCGCAAATACGCTCATAACAACGTACTGGCAGAAAATAGACAATCCGCAGAACATAAGGCTAGTAGATTCTGTCGTAGACAGCGCGAACATATGGCTTAATGGGTTGACATCAAGAGGCTATCTGCTTGGAGCTCGAGTTGAATTCAGAAGCGATGAGAATCCACTCACCAACTTGCTTGACGGCAAAATGAAATTCCATCTATACATGACACCGCCGCCGCCAGCGGAAGAAATTGGATTCGTTCTTGAATACGACGTAAACTACATGAACACACTGTTCAGATAAATAGGAGGCAATCATGAGTCAGATACCTGAAATATTAACGAGTTTTAGGGTTTACAATGACGGGAACGACATGATTGGAGTGGCTGATGTTGAGCTGCCTGAACTGTCTTTTCTGTCTGAAAAGATTAAAGGGGCTGGAATAGCAGGGGAAGTTGAAACCCCGATTATAGGGCATATGGAAAGCTTGGGAATTAAACTTTCTTTCCGCGTGGCGACTGAAAAAATTATAGGCTTGGCAGCGCCGAAAGTGCATCATCTGGATATAAGAGGTTCGATCCAGATGCATGATGCTGGCGCAGGAAGAAAAACCACAAAACCTATAAAGGTTATTGCAAAGGTAATGCCTAAGAAAACATCTCTGGGCAAACTGGAGCCGGGCGCCAAAATGGATGCATCGGGAGAATATGAAGCCTCGTACCTAAAGATACTCCTGAATGGCAAGAAGATGGTGGAAATAGACAAATACAACTATATATGCTTCATAGATGGCACTGACTATCTTGAAGATATAAGGTCAGACTTGGGACTATAGGAGGTAAAGTGAGATGGAGAACAAAGTGGTTAACATGGAGGAAAAGAGCATGGTGAATAAATTCAGAAGAGAGACAGTGGCATTGAGCAGGGAAATCGAGTATGACGGAAAAAAATACACATGCCTACAGCTGGATCTTGATGGTCTAACGGGCGAAGATTTAATCAATGCGGAGATGGAAGCGATGGCGCTTGGGGCCGCATATTCAGTTGCTGAAATGAACAAAACATATTTGGCGTGCCTGGGAGCGAAAGCGGCAAAAGTGCCTGTTGAGCTTGTAAAAAGCTTACCAGCGAAGAGCTTTTCAACGCTTACAATCATAGTACAGAATTTTTTATTAGATTAGGATTATGGGATGGCTATAGCAAATCGAATGGTGAGGAGATAGGGGAGTTTTTCAGAAAAACTTCTTTTTTTATGGCCAGATTCAGCTATACACCCATATCCTATTGGCTGTCTGTGACTCTTCCGTTGTATTTTTATTGGTATGAAACGGTGGAAAGAGAGGTGAGTAGAAATAAGTAGAATTTTCGATATAGCATTCAAAATTGCAGGTTCGCTTAGTCCGTCGTTTAACACTTCTTTCATGTCGGCTAAGAAAAACGCTGAAATTCTGGATAAAAGAATAAAAGAGCTTAGCACTAAAAGAGATAATGTAACAAGGTTTGTAGATCTAAAGAAAGAGATACAAACTACAGCTGAAAAATTCAATGCAGCTCAGGATGAGGTAAGACGGCTCTCCGAGGAAATAAAGAGAACAGAAAATCCAACAAGGAAGCTGCAGAATGAATTTGAAAGAGCGAGAGAAACGGCAAGAAAGCTAAAAGAAAAACTCGGAGAACAAAGCCATACGCTTTCTACCCTGAGGAGTGATTTGGACTCTGCTGGAGTGTCGACTAAAAATTTGGCTAAAGAAAATAAGGAATTAGCCAGAGAAATTGAATTGGCGACAGAGAAGAAAAGAAAGTTTGTCGATCTAGACAATCAAAGACAGTCAATCAAAGGCCGCAGAGAACAGAATTTGAATGAGAGAAGCAAACTCAGAGGGCAGATAGTAGATGCAGCTGCAATGGGTATGGTGCTCGCTGCTCCGATTCGCTCGGCTGTTGAATTTGAGGGCGCCATGGCCGATGTAAGAAAAACTGTTGATTTTGATACACCTCAGCAATTCAAGGCGATGGAAAAAGACATTACAGCGATGTCTAGAAAAATACCTATAGCTGCATCAGGATTAGCATCTATAGTGGCTGCCGGAGGTCAAGCGGGAATAGCAAGAAAAGACCTGAAGGCATTTGCTGAAGATGCGGCCACAATGGGAATAGCATTCGACATATCAGCCGATGAAGCTGGCCAGACAATGGCTGAGTGGAGAGCTGCCTTTAATATGTCGCAGGAAGACGTGCGAAACCTAGCCGATAAAGTTAACCACCTGGGTAATGTTACAGCCGCATCATCCACCAAGATTTCTGAAGTGGTAAGAAGAATAGGGCCATTGGGAGAAGTTGGGGGAATGGCAGCTGGAGAGATAGCGGCCATGGGCGCCACATTAACCGGAATGGGTATAGGAGAAGAAGTTGCAGCAACGGGGATTAAGAATTTAATTCTTACAATGACCGCAGGTGAAGCTGCAACGAAAGCTCAAAGTAGCGCATTTGCCGCATTGGGACTCGATGCTCAGGTGATGGCGCAGAAGATGCAAAAAGATTCAAAGGGAGCGATTCTTGAAGTGATGGGCGCTCTCCAGGCGCTCCCAAAAGAACGCCAGGCGTCCATAATGTCCCAGCTCTTCGGAAAGGAATCCATAGGAGCGCTTGCGCCACTACTGACTCAGCTGGATCAACTTAAAAACAACTTCGGAGAAGTCGGGAATGCGGCGAGTTATTCAGGGTCAATGCAAAAAGAATTTGATTCCAGATCCGCAACAACAGGCAACTCGATGATACTTCTTCAAAACAGGCTTGATGCCGCCAGTAGGACGATTGTTGCGGGAACGCTACCAGCGCTTGTCATGATGGCCGATGGTGTTGGAATGGTAGCCGACGGTGTGGCCGCGTTTGCTGAAAAATACCCCAACCTTACAAGGAATGCAATATTGCTGGGAGGTGCGTTTGTAGGCGTAACAATAGCATCCGCAGGATTGCAATATTCGTGGTCGATACTGAAAGGCGGAGGCCTTGCCCTGATGGACATGAGCAATCTTCTAAAAACAGGGCTTGTTAGGGTAGGGCAATCGCAGGTCTTTGTGGCGCTGAAAACCGGAGTGGCTGCTTTGGCCACGAAAGGTTGGACGGCCGCCCAATGGCTTTTCAATGCAGCAATGAGCGCCAATCCAATAGGCCTTACAATAGCAGGCATAACAGCCTTGATAGCAGTTGGTTATCTGTTAATCAAAAATTGGGATACGGTGAGTGCCTGGTTCGACGGATTCTTCAAAGGTATCATAAGCAAAGCCACTGCGGCTAAAGATTGGTTCGTGCTGCTCTGGACAGACCCGCTTGCTGCAATAAGCAAGTTTGTGATTAAAGGGAAAGAAATACTAAGCGGTTTTTTCAACTGGGTTAGAGGGAAAGATTCTGGAAGCTCTAAGAGTTCAAGCAAGTCCGAAAGAATGACAGGCTCGCAGAAATTTGCCAGAGGAGGAATTGTCACAAGGCCTACTTTTGCGGAGATAGGCGAGGGCGGAGACACTGAAGTTGTGGTACCTATCAATTCTTCATCGAGAGCGCGGAGCTTGTGGATGACCGCAGGAAGAATGCTTGGAATGAACAAGCAAGAAGGCGCTAGCAGGTCGCTACTGGGAATGAAGGTGCAAAGTATCAAGGAAGGCGTTAAAAACGGCTCTACAGCGAAAATAAGTGGTCAAGTGTATCAGGAAAATAATAACTTCCACTACTCTCCAAAAATATATTTGACAGGTGGAGATTCTAAGGAATTCGAGGAAGCAATGAAAAAAGAAGAGGACAATTTCACTAAAAAGATTGAAGAGTGGAAGGCGAGACAAAGGAGGGTGGCGCTTGGATAGATTTGTAGACATATATGAAACAATCCAAGGTGACACGTGGGATATGATTTCATTCAAGGTATACGGGACTGAAATTCATACACCCCAGCTCATGGATGCTAATCCTGAATATCGAGATGTGGCTATTTTCAGCGGAGGAACTGAAATTATAGCGCCAGATATAAAGGAAAATGTATCTGTCTTGCTTCCGCCGTGGAAAAGAGGCGAGTAAATGATAGCAAGGAGAGCCAGGGTCATTCTGGAGTATAACGGAATAGATGCGACGGAGGATATATCGGGTTCGTTGATAGGCTTTATTTACAATGACTCTGCAAAAAATGAAGCGGATGACATAGAAATTATCCTGGAAGACAGGGAAGGGCTTTGGCGAGGAGCTTTTTTTCCTGAAAAAGGAGCCTCGATTAAGTCCACAATAATTATTGAAAACTGGGAAGTGCCAGGCAGGGTGGAAACCTTGCCTTGCGGCACATTCGAACTTGATGAAATAGAATATAAAGGTCCTCCGGACACAGCATCTCTCAAAGGACTAGCAGTTTCGCTAAAAGGTGGAATAAAAGATACGAAAAAATCCAAGACATGGGCAAGTATAGCGCTCAGCAAAATAGGAGCTGCTATTGCAATGGCCGGAGGAGTGAAATTCTGGTTTATTTCAGACTATGACCATATGTATGATACTGTCCAACAGAACCAGGAATCAGACTTGAGCTTCTTAGTCAGGCTGGCCAAAGAGCAAGGGCTTACAGTCAAAGCGACGGACTCCAAAATCATTCTTTTCGATGAAAGAAAATTTGAAGAAAAACCTGCAGTCAGAAGAATAATGAGAAATGATGACGATGTGCTTTCTTACAATTTCAAAAATAAAACCTCCGAAACATATAAGCAGGCAGAGGTTAATTACACAGACTCAAAATCAAATGAGACGATAGTGGGCGCCAAAGAAACTGTAGTAAAAGCCTTGTCTGGCGAAACGCTAAAAATAAATATTCGCCCGGCTGCCGGCATGGAAGGCGCAACAGCCGAAATGAAAGAGCAATACGCCAAAAGAATGGCAGAAAAGCTCCTTCGGATGAAAAATAAATATGAAATAGTGGCGAATATGACTCTTGTAGGAGATCCGAATCTCCTGGCGGGGGTAACGCTGGAAGTGATGGGCTGGGATGCATTCGATGGAACATACTACATTGAAAAGGCCAGTCACAAGGTATCGTCATCCGGTTATGTAGTGGATGTTGAAATGAGAAGAATTCTGGAGGGTTATTGATGGCGACTATTGAAGATGTAGTTAAGGTGGGCAATATAAGCGATATATTTCCGGAGGAAGGTATGGCCAGAGTCACATTTCCGGATAGAGACAATATGACGTCAGGAAAGCTGCAGATACTCTATAGAGGCCAGGACTATTACATGCCATCAGTGGGAGATCAATGTCTTTGTTTATTCTTGGGAAATGGAATGGAAGACGGCTTCATACTAGGAACGCTGTATTCGATTAATAACAAGCCTAATACATCGGGGCAGATCGTGAGAAAGGTGCAATTTGGAGATGGAGGCTACATTGAATATTCGCAAGGAGATTTAAAAATAAAAACAGCAAAAAATATATCCGTCATCGGAAATGTGGTAGTAGATGGAAGTATAACGCAAAAATAATCAAGAGGTGAAACATATGATAGGCGCCTACGGAAATGTCGGATTTGTTGTATCAAGAAAACGAGTCAGAACATTTCATGAACTTACTCGAGAGTTGAGCTCCAGATGGGCAAAGCATGACGTTCATGGAAGAAAACCTATAACAGAATATATCGGGCCCGAACTCATGAAGGCATCATTGAAAATAGCGTTAAAAGCTTCGCTTGGAGTAAACCCGAGAGAAGAAGCGAAAAAACTAGAACGCATATGCGAAGAGGGCGGATACAGCACGCTGGTAATAGGTGGAGCTCCATATGGAACGTTTATTATAAAAGGAATAAAGGAAGAGTTTGAACAAATCGGCAGCAGCGGGGAGATTCTAGCCATCTCAGTAACAGTTGATTTCGAGGAGTATGTGCCTATAAAACCAAGAACGTTCAATATGAAAACACCTGTCCAAGTGCAAGTGGAGCAAACTCAGAATGAAGTTAAAAAGAAAACAGGAACAACTAAGAAGCAGGTCAAATAGAAACAAAAGGAGGCGAAGTCGTTGGAGATAGTGGGAAACCCGAATAAAAGAATTAACTTTTCTCCATTAACAAAAGAAGAAGAGATAATTCAAAACATAACCATGATTCTCACGACTGAAGTGGGAACAGTCCCATATGATAGAAAATTTGGGATAGACGCGAGCTTATTTCTTGATAAACCATTGAATATTGCTATGGCTAGAGCGCCAGCAGAAATAATTGAAAAAGTGGAGTTGTATGAGCATAGAGTCAAAGTGGATAAGGTAACATTCTTGCAAACTGATGACGGGAAGATTATACCGAAAGTGAAGGTGAGAGTGATTGAATAGTCTATCAAATTTACCTGATATAGAATTTGTTGAAACGGATGTAAATAAAACGCTAAAGTCGATGATCAACACTTATGAAACTGTGTCTGGTAATGTTATTTATCCTGCGGACCCCAGAAGATTATTTTTATATGCGATTGCACTGATAATTGTCCAGCAAAAATATGCCATTAACGACACAGGGAAAATGAATCTCCTGAAATACTCCCGTGGAAGCTACCTAGATCATATGAGTGCCAGAAACAGCACATACAGGCTTGAGGCACAGAAGGCAAGCGCACAATTCAAAATGGTCATTTCTGCTGCACAAGGAAAAGATTTAGTTTTTTCGCCAGGGGAAGTTGAGGTTGCAGCAGGCGATGGCATGTATTTTTATAATACTTCCGAAGTCAGAATTCCAAAAGGTGAAACTGAAGTTTTTTTTCAAATGGAATGCAGCATAAGTGGTGTTGAAGGAAATGACATTCTACCAGGACAAATAAAAAACATAACTGCACCATTTCAGTTTTTCAAAAGCATTGAAAACATAACAACAACCGAAGGCGGAATAGATGAAGAGACGGATGAGGAATTTAGAGAACGTATTCGGATAGCGCCGGAGGCTTTCAGCACAGCCGGTCCGGACACGGCATATAAGTACCTTGCTAAATCTGCACATCCATCCATAAAAGATGTTTCAGTAGATTCGCCAAGTCGTGGAGTAGTTAAGATAGTACCATTGGTAAATGGAATAAGCGTGGATGATGCAATAAATAAAATATTGCAGGTATGTGCAGATAAAAAGAGCCGGCCACTCACAGACCAAGTTATATGCGAACCTCCTACAGTGTCTGAATACAACTTGGATTTGACGTACTACTTACCAAACCTACCAGATACGGAAGTAATTACCGTAAAAGAAAATATCGATACAGCTATTGAACAATACATTATGTGGCAATCAGATGAATTAGGAAGAAACATTAATCCATCAAAATTAACAGCGATGATTATGGCTGCGGGCGCAAGTAGAGTCGATATTAGAAGTCCTTTGTATGAAATTTTGGGTAAGTTTGAAATAGCCGCGTTAATATCAAAGAATATTGAATTTGGAGGATATGAGAATGATTAACTTATCGGAAGTTAATATTCTAGACATACTTCCACAAAGCCTATCAAATGATAAAGATGTAGCTGCGCTGGCTATAGCTGTTGATGTCGAACTAAAAAAAATCAATAGTGATATTTTGAAAACAAACATATTTGGTGCCCTTGAATGTCTCCCGGACAGAATACTTGATGAACTAGGCTGGCAGGAACATATAGATTTTTACAGTACAGAGCTGCCTAGAGATATTAAAATCAAATTAATAAAAAATTCGGCGCAGGCTCATAAATACAAGGGAACTGCGTGGGCGATTGAACAAAGCATTCAAGATATATATGGAAATTCAAGATTGGAAGAATGGTTTGAGTATGGAGGAGAACCATATTCATTCAAGGTCTTAGTAGAGTTAGAAAAAGAAGGCATATCAGAGGAAAAACAAATATTAATTGAAAAAGTAATTAATACTTATAAAAATAGCCGGTCTTTTCTAGAAGAAGTTAAAATCGTTTTAAACGGAAGATGCAAGACACACGGCAATAGTGTATTGGCTACAGGAGAACTCACTACTGTATATCCTTGGGGATACACAGTAGTCCCGATGAGTGTATCAAAATCATATATGGAAGCCGGAATGCAGAACACAGAAGTTGTTTCAGTATATCCTAAGGAGGGGTGACGATTGGCAGAATTCTATACCATATTAACAAATATAGGAAAGGCGCGATTCGCGAATGCATATGTTCTTGGGACGCAAATTGATATATCAAAATTTGCTGTTGGAGACGGGAATGGATCTTATTATAGTCCAACAGAAGAACAGCTGGCATTAAAAAATGAGCTGTGGAGAGGTAATATCAATAGCATAAGGATAGACGAAGAACATAAAAGTTGGGTTATTATTGAAGCTGTTATGCCAGCAGAAGTTGGAGGAATAACAATACGTGAAGCAGCAATATTTGACACAGAAAGCAACATGCTTGCTATAGGTAAATATCCTGAAACATATAAACCGGCCCTTGCAGAAGGAAGTGCTAAGGATCTCTATATCAGGATGATAATTGAAGTGAGTAATACTTCAAGTGTAAGCCTAAAAATAGATCCATCGATAGTATTAGCGTCAAAAAAAGATTTAGAGTCATTACCACAAAAGAACGGTACATTGCAAACCGGATTAAATGCGGAGATGGTTGGTGGAAAGAAACTATCAGATATTGAAGGGGCAATAAGCACTCTTGGTACTGATTTAGGTAACCAACTCACCAATTTTCAGAATGATTTTAATGCGCAATTGGCAGAAAAGGCGAATCTATTAGGTGGCAAAGTACCTGTCGATGAGTTGCCAGAGTTGGATTTCATACCAACAAGCGAAAAAGGTATAGCAAGCGGCGTTGCAACTCTTGGCGCAGATGGACTGGTGCCCA
>Ga0302252_1000823_pt1 | contig 22182 bp, 23 predicted proteins | sample AAG_RA_Leu_MG_FD_193511 | JGI IMG/M metagenome (GOLD analysis project Ga0302252, IMG submission 193511) | Enriched activated sludge microbial communities from anaerobic digester in WTTP, New Holstein, Wisconsin, United States - AAG_RA_Leu | ecosystem: Engineered > Bioreactor > Anaerobic >...
CTCCGAAGAATGTGTCCGGCTTGGCCATGACCTGATTGGTGACCAGTATCAGGGCGTTGTTCAGGTCTCCAAACCTCATCAGGTCGTGCAGGTGTTTGTTCAGCTTCTGCTGGCGGTCGGCTAATGTGCCCCGCCCCACATACTCGGCACGGAAGTGTGCGGTAACCGAGTCCACAATGAGCAGGCGCACCGGCCGCTCTGAGCTGCGGGACTTTTCCGCCAGGTCCATGGCGCTCTCCGCCAGGAGGATCTGGTGATTGGAGTTGAAGGCCCTGGCCACGCTGATGTTCCGGAGGAACTCATCAGGATCCCACTCCTGGCCATCCGGTGCGGGCGGCAGCCCCCGAACCATCTGGGCGATCCTCTCCGGCCGGAAGGTGTTCTCCGTATCTATGATCACCGCTGAGCCGCCCAGGCCCCCCATCTCCACGGGAAGCTGCACATTGACCGCCAGCTGATGGGCCACCTGGGTCTTGCCCGATCCGAACTCGCCATAAAGCTCCACAATGGACTGGGTCTCCATGCCCCCGCCCATCAGTTCATTGAAGCTCTTGCTGCCGGTGGTGACCTTGCCCACCTGTTTTCTCCTCTCCAGGATCAGGTCCCCGGTCTCAAAGCCGCCCACATCGGCTGCCTGCCTCGCTCCGGCTATGATCTTGGCCGCAGTGGCCTCTCCCACCTCTGCCGCCGTCACCAGCTCCCCCGGAGAGGCTACCGCTATGGCCTCCACCGTTCCAAAACCAGCCTCGCGCAGCTTTTCCGCCGTGGCTGGGCCGACGCCCGGCAAATCCTCCAGCAATATCGTAGCCATCAATCCCCGTCCTTTTCCTTTTATCTTTAACCATTCTATCCAGGCGGGGCGAAAGTGATCCGGGTGCGCCAGCCGCAGGAGATCTCCAGCTCATCATTCCAGCCGCTCTTGGCCTGGGCATCTATGATCTCCGCCCGCCATCCCAGATCCAGGCCCTGGATCAGATCCACATGATCTCCCCACAGCGCCACCCTGATCCGGCCCGTATCATCGGAGATGTAGATATTGGCCACGCGTCCTGCTTTGCCGTCATCCCTCTGAAACTCCCTCACCTCACCGAGGCCGGTCACAAATCCGGCCACGCTGCATATAACGCCGGCCTCCAGATCCTGGATGGGAGTAATGCTCTCTACGAAGACAACCTTCTTGCTGCTCTTTTTGAGGGCGCTCTGCCTTCCTGCCGAGAGCTCTAAAGAGCCATACCTCTCCCGGCAGGAGCAGCCCATAACCTCCAGGCTCTCCCCCTTCACCAGGGGCATGGCTGCCTGATCGTCCCAGAGGGTGAGCCTGATCTTGCCGGTCTCATCTCCCAGGAGAACCGTCCTAACCCGGCCCGTCCTGCCGTCCTTTCTCAGAAATTCCCTGACCTCGCCGGGATCAACCACTATGCCCAGGAGGCTGACATCGCTCATATCCGCCTTTAGCTCTGCGATCTTATAGGCCTCCTGGCGGGGCCTGATGTCCAGGTCCACCTCTTCTAAGCCTCCCCCCCGGCTCAAAGAGACCTCGGTTCCAGCATAGCCCTCCCTGGCCAGGCCTCTGACCTTGAGGCACTGGTCTATCTTCAGCTCGCCCGATCGGACCAGCTCCACATTCTCGTCCCAAAGGGCCAGGCGCACCGATCCGGTCTCATCGGCCAGGGTCATGTTGACCACCCGGCCCATAGAGCCGTCCGAGCGGGAGAACTCTCGGATCTCAGATATAGAAATAACCCGGCCGGCAAAAGAGACATTTCCCATCTCCGGCCTGATGCTTCCGATCTTGGTCAGAATCTCGCTGCTGCCCAGATCCCGGGCCACCAGCATGGCTGCTGTGCGGCCGTCGCATAGGCCGGCCATGAGGGCAACCTTCTCCTCCACTTTATCCTGAAATTCCTGCTCCGAGATCTGGTCTGCAACCTGGCGGTAGACCTCGAGAATCTGCTCATCCATTGGCTATCATCCGCCGGCTATAGAGATCTCCTCCAGACGCTTGAGGTAAGGTGCATTGCAGGATGAGAGAAAGATACTGCATACCTCTTCCGGACTGCCGTCGGCCACAATGGCCCCGTTCTCGAAGTAGATGGCCCTGTGGGAGACCTCTTTCACAAAATCGACGTGGTGGCTGACCAGAAGGATGGTTGTCCCCAGCTCAGCATTGATCCTCTTTATGGCATTGGAGACCTCCCGGAGAGTTATGGGATCTATGTCTCCAAAGGGCTCATCCAGGACCAGCACCCTGGGCCTGGCGGCTAGTAGTATAGCCAGGGATGCCCTGACCTTCTCTCCCCCGGAGAGCTGGGCGGGCAGCTTCCACATGACCTCTGGATCCAGGGAGAGCAACTGGAAGACCGGCCGGGCGAACTTCTCCGCCTCGGTGGATGGAAAGCGGGGGAAGAGGTCCTTGAAGATATCCCTGGTCAGACCCAGTGCCTCCAATGCTGCTTTTGCATCCTCCTCCGACATATCGGTCATGGCGTAGATCACATCCAAGACCTTGTCGCTTATGCCCATCTCCTCCGCCACCGCCCTGGCGTTCTCTATGACATCGGTGCCCTTGACCCCTAGTTGATAGGCGATCTGCTCAATGATCATCTCTCCGGCATAAAGGGCGAACTCCTGGTACATGATGCCCAGGCCCTGACGCACCACCATCCTCTCCGGGGAGTAAGCCATCATATCCACCCAGTTCTGGCCGTGGCGATACAATACGCTGCCCTCGTCGGGCATCCTCACTCCCTGCATGATCTTGAGGAGGGTGGTTTTACCTCCGCCGCTGTTGCCGATGATGGAGGTGATCTCTCCCTCATTGATGTCAAAATTGAGGTCTTTCATAGCCAAGACCTCCAGGACCTCGCCAATGCTCACCAGGCAGTTTCTCTTGTACAGGCCTCTGACCTGGATCAGTGGCCGGGCATCGGATCTGGCTGCCAGAGGCATAATCTCGCCCATGCCGGCCAGGAAACGATTCAGTATCTGGGCTGGCTTGCCCTCGGCAACGATCTCTCCGCCATCCAGCCATATCAGCTTGTCCGCAAGGTAGGCATGAATCTCCGGCAGGTGAGAGACTACGATTATGGGAAGGTTCAGTTCCCGATTGACATTCTTTATGGCATCCAGGACCTCCTGCTTGGTAGCAGGACAGGCCATGGTCGCCGGTTCATCCAGGAGCAGGATCTTGGGCTTCTTGGCCAGCTGCCTGGCTATGAGCAGCCTCTGCTTCTCACCGCCGGAAAGAACGGTGGCCAGATGGCTGGCCTTCTTCTCCAGGCCCACCAGCCGCAGATAGTAAAGGGCCTCCTGGTAAAGCTGATCGTAATTGGGAATCTCGGGGATGGGCAGAACCTCGTATCCTGTCTCCCTGGAATAGACCCTCCGCACCACATTCTTGAGAGCGCTCTCGGTCCAGAGGGCAAAGTCCCTTTGCAGATGGATGGCCGTGACCGCCATCTGCTCTCTTCTCACATCATCCCCCGAGTCAGGGGTGACAGTGAGGCCATCCAGCAGGATCCTCCCCCGGTCAAAGCCCTCCATGCCCCGCAGGATCTTCATGAGGGTGCTCTTGCCTCCTCCGCTCTTTCCCACCAGCCCCAGTATCTCTCCCGGCTTGAGGGTGAAGCTGATGTTCTTTAAAGCCTCGATCTCCCTGCCCTTGAGACGGTAGATTTTAGAAAGACTCTCAACCTGCAACATTGCTATAACACCTATCTCACTTTGGTTCCAGTTTCCACTTTCTCAACCGGCCTGAGAAGCACCGCTCTGCCCGCCTGGTCCGCAGCCAGCAGCATGGCCTGCGACTCTGTGCCAAAGAGCTTGGCCGGCTCTAGATTGACCAGCACCACCACCTGGGCTCCCACCAACTCCTTTGCGGGATAGGCCTCAGCTATTCCCGCCACTACCTGCCGGATCTCCCCTCCTATGTCCACCTGCAGCCGGAGCAGCTTCTTGGAGCCCTTGATCGCTTCCGCCTCTTTGATCTGGCCGATGCGTATGTCGAGAGCGGAGAATTCCTCAAAGGAAATCTCCTTCTTCTCCGCCACCTTCAGCTTGCCTTTGCCTTCCGCCTCGGCCATCCTGGCGGAGAATATGCCCTCCAGCTCCTTTACAGATGCCTCTTCCAGGCGGGAGAAGAGTATCTCGGGCTGCCCCAGGGCCCGGCCCTCTTCCAAAGGCTCTAAGGCATGTGAGAAGAGACAGTCCGCTGCATCTCCCTCCTGGCCCATCTGCTTCCAGGCGTTCTGCATCTTGGTCGGCATCACTGGCTCCATAAATATTATCAGAGCTTTTGCTATCTGCAAGCAGGTGCGAAGGACGGATGCTGCGCTCTCCATATTGCTTTTAACCAGCTTCCAGGGCTCATGATTCTGGAAGTAGATGTTGCCATAGTCGGCCAGGGCCATTACCGCATCAGAGGCCTTCTTGAACTCATACTCATCGAGGGCCGCTGTGACAGCCTGCCCGGTCTCATCGATCCTGGCCATGACCTCAGCGTCTATCTCACCGCAGGGAATCCTGCCCTGGAAGTTCTTGGCGGTGAAGGTCAGAGCCCTGTTGATGAAGTTGCCCAGAGCTCCCACCAGCTCTGTGTTTACCTTGTCCGCAAAGATCTTCCAGGAGAAGTTGACCTCCTTGTTGTGGGCGGTGTAGCTGGCCAGATAATAGCGCAGCAGATCGGGATGAAGCCCCCTTTCTAGGTAGTCGTCCTTGACCCAGATCACATTTCCTCTGGATTTGGAGAACTTCTTGTCATCGATCTTGAGCATGCCGCTGGCCACCACCGCCGATGGCAAGGTGTATCCTGCTCCCTTGAGCATGGCCGGCCAGAAGATGCAGTGGTGGTATACGATATCGCCGCCTATGAAGTGGATGATTTTGGCGCCATCCTTCCAGTAGCTCTGCCAGTCCCGGCCATGCTCTGAGCACCATTCCTCGGTAAAGGCGATATAGCCTATGGGAGCATCAACCCAGACATAAACCACCAGATCACCCTGGCCGGGGAACTTGACCCCCCAGGCCATATTTCGGGTTATGCACCAGTCTTTGAGCTCCTGGCGGACCCACTCCAGAGCATAATTGCGGGCCGATGCCGTGCCGCCCAGGGTGGGCAGATAGGAGAGCAGAAAATCCTTGAACTGAGAGAGACGGAAGAAATAGTGAACTTGCTTTCGATATTCAGCTTTTCCACCGCAGATCTTGCATACCGCATTCTTGATCTCCCCCGGCTCCAGGTGGCGGCCGCAGCCCATGTCGCACTCATCTCCCCGAGCCGGCTTGCCGCAGTAGGGGCACTCCCCCTCTACATATCGGTCCGGCAGGAAGCGCTCGCACTTGGGGCAGTAGGCCAGCTCTATCTCCTGGGGATAGACATGGCCGCCATCCATCAGGGATCGGACCATCTCCTGGGTGCGATGGTGGCAGGCGGGATCATCGGTGTCCCCGAAGTGGTCGAAATTGATCTCCATCTCCCGGAAGACCTCATCGAAGTGCTGGTGGTACTGGGATACAAGGGCCTTGGGAGTCAACCCTCTGGCCTCGGCATTGACCACAATGGGAGTTCCGTGGGCATCAGAGCCGCAGACGAAGAGAACCTCTCGGTCCATCTTTTTGCATCCTCTGACGAAGATGTCCGCCGGTACATAAGTCCTTAAATGGCCGATATGACAGGGGCCGTTGGCATAGGGCAGGCCGCAGGTTACCAGGATGGGTGATGACAATGAGAACACCGGCTCCGCTTATGCCATAACAGGCAGATATAGGTTTCCCAGGATGGGAGAGATCATCTGGGAAATCCGGAAATTGCCTGGATAAAATGTATATAATCGAATGTCAAATGCAGTGGATTGAATTGCATCGGCCTTGATATCGCAGGCTTGAGCAATAGCCGATTAAATGGGGGTATCAGATGAGATCGATTATCATACTTACAGCCCTTCTTCTGGCAATGGCTTCGGGAACCGCCCTGGCCCTGCCGCTAGAGGGCAGCAACGAGAATGCGACCGTGGTGATCTTCGGATCCAGCCGAACTCCTGTAGAGGATGAGAATATCACTCTGGAGATACTGAAGGTGGATGTCGGGCTGATGGGAGCTGAGAATGCCAGCTATGAGCTGGTGGATCAGAATGATCTGGTCTACACTCCCGGCCTGTACCGGGCCCTCTCTTCCGGAAAGCAGGCGGTCTACTTCCTAACCGAATGGGACAGCTTGTTCAAGCTGATAAATGTGACACCGGAGGGGTCGGATCCAATTCTGATCAACTGGTGGATGACTCCCAATGCCAGCAATGATAGAATCAAGATCAGATACTATGGAATCACCGATGGCTCCATAAATTCCGATGAGCAGATGATGGTGCTTCAGGCCAGCGTCGAGAACTTAGGAGACCAGAGCATCTATGTGACTCCCTTTAACTTCACCCTCTTCGACCAGTGGGGCTGGCCGTATCAGCCCACATTGGGATTTGATGCCGAGACCGTGGCTCCAGGCACCGGGACGGATCGATTGCTGCTTGGCTTTACCGGCCTGTCTCCCGTCTTCAGGCCTGCCGCCTTGGCCTATGATTACGGCACACCGGAGGAGATGGTGATAGATTTTGAGAATGGCTATGTCCCTCTCTCCGATGAGCTGGTCTATGGAAATATGTCCGCCAGAGATGCCTCCGCTAATGATACATCGGCCCAGGCGGAGGTGGCAGCTGCAGCAGTGCCGGCGGTCCAGACTGCCAACCAGACCGAACAAGCAGCTGCCGCGGAGCAGCCTCCCGCCAGCGAGGCCGCGGCCAAGATAAGCAATATCAAGCAGATGGTGGCTGAAAGCGAGGCTCGTCTGGCTGCTACCAGGGAGGGTCTGGATCAGGTGAATCAGGATTCTAACGAAACCTCTCTGTCGGCGGAGGCTCTGAACAATTCCACAGCCGCTCTTCTCTGAGACATCCCTCTAAAAAGCACTTGGGAAAGAATGCCCGGCATGGTATGCCGCACCGTCCGGGCACTTTCCTCAAAAGTAAGCAGCATAGAGACGGCTCATGAACCACCCAAAGGATTATATCATAACATTGTAGGTATGTTATAGATGAAATGGAAGGCTTTGGCGCTGCTGCTATTATTCCTGCCGGCAAGCGCCCTCGGATATCCCTTGCAGTCCAGCAACGGCGTTGTCAACTGCACCGTATTCGGGACCTTTAAGGACTCTGGATTTGGCGGATACTCATCATCCGACTCCAATTCCGTTCTGGTAGTTGATGCCTCTCTGACCAGGATAAACCAGAGCGACAATTCGCCCATAGAGGCGGCATACACTCTCACCGATGGAAACGATCGCATCTATAAAACCCGATCCGAGTATATCAAAGAGCTGCAAAATGGCCGGCAGCTAATCGGCTTTGTTGTGCCCAAGGAGACCATAGCCAAGAGCATGACCATTGATCTTTCCCAGGATAGCAGCGGGGGAGAACAATTTATGCAGCGCTTTCCCGATCTGGTCAACCTCAGCGATGACAATGTGACCATCCTCTATTACGGCATACTTCGCTCCAGCATCGCCTCCCAGAGGAAGACGGTGGAGTTGGATGTGGCTATAAGCAATAACGGCACGGACAGAATGAAGCTTGATGCCGGAAATTTCACATTAAAGGACCAATGGGGCTGGGTGTATCAGAGCAAGGAGTATGATAGCTCCACCAGGAAGGGCATAAAATCCATGGTTCTGGAGCCAAATGCCACCATCCGGTCCGCTCTTGTCTTCGTCTCCCTCTCTCCCCAGAGCCGGCCGGTGGAGCTGGTCTACAGGTACTCCAAGAACATCTCCATGACCCTGGATATAGATGCTGAGGCAGGGCTCGGCCGCTCTCAGGAATGCCTTGAAAGCAAGAGTGCCGAGGAGGCCGACTCCAGCCTGGCCGGTTCCATAAAAGCCACCAAGGCCCGGCTGGCCAAGATCAAAAAATTCAACAGCAGCGAGGACGAGGAGCCCTTAGGGCGTGACGAGCTGTGAGGAATGGAGCCGGTGAAAGAGAGGCACAGATCGCCGACCGGCGGGGTGGATATGATCATAAGGGGGACTGCGGCAAGAGGGGGGAAGAGATATTTATCCCCTAACTCACAGAGAACCTCCCTCATGAGAGCGGCAATTATCACTATCATGGTTCTGGCTATGATGCTTCTCGCCCCGGCGGAATGCCAGACGTTCCAGGAGTATTCTGATCAGGCTTATACCTACTTTATAGCCGGCAACTATGAGCTGGCCGCGGCAACCTATGAGCAGGCATTAAATCTCGAGCCCAACAGCACCAGTTTATGGAATTATAGGGGAAGGTCTCTGGCAATGCTGCTGCGCTTTGATGAGGCCATATACTGCTTTGACCGGTCGATTGCCATCAATCCCAATGATCCCGAGTCCTTAAGCCTCAAGGCCACAGCATTGTCCCAGGGTCTGAAGATGGATGATCAGGCTATATTGCTTTTCGACAGGGCTTTAGGGATGAACTCCTCTTATTATGATGCCTGGAATGGAAAGGGCATGTCCCTAGCCAACCTGGGGGATATGGCCGGGGCTCTGCAATGCTTTGAGAATGCAGTCCAGATCAGTCCCAAAGACCCCCAGGCCTGGAATAACAAGGGTGTGGTCCTGCTCAATATGCAAAGATATGAGGAGGCTTTGGACTGCTTCGACCAGGCCCTCTCCATAAATTCCCTCCACGAGGCTTCCCTGCAAAACAGGGCTAGCACTCTTCAGGCCATGAAAGAGCCTCAGACTATACGCTTAGGAAATGTGGCAAAATCTTTCTGAGCCGATCTAAAGTTGCAGAGAAGAGCGGCAGCCTCATATAAATGTTCGACAATCATCGAATGGGGGCAGAAGAGTGGGAAAGCTGATCTGTTTGGTGATAGCTGCCGGCGCGCTGATCTGGGTTGCCGGGGCAGTGATGCCTGTGGAATTCACCCATGCCGTGAACAATGGGCAGCAGAAGGATAGACTCGTGGTCAAGAATTATGATAGCGGAGCATCCTTAACCGAAGAATACAGCAATGTAGAGCGCTTGCAGAGGGAGACAGAGGTCAGGACGGGAGCATATGGTGCGCCATCATCGGCTTCAAGCGGCGGCGGGCTTGAGGCCAGCATCAACTCCAATGTTATTGGCACAGCCCATATCGGCTGGCAGTCATATGATCCTTCTCCCGACAGCCGGGGCCGCCATCATCTCTTGGGCCGCAGCGTGGAGGATCTCACCGGGGTCTTCTCCATAGAGAAGTTCATCCAGCTATGGTCGAACAGCAGCCCGGGAGAGATCAGCGTGGACTGGATGCCCTGCTGCTGATGAGATCAAATATAATTTGAATTGAATCGCTAAACTATTGTCTTGGAGGATGTGTTTTTTTTTTGCTCTCGATTCATTAGATATTATATAAAAATTCATTTAATTCAATCATTCTTAAACTTCTAAAAGAAAGTTATTAATATTTCCGAGATCATGCAATTGCCGAGGAGGTTGCCACTTATGGAAGTCGTGGTGAAAAGGTCTGCGCGACGCAAAAAGACCATATCCGCCAGGATGGTGGGAGGAGTTATGGAGGTGCTGGCGCCTGCCCGCATATCCGATGCTGCCCTGGCCGGCCACATCCAGAAGCTGCGCTCCCGGCTGGAGAGGCGGAGCTACCCCAAGGACGATCATCATCTCCAGGAGCGGGCCAGCCTGCTGAACCACAAATACTTTCAGGGGAGCCTCAACTGGAACAGCATACGATATTCCTCAAACCAGGAGCACAGGCGGGGCTCATGCAATTGCCTGGCCCGGACCATTCTCATCAGCAGCCATCTGACCATCCTTCCCCAGTGGGTGGAGGATTATGTGATTGTGCATGAACTGGCTCATCTCATCGAGCCCAACCACGGCCCGAGGTTCAAGGCCCTGGTGCACCGCTACCCTCTGGCGGAGAGGGCCATTGGATTTCTCATGGCCAGCGAGAGGCTGGATAGACATAGCTCCCGCTGAAGAAAAAAATAAAAGATCTGGCCGGGCTCTGCCGGCCCCTCCTGAGAGGCGATTCTAGCTTGAACCTATGAGGCTGATGACGAAGTATCCCAGGATAACGCCCAGCACGAAGACAAGGGCAAATGAGCTGTAGATCAGGGTTTCGCCTAATACAAGTGCTTCCATAAACTCATCTCACTACCAGCACCGGGATCGTAGCCCAGTAGAGGACCTTCTGCACAACGCTTCCGATCAGGAGCTTGGTGGCGCCGGACTCGCCATGGCTGCCCATGACAATCAGATCCGCCTTTTCGGCACCGGATATATCAATGACCGTGTTTGCTGGGGCGCCGATCCTGACAATGGCATCAACATTAACTCCCATTTTGGCACCCATGGCCTTGATGTTGTCTACCGCCTTCCCGCCGGCAACCTTAAGCTTTTCTTCAACTTCTTTTCTGTCGGACCCAAGCTGCCTCACTGCGCTGGCAATAACGACCTCATTGATCACATTGAGCGCTATCACCTGCGCGCCTAGTGCCTTGGCGAGCTCCATGCCCTCCTCAGCGGCTTTCATAGATTTGTCTGAGCCATCCGTGGCGATCAATATCCGCTTGTACATCCTATCCCACCTTTGGTCCGTTAATCCTGCAGACATCGTATAAATAGCTATCTTCCCGATTCCAGAATTCTAAGCGCTAATAGCGCCGCATTTTCTCCATTATCTATGCCCACGCAGGCCACAGGGACTCCCGGCGGCATCTGCACAATTGAAAGAAGTGCGTCAAGGCCGCCTAGCTTGGCACTCACAGGCACTCCTATCACCGGTCGAGAGGTCTTTGAGGCTATGACTCCGGGAAGCGCAGCCGACAGGCCGGCCACGGCGATAAAGACGCGGGCATCGGTGGCGTTGACGAACTCATCCAATTCTTTGGGATTCCTGTGGGCAGAGAGAACCCTGTGCTCAAAGGAGGCTTCCCTCTCCTCAAGCTTGCGTAAAATCTTGTCCACTATGGCCTGATCGGATTTGGAGCCGGATATAACCGCTATGTCAACCATCCTCATCGCCTCATGCAGTCCATTTATCCGCCCTGATCTCTGCCCTGCAGTTCCTGCTGCTTGTGAACACTCATGGCGATGATCGTCTCGAAGATGCTTTTTATGGCTCCTGCATCAAGGTTCAGCTCAACCGCCAGGTCCATGGCATGGGATAAAACCCGCTTCTCCCTCTCCGGATCGACGATGGGTCTGCCCTCCGCCCTCTTCACCTCGAAGATCTTTCTGGACAGCCCCATGCGGCTGTGGATCAGCCTTATGATCTGCTCGTCTATGCTCTCCATATCGCTGCGATGCTCCTCTAGACTCATCAAGTCCCCTCGCCTTTGGATGCGCAACTGTTATTGGAGTAGGTTCTTATCACCTTTCCGCCCAGCGGCCTCCAGGCCGCTTCCAGGGTTTCAACCCGGCTCTCTTCGACTATGGCGGCGTATGAGGGGCCGGTTCCGGATAGGCTGGCTCCCTTGGCTCCGGCCTCTAATGCCAGGAGCACGGGCTCGGCAGAGAGGTCCAGGGCGGCGCAGTAAGCCAGGCCGTTGATGGTCATGGCCCGGGCGTAGTCTCCTCTCATGGCCAGGTCAAAGACAACATCGGCCACCGGGGAGATGAGACGGGAGCGTGATACGCTGGTCTCCTGGGAGAAGAGCCTTCTTTCCGGTGAGAGTATCAGCACGGGGGTATTCAACTCCTCCCTTTTCAGGAGCAGCATCTCTTTGTTGTCGGTCACCACCACTCCGCCCAGCATGGAGGCCAGGGCATCGTCCAGAGCCCCAGTGATGGTCACTCCCGCTTTCCTGGCCGCGGCAACTCCTATCTCTGCCGCCTCTATGGAATCCATCTCCTCATGCAGAGCATCCAGAGTGGCGAGGATGACGGCGTTGGCGGCGGTGCTGCTGCTCTTCAGGCCGCTGGCCACGGGAATCTCGCTCCTGGTTCGTACTACAGCTCCATAATTGTATCCCAGCCTCTCCAGGACCATGGCCACACAGGTTTCTATGAGGCGGGTGTCCACTCCCGGAACATCGCCCTTTATGGTTCCGGTGCGGTCTAATTCCACTTGGGCATAGGTCATGAGGCCTATGCCGAAGGCGGAGCCCTTCCAGTTGGCCACGGCATTGAGTATGGTGGCCGCCCCGCCGGCCCGGCCATATCCTATCATGACTGCTCCATCTCCAGTATTTTCCGGAGCTTCTCCAGATCCCGGACGAAATCGATCTCTCCCTCCCGGCTGTATCTGACGATCATCTTGTCCAGGTATTCGAGCTCAGCCATAGAAGAGGCGAAATGGGGCTCGTAGCTGCCCAGATCATAGAGGGGCAGGACCTCGACGCCTCCTTTGCTGGTCTTCTCCTCCAGGCCCTTGACCACAACGATGAAGGCGAAGCTCTTGTAGCCCAGGCCCCGGGAGATGTTCTTGGCCAGGCTGTTCATCTGCTGCACCCGGCGGGAGGAGAGGGCCTTGTAGGCGGCTACGGAGTCCTTGTACTCCACGAACATGGCCGAGTCATCGGACCAGAGCAGAGCATCGTACTCCACAACGGCGATGGCGTTCTTTAGAGCCACCACATTGAAGAGGACGCCGCGGCACCAGCCGATGTTGAGATGAAGCCTGAAGTCCGCCTCGGAAAGGGGCGTGTCTCTGGGCTTGAGAACATAGGGCTCGCTGGACAGTTCGATCATCGGATGCCATGTAGGATTTTCAGATAAATGGACTTTTCCGAGGCTAGCCGCGCATGAGGTTCCTGGCCAGGTCCAGCACGGTCCTGGGCCGGGACAGTGCAGTGGCTGCTCCGGCCAGTATGGCCTTTCTGGCGAAGGAGCCTTTGGAGATGAGCCTCTTGCCTGAGAGGCCTCCGACCAGCCGGTCTATTTCCGGGTCCTTCATGCCCGCCAGGGTCTGCAAGGATGCCCGGCCCATGCGATACTGCCAATAGAACTCTCGGTTCCAGAGCCGGACATAGCGGGAGAGGAAGCGCCGGGAGACGTCCCTTTTTGCCGCAGCCTGGGCTGCCACGCTGCCACATATTCTTCCCGCCCGGATGCTGTAGGCGAGGCCACTCTGCCCTGCTGCCCCGCCCGCTACCATCAGCGAGTCGGCCACGATCTCTCCCGGCAAAACGGCGATGGGGTCTCCCCCCCGCCGGATGGAGAGGATCTTCATCTCCTCCATATCCCGGTACTGGCTGGACTTGAAGGCCTTGAACCTGCGGAGAAAGCCCCGGAAAAAGGGCTGCACATTCTGGCCGTGGCCGCGCACGAATACCCCCAGGGTGGCCCGGTCGCCGCCCGCCGGCGAAAAAGTTGCCTTCCAGCCGGGGGAGATGCTGCCGATCCAGTACTGAAAGAGAGGCTCATCGCCAAGCCCGGGAACCTCCACATCCGCCTCCATGGCCCAGGCGACGTCTTCCCTGTGGCGCATGGGCTCTAGGCCCTCCTGGCGAGCGATGCGGCCCGCTATGCCAGAGGCATCTATCACCACTCGGGCGTCGATCCTCTCCTCGCCGATCCAGACCACCCGGCGGGTGCCCTGCAGTTTTGCCTCCTGGACGGTGCCGGCAAGGAGGGCCACGCCGGCGTCCTGGGCCAGGGAGAGGTAATAGTCGTCGAGCTTCTGGCGGTCCAAAAAATAGCCGGGGGCGGAGATAGTCACCGCCAGGCCGGAGGGGCTGATGATCTGCATGCCCTCCAGTTGGTTTTGGATGTAGCTGTCATCGATATTGATGCCTGCGGTCCTGGCCATTCCCTCGAAGAGGGTGTTGGCGGGGCGCATTGCTCCCCTGAGATCGGCATCCGCCAAGATCACATCCGCTCCCTTCTCGGCGGCGGAGATGGCGGCATTAAGGCCGGCAGCAGAGGCTCCGGCGACCAGGATATCGCAGTTCACAGATGGTTGTGGTACGGAGGATGAGATTAAGGTTTCTGGAGGATGTGCCAGGGAGAGATCTTAATACAATAATCTGCTCCATAGCGATATTCTGCTGGCGTCAGATCATCTGGCTGGCAGCAGCGGATAGATATCGGCGGCTTGAGGCGCGATCAGCCAGGGAAGCTATATCCGGTGGCGTGCCGAAAGATGCAGAAAATGAGATGATGCAGTTAAATATCAGCAGCACCAGAAGAATGCGGGGGACGGGATTCGAACCCGCGAACACCTGCGTGACAGGGCCCTCAACCCTGCTCCTTTGACCTGGCTTGGAAACCCCCGCTCGAAATGGATTTTTGAACCGGCCGGATCAGACCGATTCCAATGGATCTACTCTAACTTATGCCAGCTCGGCCAGCTTTGCGTCCAGATCCTCTGCCCTCTTCAAGATCTCCTCAGAGGCCATGGCCACCAGATCTTTGGCCGGTATGCTTCCGCAGCTCTCAATGGAGACTATGAAGGAGTCCAAGATCGGGCTTAAGGTGATCGCTCCCGGATCGCAGGCATCGATGCAGAGCTTGCAGAGAGAGCATTCCAGCGTATTTGTAGCTTTCGCTCTGCCATCCACAATCTCCAGGACCGCCCTGGGGCAGACCTCGACGCACCTGCCGCATCCATCGCATGACTGGGATACAGAGATATCGGGCAGATTCTTGTAGCCGCATAAAGTGCCTGCCTGCCATTTGGAGTGCTCTTTGCCCACATGCTTGGTGGCATAGCCCTCTATTACCAGCTTCTCCCCTTCTCCCAGCACCACAACAGGAATCCTGTCGAAGGCGGGCTTGACCAGGGGATCGGTAAAGACTATGTCCCCGGAGTAAACCATTCCCGGCCCCTCCGCCGAGAGCATGAAATCCACCCGGCATCCTGGACAGCCCACTCCGCCGCACTGGCAGTCATCGGGCATAGAGAACTGGTCCAGCTCCTCCGCCTTCAGAGGAACCTCGCCCAGCCTCAAAGCAATCTGCTCATCGAAGAGCACCGATGTATTGTCGTACAGGCTTATCTCGTCGATAGCCAGCACCGGCACCTCGCTCATGCAGGCTCTGCGAATGCCGTTGGCAAAAGCGGCAGTCACGCCGCTGAGGAGGAAGCGGATCCTGTCCTCCTCCAGATGCAGCAATTCGAACTTCAAACTCTTACACCCTTCGACCCCTCTTTCCGCCGGCAGGCTTGGTGCCGTCGTGGGGTATGGGGGTCGCATCCTCGATCCTTCCAATGCGCAGTCCAGCCCGGGCCAGAGCCCTTATGGCCGCCTGTGCACCCGGTCCCGGGGATCTCTGTCTGTTTCCGCCGGGGGCTCGAACCTTGACATGAACCCCGACAATCCCCTTGTCTTTCACCGCTTCAGCGACCTGCATGGCCATCTGCATGGCTGTGTAAGGGGAACTCTCGTCTCTGGCTGCCTTGACCACCATGCCGCCCGAGATCTTGGCCAGGGTCTCGGCCCCGGTCAGATCGGTGATGGTGATCAGGGTGTTGTTGAAGGACGAGAAGATATGGGCAATGCCCCATTTTCCTTCTGCCATCTATGCTTCCACCCTGGGTGTTCTGGATGCCCTCTCCGGATGGCCTTCCTTGGCCATGGGCGATCCTCCATAATAATCGATTGTCATTTCCTCGCCGCGCCTGACCAGATAGCCCGGTACGTCCACCCTGCGTCCGGATACCTGAATGTGGCCGTGCACTATGAACTGCCTGGACTGCTTGAGGGAATTGGCCAGCCCCTGGCGGTAGACCTGGGTCTGCAGCCTTCTCTCCAATATATCAGAGACCTTCATGGAGAGGATGGCATCCAAGTCTCCTTCCTCTTTGAGCATTCCCAGATTCTTGAGCTTGGCCAAAATGGCCTCCGCCTCAGGGGGAGCATTTCCCACTGCCACTGCAGCGAGCATCTTTCGGCTGGCCTGCCTGTACTTTCTTAAAACCGCCTGGGCCTTCCACAGCTCCCTCTTGTTTCTAAGACCGTAGGCCTTGACCACCTCCACCTCTCCGGCGATGCGCTCAGCCTGCCAGGGAGTGCGGGGCCGCTCGTACATCTTGCGGCTCTTGCCTGGATATCCCATCTTCTACCACCTACTCCTTGGTTGCCGCCGGTGCTGCGGCCGGTGCTCCTTCCTTCTTGCGGCTGACGCCAACGATTGCGCCGGTGCGCCCGCTGGACCTGGTCCTCTGACCGCGAACCCTCAGGCCCCGCTCATGCCGGATGCCCTTATAGCTTCTCATCTTCTTCATGAGGTCCAGGTCTTCCCGCAGGGTCATATTCAGATCCATGCCCATTACATGGATATCTTTGCCGGTCTCAATATCTCCCCGCCGGTTGAGCATCCAGACGGGAAGTACCTTTACCGCGTCTTCCTCTATGACCTTCTTGAGCTTGTCTATCTCTGCATCGGGAAGCAGTCCCAGCGTGGCATATGGGTCCACGCCGGCCTTGGCGGTGAAGATGCTGGCCGCTCGGCGGCCAACGCCTTTGATGCCGGTAAGGGCCATATGGACCTGCCTCTTTCCGGCAAGGTCGGTATTTAAAATACGAACTATATGCCTAAGCTCCTCATCAGCGCTCTTTTTTGCCTTCTCATCAGGCTTCTTAGGCTTCTCTTTTCCTGCACTTGGTTTAGCCAAATTAGTCCTCCAGGGAATTTAACTCCTCTGGATCAGCCCCGGGGTAAAAGCCCGGCGCCGCCCTCTGGTCACATTGCGGGGCGATATAATCCAATGAGCCAGATTGAAGTTATGCTTCTCGTATAAAAGACTTATGAAATGCTGACCGGAGGTCAGCTGGCTCCCTGCTTGGAGGCCGAATATTAATGATTATGGGGATAAGAAGCCTTATAAAAGGCTAAGATCAAGAATCCCAGATACAATTTGGGATAATTAGCTTCATATTAAATTTCCAGAAAGAGAGTCTATATAATGAAGATCAATGGGGAGTTTACCATGACCATGAAAGAAAAAGAGATCAAGCGGGCGGTAAAGGAAGGCTATGCCCGCATCGCCAAGCAGGCTACATCTTACTACTCATCTCAGGAGGGCTCCGGCTATTTCGATAACCTTGAGGAGATCTGCAAGAGGATAGGCTATTCCGAGGAGGATATATCGGCAGCACCACCCGAATCCAATCTGGGATTGGGCTGTGGCAATCCCGTAGCCCTGGCAGCTATCAAAGAAGGCGAGAGGGTGCTGGATATGGGCTCAGGGGCAGGCTTTGACTGCTTTTTGGCCTCCTCTTTGGTGGGAGCATCGGGCCAGGTCATAGGGGTGGACATCACCTCGGAGATGGTGGACAGGGCCAGGGCCAATGCCAGAAAGGGAGGATATGAGAACATCGACTTCCGGCAGGGTGATCTGGAGAATATGCCCGTTGCCGATAACTATGTGGATGTGGTCATCTCCAACTGCGTCATAAACCTGGTGCCCAACAAGAGGCTGGTATTCAAGGAGGCCTTCCGGGTGCTCAGGCCGGGGGGAAGGCTGGCCATATCCGATGTGGTGCTGACGAGAGAGCTGCCCGACTTCGTCAAGAACTCCACAAAGGCCTACATCGGCTGCCTGGCCGGGGCTATCATGAAGCAGGAGTATCTGCAGATCATCGCCAATGTGGGATTTACCGATGTATCGGTAGCGGCTGAGTCGAGCTTTCCGGTGCAGTCTCTGCTCTGCGAGAGCAGCGGGTCAATAGCCATTGAGATGCCTCGATTCTCTTCTGAGCAGCAAAAAGAGATTGCAGAATCGGTTTTGAGCATTAAGGTCAATGCCAGAAAGCCTGGATAGAGAATTGAAGCCCCGCATCCGGAAAAAGCCTGGGAGATGATTTGCATCAAGAGAATACCGATTTATCTGCTGGCTTTCCTGATCGCCCTTTCGGCCATGAATTCAACCGTTGATGCGGCCTGCTCTGTAGGCGGCTGCGGTGGAGGAGATGATTCCTGGCTCGCATCGGCCCAGTCCTTCATCAGTTCAGATGTTCCCCTGGTTGGGGTGAGCGCCAGCGCCACTGCCGGCTCGGACTTCGCCTATTCCCGCAGCTTCATTGCCGGGCCGCAGGCGAGATCGACCAACAACAGCACGCCATCCGCCATCTCTCCCCTGGCTGAGGCCTATGTGGCCCCGGGCTCAAGGGATGAGCTATTCCCCTTCCCTCAGATCCTTAAATCCCTCGATGCCCTCTCCCCGGATGAGGTGGCTCTGGATGTCTCCGCCAGCCGCTCTCCCGGAAAGCCCCATATCAGAGGGGCGGTCAGCATCCCGGCCAGGAGCTTCTTCCAGGAGAATGGAAGCTTGCGCAATATATCAGAGCTTTCCGGACTGCTGGGACAGGCGGGAGTCTCCAGCCGCGATCCGGTCATGGTCTACAGCGATGGCTTCGCCTCGGGAGAGGCGACAGCAGTGCTATATGCCCTTCGCTGCCTGGGCCATGAGAAGGCAAGGGTGCTGGACGGCGGCCTGGACAACTGGATGGGAGCCAGCCTGCCACTGGAGAGCAGAGAGGCGGCCCGGCCGCCGAAGAGCTACATCCCCGGTCGTCCCCTGGAGAGTCCTGCGGACTATGATCTGGTCCGATCCGGCGCCGTCCAGTTGATCGATGCCAGAAGAATTCAGGACTTCGGGAGGGAGAAGATCGAAAATGCCACCTGGATCAGCCCGGAGAGCCTGCTGGTGGAGGGCAGGCTCAAGGCCAATTTAAACGAGACATTTGCCCGGCTGAACGCAAACCGGACTGTGGTGGTCTACTCCAATGAGATCTTTGGATGCTCTCTGGTCTGGTTTGCCCTGGAGCTGATGGGATACGATGCCAGGATCTACAGATGGCAGGACTGGCAGGAGCGTGAGGAGCAGGAGAAGACGGGGATTTTAATTACCTCTGATTACAGGTAAACCCGAAGGAGAATCTGTCGATTGACGAAATCTATAACTGCATGCAATGACATTGCCTATGCGGTGAGATTTTATGAAGGAAGAAGTCTTTTTCGGTGAGGGAATGGCCAGGACCAAGAGCGAGTACCCTGACCTGTACAAGGCCATTGTGGCCCTGAATGAGGCCGCCTATACCGGCAAGGTCCTGGACTACAAGACCCAGAAGCTGATCGCCATCGGGATTACCGCCTCCGCTTCCGATGAGCGGGCAGCCAAGAAGCAGATGATGAGCGGCATGAAGGAGCTGGGCATAAACAAGGATGAGATCGTGGATGTGCTCAGGGTGGTTTTGCTGACCTCAGGAATGCCTGCTTACACCAAGGGAATGAAGGTGCTGGGCGAGATACTGGATAAATAGTTTTAATATTCATATTTTTATGTTTAACTGTTTTTATATCAACTTCAATCTGATATGGCCTTCTTCCTCAGCAGCCGGTTGTAGGCCAGGGCAAACCTGTGCGCCTCATCCCGGATCTCCTGCAGGTAGAGCGATGCCTTTTCCTCCTTTCCCAGATCCAGAGGGAGGTCCAGACCCGGCACATAGACCTCCTCTTCTCTCTTGGCCAGGGAGATTATAGGAATTTTGAGACGCAGCTTATTCAGCTCCTCCAGGGCTGAGGAGAGCTGTCCTTTGCCCCCGTCGATCACTATCAGATCGGGCATATCCTGCTTCTCCTCTTTCAGGCGGCTGTAGCGGCGGTGCACGGTCTCAGCCAGCGAAGCAAAGTCATCTATTCCCGATACGGTTTTGATCCTGAAGCGGCGGTACTGGCTCTTGTCCGGCCTGCCGCCTCTGAATTGGACCATAGAGCCCACGGAAAGAGTGCCGCCCAGGTGGGATATGTCGAAGCACTCTATGACCTGAGGGCTCTTCTTCAGATTCAGGGCCTGCTCCAGGGCGGACAGCTTCTCCCTGTCACCGAAAAATCCCGCCTCTAAATTCTTCCTGGCCAGGTCCAGCAGCATCTTCTTCTCTCCCTGGCGGGGAACGGTGGCTTTGACCTTCCTCCTCTTCTGGTGGGAGAGGAAATCAAGCAGGGCGGGCTCCAGTGGCTGCTCTAATATGATCTCCTCCGGCGGCTCCCTCTCCGAGTAGTACTGCACCAAAAACTCCTCCAGAAAGCCCTCGCCGTGGGAGAAGACATATTCCTCTTTTCCCTCCAGGCATCCCCGGTAGACCCGGAAGAGCATGAGATAGACGGAAGAGCCATCCACCTCATAGCTGATCACATCCTGATCGTACCTGCGGCTCCTCTCCACCTGCTGCCTCTCTTGCAGTCGCTCCAGTGCCTGGATCTCGTCTCGCAGCTGCAATGCCCTCTCAAACTCCTGCCGGAAAGAGAGATCAGCCATCTCTTTTTGGAGGGTTAGAAGAAGCTCATCCGTCTTTCCGGCCAGGGCGGAGGCAGCCCTGGAGGTCCGGGCCCGGTAGTCGGCCTGGCTTATCTTTCCCATGCAAGGCCCGGAGCAGTGGCCCAGATGGTAGCGCAGGCAGGCTCTCTTGGGAAAACGCTTGCAGGTGGCCAGGCCGAAGGCCTTTCGAACCATCTGATAGACAACAGTCCTCTCCCGGGAGGAGACGAATGGGCCGAAGAAGGAGCCTTTGCCGGTATTGCGGCGGGATATCCTCAGGCGGGGAAAGTCCTCCTCTGTCAGCTCTATTCCGGCATAACGGGAGGAGTCCTTGAGCTTTATATTGTAGCGGGGCTGGTGCTTCTTGATCAGGGTGTTCTCCAATAGCAGAGCCTCAAGCTCGCTGTTGGTGACTATGAAATCAAGGCCCGATACCGCCGCCACCAGAGCCGCAGTTCTGGGTCCATGGTCCTGCTTTTGAAAGTAGCTGGAGACCCTCTTTCTGAGATCTCTGGCCTTCCCTACGTAGATCACCCTGTCTTGCTCGTCCTTGAAGAGATAGCATCCGGGCAGATGGGGCAGCGAATCCGGGGAGATCATATTTGGTGGCTGATGGGACGGAGGGATTTTTATCTTTTCCCCGGCTGGGCTTGAGGAAAGGGCGATAGGATGATCTTCCAGGAGGATCATATATACAGCTCCGTTTCCTCACTCATGCTCTTCGCAGGACGCAGGAGGATGATTGGACCAGCCGATCATTTTTGCTGTCAGTTACAGGATAGGTCCGTATCGGTGGGGAGAGGCCGAGAAAATTGAATTAAAATCAAAGGAGGAGAGAACTGTATGAGAGTATTGATCCTTTGCCTGATGATGATCGCCCTGGTGGCGGTTTCAGGCTGCGCCCAGACGGGCGAGAGGCAGGAAAATGCGGCAGAGCAGATAAAGGGCGAGAAGGTGAATATCTCCAGCGGGTCTCTGTCTTACCCCGCCTATCTGGCTGCTCCCGGCAAAGAGGGAGTCTGGCCCGGAGTGGTCATGATCCATTCCTTCAACGGCCTTGAGCCGGGCTATCTGAGCCTGGCGGACAGGTTGGCGGAAGAGGGCTATGTTGTCCTGGCTCCCGAGTGGCAGAACTTCAACCGGACGCCATCCGATGAGACCGTAGGCCAGCTGATCCAGGACTGCTCCGCCTTACTCCAGGACAGGGACGATGTCCAGGCAGACAAGCTTGGTCTGACCGGCTTTTGCGCCGGAGGAAGGTACACCATGCTTTTTCTGCCCCAGATGAATCAAACCTTCAGCTCAGGAGTGGCCTGGTACGGATTTCCCTACTCCGGAGGCTTCCTCAATGAGAGCCGTCCGGTGCAGTTCATAAACCAGCTGGACGATCCTCTGCTCATAATCCATGGAACCTATGATGTGCCGAGCAAGATGGCAGACATCTACCGCTATGCTGAGGAGCTGAATGCCAGCGGCAGGTACTTCGAGATGAAGGTCTACCAGGGCCAGCCCCACGGATTTATGATCGAGGACGGTCAGCTTTCCCAGAGCTTTGCGGCTGAGGACGCCCTGAATCAGATGGCCAGCTTCTTTGACCGGACGCTGAAGGGAGTCTGATCCAGAGCAACAGATCCGGGAGAAGGAGACAGCCGATCTGAAAGGGAATGAGAAGGGATTAAAAAGGATAGCAGCCATAGCTGGGTATGGAGAGTGTCTTATGAGATTGATACTATCGGCCATACTGATTGCTGCGGTCATGCCCGCGGCTTTCTGCCAGGGAGATTATCTTCTCCCGGATTATCTTTACACCGATCACCTCAAGCCGGACTCAAGCCAGATGTATCTGAGGGACTGGCTGGAGGGAGGATATGTGAGAAGCCTGGACCGCTCCCGGCTGATGGACCCGGGAATTGCGGGAATGGTCCGCTGGCTGGATGCACCGGTTCCTTCCTACCC
>Ga0302252_1000825_pt1 | contig 22137 bp, 26 predicted proteins | sample AAG_RA_Leu_MG_FD_193511 | JGI IMG/M metagenome (GOLD analysis project Ga0302252, IMG submission 193511) | Enriched activated sludge microbial communities from anaerobic digester in WTTP, New Holstein, Wisconsin, United States - AAG_RA_Leu | ecosystem: Engineered > Bioreactor > Anaerobic >...
TGCCGATGGTATCCCGTTTGGTCAGCCTATTTTGATTGGGCATCACAGCGAAAGACACGCCCGGAAACATGCGGCGCAGATCGAGCTGGGCATGAAAAAGGCCGTGAAGATGTGGCAACAGTCTGAATATTGGACAAGCCGCGCAAAGGGGGCGATCCGGGCCGCGAAGTATAAAGAACGCCCGGACGTGAGAGCACGAAGGATTAAAACGATTGAAGCGGACAAGCGGAAACGTGAGAGAGTAAAAGATAAGGCGGTAAAAGCGCTGAAAATATGGAATAACCCGGAACAAGAGTTGACCCTTCAGCGGGCTTCTGCAATTGCAAATCATCCTGATTTTTCGCCTTATGGAACGTGGGGCGACCTTGATAAAGGCGCTATTACTCCCGACGAGGCAAGGGACCGCTGCAATGAATGGGCGGAAAAGGTGATTGTATGGTGTGACCGCTGGATTGCTCACTTTGATAACCGGCTGGCCTATGAACGCGCTATGCTTTCCGAGGCCGGGGGGACTAAGGCGGACCAGATCAAGCCGGAGAAGGGCGGGGCCTGTCAATGTTGGGCAACGGATCGCGGCCGGGGGTGTTGGTCGAAAATCATCAGGGTCAACAAGGTTTCCGTTACCATTTTGGATAATTGGGACAACGGCGGCCAGGACTTCAAGCGCACCATGCCGTTTGATAAATTGAGCGCCCTGATGAGCGCCGCCCAAGTGGAACAGGCAAGGATGGAGGGCCGCGTTGTGGCAGAGAATGATCGAACCGTGATTATTGTCGGCGATGCGCCGGGCGAAGAGCCTCAGCAGGGGGAGCCGGAATCGAAACCGGCAGCGGGGCGGGTGACGCCTGATGAAGTTCAGGCCATGCGGGAGAGCTTGAAAGCTGGTATCCAGACCGTTTCAGCTCCGCAGCTTTTCCCGACTCCCCCGGAGATTGCCGCGAAAATGGTTGAGCTGGCAGAGGTCGCAGCGGGTATGACCGTTTTAGAGCCGAGCGCGGGAACCGGGAACATCATAAATGAAATACAACGGGCCGAACCGACCGCAGATATTATGACCGTTGAGATCAAGCCCCAACTTTGCCAGATGATTGCAAACAAGGGCATCAGTAACCTGGAGGCGGATTTCCTTGTTTGCAGCATCCAAACACTAGGGACATACGACAGAATTATTATGAACCCACCTTTTGCCAATGGGGAGGATATTAAACACATTAATCATGCGGTTAATTTTTTGAATCCCGGAGGGCGCTTGGTTGCTTTGTGCGCAAATGGCCCAAGGCAGCAAGCTGCTTTTAAAGATGAGGCGGATTATTGGGAGCCATTGCCTGCGGGAAGTTTTAAGGAGCAAGGAACCGGCGTGAGTGTTGCCCTGCTGATTTTGAGCGCCTGAATGATTGAGAAGCTTGAAATACTCTCGGCCCCTCGCCTTTTGAGGGGCTTTTTACTAAACTTTCGTCGGAGCGGCCACGCCGCTCATCGAACTATGAAACTTGTGATCTATTTCCCGTTTGTCCTCTGCTCCTTGCGAAATTCCCATGGCGGTTGGGGATTTGTGTCTCTCCAGAGCCCCAACCGTTTCGCCCTGGCCTGCTCTTCGGCGTTTGTATACTCGGATGCATGGGGCCTGTCCAGGTACTGACGGTAGGCCCACGCCCAACCATCAGCAACCAATTCCCTGTTGATATTACGACTACTGAGCCACACCACTGAAACTAGTCTTCGATACTGGTCTATGTCGATAACCTCAACTCGAACCCGCTGCCGGTTTATTTTCCTTTCGAGAGCGTGCCATGCCTCATTGCCGTAGGGCTGTCCTGGCTTGCTGTTCCATCCGGTTCTTCTGTTGACCTTCGGTGTTTCAGGGGCGTCGATTCCATAGAGCCGGATCTTTAGTGTGGCGCCGTCGGCATCGACATTGATGGTGTCTCCATCTGACACCTTGATTACCGTGCCTTCGAGAACTCTTATGGGTTCCTTCGAGAAGGCTTCTGCGGAAAACAGGAGCAATGCTGTGAAGAGGATAAGAAATAGTCTCATATTTGTAGGTCCGTGTGGCCTCGTATTTGTTCGCTGTTGGCTTGCGATCTCTTTTTTGTGTATGAGGAAGTGCTGAGGTATCGGCGGGTCGTGCCGGCCAGCTGGTCGGCCGCGGTGGATCAAATCTATTGTGAATTGTTGAAAACACTTTTTCAAGCCGTTTTGGGCGTTACCCTTCGGGTCGGGCTCTCGTGAACCGAACCCGCAAGCGGTTTCGGCCGTGCGGCTTCGATCTCTAACGCAGAATCTTTAAGATCTCCTCTGTGCGGCCGTTGGCCGGTTTGCCTGCCGTCCATCTGGAGTGAGTCCCCTACCCTTCAGCTTGGGCCAAAGTCACCGGCTGGCTGTCTCGCGCAGGGAGCCTTACGCTCCTGCCCTCCCCTGCCAGCCGGTAACTTTAAACGGCCTGGAAACCACTCGACGGCTGGAAGAACCGCCCAGTTCGTCGAGTCGTTTCTTTTGATTTCTTTTTTTCCCGCCCGACTCCCCCCCAGGGAATACTTTAAGATCTCAGTTTGACCCTTCGGGTATTCCGGGGCTTTTCCGGCCCCCGGACCCCGCCGACGGGGGGAGACAACTTCCCCCCGGGACCCCCCTTGACCAGGGGAAAAGCTCCCTGGACCCTGCTTGGCTGGTAGGGAGGATTCGCAAGAAGCAATCCAAAACCGGCTACGCTTCGCTCTATGGGGTTTTACCCCATCCCCCCCTTTTAACCGGAATCAGTGCCGGTTTTCAGCATACTTCTCACTATCTCAACAACATCTTTTCTGCATACCGGCGCATGATCTTGCAATGTGTAATTTCTCAAAGCTTGATTCATCGCAGTTTGATAACCGAGACCGGATCTTTCAGATTCGTTTTTAAACCAATCCAATATTTCATTGTCAATCCAAATAGAAATCCGAGTTTTCCCTTGATGCGGAATTACCGCACCGCGCTTGCCGTTCGAGAAGTCATATTCTTTTTTCATATATCACCCTTTCTTTCTTCGTTGCTGGTCTTGCTGAGATCAGTCTGATTGTGTCTTCATCCCGGTATGTAAAAACGACAACCAGAACATGCATTTGTATATCCATCCCGATTGTTATAAACCGCTGTTCTTCGTGGTCTACATCTTCAATGGTAATCGCAGCCGGATCGTCAAGCGCTGTTGCGGCATCCGAAAAATAAACGCCGTGTTTTCTGAAGTTCAATATTGATTTCTTTTGATCCCAGACGATTTTCATATATACAATATATATACATTGTGTTGATATGTCAAGATGATTTTATACATATTTAAAATAAATCAAAACATATCGAATAGTATTAAAATAAATACTTGACAGTGTTTAAATATATTGATATATTTTAAATACATTCAAAACATATTAACCATGTCACCGGGAGGGAGAAATGAAAAAAAACGTAAGCGTTGCCGAGGTTATAACCAGCAGGATTATTGAAAAGCTCGAAGCCGGTTGCATCCCCTGGCATAAACCATGGACCCCTTTAGCTGGAGCCGGCGCACCACGTAACCTTTTGTCAGGAAAACCCTATCGGGGCATCAATATATTGATCCTCGCCAGCCAACAATATTCAAGCCCCTTCTGGCTGACCTACAAGCAGGCCCAGGATAAAGGCGGGAGCGTTCGCAAGGGCGAAGCCGGGACGCCGGTTGTTTTCTGGAACTGGATCGAGGTTGAAGACTCGGAAACCGGAGACGAAAAGAAGATCCCCTTCATGCGTTACTATACGGTTTTCAACCTGGAGCAAACCGAAGGAATCGAAGCGCCCCCCTCCCCCGCTGTGACCGAAATTCCCTTTAACCCCATCCAGGCGGCAGAGGATATAATTGCGGCCATGCCCAGGCGACCGGAGATCCGCCACGGCGGGAGCCGAGCATATTACAAGCCAGCCTGCGATTTTGTGAACATGCCGCCGAGAAAAACCTTTCACCAGGAGGAAGGATATTATTGCACATTGTTCCACGAAATCGGCCATGCTACCGGGCATTCATCGCGGCTTGGCAGGAAAGGCGTCACGGAATGCGCCGCTTTCGCCAGCCACGAGTACAGCAAGGAAGAACTGATTGCCGAGATGACGGCAGCCTTCCTCTGTGCTGAAACCGGAATCGAGCAGGCCACAATCGACAATAGCGCCGCATATATCCAGTCCTGGCTTAAAGAACTGAAAGACGACAAGTCAATGGTAATTCTGGCGGCAGGGCAGGCGCAGAGGTCCGCCGATTTTATTTTAAACCGTTCTGCAGTCGAGGAATTGCAAATGGCTGCATAAAGTATCGGTAGGGGCGGGGTTGTCCCCGCCTCCGATATCCTTCTTCTAAATTATATTATATCGTTTTAAATATTATAAAATATATCAAAACAGATCATGACACATTCAAATCATTTTGATATATTTATAACATATTAAATATATTTAAATAAATTTAAAACGTATCGAAAGGAGGGGTGGATGGAAAAGGGAATGTTTGACGCGGCCGATTATATCAGCATATATACCAGGGGAGATGCGTTACAGGATGGATTCCTGATTGATCTTTCACTGGTTGCGAAAGAGGAAGGTTTTCTGGTACCGGTTGCCGTAACCTTCGAAGCGTACCAGGAAATAAGGCCGCATGAAGAATCCGATCTCAACGGCCAGGATTTACGCGGCAAATTGCATGACATGTTCTGGATGCTGCGTCTTCATGTCAGGCAGAAAAGATATGCGGATACGGACAGGCTTGCTTTCAATTTCCTGCATACAGAAAATGGCGTTTCCAAGATGGTGGAGCTTGTTTTCGTTGTCCATCCCGGCGACCAGGGCGAGCCGGTCATGACAATCATGCTGCCGCATGAGGACTGATTTCCAAGGACGTAATCAATGACAACAAAGAAACCGAGACCCCGTTCTTTACCGGGTGTGACCTTCGAGATGCAAACTCAATGCGGGAAAATCTATGTGACGATCACCCGGGATGTCGAGGGCAAACCGTTTGAAATATTCGCCAGATTTGGTAAAGCCGGGGGGTGTGGGGCCGCGATTTTCGACGGCCTCACCAAAATCCTGTCTTATGCTTTGCGGTCAGGCATGGAACCGGATAATATCGTCAAGGCGTTTTCCGGAATCTCCTGTCACCTTGGCGGTAATACCTGCCTCAATGCCGTTGCTGAAGCTTTTAATATGTTTAATCATGATTCAAATTGTGTTTGATATTTTTAAAACAAATTGATATGTTTCGAAATTGGCAGGAGGTGCCATATGAATATATTAACCATTGCCAGCCAGAAGGGTGGGGTGGGCAAATCGACCGTTGCATGCAATATCGCCGTGCAGGCATCCATGGAAGGTTTAAAGGTGCTGCTGGTTGACGCTGATTCGCAAGGATCAAGCATGTCGTTCCGCTCGATCCGCGAAAGCGACGATATCAAGGCGATGTCGATTACCACCCCGACACTTCACAAGGACCTTCCGAGCCTGAAGGGTTTTGACCTGGTTATTGTCGATGCCGGAGGACGGGACAGCGCGACGCTGAGAAGCGCCATGAGCGTTGCCGACCTCCTTGTTATTCCCGTTCTGCCGTCAACCTACGATATATGGGCCACCAGTGACACCATAGACGCTTTGCGGGAAATACGGGGGTTCAGGGAAGTCAATGCAAGGCTGCTTGTAAACCGCCTGTTCGCCAATACCGTCATGGCCCGCGACACCCTCGAAAGTCTGAAAGAAATCGAGGTAGACGCGCCGTTGCTTGAAACGAAGCTCTTTAACAGGGAAGATTACAGCAAGGCAATCGCGGCCGGTAAAGGGGTTGTTGAGTTCAACGGAAGCGGAAAAGCTGCTTCAGAAATTAAATCCTTGATGGCCGAAATACGATCCATATTATCTATCCGAAAAACAAAGGAACAACACCATGGCGATTCCCCAAAAACCAAAAACTCCTAAATCTCTCGATGATGTTATTATGAACGGCAAGGCAACCCAGATCGATCTGACAAGTGCGGCCGCCGCACCAACCGTAAAGAAAAAAGTAGGAAGAAAAAAATTAGAGCCAAGCAAAACGGTGGGGTTCAGGCTACCTTTAAGGCTCATCGATCTGATTGTGGCAAACGCCGAGGAAAAGACGGCGGGCAATCAGAGCGCCTTTATAATCAAGGTTCTGGAAGGTAAGGAAAAGCTCGAAGAGATCAGCAAAGATTCATAACAGTATAATTGAATATAAAATGTTTTTATAGTATTCAATATATTTTATATTTATAGAGGGAGTGATGAGATTACTGCATCCTGAGATGTTGGACAACCCGGATTTGGGTCTGAACCAACGAGTGCTTTTACTGTCTTTGGGAGTGGCTTGGGTCACGTACCGGGCAGTGGAAACCAAGAAGAAAAAAGCACAAATGCGGAAGTCTATAAAGAAAACTATTTCCATGTTTCGGGCGGGTTGAATATCGAGGGTCTAGTATGCATGAAATGCAGGTGACCATAATATGTCAGCAATGCGGTGCAAAGACATTGGTTCCTATAGCCTTGAGCGGCTGGAAATCGTGCGTTTCGTGTGGCGGGGAAGTACGGGTTGATATGGGGTCCGGAGCTGTGGTGAAAGGGCGAAAGGACAAAAAAACGAGGCGTTAAAATGAGCGAAAAAACACATCCTATTATCGACCTGTTCCCCAAGGAAATACGTGATAAATTTGAAAAGGGTGAACTTGCACAGCAAATAGAGCTTCCATTGTGGCCGGAGGATAAGAAGGCCATGCCGAACGAGTTGGCCAGAGCCTCCCTGTTTGTTCCTACCGCTCGTGGAAGAAGGAAAATGCTCGACAAGGTTCAACTTGCGGCACCGGCGGGAATTGTGATCGAATTCACTGGAATACAGCTCGATATGTCCGATTGCGACGTTTTTTTACTATCCCTCGACTACGCACGAAAACAGCCGCTAGGTACACCCATACTTATCAAAAAAGCTGAATTTCTCAGGAAACTGAACAGGATTGAACGTAGCGGGAAGGCATATAAAAATTTACAGGACCAGTTTGACCGGCTGCATGTCGCAAAGATTAAGGTTACATCTTATCCGAGGATAGTACATATACATCTGATCGACCGGATCATTGAAAATGTTGACCAGGGAACATTCGAGATAATAATACACCCGGATATTGTCAGCCTGTTTGATAATAATAGGTTTTGTTACGTCGATTGGGAAAAACGGTTGCAGATCGGCACGGCAAGAAAAGACCTGGCTAAATGGCTGCAAACCTATATATCCAGCCATAGCAAGAGCAAGCCACATAAGGTAAGCCTTGATAAACTTAAGGCATGGAGCGACTACGAAGTTCAAAACATCCGGGTATTCCGCATGTATGTTCGGGAAGCCCTTGCGGAGCTTGAACGACTTAAAATAATATGCGAAGCAGGGGTCGACAAGCAAGGTATGGTTACATGGACCAGATTATGACGGGATGTTGCACTATCGCTAACGCTTTGGTGCACTATCACTAACGCTTGTTGCACTATCACTAACGTTCGTTGCACTATCGCTAACGCTTCGTTGCACTATCACTAACGTTTTGTTGCACTATCACTAACGCCCCAGTTTTATAAGTTACTGTTTTCATTCTTGTTTTCGTCCTGAAAAAGTTGCTTAACCGTCTTTAACCAAAATCTTTAACCAAACCGTGAAAAATCGACGTTCCTCTTTTCCGGATTTCACATCACTAAATCACCTCCTTTCCGGTGTTGTCCTTATCTAAATCATGTTGCACTATCACTAACGCTTTTGGACACTCATATCAAAAAGACAAGGGAAAAGGGTAGGGGGGCAGTAGATTTTTTCACATGGCAGCACGTACCACCTCATATAAGTGCGCCGGGGGATACGGGGGCAAGCCCCCACCCCGGCGGATAAACCCCTCCCCTCGACGTATCCAAGATAATAACGGCTAACGCCGGCACACGCAGATAAAGATCTCGGCGACGGTTAAAAGCGAGCTATTTAGGAAGGTAAATGGATCGAGATCGGGAAGAGTCAATAGGACGCCGAAAAATTCGTTCTGAGCTGCTTTTACTTCAAAAACCACCCACCCCCACCCCTGGGGCGTGGAACTCCCTCCTTCGTTTCCTGCGAAGCCCCATACTCATACTTTTGATTACAGTCGAAGCAAGCCAATGCCTAACATTGGTACACCAAGTGTCAAATCTCATTCGCAACACTCGAAAAATATCATTGACACTATATCATATATCATGTATCGTATATCAATACACAATACATGATATATACACGATACAGTAAAGGAGGGAAAATCATGGCGAACACAGCTCCGAGAGAAGGTATTACGTATGAGCAGGTTGCAGCCACGGCCGATGCTATGGTAGGGCAGGGATTGAACCCGACGATCCGCAGCATCCGGGATGCTATTGGAGGCTCTCCGAACACGGTACATAAGCATTTGTCGGCATGGAGGGCTGCACGGCCCCAAGCACCAGCCGTAGCATCCGAGCTGCCAACCGTCCTCACCGCTGCCATTGCGGCCGAAATATCAAGAGCAGCTGCAGAAGCTAGGGCAGAAGTGGAAGCCCGACTTGTCCAGGCACAAACCGAAGCTGCAGAACTTTCCGCTTCCGGAGAGGTTCTGGAATCCGAGCGGGACACCCTGACGGATCAGTTGATAACCATAACCGCTGTTCACAACACTCTTTCCGGCAAGAGCGAGGAACAGGCCGCCGAGATTGTACGACTCACCGCGGAACTGGAAAGAGAGCGCACTAACGCCGAGCAGGGCCGTATTGAAATAGCTCAGTCACGGAACAAAATCGAGTCTCTGAATGACAGGATCTCCGAGCTGTCGGCAAGCATCGAGAGAATGACTAAAGCAAATGAGGAGGAGACAAAAGCACGAATTAGCGCAGAGCAGAGAGCCGCTGTCCTACAGGCCAAGCTGGATGCGGCTCAAGTGCAGATCGAGGAAGGAAGAAAGCGAGAGGAAAAGCTGACCTCTGAAGTAGAAAAAGAAAGAACCGCAGCGGAACAGGCCAGGGCGGAAATGAAAGAATCCAGTATAAAGGCCGAAACACAATCCGTTAAGATTGCCGAGCTGTCGGCAAGCATCGAGCGGATAAATCTGAATCATAAAAATGAAATTGAAAAACTGAATAAAACCCAAGCTGACGAGATTAACAGGCTCGTCACCGCGCATGATGCGGAAATGAAAAGGACGTTGGAAGCGGTCAAAAGAGAAAAACCGAAAAAAACAGCTCAAGAGTCGACTGAACGAGTTGTGGAGAATGGATGAACCAAAGAAATGAAAAAATCCAAGTCCGCCAGGGGATGCGGAGGCAACTCCCCCGGCGGATGCTTTTTGGTTGACGTCGTCAACACTTTTTTATGGAGGTAAGACGATGCGGAAAATAACGATGCAGAATATTATCACAGCGCAAATAAAACGCCGAAAAGGGGACCCTTACCCGGAGTCAATGACCTTGGAAGAAATAGATTTCCTTATTTCAAGGGTCCAAGCGCTGGAAGATGAACTTTCTACGGTCCACACGGATCGGATTCTAGAACAATACAAAGCTCACGCGGCGCCAGTGGAAGGAAGAAAATCTCTTGAGTAATTGACAATTGTTCTGGGATTTTAATTCCAATAGCAACTCCAACCTTCAACATCCTTGGTAAATTTGATTTCTAAAAGCTCACACATGTTTTCCCATATTGCTACAATTTCTTCTCGGAACTTTTCAACTTCATTGGGGTACGTACTGCAGAAGGAACTGACAGTATCCGTAATTCGCGGCTGAAGGAACTCCATGCCAGGCAAATCCGCAAACAAACGATTCAAACTCTCCGATTCGAATGAGGTCCCAAGTTTGCCAACAATAATCTTTGAAAACTGAATAAGGTAAAGCCAAATCAAGGAGGAACCAGTGCAGGCGACTCGTAAGATTCGGTCGTCTCTGTCTTGAGATTTCTCTAACTCAAATTCGAGTTTATGGTTATTTAAAGACTGGCAATCGTTATCTAAGGTATAAAAAAATAATTCTCTACTATAAAATCTGTCTGCATGTAAGCATGCACCTATTTCCTCAATTAAAATGTCGGAATAATATCTATGCACTAGGTCTAGATCAAATCCCATAGCGAATTGTAATGGCTGTGTATCGGGCCAGTGGTGTAATTCGTTATTACGACAATGACCCAGCTCATGCGCAATGATGAACTGGCCAAGTTGCGACTCAGGTTTCCATTCTAAAACATTAGAACTACCAGAATCATTAATTCCAGAAAAAATCATTTCGAATATACATACGTTTAAAAGTATGGTGTGTTGTACCACACCATCAACAATAGTTGTATGTGATTTCCCTACCCCTATATACACATCATTATTGGTATATCCACTATTTCCGAAAAGGTCACTTATTGCTTCGCTGTATGTTTCAGAGTATGCAATACCTACGGTACTAATATTATCAATATTTACACCCAATCTATCTCCTATTGAGGTTATCCAATTCGATACGATAGATCTGATCGTCTCTGCGCCTAAACCTTCCTCGAAATACAAATTTATTCTCATAGAATATTATGCGGTCTCCTTTTACCCAACAGGAATGATTGCATACGCTTGAGACAAAATATTTCACAATGGTTTCAAAATATCCAGCGCGTTAAATTCTTCTTAAATCAGATCCAATAACTCCAACGCCTCTTTTTCAATCATCCCTAGATTCTCAGTCGAAACCCCCGACCTTTTCAGGTTCTCAAAAAGCTTCACCGTAACCTTACCCCTCCTGGCCGGGTCGAGCTTCACACCCTCCTTCGCAAGACAATCTTCCAAAACCGCAATAGCCTGAATCATTAAATCCCTGTCGAATTCAACATCACATTCCTTGAAATACATCTGCCCGGAACCGGAAAGCAGCCAATTAATATTAATCTGGAGCTTCAACAGTAGTGATTTAAGTACATTCCCCCCTGGAACGCTAGCGCCATTCTCATACTGCTGCCATGAACGAGGCGATATGTCTAGCATTTCAGCCATTTCACGCTGACTAATATTCAAATTTTGCCTGAGAAGCTTAAGGCGTTCATTCATCATATATATTCCATAAGAAAAATACGCACATTAAAATACTTGACATACACAAAATTATTCGTATATTGAACAATATTATTCTTATACCGGCCTAATAATAGCATTTTGACGTTTTCGACGCAAATAAAAGGCGTAGTTTTCCTAATGAAAAGCGCTGATATCTAAAATAGATAATTTAAATTAAAAATATAGAATTAAGTTTTAAACTTCTGTATAACGGGTCGGCAAATAAAAACATAGGAGGTTTTTCATGTACAAAAATTTAGTAAGGCTAGCCGTGCTTGTTGTAATCCTTTTTGCTGCATCCAACGCGCTGGCGTCCGGTTCAGGCATGCCTTGGGAGGCTCCCTTGACAAAGATTCTGGATTCAATTACCGGTCCCGTCGCTAAAGCTTTAGGAGCTATTGCAATAGCGGCTACCGGCCTTGCCCTGGCATTTGGAGAGGGCGGACACGGTTTCCGCAAGATTCTTCAAATCGCCTTCGGTCTCGCAATCGCATTCACGGCAACCAGCTTCGGGATAGGATTTTTTGGATTCGGCGGCGGAGTAGGATTTTAACTTACCACCGGGAAGGTGATAAATGGCTACTGAAGGTTTCGAAGTTTCAATCCATCGCAGCCTGACCCAGAAAATTATGCTGGCGGGTGTCCCGCGTGAAATCGCCATACTTAACGGTACTACGGTTGCGGCATTCGGTCTAGGCCTGCATTCGTACTGGTCAATTCCCGTCGGAATTGTTCTGCATGCACTGGCTGTTGTCGCGGCCCGGAAAGATCCCCAGTTCTTCGAATGCTTCAGACGACACATCAAACAGAAAAACTACTACGGGGTGTGAGGTCTACCTATGTATAGGATCAGAGAGTACAGAAAAAACCCCGACCGTCTTTCCGACCTATTGCCTTGGGCTGCTCTTGTCGGTCCCGGCGTCATTCTCAACAAGGACGGCAGTTTTCAGAAGACATTGAAATTTCGTGGCCCGGATCTTGACAGCGCCACGGAAACGGAGCTTGTGTCCGTTTCGTCACGGTTCAACAACGTCTTCAAAAGGCTTGGGTCCGGTTGGGCGATCTTCGGCGAAGCGCGGCGGGAACTGTCACTCATGTATCCACAATCTGATTTTCCGGATCAGGTTAGTTTTCTGATTGACGAGGAGAGGCGGACCAGCTTCGAGCAAAACGACCATTTTGAAAGCTCCTATTATCTCACCCTGGTTTACCTTCCCCCTTCGGATATATCCAACAAATTATCTGCTTACTTCATTGAGAATAGCAGCAAGGCGGGTGTTGATTACAAGTCCCAGCTGAAACTTTTCGGCGTCGAAGTCGAGAGGTTACTGGCGCTGCTCCAGGGGGTTCTTCCGGAAATCCGCCCGCTGTCGGATGCAGAAACCCTTACCTATCTTCATAGTACCATTTCCTTTAAAAGTCATCCTGTTCGAGTCCCGGAAATTCCTATGTATCTTGACGCCGTTCTTGCCGACACGCCGTTGATCGGCGGCCTCGAACCTCGCCTTGGGAATACAAGATTTACGGCAATTTCGGTTCTGGGATTCCCTGGAACATGTACCCCCGGAATACTGGACACGCTTAACAGGCTTGCCATCGAGTACCGCTGGATGAACCGCTTTATCCCGATGGACAAGGAAGAGGCCATCAAGGAGCTCACCCGCTACAAGCGCAAATGGTTTTCAAAGAGAAAGCCGATCGTCACCCTCATCAAGGAGATGATAACCGGCGCTGAGAGCGTCATGGTTGACTCCGACGCCGAGAACAAGGCTTACGACGCAGATGCGGCTCTCCAGGAGCTCGCCGACGACGAAGTATCCTATGGCTATTACACCACCACCGTCATCGTGTGGGCTGATGATCAGGTTAGGCTCGACACCAAAACAAGGGGAGTTGAAAAAGTCATCAACTCTCTTGGCTTCAGCACTATAACCGAGAGCATGAATGCGGTTGAGGCATGGTTGGGAGCCATTCCCGGACATTGCCGGGCGAACGTGCGTCGTCCGATTCTCAACACGATGAACCTGACACACCTGTTTCCGGTTTCGGCTGTGTGGGCCGGACCCGAAATTAACCGGCACTTGTCTGGCCCGGTGCTTCTTCACGCCATTACTGACGGCAGTACCCCGTTCAGGGTTTCTTTACATGTGGGAGACGTGGGACATGCAATGATAGTTGGTCCTACCGGCGCCGGTAAATCTGTCCTTCTCGCGCTCGTCGAGGCGCAGTTTCCTCGTTACAAAGACGCGCAAGTATACATATTCGACAAAGGGGGGGCCGCGAGAGCTGTAACAGCAGGGGTAGGGGGAGACTTCTACAACTTGGGTGAAGACGTTGACGGTCTTTCCTTCCAGCCTCTTTCCCAGGTAGACGACGAGCTCGAAAGGAGTTGGGCCACTGAATGGGTTCTGGATCTTCTCAGAAGGGAAAACGTCGAAATAACCCCCACAGTCAAACAGGATGTTTGGATCGGTTTGACAAGCCTTTCAACCGCCCCCATTGAGCAGCGAACCATATCGGGACTTATCGCCCTCCTGCAGAACAGCCTACTAAGGCAGGGCCTTCAACCGTACTCCATTGACGGACCGCACGGCCACCTTCTTGATGCAACAGGTGATTCTCTCTGTTACGGGAAATGGCAGTGCTTTGAGATGGAGCATATCATGAACACCCCGGCCGTGGTGCCTGCGATCCTGTCCTATCTATTCCACCGCCTGGAAAAACGGTTTGACGGGAAACCGTCAATATTGGTGCTCGATGAAGCCTGGATATTTTTTGATAACCCAATCTTCGCAGCGAAGATCCGTGAATGGCTTAAAGTCTTGAGAAAATGCAACGTCAGCGTGATTTTCGCTACGCAGAGCCTTTCCGATATCGTCAACAGCCCTATAGCTACAGCCCTTATCGAGTCATGTCCCACCCGGATCTTCCTGCCGAACGACAAGGCCCTGGAGGAAAGCACGGCGGAGATCTACCGGCGATTCGGACTTAATGACCGGCAGATACGGATACTGGCCCTGGCGCAGCCGAAACGCCAGTACTACTACCAGAGTCCCATGGGAAACCGGCTGTTCGAGCTGGGTTTAGGACCTCTGGCGCTGGCGTACTGTGCCGCCGGCAGCAAGGAAGACCTGCGGACAATCAAATCATTTCTTGCGAAATATGGCAAAGAGGGATTCAACGCCGCATGGGCCGAGCACAAAGGCCTTGCGTGTGCGTCGAAGTTCTTAAACCCGGGAAGATATCGGAGACTAGCTACAGCTTAGAAAGGAGATCCCAATGAAGTTCAAAACCCTGTTTTTAGCCATCGCAATTTTCAGCTTGGCAAGCACGCCATCCTACGCCGTTTTCGGTGTCGGGGACCTTGTTTTTGACCCTCAGCAGTATGCACAGTCACTTATCAGCTACATGAACATGGTTCGGCAGTACATGACTCAGGCGCAGCAATACTCAACGCAATTGCAGCAGCTCGCGGCGCAAACTCAAAACCTTCAGGGTTTGAATTACATGATCGATCTGGCTGGATTGCAGGACATGCAAAAATTGATTCAGTCATCTCGTGGTATCGCGAGCGATTACGCGAAGCTTCAGACTCAGTTCGATCAGGTTTACCCGGAGTTCTCTAAGTTCAGCACAATGTCAGGGAAGGATTTTGCTCAGAAGGCCCTTGAATGGAACCAGCAAACCGCAAATTCAAACAGGGATGCAATGGATCTGCTCAGTAAAACAAAGGACTGGTTTAATTCCGACTCCGGAGACCTTCGGAAACTGACCATTAAGGCAAACAACGTAGCCGGAGCCAAGGACGGTTTACAGTCCATCGCTCAGATCGCCGCCCTGCAGTCGAAACAGCTCATTCAACTACAACAAACTATGGCGGCATCGGCGAAGGCCGAAGGGGCATACATGGCTCAGAAGGCCGAGCAGGAAGCGGCGGCAAGGGAAAGACAAAAGAAGTATTGGAAGGATGCAACGCCTGAAAAATACATGGAAGGCAAAGAGAAAGCCAAAAAACCTTATTGGGAAAAATAGGGGGGGGGATGAAAAATATAGCAATGGTGATGTTGGTTATTTTTTGTTTCAGTTTTTTTGCACAGGGATGTCAATCACAACAAGGACAGGAAGAGGCGGCGGCAAGGGAAAGACAAAAGAAGTTTTGGAAAGATGCAACGCCTGAAAAATACATGGAAGGCAAAGAGAAAGCCAAAAAACCTTATTGGGAAAAATAAAGGGAAATAGTTATGAATATCGGACCGACAGGCGTTTTAAATGCATTTCTTGATGTATGTAAAGCCGGTCAAGCCAGTCTCTTAAACCCTGCACTAAGTCTGTTGGGGATTCTTGCTCTAATAACTATAACATGGCATGCGCTGATGTGGGCATTCGATGAAAGTGGAGATGCGCTTAAAGAGTTTATTCGCAAAATTATATTCATCGGTGCTTTCATATTCTTGGTTAAATCGTTTCCGTGGCTAGTGAATTGCGTAATCAGTGGTTTCACGTGGGTTGGAAACACGGCGGGTAGTCATGCAGGGGCTTCTATTGTTAATGATCCAACGGCAATAATGGCAGAGGGATTTAAAGTTTGTTACAACCTCACTGTAGAGATTGCTAATTCAGGTGGATGGACACAACTGACACATTTTTTAACATGTTTTGCGGAATATATATTTATCATATCATGTTTTATGATAATGGCTATTCAAGTTTTCCTTGTAAATGTAGAGCTTGGCATTATTACAACACTCGGTTTAATACTTATACCTTTTGGAGTATGGAAGCCAACCGCGTTCATTGCTGAAAAGGTGTTCGGTGCGATAATCTCTTTTGGCGTCAAGCTTATGGTATTAGCTTTTATTATGGCAGTTGCTTATCCCCTTATGATTAAGCTTGCACTGCCGCCTGATCCAAGTTTGGTTGATTTCATCAATACTTGGTTAGGGGCGGCGATGCTTGCATTTCTTTCATTTCACGCCCCCGGTGTTGCGGCAGGTCTGATTTCAGGTTCACCGTCACTTTCCACACAAACTGTAAGTTCAGGAGCCTCAAGGATCTATACATCCATCCAACAAATCTTTGCCTCTAAGGCTGGAGGCCCCGTCGGCGCTGGCGCCGCCGCAACTCGTGCAGCAGCAAGGGGCGGGAAACCCTGAAAGGAGCGATGGTCGTATGGCTATCGAATGGCAAGAGGCATCTAGAAAATTCAAAATTGTATGGTTTTGTGGGCTGATCGGCGCACCAGTGATCTCCGTGATTCTCTACCGGATGCAGATTCCTTATGTCGAGGTTTACCTAATCATCGTTGCAGTTGCGGCCTGGACAGCGGCAATCCTCTACAAGAGGCGGAAAAAAACATTAGTTGATGAAAAGGATGATGATCATGAGCGAATTTAATAACCCTCCGATAAATTTCAAGCCGGATAGAGCGCCGGAAACGCCATATCAAAGGGGTTCTGATGAGTGGGATAAGCGTATGGGCTCTGCAACCGTTCAGGCAAAGAACTGGCGACTCTGCGCACTCGCGCTTTGTGGAATTACCGCCATCCTGCTTGTCGGTCTTATCTACCAGTCTTCAAAGTCTACCGTCAAACCCTACGTTGTGGAGGTCACTAAAGAGGGTCTGGTTCAGGCTGTCGGCCCGGCCTCACAAAGCAATTTCAAGCCTGGTGCGCCGGTGATCGAATATTTTCTCTCCCAATGGGTGCAGCGGGTCCGATCTCTTCCCCTTGATCCGGTCGTGGCAAAAAATAACTGGCTTGAAGCTTACGCGTACATGCGGCAGAGCGCAGCAACCGTGCTGAACGAAATAGCACAAAAGGAACAGCCCCTTGCCAAACTCGGGGCGGAGACCGTTTCTGTTCAGGTCAGGAATGTCGTTCCCCTGTCCAAGGATACGTATCAGGTGCGGTGGGAGGAAAAACGCTTTTCAAAGGAGGGCGCAACAATCGAATCGAAAAACATGACAGGAGCGTTCACGGTGGAGATTGATCCGCCAACCGATCAGGCCCAACTGATGAAAAATCCTCTCGGCCTGTATATCACCCGTTTCAGCTGGTCGAAGGATGTTTGAGACCATCATGCAAGGAGGAATTATGTCAAAGGTCAAATACGCTATCTATGTTTCGTTAATCGCGCTGCTTGTCACGGTTTCGTATGCGAGTACGAATTCAGCCGATTCTTCTACACCACTTGGAGTCGTTCCCAAAGGGGAACGGAAGGCGGCGGCACAAACACCATCCGCGGCTCCGGCTATTGCCCCAGAGCAGGAAATGCCGGGTGAGTCGCTTGAAACAACGGCGCAGGCCCCGGAACCGGAGGCGGCTGTTCACGTTGAAGATACTGACGGTGAATATAAGAAGGGAAGGAAGACAGTTAAAAAGAAAGTCTCTCCCGTGATTTTTGCCATGCCTACCCATGATAGACGGGTAGTGGATACAGCCATACGTGGAGCGACCCAGCGGCCGGGTACCGCTGCCAACAGCGAAAGCAAAACGGTATACTGTTACACTCCCGACGCCATTTTTACTCTTTACGGCGCACCGCACCGGGTAATAGACATCCAGCTTCAGCCTGGTGAAAAGCTGTCCGGACGAGTAATCGCAGGCGACACCGTGCGATGGGTAGTCGGCACCACAATCAGCGGAAACGGTGCAAACACCGTGACCCATGTTCTGGTGAAACCCATGCTGGCGGGGCTTGAGACGAATATTATCATTACCACCGACCGGAGATCCTATCACCTGATCGCCAAATCCATGAACCGGAACTTCCTCCCCACCGTCTCGTGGACGTATCCCCACGAGGAAATGGCGAAATTCGACGCCTACAGCCCGGACGGGCAATCTTCCAATGACATGCTCGCCGGCGGCGACATATCCCCCGACCGGCTCAACTTCCAGTACAAAATCAAACCGGAAGACGACTACGCCTGGACGCCGATCAGAGTCTTTGACGACGGGGCAAAGACCTACATTCAAATGAGCCACAATATGAAAAACACCGAAGCCCCCGCGTTTTTCATCAAGGGGAAAGAAGGGCTGAACTTGGTCAATTACCGGGTGCGTGGTGACTACTATGTAGTTGACCGGCTATTTGATGAAGGCGAATTCCGTTGCGGGAAGGACGAAATCGTAAAGGTCCGGAAAGACAAGCCGTGGTCATTCTTCGGTTCCTGATAATTTCCGGCATACTGAGAATTGATCAAACAGGGAGGCTTTATGTCTGATAACGATAGAAACAAGAATCAACAAGATGCGCCGGAGTTACTCACTCCCCCTAAAATATCGGTTTCGCGGATAAATCGAAAACTCGTAATTGCATTGCTTATTATCTTCGGTAGCGTAGCGGCCCTGTCCCTCATTTGGGCGGTATCGCCCAACAGTAAAAAACAAACTGCCGCAAAACCTGATGCCGCAAAGCAGACTCCAAACTTACCGGATAACGTGCTCGATTCTCCTACAAGTTACAATGATCTGGGCCAAGCTCCGCAAGCTGGCCCACAAAGGCCGGGTGTCCCTGGAGCTGGTCAGCGTGAGTTTGAGGCCGGGCAAGCTCTGGCGGCGGCAGGCGGCGGCCAACCCGCCTACACTACCTATCCCGTCACAGCGGGCGCACAGAGCACCCCTGGGACTCCTAACCAAGCGCAACTCACGCCAGCACAAGAGGCTGCCCGAGTCGCAGCCGATCAACGCCGCAAAGAATACCAGGATTCCCTAAAGTCACCCCTTACATTCGGTGGCGACTCCACGTATGCCGCACAAACAGATAATCAGATGTCCGCATCAATGCCGTCTATTCCAGGCCTCAGCAATATGGAAGCGATGGCCCGCAAAATAGGCGCAGGGGTGGGCGGTGATGACGACCAGAACAAGCAAGAGGAAAAACGCAGTTTTGCCAGCGATAAAAGGGAAAGCAGCCCGTACCTTCTGGCTGCTTTGCAGCGGCCGCTTTCCCGGTTTGAAATAAAGGCGGGAACCATTATCCCAAGTCTTCTTATTACCGGGATAAATTCAGATCTTCCCGGACAGATCACAGCCCAGGTACGGGAAAACGTCTATGACACGGTAACAGGCCGGTTTCTTCTGATTCCACAAGGTACCCGCCTTATCGGGGAATACGACTCAAAGATTTCCTATGGCCAGGAACGGGCGCTCATCGTCTGGAGCCGCCTGATCATGCCGAACGGCCATTCAATAAGCCTGGAGGGGATGCCCGGCGTGGACATGAGCGGATATGCGGGGCTCACGGACCGGGTAAACAACCATTATGGAAAGCTTTTGACCGGGGTAGTATTGGGCAGCGTAATCGGAGCAGGTGCGCAAGTGGCGACAGGAGGCCAGGGATCGCCGAACACTCCTACAAGCTTCGGCCAGCTGGCTGTTTCCGGAGCGGCGCAGAACATCAACCAGGCAGGACAGCAGATTACCCAAAAAAATTTAAATCTCCAGCCAACCATCGAGATCCGCCCCGGAACGAAGCTGAATGTTTTTGTTACTAGAGATATGGTGCTGAAGCCATATTCAAGGATTTAGGGCTTCCTATGCCTTGTTAATCTTCCCCTGCCCCGGTTCGCCGGGGTTTTTTTCATCTACTTCAAAGGATTTTTCATTATGGAAATTCTGCTAATTGATAATCGTCAGAAAACAGTAGACCTTATAAAGCGTGGACTAGAAGCGAATCGCTATAATGTTGACGTTTCTTTTAACGGCAAAGACGGCTTGCGCCAAGCAGTCACGGGCTCATATAACCTCATCATCCTTAATAAAATGCTTCCGAGAAAAGGAGCGGGGCTGTCAGTTATTAGAGAACTTCGTGCGGAAAATGTTTTAACACCTATTTTGATGCTGACGGCAAATAGCGTTGTTGAGGACATTGTGGAAGGATTCAACGCGGGGGCTGATGATTTTCTGTCTGCCCCTTTTGACGTGGCTGATTTGTTGGCTCGAATTGAGGCGCTTCGGCACAGGTCCGAGCGGGAAAGGGGGGCTGTTCTCCGGTTTGCCGATTTGCGTCTGGACCCGCTCACGCGTGAGGTATGGCGAAATAACACCGAGATCATTCTGACACCGAAGGAATATTCACTCCTGGAATTCTTCATGCGTAATCCGAACAAGGTATTGAGCCGAGCAACCATCGCCGATAGCGTATGGGTCAAAAATCCCTTAGATAGATTCACCAATACTGTCGATGTCTACATTAATTATCTCCGGAAAAAATTACATAGAGGTACTGGCAAAAAGCTCATTCACTCGATCCGCCGTACCGGGTACATCTTGATGGAAGAGATTTGATCAAATATTTATTTATAAGCGTGAAGCTTTTCCGTGCGAGCGCCGGGGCATATATAGCCTGAAGCCCAGGCGCTCGCACGGAAAAGCAAAAACCTTAATCTTACCTTTTCTTGGAGGTTCATTCTCATGCTTACCTTGTCGGAAAACAAAGCAGCCTGGTCTGCTTCAAAATACTATGTAGAGACCCTGAAGGAATACTACGGGGATAAAGGCGAATGGTATGGAGAGGTATCAAAGACACTGGGAATCGAAGGCCTTGAAGCCGATGAAAAAACTTATCTGAGCCTTGCAGCTGGTGTCGATCCTCGAAACGGCTCCGTCCTGGTTCAAAGCAAAAGGGAAGTTGACCATATAACCGGTGAAACCATCAACGAAAAGCATAGGGCTCTTTTCGACATGACCTTTTCGCTCGCCAAATCCGGCAGCGTTGCCGCTTTTGTTGATCCTGATGTTTCCAATATCTGGAAAGAATCTGTCAAGGAAGGACTTGAATACTACCAGGAACGCTACATGCAGACCCGTGTTCAAAAGGACGGAGTTAAAAGCATCGAAAACACGGGTAAAGGGCTATTCGCGCTCTTTCAGCACGACCACAACAGAAACGGCGAATTCAACACTCACATCCATGTGAATGTCTTTAATATCGTTCAGCGCGAAAACGGTAAATTTGCCGCCCACCACAACGATCTTACTTTCATTGACCAGAAAGAGCTTGGAACGCTGATCCGTGGCATGGCAATCGAGAAATACCGGGCGGCCGGTTATGACATCGAGATTTCAGACCGAAAGGATCTGTTTTTTGATTTTTCCGGCTTTAAGGATATTGCCGCTCACTTTTCATCGAGGCGAGAGGAAATCGAGGCGAAGGTATTGGAGCTCCAAGCGAACGGGGAATATCCGAACGCGAGCGCCGCAAGGCTACACGAAATAGCAAACAAGTTGACCCGCAAGGGCAAGGAGCATTTTGAAACCAGAGAAGCGATTATCGAGCATGGAAACAAGATGCTGGCGGATAAGGGCTACACGCCTGAAATGCTCAAAGAAAGGCTCGATAACGGCAAGAAAGAGATCCGGAAGCGGAGGGATCACGAACATGCTAAAGACGCTTTGACAGACGGGCTCCAGGTTTTGCAGCAGACCGAGGAAGTATGGCGGGAGATCCGCCAGCATACCGCGGCCGCCCGGATCGCCGGAGGGTTGGCAAAGAAAGACCTCGAAGCGGCGCAGGGGGAGCTTGTTGAAAATGCGGAAATAATCTCTATCGGCAACAAAAGCCTTAATAAAACTGAAACGCCCATGTTTACCACAGCTGAAATGATACAGCTGAAAAGTGATGTTTATAAATCGGTTGCGGCCGGGGCTGGCTGCTTTACAGCTCAGACCACGCCGGCCGAAATTGAAAAGTGGCTGGCGGCGCTCACGGATGATGCAGGCAACAAAATAATACTTAATTCCGGACAGAAAGACTATTTCATGAAAGCGCTGACCGGGGAACATTTAACCCTGTTAGTCCAGGGCGATCCCGGAACCGGAAAAACCTTTATGCGGGGATTGATAGCCCGGTTTGATAGGGAGGTTTTAGCGGGCAGGGGAGGCGGCCACTTCACAATAGGAACCGCGTTTACCGGGAAAGCGGCCTCTGAACTGGAAGGCGCTGGGGCGGGCTACAGTTCTACAATAGACAGTTTTCTCAATCGCAAATTCGAGTTTGTGGATCGCGA
>Ga0302252_1000826_pt1 | contig 22094 bp, 19 predicted proteins | sample AAG_RA_Leu_MG_FD_193511 | JGI IMG/M metagenome (GOLD analysis project Ga0302252, IMG submission 193511) | Enriched activated sludge microbial communities from anaerobic digester in WTTP, New Holstein, Wisconsin, United States - AAG_RA_Leu | ecosystem: Engineered > Bioreactor > Anaerobic >...
GGCTGTCCCAGCTGTCGGATGGACCTACTTCGATTTCGCTGGCGGTCACCGTCGCCTGGTTGCACAGCGGTCCCGGAATATCCTCGGCGGTGACGGTATAGGGGAAGGTCTGCTGGGCGCTGGCTCCGACCGCCAGGCTGCCCACCGCCCAGTTAACGCCCAGGGTGGGATCGCTGACCACGACATTGGTCAGGGCGGCGCTGCCAATGTTTTGGACGGTGATGATGTAGTCGACAGTCTGGCCGAGGGTGATGGTGTCGGGACCGGTCTTGTCGATGGCGATGGCCGCCACCGGCACGGAACAGCTGTCGGACACCGGATCGGTTTCGGTGCTGTCGGCGGTGGCAGTATTCTCGACCGGAGTCGATCCCAAATCAGCATCTGTTACCACGTAGCTGGCATTGACGACAACCGGATTGGCGGCATTCTGGCTGGTGGTCAGGGTGCCGATCGCCTGGTTGACGATGCCCAGCTTGAGATCATTGAGAACCACGTTGGTGAGGTCAACGTCGCCGTCGTTCCAGACTTTGATGGTATAGTGGATGGTGTCCCCGACCTCGACAATGCTCTCGGCAGCGGTTTTTTCGATCGCCAGTTTATAGGTTCCGGTCACAGTATAATATTGGTTGTCTGATTGAGCGTTGGCGACCTCACCGGTTTCCGTTTGTCCGGAAGCAGTTGCGTAAGTAGTGTGTAAGCCGGGAGTCGCAGCAGTTTGGGGTATATTTTGAAGCGCCCAACCCGTCATTGGTTCGAGCGTACCCCACGGCACGATACCGACCCACCCCAGTTCACTATCATGAATTTGGACATTGGTCAAAGGCTCGTCACCCCAATTCCCCACCACGTACATGAAGTAAATGGTGCTGCCCATCGGCACCAATGGGCCAGGTGGCGTATGGGCATCGATATAGGAATCTGATGTCGGATAGGAAGTCATTTTAAAAACCTTCAGTGGCGAACCATTATCTCCCAACATTCCGGGATCATTCAGTTCCGGGGCAAACGTCTTCAGCAAATCGACATTTTCGAGATTGATCAGCACCGGCGGGTTTTCCGCCAGGGCTAAGCCTGCAGTCAGGGAAAAAAGCAGGCCGGTCAGCATAGCCAGTACCATCAGCAACCAAACACGCTTTCGCATAGGCTCCCTCCTTCTTGAACTTTAATCAAATGTTTAAAATATCTTTATAGGCTTCGTCAGAAATAATGAATATTCCTTCCAGATATGGCCCTCAAGAAGCAAATTCCCAGGTCGTTTAACCCAGGCTTTTTACATCTCCTCTGCTTCTCATAATTTTTTGCTCTAAACTCCGTGGGCATCCCAAACAACCTTTCCTGCAAGCCAACAAGCAAGGCTATTCTCTCACTGATTCATTGGCGCCAAATTATGTCCTACTCTCACACAATGTAGTCCACATGGGTCGAGCAAATAGAGCATCAGTTTCTCAATCAATTGCTAACAACTTGCTAACCACTTTCATGCGATAAAGTGTCATTGAAATAGTGTCCCAGGCAAGCCGAGCTAAAAAACACCTTAGGACCATAAGGACGTTCTGGAGATACATCAAAAATGAACATCGTTTCAAATCGTTTAATGTGTATAATAAACTGGAGTCATTGCAGGGATCTGTAACAGCATCCTGATCAAACTAACAAAATCGGCACTCTTGCTGAAACCCTGGACACCATCGAGATGGCCAAGCGCAAGAGCTATACCTGCGTCATCTCCCATCGGCGGGTGAAACCGAGGATTCCACCATAGCCGCTGTAGCAGTAGGGGTCAATGCCGGCCAGATCAAGACCGGCGCTCCCGCCCGTACCGACCGCATCACCAAGTATCCCCGCCTGTTGCGAATCGGGGAGGACCTGGATGTTTTTGCGATATTCAGGGGCCGCCAAACTTTATACAATCTCGATTAAAATCAGTTGATATTGAACTGGGTCTACTCCTTATGATAAAATTTATTGCGGCTTTAGGATAATTGATCGAAAGGAGGACACTGGTTACTGAAAATTTAATTTCTGGCACTACAGGTCACATGCACTCTGGGGCTGATTTTACGGTTTTGATGCAGGAAGGCAAGAGCGCCGGCTTAAGTGGATCCATTGCCGGAGGTGCCGATATGATCTTCGGGAAGAAGAAAACAGTCGTCGACGAACTCTTCAGCAAGATCTCGGCCTATCTGGCGGCGTTCATGATTTTAACCTTGGTCCTGGCTTTGATGAAATAGCAGTCAGTCAAGTTGGCCAGGGAGTTTATCATTGTGCTTGAACTACCATCTTGATCCGGGATCCAAGAGTGGATCCTGTGCTACATATAAGGTTGGTCCCCCCTGTGGACGGTCCAGGCGGCGGTAACGCCACCGCAATGCAACCGGGTAGAAATATTAAGGAAGTGATTAGTTTAATGGAGGCATTATCAAAGGGAAGGACCATCAAAGCTGTATGGATCAGCTTGATGAGTCTGATCATGCTTCTCTGTGCACCGGCGTTTGCCGCTGCCAGTGAAGCCAATCTCGTCATACCGGACCTGAGCGCGGCGCAAAACAGCTTGCTCTATATGGGTATCGGGGTATGCGTGCTGGGCATGCTGTTTGGTTTTTATCAATTCAGCGTGGTGAAGAAGTTGGTGGCGCACCAGGCCATGCTGGATGTATCGGAAACCATTTATGAAACCTGTAAGACTTATTTGATCCAGCAGGGGAAATTTATCGCCATATTGTTCGCCTTTATCGGCGCGTGTGTGGCTTTTTATTATGGATACCTGCAGGAGATGGGTCTTGGATCGGTGGTTTTCATCCTGCTCTGGACCGTAATCGGCATCATGGGTTCCTACGGGGTAGCCTGGTATGGCATCCGTATGAATACCCTAGCCAACAGCCGGGTGGCCTTTACCTCCCTGGAGAGAAAACCCCTGAAACTCTTAAACATCGCTCTGGATGCCGGGATGAGCATCGGCGTACTGCTGGTTTGCGTGGAGCTGATCATGATGCTGATCATCCTCCTGTTTGTTCCGCGGGAATTGGCCGGAGCCAGCTTTATCGGCTTTGCCATCGGTGAATCCCTGGGGGCTAGTGCCCTGCGTATCGCCGGCGGTATATTCACCAAGATCGCCGATATCGGCGCCGACCTGATGAAGATCGTGTTCGGCATCAAAGAAGATGATCCCCGAAATCCTGGAGTTATCGCCGACTGTACCGGGGACAATGCCGGCGACAGCGTAGGCCCCACCGCTGACGGATTCGAGACCTACGGTGTTACTGGAGTGGCGATGATCACCTTCATCGTCTTGGCCGTAGCCCCTGCTCTGCAGACCACCTTGCTTACCTGGATTTTTGCCATCCGGGTTCTGATGGTGGTAACTTCCATCGGTTCCTTCTATGTCAATAGAATTTACAGCCAGTCCAGATTCGGCAACAAGGATGATTTCGACTTCGAATCACCCCTGACCACCCTGGTCTGGATCACCTCGATAATATCGATTCTGGTTACCTTCGTCCTGACCTATTATCTTGTGGGTCCGGGAGCATCCACCTCGACCGCCCTGACCCCGCTGTGGACGACTCTGGCTCTGATCATAAGTTTCGGTACCCTGGCTGCCGCCTTGATTCCGGAATTCGTCAAGGTATTCACCAGCCCCAATTCCATGCACGTGGCGGAAGTGGTGAAGGCTTCCCGCGAAGGCGGACCATCCTTGAACATCCTGTCCGGTCTGGTAGCTGGTAACTTCAGCGCCTTCTGGATCGGTATGGTTTTTGTGGGAATCATGTTCGGCGGTTACATTGCCAGCCTGCCCATCACTGCCGACATTATGAGCTATTCTTCCGTATTCGCGTTCGGTCTGATCGCTTTCGGTATGCTGGGCATGGGTCCGGTTACCATCGCGGTGGACAGCTATGGACCGGTTACCGATAATGCCCAGTCCATATATGAGCTGTCCTTGATTGAAGAGATTAAAGGCATTGACAAACAGATCGAAAAACAATTCGGTTTCAAACCCGACTTTGAGAAGGGCAAGTATTACCTGGAAGCCAATGACGGCGCCGGGAATACCTTTAAGGCTACCGCCAAACCGGTATTGATCGGCACCGCGGTGGTAGGTGCCACTGCCATGATCTTCTCTCTGATCCTGGTCATCAAGAATGTTTTGGGTGTTGAGCCGGAGAGCATCCTGACCCTGCTCAATCCCTACACCATATTGGGACTCTTATGCGGGGGATCGGTTATCTACTGGTTTACCGGCGCTTCCACCCAGGCAGTAACCACTGGTGCCTACCGGGCGGTAGAGTACATCAAGAATAATATCAACCTGGAAGAAGCCGCCAATGTCAAAGCCAACACTGAGAAATCCAAAGAAGTGGTTAAAATCTGTACCCAGTATGCCCAAGCCGGGATGTTCAATATTTTCATAGCCATATTTTCTTTCGCTATGGCCTTTGCTTGCCTGGCGGCACCCCAGAGCGGCAATGCCCAGCCCGTAGCGCTGTTTGTAGCTTACTTGATGTCCATCGCTGTGTTCGGACTATTCCAGGCGGTCTTTATGGCCAATGCCGGCGGTTGTTGGGATAACGCCAAGAAGGTAGTCGAAGTGGACCTTAAAGAAAAGGGTACTCCCCTGCATGAAGCTACAGTGGTAGGTGATACCGTAGGCGATCCCTTCAAGGATACTTCCTCGGTAGCTTTGAATCCGATCATCAAGTTCACCACCCTGTTTGGACTGCTGGCCATGGAAATAGCCATATCCGAATCATTCAGAGAAATCGCCCCGTTTGTGGGTCTGGCTTTCCTCCTGGTAGCCTTCTACTTCGTATACCGCTCCTTCTACGGAATGAGGATTCCCACCAGCAAATAGCAGCAACTAACTGAACCTTATAGTGATTACATCAAGGCCCCATCATTGAGATGGGGCCTTCGTCTGTTTCATGGCAGTCAGTTACCGCTGCCTCATCTCAATAATTGTTGGTGATCTTCGTACAAAAGTCAGCTAAAATAGCAGCGGGAGAGGCAAGGAAAATGTGTGCGATTGATGGCGAAACAAACTTCGGTTGTCTGTTTTATCGGAAAACCTCAGTTTCAAACTGATTGAGCAGGAGGAAGAATGTGAAACTAATTGGAAATATAATCTGGCTGGTATTTGGCGGAATCATTGCCGCCATTGCATGGTTCTTGGCCGGCTTAATTTTGTGTGTAACAATCATCGGGATTCCGTTTGGAATGCAATGTTTTAAAATTGCTGGATTTGTCCTATGGCCTTTCGGAAAGGAAATAAAACTTGGTAACTTTGGAATTGGGGGATTGATTTTCAATATCCTCTGGATCATTTTCCTCGGATGGGAACTGGCCGTAACCCATTTGATAATTGGCGCCATTTTATGCCTTACAATTGTTGGTATACCGTTTGGTATTCAACATTTCAAGTTTGCTAAACTTGGAATTTTACCTTTTGGCGCAAAAATAGAATAATTTGCGCTAATCATTTTTTCTCGCTACTCGACTCGGCGGTGTTGAATGAATAGTGTTGGAGCAGCCGCCATTCGCTGCCATGCAATTCAACGGTGGTCCAGGCCACCCGTTTAGCAATTCTCTTTTGCGGATCTGCAGCATTCGAATAATTAGCCATGCCCGATTTTTCTCCGGCAATTTTTTTAGCCAACTCAGGATTTGATCCTTTGATCAACTCTATTACTGTATCCTGGCTGCCCCGATCTTCAGAGAATTCAAAAAGTATCTGCCCGTTGGCTTCCAGCAGCACAAATCCATCATTCCCCCATCTATCAATCCCCAATCCGGAGCCGAACAGTTCGGGCTTGAGTAACAGGCTCCCAAAACCGATCATTTGCCGAGCCGAATTAAAGATCGGTCGAGCCAGAACAATCGCTTGATATCCTTCGACAGCGGTAAAGCTTTCACTGAGCACCGGCTGTCTATCGTTTTGCATTTTCTTGATGTGTTCTTGCTGACTAATGTCGCTGCCCTCGAAGTCTTGATTGACCGGTTCAATCGCTTTCATAATCCCAGAGCCGTCTGTGGTCGCAGCATCGACAGCGTTGGGATGTTGGGCGGCCAGCTCCCTCAGAATTCGGCGGGCTGGTTCTCCGGCTAGGTCAGTCTGACCCAGCTGTCCGGCTGCGACTGCGAGGTCTTGATCCATCCTCCATAGTTCCCATTGAATGCTCTGTTGGAAAGAAAGCAGAGCGGCCGGAAAATCGATCGAATTTTCCTTGACCAAAAATACGATCCGATTCTCGCTGTCCCAGCTATGTTTGGCGCCAGCAGCGTTTGTAATCAATTCCAGCGGCACCATCATACGGTCCTGGATTATGGTTCCTATTCCTGCAAGGAAATTATCGTCGCTGCCAACTCCGGGGCTGGTTGCTCCATCGGTTATTGCTATGGTAACTCCCGGCAAAGCGGCAACTGCGATTCGGCTATCCTCGTGCCAGGTTAGTTGCCCGCCAATGGCTTCAATCACTGCTCGCAGCGGAAGTAGGAGCCGCCCATTTTCGAATCTGGGGGATAGATCGGTGACAATTAGCTGATCATTCAGCTTGATTGTAATATCAGCTGAACTACCCCACGCGGGTAAAGCCATTAACACACTGCAGATAATCAGCGCTCCAACCAGTCCCATTTTCTGCTTCACATTCCACCAGCTCCTTCCATTCGATTCGTTGTTTCCGATCTCCAATTAATTACCGATCAACTCTAAACTTGATGGTCCCAAGTTTGTGGAACTTCAGGTTTCGCATTTCTTTTGGGTCACAAAAAACGAAAGCGCCAGAATCAGGCTGACGGCGCAAAACATAAAGGCCGACTTGAATCCGGACGCACTGATAACCCCGTCAACCACCGGTGCCCGGCTGATGATTCGCCCCATCAGCAGCTGGTAGATGGCTCCTCCGCTGAACACAAAAATATTGGTGAAACCGGCGCTGATCCCGAATATGCTGAGATCGACATTTTCTCTGAGGTTAGTCCAAATGACCACTTCGAATCCGCAGGAGAAACCATAGCTGAACATGAGCACCTGGAGCAGGCGCCAGGAGAGGGAATCTATTTTCGTGATCAGCAGCAGCAGAATGCAGAGGTTGAGGACGACCCCGAAGATAATCACGGATTTCTTGGATTTTATGATCCGGTCGGCAATAATCCCAGCTATCGGACAGCCGACAATGAGGCCGGCTGGAATAAGCATCAGCATTTTACCGGCCTGGGCATTGGTCATATGATAAACATTCATCAGATAGGGTCCGGCCCAAAGCCCCTGGAATCCCATTTGGCTGCCGTAGAGGACAAAAAATAACAGCGCAATGGTCCAGAAGTTGTATTTCCTGATCACAATGCCCAGAGTTTCAGCGATCCCCATGACCGGCAACGCCGGCCTTTGGATATTCTCAATCGCTTCCCCGGCAGGTAATCCCGCGTCAGCGGGTTTGTTCCGGAGCAAACTAAAGAGCAGGGCCGCAATCAGCACCGTCAGCGCCCCACTGACCGTTAAAGCTCCCCGCCATCCGACCAGCGCCATTAATGCAACCAACGGCGCCGCTGAAGCCAGGGAGCCGGCATTGCCGATCGCCACAAAAATCCCGCTGAATGTCGCAAATTCATCTTTCCGAAACCAATCCGCCAGCAGCCGCATCCCGCAGACATAAATAAACGCCACTCCCATGCCCACCAGAAACCGGCTCAACAAGGCTTGTTCAAAGGTTCTGGAGAGAACCAGCAGAAAAGTAGCGACACTGGCTAACAGCATCGAGACTGATGTGGTTTCCCGGGCGCCCCAGCGATCGGCCAGAATGCCCGCCGGTAATTGACACATCGCGTAGGCATAAAAATACATGGAGCCAAACAGCCCCATGTCCTTGGTGTTCAGCCCAAACGTAGTAGTCAGGTCCGGAGCCATGACCGCCGTCGAGGTGCGATGAAAATAGACCATAATATACGCCAGCGCGATCAGACCGAATACCACATACCGATATGACATGGGATTCTTTACCAACTTCAGCGTGCTCTGCATATATCGCTCCTATCTCCGGATGTCAAGAAAAGAAGATGGATCAACGGGATCACTTCGTTTATCCTAAACTAATTCTCAACGGAGAGATATCGAACCACCTGACCGCATTCATTGATCAGGTCAACCAGATGATTACAGCCGGCCGCTCCTCCGGCCCACCCGGCAATCTCTTTTTTGCTCAATTGGGCGAGGTTTTTCCCCCGGAATTTTTCCAGGTGCCGGGCGCTGTTCCCGCAGATTTTATCCGGAGCCCGCAGAAAGCCGGCCTCGGCGCTGCTGACCCGCCCCTGATGATCGAGGATCAGGTGCAGGCTGAGTTCGTGGAAGGAGTCGATGAAAACCGCGGTCAACTCATATCCCAACTCAGCATTCTGGTTGATAGCGATGCTCTGCGTCCGGTTGAAGAGATTCCCACGCCGCCGATCATCGCCGGCATATTCCATCCAAGGTTGCTCGATCTGGCCCAAGTGGCTGTAATAGAAACAAGCATTGTTGTAAATTGTATCCCAATGGGCATCGTATTCGGCAGGACTGCCGAATCCCCGCTCCTGATAAAAGAAGGTTTCAGCCTGAATCAAGCCTCGGATGCATTCGGCAACCAACCGTACAGCCAGATTCGAAGCTAGATGGCCCAAGATCTGCTTAAGTCGAGGGCCGCTCTCTAAATAGGCAACCAGGCCAATCAGATCCGGCAGCTCAGCTGCGGGAACCACTCCGGACGGCGAGCGGTAGACCGCCCAGCCGGCTCGACTAATACGCAGATCCTTGGCTCCCGTAAGCATCCAGGCATGCGCTTCCTGATCACTGCTTACGAGGCTGCATTCGGTCATCAAGTCTTCCGTCAAGAGACGATTGACTTTCAGGTTCAAAACGGAATGATAGACTGCTGTCATAATCAACACCATCCTTAGCTAAGAGTCTCCGGTGCTTTCCTCTGCTTAGATTCCTCATCATCAATCTTTTTCCTGTCTAAAACCGGAGCCTTCGACCGCCACCATGAAAAGCAACCGGCCGGCAGCGGTTTTTCGAAATTACTATTCTGGAAGCCGGCGCAAACGAATATAATAGATGGGGCAATCAAATTGCGGCGACCGCGCCATTCTCCTCTTTCCGCCCTTAGATGGTTACGGGCAGTTCAGAAGCAAATAAATGGAGGTCATACGATGAAATGGGATGCTAACGCACGAATGATGGACAGTGTATTGGAAGCGATCGGCAGAACTCCCTTGATCCGTTTGCGCAAGCTCAGTGCCGATATCAAGCCCGATATTGCAGTCAAATTAGAATACGTCAATCCCAGCGGCAGCCTGAAGGACCGAGTGGTCAATGAGATTGTTGCCCAGGCCGAAGCCCGCGGCGATTTGCGGCCGGGAATGATTCTGCTGGAAGGCACGACCGGCAATACCGGCATCGCCACCTGCATGGTTGGAGCCAGTAAAGGCTATCGGGTCATCATCGTCATGCCGGAAGGCATGAGTGAGGAACGCAAGAAGACTATCCGGGCCTACGGGGCGGAGCTTGTCTTGACGCCCGGCGCCGAAACCGATGTCGATCTGGTGTTGGAAGAAGTGGCTCGCATTAAAGCCCGCTATGGGGATCAGGTTTTTGAGATCGGCCAGTTTTACCGCCAGGAAAACCTGGACGCCCATTTCAATCACACCGGACCGGAAATCTGGGAGCAAACTGAAGGTAAAATCGACGCCCTGATCATGTGTCAGGGAACCGGCGGAACGGTCACCGGCACCGCCAAATACCTCAAACAGATGAATCCCCAAATTAAGGTCTTCATCTCGGAACCACTGGAATCGCCGATTCTGGCCTACGGCCGGATCGGCAAACACCAAGTCCAGGGCATCGCCGACGGTCTGATTCCGGATGTCCTCGACCTGCAGTATGTCGACGGGGTGGTCCTGGTCAGCTCCGAAGAATGTATCGCCACCGCTCAGGCCCTGGCCAAACAGGAAGGGATTTTTTGCGGCATTTCTTCCGGAATTAATGTCGCGGCAGCCCGAAAAGTCGGACAGCGGTTTCCGGATACGAAATTGATAGTAACAATGATCAACGACAACGGGCTTCGCTATCTGTCAACGGTTTTATGCGGCACTCCCGCCCCCCGCCAAGAGCTGGAACGGGAATATCAGCTGAGTCCCGAGGATCAAGCCAAACTGGCTCGCTACCCACTGGAAGTAATCGAGTAAATCCCTGTTCAGCGCTCTCTAAGAGAGCCGCCCGGTAAGGGCGGCTCTCTTTGTCTTGTCGGTTGCTTTTCGCTCGCTGATTCTAAACCACGTCCATGGGATCGGTCGGCTCGGACTGCTGATTGTCAGCATCATGCGTGGTCGCACTGTCGACGCTTGAATAATCGCTGGAGCCGGAACTGTTGAATGCCTTGAGCTTATAGTAATAGGTGGTGTCGGCAGCCAGCCCGGTGTCGGTATAACTGGTAGCATAGACTGTGGCGATCTTGCTGTAGCTGCCGGAATACGACTTGGCCCGGTAGACGTAATAATAATCGGCTTGGCTCTGGGCATCCCAGGTCAAGCGAATTTTGCTCGAACTCTGGGCGACGGCATTCAAATCCTCTGGCGGTGAAAGATCGTCGTCGTCAGTGGTGGCGCTGTCAATTGCCGAATACCCGCTGGATCCGTCATCGTTCAAGGCCTTCACTTTGTAATAATAGGTGGTACCGGACGACAAACTAGAGTCAGTATAACTGGTTGTGTAGATCGTGGCGATTTTACTGTAGCTCCCGGAATAGGACGTCGCCCGGTAGACATAATAGTAATCGGCGTCGCTTTCGGCATCCCAGGTCAGCCGGATCTTACTCGAACTCTGGGCGGTCGCGGTCAGATCGCTCGGCGCCGAAAGCTCGTCGTCATCGTAATCGTCGTCGTCATCATCGTCGGTGGTGGCGCTGTCAATCGCCGAATACCCGCTGGATCCGTCATCGTTCAAGGCTTTGACTTTATAATAATAGGTGGTGTCGGACGACAATCCGGTGTCGCTGTAGCTGTTGGTATAGACTGTGGCGATCTTGCTGTAACTCCCGGAATAAGACGTCGCCCGGTAGACGTAATAGTAATCGGCGTCGCTTTCGGCATCCCAGGTCAGCCGGATCTTGCTCGAACTCTGGGCGGTCGCGGTCAGATCGCTCGGCGCCGAAAGTTCGCCGTCATTGTTTTCGTCATTATCTTCATCATCGTCCGCGGCGGTGGCGCTGGCGATCGTCGAGTAGGAGCTGGAATCGGAGCCGTTGACGGCCTGTACTTTGTAGTAATAGGTGGTATCCGCAGCCAGATTGGAATCACTGTAACTGTTGGTGTAAACTGTAGCGATCTTGCTGTAACTCCCGGAGTAGGACGTCGCTCGATAGACGGTGTAATAATCGGCTCCCGTTTCGGCGTCCCAAGTCAACTTGATCTGGCTGGTGACCGAGACCGTCGCTCGGAGATTTCCGGGCGGCGACAAATCTGAGACAGAGCCGGAACTGCTGCCGCTGCCGACTATGATTACGGTTTGAGTAGACCCGTTCCAGAACACCTGAAATCCCAGCGATTCAGAAATAAAACGGAGTGGTACCATCGTCCGGCCATTGATGATTTTGGCTGGCACGTCGAGTTTGACCGGGACATCATTTTTATACGCCGATCCGGCAATAACCAGCTTGATTTTGATGTTGTTTCGTTCGGCGGTTACAGTTGACGTCGCCTCGTCCCAGTTGACTTTGGCTCCGTACGCTTCAAATATCGTCCGGAATGGCACCAGCACCCGGCTGTTGTCGATGGTCGGGGGAACGTCAAACTTGAGAACTTTCCCGTCCAAGATGATCATGGGCGCCGCCTGCGCCGTACCGGCAAAGAACAGCAACGCCGCCAGGACCATAAGCACAATGATTACTTTTCGCATAGCCTCACCCTCTGCTCAATTTCTCTGGCTCTCCAAATTATTTTCTTTTCCTGCAGTCATAGTAACACTAAATAATCAAATATTTCTTACGAAGCGCTTACATTAAATTTTTTTCTCGCATCCCGACCGGCTGCGGGGTACAATAGAAGCCGATTCTGCCGACAAGGCAAAAATTAAAAAGGATGGGGAAGGTTTTACTGTATCTATGCAAAATTCGATCCGAAATCTGGCCATAATCGCTCATGTCGATCACGGGAAGACAACCCTGGTAGACGGCATGCTCAAGCAAAGCGGAGTCTTCCATGAGCGGCAAATCATAGAAGACCGGGTCCTTGACCGCAATGACTTAGAGCGGGAACGGGGAATCACGATCATGGCCAAAAATACTGCGATTTCCTACGGTCAATTCAAGTTAAACATTGTCGACACCCCGGGCCATGCTGATTTCGGCGGTGAGGTGGAGCGGATTGTCCAAATGGTCGACGGGGTCTTGCTCCTGGTCGACGCTTTTGAGGGGCCGATGCCGCAAACCCGCTTTGTGTTGCGCAAAGCTCTGGCCGCTGGATTGGCTCCGATTGTGGTGATCAATAAAATTGACCGGCCCAATGCCCGGCCGGAACAAGTCTTGGATGAAGTTCTGGAATTATTTATGGAGCTGGAAGCCAGTGATGAACAATTGGATTTTCCGGTCATCTACACTAATGCCCGGGCCGGATTGTCCTCTCTACAGCCGGGGACCCCGGGGGTTGACTTGCAGCCGCTGTTCGAAATGATTGTGGCCAAAATCCCGGCCCCCGGCGGCGATCTGGCCGCCCCGCTCCAACTCGGGGTGACCTTGATCGATTATGATCCTTACGTCGGCCGGCAGGCGGTCGGACGGATCCAAAACGGACTGATCCGCAACAAGCAGGAGATTGCGGTCATCGGCACCGATGGCCTGGTCCGCCGGCAACGGGTTGCCGGGCTGTTCGTCTTTGACGGACTGAAAAAAGTACCTGCCGACGAGGCGTCGGTGGGTGAGATCGTCGTGGTCGCGGGACTGGACGATATCAACATCAGCAATACCATTACTGATCCGGATAATCCGGTGGCACTCAGCTTTGTGAGTATCGATGAACCCACGGTAGCCGTCGCCATCCGGGTCAACAAGAGTCCCTTCGCCGGTCAGGAAGGAGATTACGTCACCTCCCGCAAGTTGGGAGAACGGCTGCTGCAGGCGCTGGAATCGGATGTCAGCTTGCGGGTCGAAGCTACTGACTCGCCGGATACGTTCCTGGTTTCCGGCCGGGGGGAACTGCATCTTTCGATCCTGATCGAAACCATGCGCCGGGAAGGCTACGAATTCGAAGTCTCCCGACCGCAGGTGATCGAACGGGAGATCAACGGCCAAAAATGCGAGCCAATTGAAGAATTGCTCATCGAAATTCCGGAAGCCTATGTCGGGATTGTGATGGAACGGTTAGGCCCCCGCAAGAGTGAAATGGTCAATATGCTGCACAAGGGCGACGGCCAGGTCTGCCTGCAATTTCACCTGCCCACCCGCGGATTGTTCGGTTTTCGGTCCGAGTTTCTCACTGACACCAAAGGACTGGGAGTCATGAATCATAGTTTTCATCACTATGCTCCCTTCCGGGGAGAGATCCAAACCAGATCCCGCGGCTCGCTGGTGGCTTTCGAAAACGGGGGAGCCAACACCTATGGCTTGGAAAACGCCCAAGAACGCGGTGAATTGTTCATCGGCGTCGGGGTGCCGGTTTACCGGGGGATGGTAATCGGCGAGCATGCTCGCCCCGGCGACCTCTCGATCAATGTCTGCAAGAAGAAGCAATTGACCAATGTCCGCAGTTCCACCAGCGACATCGTAGCCAAGCTGACCCCGCCCCGGCCGATGAGCCTGGAGCAATGCCTGGAATTCATTGCTGATGACGAACTGGTGGAGGTAACGCCCAAGTCGGTTCGGATGCGCAAGTATTCCGGTGCATAAGCGGCACCGGTTCAAGAATCCAGCCGATGTTCCCCGAGCAGGCGCTCCGCCAAATGGACCACAGGTTGCTGCAGATGGGGCGCCGGCAGATCCCAGAGGCTTCTCCCTGACCCAGGGAGTTCTCGCATTCGAGATCAGGTCGGGATCGGATCGCTGATCCGCTCCAGGCCGAAGATCCCGGCCAGCAATTCCATGCCTTGGGCACTGTGCCGATAATCCCGGACAGCAAAAAAATTGGGAACAACCAGGTCGATCTGCTCGCTCCACGATTGCAGCTCGCCGGCCGCGATCGGGGACAAGGGCTGAACCAGCCAGACCTGGACGGGATCACAGGCCGGGATCAGAGCTCCAACCGCCGGAGCTTCCGCCTCGATCAGCGAAAAATCCCAAATCTGATCCTCCTCCCGGGAACTGCATCGAGCCCGTAGCCGGGCAAGATCGCCGTGCTCCGACCGGAGCGGAACAATTGGAAGCTGCGGCAGATTTCCCAGCCAGTCGCCGATCGGCCGGCCGCTGCCGCCATCCAGCACTTCGACCCGGAATCCGCGATTGGCCAGATAGCCGCCAAGGTTTGCGCAGAGGCTGGTTTTCCCGGCTCCAGGATGAAGCGAAGTAATCAGGATCCGTCTGTTCATAATTTCCAACTCCCGGATAACAGCAGCGCAGCAGGACGGCAAACCATCCTGCTGCGTTGTTTTTATATCACTGAACAATTATTTCCCGATTTGATCTTCTTTTTTCCCGGCATCCGGGAAGAACAACGGGGAACCATACTTGTCAACTCCAAATTTGCCGATGGTCTGCTGGGTGTCAGCGGCAACCATGAAATCGACAAAAGCTTTGGCTGCTTTGGCGTTCACTTTGGGAAATTTCTCAGGGTTGACCTGCATGACATGATAGATGTTGAGCAGGTCTTTTTCGCCTTCAACCACGATCCCCAATTGCAGGTTCTTCTGTTGGGCGAGGAATGTTCCCCGGTCGGTCAACGTATAGGCTTTCTTTTCGTTGGCCACAACCAGCGTCTGGCCCATGCCTTGGCCGGTTTCCTGATAGACTTGAGCATCTTTGGGCACTTCTATGCCCGCCGTCTTCCAAATCGCCAGCTCTTTCTTGTGGGTCCCGGAGTTGTCGCCGCGGGATACAAACAGGTTCTTCGATTCGACAATCCGTTTGAAGGCTTCCGCCGAGCTGGTCAGCCCCTTGACCTTGGCCGGATCATTGGCCGGGCCGACGAGGACAAAATCGTTATGCATCACCAGTTGATAGTTGATCCCGACTCCACTGGTGACCAGCTTCTGCTCATCCGCCGGGGCATGAACGAGCAGGACATCAGCCTCCCCTTTTTCACCCATGGCCAGCGCTGCGCCGGTGCCGACCGCCACGGTTTTAACTTTGTAGCCGGTCTTTTGCTCGAACACCGGGATCAGAGCATCCAGCAAGCCAGTGTCTTGGGTACTGGTAGTGGTGGCCAGGATCAGATCCTTGCTCTCCGCCGGAGCGGCGGGTTGGGGAGCCTCGGCCTGCTGACTGCTACAGCCGGCCATAACCAGGGCGGCGACCAGGAGCATCAGGACGCAGGTAATGGTCAGCCATTGACTGCGATGCATGCGTTTCAATTTTTCTCCTCCTTTCAGTCTTTACCATCAACGACAAAATGCCGAACAGCAGGAAGTCTCCCACGATTCGGCTTGAATGGGTGGGTATCACTCTCCTTTCCAAAACAGGAGGCACAGCCGTTTCCACCTGCACCCTATCGGCCCATCGCCATAACTTTCGCCTCCAGGCAAATGGGCTCGGAGAAAATATGAAGTTTATTGTTACCTTCGACATTGATTGTCAAAATCCTCCGTCGTTTTGGCTTGACACTTAAGCCTACTATTTATTACCATTAAAGAGAGGTTCGAAACAATTGTGTCTTCAACATATGGCAACTGAAAGGGGGATTTACCAGTGAAAATCAGCGGTCGTAACAAACTGGTGGGAACCGTCCAGGAAATTAAAGTCGGCAATGTGATGGCGGAAGTCGCAGTCAAGGTCGGAGATAATATAATCGTTGCAGCAATTACCAAAGGTTCGGTCGAAGATCTGGAGATCAAAGTCGGCGATCAGGTGACTGCACTGGTCAAAGCCACTTCGGTCATGGTTATGAAGTAAGCTCAGTTCACTACCCACTGGAAAAATGAAGGCAGCCCTGCCCATTAGGGGCGGGCTGCTTTTTCAGTTGGCGCAAGCGATGGATAGGAGGTCAATATGTTTAGTTTTCGGCGGATCCGATCGATCACGATTGAATTCGACTCGCTCCTGCATTTCTTGGAAGGCAGCAGCGGCAATCGGTTTCAGGCTCAGGACATTCCGGCCTATATCAACCAGGCTGTCGCCGCCGGGGTCGCGGTTTTTATCACTGACGCCGAAGGGGAACGGGCTTACCGATTGGGCCGGGACGGAGACTGGTTCACACTGGAGATCATCGAATAATAACCGCGTTGTTGTTCAGCGCTCGAGCATGAAAAATTGGGCGGCCAGCGGAGCCACAGTGAGACAAATGGAAAAGGGCTGTTCATGCCACGGAATCGCTTCAGCCGTCCGCTGCTGATTAACCACCCCGCTGCCCCCGTACCGGGAATCGTCGCTGTTGAGGACTTCCTTCCAGGTTCCAGCCCGGGGCACCCCGATCCGATAATCGAGCCGCGGCAGCGGAGTGAAGTTGAACACCCCCAGCACCACTTGCTCCTGCTCCGGGTGTCGCCGAACGAAACTGAGCACGCTGTGCTCACTGTCCGAACAGTCGACCCAGGAGAAACCGAACGGATGGCAATCGCCCTGATAGAGCAGCGGTTGATTGCGATAAAAATGATTGAGCGCCAATACCCATTGCTGCATTCCCAGATGCGGAGCATGCTGCAGTAAATGCCAGTCCAAGCTGCGGTTGTGGTCCCATTCCTGCCACTGGGCAAATTCACCGCCCATAAAAAGCAGCTTCTTTCCATTTTGCAGAAACATGTACCCGAATAGCAGGCGCAGATTGGCAAATTTCTTCCAGTCATCCCCGGGCATTTTGGCCAAGAGGGCCGCTTTGCCGTGCACCACCTCATCATGGGAAAGCGGAAGAATGAAATTTTCGGTGCCGGCGTAAAGCTGGCGAAAGGTCAGATCATTCTGATGGTATTTCCGGAATATTGGATCAAGCGCCATATACTCCAGGGTATCGTGCATCCAGCCCATATCCCATTTGTAGCCGAAGCCGAGCCCCCCGACATAGGTCGGCCGGGAAACCATCGGCCAGCTGGTCGATTCTTCGGCTATGGTCTGGACATCCGGAAAACGGCGATATACTTCTTCGTTCAGTTTGCGTAGAAAATCGATAGCCTCCAGGTTTTCCCTGCCACCATACTGGTTGGGAATCCACTCCCCTTCGTTGCGGGAGTAATCGAGATAGAGCATAGAGGCCACCGCATCCACCCGCAAGCCGTCGACATGGTATTTATCGAGCCAAAACAAAGCACTGCTGATCAGAAAACTGCGGATCTCATGCCGGCCGTAGTTGAAGATGCAGCTGGTCCAGTCCGGATGAAAACCGCTCCGGGGGTCCTGGTGCTCGAACAGATGAGTCCCGTCGAAATAGCTCAAGGCGTGTTCGTCGTCAGGGAAATGGGAAGGCACCCAGTCGAGGATCACCCCAATTCCCTGCTGGTGCAAATAGTCGATCAAGTACATTAAATCCTGAGGAGTCCCGAAGCGACTAGTGGGCGCAAAATACCCGGTGGTCTGGTACCCCCAGGAACCATAGAAGGGATGCTCCATCAGCGGCAGGAATTCAACATGGGTGAAACCCATGTAGCTCACGTAATCGGCCAGCCGGGGCGCCAGTTCGCGGTAGGTCAGGAAGCGGTCCCCTTCTTCCGGCACCCTCATCCAAGAGCCCAGGTGGACTTCATAAATCGACCAAGGCGAATTGTGGCTGTTGCGGCGGTAGCGCTCCTGCATCCATTGCTGATCCCGCCAGGGATAATCTAAATCCCAGACCACCGACCCAGTTCGGGGCGGTGTTTCGGCGTGGAAGGCGAAGGGATCAGCTTTGGCGACCTGATAATCACGGTGACGGGATACGATATGATATTTGTAGAGGCTGCCGGCATTGATGTTGGGGAAAAAGCCTTCCCAGATGCCCGATTCGGCCCGGGGCTGAAGCAGGTCGGTATTCGGCTGCCAATGATTGAAGTCGCCGAGCAGCGAGACCTGGCGGGCATTGGGGGCCCAGACCGCAAAGTAGGTGCCCGCGACTCCCTCCAGGCTGGCAGGATGGGCTCCCAATTTTTCATAGAGCTGATAATGGCTGCCTTCGTTGAACAAATATAGATCATCTTCGGTCAGCCGCGAAATCGTATCCAAAAGCATACTCATCCCCCCATTTGCACTGCTCTAAGTCTATCCAAGGGGATTCGCGGTGTCAAACCGGCTGCAGCTGCCGGCGCATGCGCCGCGCAAAACCAAGCGACCGGACTTCCCCTCCCTGCCGGCGGGAAGTCCGGTCGCGTCGTTTTGTCTGATATCGAGATTTCTAGCCCTCCCACGGACGGCCGCGCTTGCGAGCTCAGTTGCGGGCGAGCAGCCGGCCTCGCTGAATAAGGTCCCGAATGACCAAGAGAAAAGCCGGATGCTGAGCGAATAAACCCTGGTCCCGAAGCTTCACAAACGCCTCGACATCGTCGATACTGTCGCCGACCGCCTGATAGACTGCTTCCCGTCGATTGTCGATAAATCCCTGCAGTTCAGCCTTCCCCAGTTCCGTCAAGGTTTGATCAGGATGGAGATACCCCGCAGTCACCAACGGCTGCGCGGTTTCGGAATCAAGTTTTGGCGCCGCCGCCAATTGCAGGATGAGCTGTTCACGGATTGCCATACCCTACTCCTCGATTTCTCTCTGCTTCTTTCTGCCTCTTCTGGGTTCGGGCTTGGTCTGGATCATTTCGGTCAACAGCTGATTTGCCTCCACCACCGAATAATTCCGGTGGATCAAATGCCAGACCGCGTTCAGCAATTGAGGCGCGTTCGGGCTTTGCCAGATATTGCGCCCCATCACGATGCCGTGGGCGCCGGCGGCCAGAGCCCCATGAATCATTTTCAGCGTATCCAGATCGGTATCGCATTTGGGCCCGCCGGCAATCATGATCGGCACCGGACACCCGGCCACCACTTTGTCAAAATCGTTCTCGGTGTAATAGGTCTTGACCATATCGGCACCATGTTCGGCAGCTACCCGAGCCCCGAGCGCGATGAACTTGGCGTCAGTTTTCTTCTCTCCGACTTCCTTGCCCAAACCCATGACGCCCAGCAGCGGCAGATTCCAGCGGTGACATTGGTCAGCCATGCTCGCCATGGCGGTCAGGGTTTCGTGTTCAAATTCGGAGCCGACAAAAGCGGAAACCGCGACCGCATCGGATCCCAAGGCGAGCGACTCTTCAACCGAGGTCACCAACGCCTCCCGGGTGATGTCCGGTCCGGCAATGGTCGCTCCGCCCGAAGCCCGCATGATAACTCCCGGGTTCGCTTGTGGATTGAAACAATACCGGTAAATCCCCTTGGTCAAAAGCCAGGCATCGATTTGGCCGGTGGCGTCCAAGGCGCTGATGGTCTTCTCTATATCTACAATACCGCTCATCGGCCCCAGTGCATAGCCGTGATCGATCGCAATTACCAGGCTCCGGCCCGATTCCGGCTTAAATATTCTTTTCAGTCGGTTTTCCATCCCGTTCATTGTGCGTTCTCTCCCATCTGCGTTCCTCTTCAGGCAATAACTACTCCTTTAATCATGTCCAGATTCTTGGCCCGTTCGACGGCTTCCAGCATGGAATCGAGGGTAAAGCGGTCGGTAATAAGCAAGTTGACGTCAATCTCCTGATTGGCAATCATGGCCAACGCCTGCCGAAAATCGTCCGGAGTTGCGGCGAAGCTGCCAGTGACTATAATTTCTTCGTAATGCAGCCAGCGGGGATCCAGGCAAATCTTGGATCCGGCCGGAGGTCCGCCGAAGATATTGAATACCCCCGCTTTTTTGGTCATGGGCAGCGATTGTTCAATTACTCCGGGATCACCCAGAGAAGTAATGACCACTTCCGCCCCGTCGCCGGCAGTCAGGGTTCGGACCGCCGCCACCGGTTCCTCGGTGGCTGGATCGACGACATAATCGGCGCCGAACTGCCGGGCGATTGCCCTTCGTTTAGCAAGCTTCTCGATGACAATCACCTTCGCACCTTTGGCTTTGGCCAAGAGCAGGTGAATTAAGCCCATCGGACCCGCTCCGACGATCGCCACCGTACTTCCCGACCGAAGGCGGTTGGCCCGGAGGGCGGCAATTCCGCAGGACAGCGGCTCCGCCATCGCCGCCTGCTCGAAGGTCATCTGGTCAGGAATCTTAACCACCCCGCCGGCTTCCACGATCTGCCGGGGGATGCGGACATATTCGGCAAATCCGCCGTCTATGCCGTGGGCCAAGCCGAATTCATGGCGACAGAGATTGTGCCGGTTCTGCAGACAATAGTCGCACTTGCCGCAAACCGCAATCGGATATACGGCTACTCGATCGCCGACGGAAAATTCCGACACCCCGGCTCCCAGTTCAAATACTTCTCCAGCCACTTCGTGCCCCAGGATAGTGGGCAGTTCCTTGGGCAGCCCCTGACCCAGCAGAGTTTTGACGTCCGTCGCGCAAATACCCGAAGCCCGGACCCGAACCACCAGATCCCCGGCTTGGGGCTGGGGCTGGGCTACCTCTTCGATGCGAATATCATTGGGTCCGTGGACCACCGATGCTTTCATGCATTCTCCTGCCTTTCTCTTCTCGCTCGCACTCCCGCACTAAACGAATCAGCCGGAACATTTTTTCCGAGTCTTTTTGGCCGACGGTTCGTTCTACCCCGGAACAGAGATCAATGCCCGCCGGATTAACCTGCCGCAGCGCCGTCTGAACATTATCCGGATTGATGCCGCCGGCCAGCAACACCGGCCGAGAGGCCAGCTCCACCATCCGCCGGGCCTGTCCCCAATCCGCCACCTTGCCGGTACCGCCGAAACGGCTGACCCCATTGATGATTGCAACCGTATCCACGACAATCACATCGACTCCCTGGCGGGCAAGCTCCAGAAGTTGTTGGCGTTCTCGGCTCTCGTCAAGAGCGACCACCGCCTCGACCGCCGGGAGATGAACCGACTGCCAGAGTTTGAGCTTAAAGCTGCTTTTAAGCAGATTTAACCACTCCAAGGGCACGGGGCTGAGAAACTGAATTCCCTGCGGTCTGACCCGATCGATCATCCGCTGCAGCCATTCCAATTGTGGCTGATAGACCAGCGCTATCCCCGGAATCGGAGCATCCCGCATCAGCGCCGCGGCGTCGTTCTGGGTCTGGGAACGGGGCGAATAGCTGGTTTCGACCACCACCCCGAAATAGTCCGCTCCTGCCAGCGCCGCCAAATTGCGGTCCCGCTGATTGGTGACTCCGCAAATTTTAACCGTGTATCCATCCCTCATGCTGGTAAGTCCTTTCCTCGCTGCCTTCCAGTATCCGGGCTCCGATATTGTCCACTTCGGTCTCAATAATTCTGCTGGCCGGGACTCCCTGATCCCGTAAGTATTTTAGAATCCGGCTCTGCACCAGGGGCTGCTGGGTCAGTGCAAAGGTGGTTGGCCCCACTGAACTCATGCCCGCCAATTCAGCTCCCATCTCCCGGAACAAGCCGATATATTGGAATATATGAGCGCCACACAGCCCGTGCTGCTCACATTCGGCACGCTTGGAACCGGTAAAGGTCAGATCCAGGATGGCGTCGCCGATAGCCTCGATGTTGCCTTTGACCATCGCCGGCAAAAGATCGAGGAGGATGACATGGGCTTTGGTGTTGCACTGCCGGGCATCGAGATAGCGGGCCCGGCGCAGCAGCAGCCCCACCTCCGCGTCAGCGGCAGTATCTTTCCCGGTATATTCATCTTCGAGACTGGGAACATCGGGAATGACCATAATTACTTTAGTATTGGGGAGCGGTATGCGATAGACCAGCTCGGCGTCATCCGAGCCCAGGACCAATCCGCCATTGATTCCGACCATCGAGCCGATGCCGGTTTCGAAGGTTCGAATCAGGTAATTGTTGCCGGAAGGGCTTTCTTCACAAGCGTTGTACCCAATAATCCGCCTG
>Ga0302252_1000827_pt1 | contig 22027 bp, 31 predicted proteins | sample AAG_RA_Leu_MG_FD_193511 | JGI IMG/M metagenome (GOLD analysis project Ga0302252, IMG submission 193511) | Enriched activated sludge microbial communities from anaerobic digester in WTTP, New Holstein, Wisconsin, United States - AAG_RA_Leu | ecosystem: Engineered > Bioreactor > Anaerobic >...
CGCTTATGTAGAGCGGATGAAAAGCAATGTAGCTGCCGATAAAAGTGAGGAAGACAAAGGAGAGGCATAGGGATGGTCAGACTGGATGACGCCGTCCCCGCCCGGCTCAAGACCCACGGGACCACATTCGAGGTCCTGGTGGACCCGGACGGGGCTTTAGCCCTGAAGCGGGGAGATAGCGTCAACCTGGAGGAGATCCTGGCGGTGGAAGATGTCTTCGAGAATGCCTCTCGAGGCGACCGAAGCCCGGAAGAGGATCTTCAAAAGGCCTTCGGCACCACCCAGGCTCTGACTATTGCCGAGGCCATCATCAAGAAGGGCGAGATAAGCCTCACTGCCGAGCAGCGCAAGCAGTTCATTGAGAACAAGCGCAGGCAGGTTATTGAGATCATAGCCAGAAATGCCATCAACCCCCAGACCAAGACCCCCCATCCGCCGGGCAGAATCGATCAGGCCATGACCGAGGCCAGGGTCAATATCGACCCCACCAAGTCCACCGACGAGCTGGTCAAGATAGCCATGAAGGCCATCCGGCCGCTCATCCCCATCCGGTTTGAGGAGGTGGAGGTGGCGGTTAAAATACCACCGGCATACGCTCCCAAAGCCTACGGCGAGGTTGCCGCCTTTGGCAAGCTCAATCGTGAGGCCTGGCAGAACAATGGCGCCTGGATCGGAGTGGTCCAGATACCGGCAGGAATGCAGACGGAGTTCTACGCCCTGATCAACCGTCTGACCAAAGGAGAAGCGGAGACGAAGCTTCTCAAGCATTGAATTCAGGAGTCGAAAACGAAATGGATCGCAAGGTGGTAGTGCCGGGTGATCTTCTCTCTGAGGATGCCAAGAGGTCGGGCGAGGGGACGTTTATACGCAACGGAAGCGTTTATTCCTTGCTGTATGGCCTTGCGAACTTTAGGGATAAGATAAATGTCATACCTCTGGCGGGCAAGTATGTGCCCGGACCGGGGGATAACGTCATCGGAGTGGTGAAGGATATCACCTTCTCCAACTGGATCGTGGATATAAGCTCGCCCTATGACGGGCTGCTGCACATCTCCGAGTTTCCCAAGAGAATTGAATCGGAGGAGATGAGCAAGTATTTGCATATCGGCAGCTCTATCATGGCCCGGGTTAAGGATGTGGACCCCACCATGAAGGTGGAACTCACTTTAAGCGACCGCAAGCTGGGGCTGATAAGGGCCGGCAGGGTGGTGGAGATAAGCCATACCCGGGTTCCGAGGCTCATCGGCAAGGGCGGATCCATGATCGGCATGCTGAAAAAAGAGTTGAACTGCGCCATCTTCGTGGGCCAGAATGGAAGGATCTGGATTCAGGGTGGGGCAGAGGATACGGATCTGGCCTTGAAGACCATAAGCCTGATTGAGAAAGAGGCCCACACCAGCGGTCTCACGGACCGGGTTGTGGCGTATCTCAAGAAGGAGAAAGGGGCCAGAAGTTGATCGTTATGGATGAGACTGATATATCATTTTTCAAGGACGGACTGCGCCTGGATGGCCGGAGGGCGGATGAGCTTCGGCCGGTGAAGATCGAGGTGGGAGTCCTGGCCAGAGCAGATGGCTCATGCTACATCGAGATGGGAGGAAACAAGGTCATAGCTGCGGTTTACGGGCCCAGAGAGGTGCATCCCAGGCACCTGCAGGAGGTAACCCGGGCCATTGTGAGATACAGATACAACATGGCCTCGTTTTCAGTGGAGGAGAGAAAGCGGCCCGGACCGGACAGGAGATCCTATGAGCTGTCCAAGGTCAGCCGGGAGGCTCTTGAGCCGGTCATTCTCACCAGCTTCTTTCCCCGATCGGTCATAGACGTATTTGTGGAGGTGCTCCAGGCGGATGCCGGAACCAGGACCGCAGGGATCAATGCCGCGGCGGTGGCTTTGGCCGATGCCGGAATTCCCATGAAGAGCATGATCTCCTCCTGTGCGGCGGGAAAGGTGGCCGACACCATAGTCCTCGATCCCATGAAGGAGGAGGACAACTTCGGCCAGGCGGATCTGCCCATTGCCATGACCCCCAGCGGGGAGATAACCCTGATGCAGATGGACGGCGGGCTCACACCGGAGGAGTTTCACCAGGCGGTGGAGCTGGCCATGAAGGGAGCCCGGGACATATACGAGCTGCAGAGGGCGGCCTTGGTCAAGAAGTACAATCAAATGACTGAGCCGAGTCAGGCGGAGGTGCATGCCTGTGACTAGTGTCATCTCCGAGATCAAGAAGGATTTCATCTACAATTTGCTGCTCAAGGGAGAGAGGATCGACGGTCGATCCTTCGACCAATACCGGGCGATCTCTATTGAAAGGGATGTGATCCGGAAGGCGGAGGGAAGCGCGCTGGTCAAGCTCGGCTCCAGCCAGGTTCTGGTGGGAGTTAAGATGCAGCCGGGGGAGCCCTTCCAGGATACTCCCAATCGAGGCGTGATCATCACCAATGCCGAGCTGGTGCCACTGGCCTCCCCATCATTCGAGCCCGGCCCGCCCAGCGAGGTGGGAATAGAGCTGGCCCGTTTGGTGGATCGAGGCGTGCGCGAGTCCAAGGCCATAGACCTGGAGGCACTGTGCATTGAGCCGGGCAAGAAGGTTTGGATAGTCTTCATAGATGTGCATATCCTGGATGACTGCGGAAACATACTCGATGCCGCGTCTTTAGGGGCCATTGCTGCCCTGCTCTCGACCAAGGTGCCCGCCAGCCGCTTCGGCCTGGGGGAGGACTACATACTTCCCGTCAAGGATCTCCCCATAGCCACCACTGCCATAGAGTTCAATGATGTTTTGATGTTCGATCCGGGAGTTGATGAGGAGGCCATAGCCAACACCAGGCTGACCATCATCACCACGGCGGAGGGAAACATCTGCGGCACCCAGAAAAGCGGCACGGGAATGCTCCAGCCGGAGCAGGTCTACCGCATCATTGATATAGCATGTGAGAAGGCGAGAGAGATCCGGGAAAAGTTTCTGGAAGCATAAACGGAAGTTATAGAAATGGCTAAGCAGACTACCAAAGGAAGGAAGAGCAGATCAGCAGCCAGGTTCGGCCCCAGGTACGGCCGCAAATCGAGAAAGCTCGTAGCTGATCTGGAAGAGAAGAGCCGGGCATCTTATGATTGCCCTCAATGTGGAAGGAACAGGGTCACCAGAACCAGCACAGCTATCTGGAGCTGCAGCAAATGCGGCTACACCTTTGCCGGCGGCTCGTTCATGCCCGAGACCTCCCTGGGCCGCTCAGTGCTGCGGTCTTTGAGGAAGACTCTCGAGGCGGATTAAGAGATGGCCTATAAGTGCACCAGATGCAAGAAGACCGTGGAGATTGATTACGAGTACAGCGGTATACGCTGTCCTTACTGCGGGCACCGCATTCTGATGAAGGAGCGGCCCACCACGGTCAAGAAGATGAAAGCCATCTGATGTTCATAACCACATCGCGAGACCCTTCCGCCAAGGCCAGGCGCTTTGCCCGGGCTCTGGCCTCCTTTCTCTCTATCGATTATATCAATAGGGGAAAGCAGAGGCCGGACCGGGAGGATGCCATGCTGGTGGTATTGGAGGATCACGGCAATCCTGCCGCCCTGGCCAAGCGCAGCTATGGGGGCGAGGAGAAGCTCGGCTTCCGGCTCTCTGGAGAGATCGGGGCGTATCGGCTGCAGGCGGTGGCAGCAGAAGCAGTGGTTGTGGGCGAAAAGGAGATCGCCCTTCCCATAGCCGGCTTCTTGGAGCTGGAATGGATGCCAGAGGCAGGCAGGTACCAGGCGCGTCGGATCCTTGTGGAGCCGGGGAGAATCGAATTCCTGGATGGGGATAATGCCTGGATCAGGCTGAAGACATGAAGTGCTGTGCACAGCTGGAATTTGAGAGCAGCCGGGCGGCGGAGATCTATGAATCTCTCAGGCCGGAGCTGGATGACGAGCTGCACCGCTCCAGTGTGACCCTGGAGAAAAGAGATGGCCTTATTCAGCTGGAGATCAGGGGGGACGACACGGTCTCCCTCCGGGCAGCCTTAAATACCTGGATAAGGTTGGTTAAGATTGCATTTGAGATGGTGAGTTTATGAGTGGCGAATTGCCTCCGCAGATACAGAATCAATTGGCTCAGCTGCAGCAGCTTCAGCAGCAGGCCCAGGCGGTTATGACCCAGAAGGGCCAGATCGAGGGCCTGATCCGGGAGACCGAGGCGGCGCTGAAGGAACTGGAGAAGAGCCCCGACGACGCGGTTATATACAAGAGCGTGGGGGAGCTTCTCTTCAAGTCGGAGAAGCCCAAGCTGTTAGAGGAGTTGAAGGAGAGAACGGATATGATGGATATCCGCCTCAAGACCATGGCCAAGCAGGAAGAGAGAATCCAGGGCCGCTTCAATCAGCTTCAAGAACAGCTCAAGATATCATTAGGTCAGATGCCGCCCAAGGGCGGCTAAATTATTTGTGGGCCCGTGGCTTAGCCAGGATATAGCACCGGGCTTCTAACCCGGGGGTCGCGGGTTCGAATCCCGCCGGGCCCGCCTTATTGTTTTTTCATTTTGGGGAGGTTTTATGTGCGAGCTTAATGTCTTTCTCTCGAAGGGCGAGGAGAAGGAGAAGATCTTGGACGGCGTTGTAAGAATCACTGTCCAGGACGACGGCGTGTTACTGGAGGGTATCTTCGGAGAGTCGAAGAAGGTAGAGGGCAGGCTTACCAAGGTGGATATCATGGCCCAGACGGCGGAGATAATAGCGAATTAGAGCCTCGCCTAATCGCGAAATCGATGGATTGTATGGCACCGGTTGCACTAAAAATCGGGACGGTGATGGGCAGCTGAATCTGTCTTTTCAGCAGTAAAAAGAATACCCGGAGGGCATGTGATGGCAACGAAAACAGAAATATGATGCAAGAAGCTACGACGCAATCTTAGCTGAAGGAAGCGATCTTGATGATAATCGCTGCGAATTTATCAATATATGCTGAGCTTCAACAAGGTTCGTGATATTCATCAGCAAAGAAGATTTCTGCCTAATTCCATTGGATTATGAGGTGAGTCCACAGATTCCTTATCCATGCTGAATTGCTGCTTTTCGGGAGAACTCTAATGCGATGAGCAAAGACGGGATGTGACCGTCTTTTTGTCATCCTATTGCTATTCGGTTTTATCCCCAGGAGAACGTGTCTTTCCAAGCAAATATCCGACAACAGTACCAAGTAATCCGTACATTGGAGCAATCTGTTCACTGGAATATCCGGCAGTCATTAGGAATAATCCTGCTGTGATTATTATTGTAACAGTAAATACATTGGTAGCTTCTCGATTCCATCCTTTCGTCCTCAGAGCAATAACTCCTGTGAATATCGAAAGCACCAATCCAAATCCCAGAACATATAAGCTCATCTCCTTGGCAAAATTCATCTTTTCTGCTACGGTTGGTTCTGGAATTTCATTTGTTCCCATATTATCAGTCCCATCCAATGATTCGATAATCGGAGGTGGAGGTATCTCTTCAAGATTCTCGTCATCGTTATTGTTTTCATTTCCAGCAGCTATTTGTATAGATGTAATATATAGAATACAAAGCAAGATAATAAAGGCACATTTTGTATCCATAAGTTTATCTCCTTTATTTTTTTTTGATTTAACGATTTTGATTTCTCTCTAATAGCACGGATTTATAATATAAAGCTAATGTATGTTTTGAATTGAGTCTGAGGGAGTTATTATAAGCCTTTAGAGCGGAATCATAGTCTTTATTCATATAGTATGCATTGCCTTCACTGTACCATAAATTTGCTCTGGCTTCATCTAGTTCGCTTTTCATATCATCTAATTTATTCATCGCTTTTCCATAGTAGCTTAATGCCTTATCATATTTCTTATCATCATATAGATTATTCCCTGTATTAAATAAAACTTTTGCATTATCCATTGAAGAAGACATTCCTGCAATCAAAGCCTCAGTTGTCAGTAATGCAGGGAACAAGGGTGTACTTCCAGAGGAAGAATACATTTCAAATTGTGTCGACGTTAAATTCCCGATCGGGGATAAATTCCCGATTTCCGTTTGGTTATTTGTATCCCTCAAAAATTCAACATCATCTAAAACTAGGCCCCGGTTATCAGCCAAAAGATATCCAACGGATCTAAATGTCACTTGAACATGTGAAATATTTGTAGCTAAAGATTTCACCTTGAGCAAAATGTCTATTGGCATTGGGCCTACCCTTGGATTTAGAATTGCAGTAGATCGCGTTATCTCAAGCTCGTTTTGATCATATGCTATTAAATCGATTTCTCTTTGTTGGCTAAATCCACCTGATGCACTTGTGTGATAGCCCACCCAAACGCCCGCTGAGGAAACCGCTGGATCAAATTTGATATCTATAGGAATATAACAATGACCTATATAGCATTGTTCTATTGCCTTACTGCCCGAATGTGCGAACCCTGTAATGACTATATCTTTCGAAAAATCTACCGCAATAGGTCCATTGAATTCTATTCCCATGGGGGAATATTGGTTTGACACACGGACATGCCCCGAACCTCCATATCCAGCTGTCTCTAAGTCCTCAAAATCTATGATGAAGGCGTGAACTGGGAGGAGAAAAATAAATATAATTAATATAATTGTAAATTTAATATTAGTTAAAACAATATCCTTAGTTAAAACAATATCCTTAGTTAAAACAATATCCTTAGTTAAAACAATATCCTTAGTTAAAACAATATCCTTAGTTAAAACAATATCCCTCATCATTAATGTTTATCGGGCGTATTCTATAAATAATTATCGTGAAAGATAAAAGATGAAAAATCATGGACTGGAGATCCAGGTTGAAGATGCCGCGGACCAGGTGTATGCCATAGCCGGATTTGCCATAGAGCCTCCCTGTAGTGGCTACTATGAGGTCGATCTGAACGAGGATTTGCAGGCAGAGCGGGAAAGGATCGAGAAGTGAGATGATTGTTGGAGAGCTAAAATCGATGTCATTTATGCGGGGTACGGGATTCGAACCCGCGAACTCCTGCGAGACGGGATCTTAAGTCCCGCGCCTTTGGCCAGCTTGGCAAACCCCGCCCTTAGCTTCTGCTTGGCCCTTTCTGCCGGCAAAATGAGGAAGAGGACCGAGCATTGAGCATGTATGCTTCTGGGATAAGTACTTTCCCGAAGCCAAAGATCTGATACATAGACCTCAAAAGTGGATCAGAAAATGAAATGCTGCGAAGCCTTTTCATCCGGCAAAGACAGCATCTTCTTTTATCCAGAATATGCCATCCTGCTCTTCACCCTATCAAGGGTAGCCTGAGGAAAAAGAAAAGATGCTGGGGCAAAAGCTGCTTGCCCCATATTGCCTATGTTTCAGTTGTCTCTCAACCGCCTTTATTCAGGAGGAAATACCTGCCCGCCGGTGGCAGTAGCCATGGCAGAGGCTTCTCCTTTCTCGATCCTCAGGCTGGAGAGCAGGCCCTCAGTAACATCCGAGGGATAGGTGGAAGTGATGGTGACGCTGGTGGTGCCGGCAGAGACCGGCCCGAAGTCCTCGCTATCCATCCAGTACATGGCCTTATATATATTGCTTGGAGCCTCGGCGGCGGCCTGGAATGGCTCGGCTGTGATCAGGAAGCCATCCTTTCCATCAATGGTCATATCATCCACGTCTGTGGAGTTGAAACCCTGGAGCATCAAGCTCATTGTATTCAGGGTTTTATGCATATTAAGGGTTGCATCTGTCTGCTCGGCATATTCGGCAACGGCTATGCTGGCACCGGTGGAATTGTCTATGAAAAGCGCTATGCTATAGACTGTGCCAATCTCGCTCTCCATGGGCTGTGCAACCTGAACCTGGTAGTCAGCATCCAGATCAAAGGATACAATATAAGGTCCAAGCTGCTGGCTGTCAGGCGCTGCCATTGCTACTGCAGATATCATCAGCATCAAAGCTGTCGCATATAATAACTTCACTTACTTTTCACCCCAAGCCCATTGGTTTGTTCATCCTAGAAAAGTCTTCCTTTAATATGCATCTCGTATATCTCCTCTACAAAACCTCCACAAGTCAGCAAGCTGAAATATTAGGTCGTATGATGTCGGTCTTATGCCGAGTCACGGCAGCGAGCCGGGAATCTATACCCTGATCCTATGCTTACCCAGTACGGAGCGGATTGCAGTCGGCGCACTGGGTTGGATTCATTTCCCAAAGGGCTTTTACTCCTACACCGGTTCGGCCCGGGGTCCGGGCGGCCTCAGGCGACTGGACCGACATGTAGCGGTATTGGCTGGAAAAAGCCGTACCAGAAGGTGGCATATCGACTATCTGCTGCCCCACTGCGAATTGAGGCAGGAAGCCATCACCAAAACCGATCTTGATCTGGAGTGCTGCATCGCCAGGGCCATTGGCGAGAGACTTGAATCCGTGCCCCGTTTTGGGTGCAGCGATTGCCGCTGCCCCAGCCATCTGCACTACTCGGCGAGAGAAGAAGAGATGACACAGGCAGTGCTCCTGGCCCATGCCAAAGCCTCTGCTCTTCTTTAAGAAAGGCCTAGGGTCTAGAAAATGGACTATAAGCCAGCCCGCCTCATTTCATTCATGGGCAGGGCAGGGTCAGGACGGATGTATTTCCTGCCACCAGCTCAGAACGAATCTGGGCATAGCCCATGTATTTGCCGTTCATTATATAGGTCGGCGAGGTCCTGGCATTCTTCTGGACCCTCTGGCCGATCCTGGCCGTTCCCTGTATTTCAGAGCTGATCTCATAGACGGAGAAGCTGTCATTCTGGTAGATCTTGGTGTCCTTGATCAGATCCTTGTCGATATTATAGCTCTCAGAGAAGACCGAGCCCACCTCATAGTTCTTGGCGCAGAGGGCGTTCTTGAGATCGCTCTGGGTCATGGGCGGGATATAAGGCCGGTAATCATAATTGCCGGAGATGGTGAGCGATATCCCCTCTACCATGCGTTTGTCGGGACCGCAATCCTCAAGGCCATTAAAGACCACTGAGTCTATGGTCCGGGTGGCCATTCCTGAGCCACTGGTGCCAAGAACCACCTTCTGCCCGGCAAATCCGGCATGGGTCTGCAGTATTCTGGACTCCTCCAGATAGCCGTTGACGAAAATCCAGGAATGCTCGCTGACGTTCTGCCCCATTCTATTGCTATCGGATGAGTCGGCACAGGAGGCGATCATGGTCATGGATGCGGTCAGGATCATGCAGACGGCCGCCATTTTAAAAAGCGATCTTCTCCTCTCCTCAGCCTCGCTCATCGAGATATCAAATGCGCCGGGGAGATATAAATCTGATCCCGCCTACATCGATTATTTATTGGTGAAGAGCCTGATTAATGGCGGTGATTGGGATGTGGTTTATCAAGTCGACTCTGGTTCTAGTTCTGGCGGTTTTATTCTCTCCCCAGGCTTTCGCCCTGCAGATATTCTCCGGTGACAGTATTTCCATAGATGCCTCCCTGACAGACGACATCATAGCTGCTGGGGATGCCATCAGCATCAATGCCCCGGTCGATTCTGTCATCGCTGCCGGCGGCACGGTAAGCATCAACGCCCCGGTCAAGGGCGATGTCCTGGCCTTGGGGGGCCAGGTTTATGTCAACTCCGATGTGGGTGGAAAGGTGGTGGCAGCTGGTGGAACAGTGCACCTGGGCGGGGATATCGGAACCAATCTGGTGGCGGCAGGGCAGAGTGTTAAGCTGCTACCGGGAAAGAAAGTTGGCCGTGATGCCTATATCGCCGGCGAAATGGTATCCAATGCCGCCAATGTCAATGGCACACTCTCCGTCAGCGCCACTCGATTCAACAATACCGGAACGGCCGGTGAGGTAAAGTTCCACAAGGTGGAGGATCAGGGCAGGAGCGGAGATGATTTCAAGGGCGGCTATAGCATCTTCAGCCTTCTCAACCTCTTGGGCTACTTCGTACTGGGGCTGATACTGGTCCGGTACCTGCCTGGAATCTTCCGGGAGGTGGATGAGGAGGCGAGAGGGTCCCCTCTCTTCAAGATCCTCTTCGGATTCGTGATGATCGTGGCCGCATTTATAGCCCTCATTCTGGTGGCGGCGAGCATCATAGGCCTTCCTATAGCTCTGATATCGGGACTGCTCTTTTTCGCCGCCCTTCTGCTCAGCGGCAGCTTCATCTCCTTCAGCCTGGGAAGCTGGATCAACCAGGAAGCCAGGCTGAAGAGGGGGGATCTGGCCAGCTTTGCCATAGGCTTTGTAATCCTAAATGTCCTCTTCTATCTGCCCCTGATAGGCTGGCTGATCAAGGTTATATCCATGAGCCTGGGCTTTGCCTCCATAGTCTATGCCTCCCGCCGCCTGGCCGCCGTCTGCCGCTGAGGCTGCCAGGCCAGTACAGTATTTTTTTCCAAGATCCGAGAGGCGGAATAGCTATAGCCAGGACCGCAGCCGGGCTCATTCACTCCTCTGTGCTATGGCCTGCTCTCTCTGATGTTGTTGTTTTGCATCCGTCGGCAGGCATCCTGTCCACTGCCCCTATCCGCCAGCGGATGTTCTTGATCAATCCCAGAAGTGTCCGAGCCTCTCGCTCTGTAAGCTCCGCCCTTCCCAGGATGCGCCGCAGCATGAGCAGGGTATAGTCAACCTTATGCCGGGGATATCTGACCTCATGGAGCAGGGTCCGGGACCTTTCAGCCAGCAAGTCCAGGCTCTCCCGCCGGGCCATCTCCACCATACTCCCGTCTTGTTCTTTCTTTCTGGACAGCTCATAAAACAGAACCGCTGCAGAATGGGAGAGGTTCATCACCGGGTACTCCTCCGAGGTGGGTATGGAGATCAGCATATCGCAGAGGGCCAGCTCCTCGGAGCAGAGGCCGCAGTCCTCCCGGCCCAAGAGCAGGGCCACGGTCCCCTCCATTCCCTGCAGCTTGTCTGCCAGCTCCGCCGGGGTCAGGCAGGGCACCCGCAGATGCAGGCGCAGATGGTGCTGGGCCGTCTCCAGCCTCTTTCCGGTGCTGCCCACCACCAGATTGGCTCCCGCAATGGCCTCGCTGAGGCCGGTATAGCTGCGAGACATCTGCAGCACATCCCTGGCATGGGAGGACATGGCCAGGCCGAAGTCCTCTATGGGGCAGGGATTGACCATCACCAGATCATGAAAACCGAAGTTCTTCATGGCCCGGGCCACTGAGCCCACATTTCCCTCGTATAAGGGCTGGACCAGAACCACCCTTAGATGCATCGGCTTAATTCCTTGGGGCCACTATTTTAGCCTTGCCGAGGCTCTGCCGGGGCCATTGATGATGGCAGTAATCCGCCGCTCAGGCTTCCTCTTTGAGAATATCGCTCTTAGAGTCAGCCTTTTCGTCCTTCATCTTGACTAAAAGCCATCCTCGCTTGGTTTGGATAAGGGAAAAGCCTCCCGAGAGCCTCTCTCCCTCCAACCAGAATGAGACGTGGCCCTCTTGCAGGGCCTGGGCCAAGGAGACATCCTTTCCATCTTTGCGGGACATATTCACGTATCTGCCGCGATCCCATATCTCCACTGTTCCCGCACCGTATTCTCCTTCCGGTATACTGCCCTGAAATGAGGCATATTCCAGAGGATGGTCCTCGGTCTGTATCGCCAGGCGCTTGTCCCTGGGATTCATGGAAGGGCCTTTGGGAACGGCGAATGACTTGAGGACCCCCTCCACCTCCAGGCGCAGGTCATAGTGCAGTCGGCGAGAGCTGTGCTTCTGGACCATAAAATTCTGGCCTGGATAGACGGCAGCTTTTTCCGGCGGAGGGGGCTCGGTTGTGATATTGAAGTCTCTCTTATCCCGGTAGGCTTTCAGTGAGTCTGAATGAGACGGTAGCGATCCTTTCTCAACCCCGGCCATAGGACACCTGCGATATGGATTGCATCAAACACAAATTTCCGGTTTTGATCGTCTCTGCATACTGAAAAATTATTGGATGGCGGCCTTAACGCCTCCTTTGATTTTGGTTGCTGCTGTAGGTCCAATAGGTGTAGTAGGTATGCCCCGTGGGCGGATAGGTATAGGTTATGGGGCTGTCCCAGTAGGGATATCTGGGCGGCTCGGGATTGGGCCTGGGATTGGGATTGACCCAGTAGTTGCCGCCTCCATAGACATAAATGTAGGCGTAGTTGCTCCATCCGCCGCAATGGTACTGGAGGATGTGCCAGCCGGGAGTATCGGCGTAGAACCATCTCTTGTACCAGCCGGGGATGGAGACATATCCTGCATACTGGGTATCCAGAGTGCCGCTGGGATACCACTCATAAAACCAGATGTTTCCGGGCCTGGAATTGGACATCCATAATGGCAGGTGAGAGTAGAGGTTGCAGCTGGCTACAGTGCGGGGGGCGTAAGAGACGTAGAGCTTGTTAGGGGCAATGCCACCGGAGGGTACGATCATCTTATTGTAGGCCGGATAGGTTGCAGTTGACTTGGCTGTGGCTGGAGCCGAAGAATAGGCTGCCTCCTGAGTTGATCGCATCACCACCTGGGTATTTTCCTGGGCAGAAGGAGCCTGCTGGCCTGAAGATGTATCAGAAGGAATGGTGATGCCAAGCGACTCCGGGCTCTTCGGAGATGGGGGGACGGGGGCTCCGCCGGATGTGGTGGTGGAGAAGTCTACAGGGGATCTCTGGCCACTGATAAAGGTATCAGGGTCGATGTAAGTATTGTCTGGATAAGCGGGATTCAAATAATCAGTTCCTGGATATGTGGTCCACTGTCCAGATGCTGCTGCGCATATCAGCATCATCAAGCCGGCTAGCAATATAGGCCATTTCATCTTTTAAGCACCTCTTGCTATTATTGTTACTATGAATGTATATATCTAACCATGAAGCTAAGCCCATTGAAAGAAGATGGCTGAGATCTCAATTGGTGGTGAAATCACTTTCGCGCCCCATGCCTCATCCTTTTATCAGCATCTGCAGGCTATGGATCTTGTGATCAAGGGCAAGGAAGCCTATCTAAAGAAGCTGACAGCGAGCATGTATATTCCCTCCCAAGAGGTGGGGATGGAGATCGATGGAAGCTCTCCGCCATCTGTATTTGTGGGAAGCTGGAACTACCCCCAGGTCTTTGCCGGGCCAATGATCGCACCGATTCATGGCGATACCATGATAATGGACCAGCCGGAGTCCTGGCTTTCCGAAAATAAGAGCCAGGAGGAGATAATAAGATACCGTCTCAATCTGGTGAGAGGCAAGCAGAAGGTCAAGGTCACCAATCTGAATGACAGATTGATAGGAAAGCTGCGGGATATTGCTCTGTCCTCCCGCTCTCTGGAGAGCCAGGCAGAGTTTCAGCAGGCTCCCAGGGGAGCCACATTCAGCCCGGATCATGCCCCTTTCGGCCCCAGCGCATCCCTGCAGCGGCTGGATATAGAAAATTCCCGTTGGGAGCAGCATCTGGAGAAGGCCTATTATGATGATGACCTCCTGGCGGCGGATGCTGTGGGCCGTCTTCATGAGAGAGGACTGCCCTTCTCCAGCATTGAAAAGGCATTCTCCCTGGGATGCTTCGGGATAGGCAAGCGGCGACGCCTGGTCCCCACCCGCTGGGCTATCACCGCCTGCGACAGCACCCTGGCCCGCCGGCTGCTGCATAATGTGAGGACATGCGAGCCCATTGACTGCGTTCAGGTGAGGGAGTTCTCCAGCCTCAACAACTACTATGCCGTCCTGCTCCTGCCCACCGCCTGGCAGTATGAGTGGATGGAGGCCTTTTTGCATATCCTGGGCCGCGAGGAGCTGATCTTCTCCGACTACGAGAACAATGGAGGCAAGAAGGGCTATTCCCGGGTGGGAGGGTGCTACTACTCCTGCAAGATGGCGGTCCTGGAGGCTCTCGCCAGGGAGAAGAGGCAGGCGGGGGCCATAGTCCTCCGGGAGGCCTATCCCGGTTATGTGCCTTTAGGTGTCTTCAACGTCCGGGAGAATGTAAGAAATGCCATGCACCAGCCGGGGCAGGAGTTCGAGAGCATGAAGACGGCTCTGCAGTATATCTCCGCCAGGCTAGAGCTGCCGATCAAGAGGTTCATTGAACAGAGCGACCTTCTCCAGGAACAGATGCGAAGCCGGCAGACCACATTGAGCTGCTTTTCTTAGGTCCTGTCTGCCGCTCCGGGCGACCATGAAGATCTAGAATGCGGCTGCTGCAATGATCTCCAGAATAAGCTGCCACCAGCTCTTTTCCTCTGTCTCGTTCTGCTGCTTGATATCTGAGCCCGCCTCTCGAGAATAATTTAATTGATCCAACTGCCCCGAGCTGTATTCTTCCTCAATAGACTGCTCCTCCAAGTACCAGCTCTCCGGGTCAAACTCATTGTTCTTGAAATCCTTCTTGGCCGCATGGCCGGAGTCTATTAGCATGCGGTTATAGTTCCTGCCGTCCTCCAGATAGCAGACCGCCATCCACCGGCCGTAGTCGTCCTGGCCGTTCTTGTCATCGATGTCCAGAGAAACAAGATTGCCCATCAGATTGGAGCGGGTATACTCCCCTGCCATCCTGCCCGCTTCACATGCCTTCTCCCCATACATCTCCGGGGAGTCAAGGTCTGCCAGCCTGACCCGGATGACCTCATCGGAGATGCGGTCATCGTGGCTCTGGAGCCTCACATCAAAGGTATCCCCGTCAGTAACTTGGATCACCCGGCCTGCCGCTTCGTCCGGAGCGGCGCTGGCCGATGCAATCAGAAGCAATATATGGATCATAAAGAAGGCTTTTATGAATCTCATGAACTCATTCATCCCTTTGCATGCCCTGTTCATGCCCCTGCAATGTAAAAATGCTTTGCTGCAAGGAGAATGGATGCAAAGCCGTTGCTCCAGCTGATGTACTGCCGCAGAGGCAAAAAAAACAAACTTTAATTTTGATTTATTTATATTATCTTTGCTTGGTTAAACTTAATAACTATAACCTCCGATATGCCTAAAAAAATGCTCATAAGTGATGTCCAATGCATTTCCCAAGGATGATCGATTATTGGGGATTGGTTTTTCTTGCCCTCTTACTAATATTGACCTTCTCCACCCAAGCGGCTTATCCTCCCCAAGCAGACCTGAGCGTCTTAAAAGAGGCCTCGATAGAGGGAAATGTCGCCTTGGAGGTCCATCCCGGTGAGGCATTCGACTATGTGATAACTGTTTCCAATAAAGACCCTTTGAGCCCTGCGGTCATGGTAGTGGTCACAGATAAGCTGCCCTATGAGATCGCCTTCCGGTCCATAAATGTAAGCTCCAATCTGGGCCCGAATACTGTAGAAATGTCCGGAGACCTGATCTATGTCCGCTTGGACGAGATCCCGGCGAACTGCACTGGCAGTATCATCATCTCCGTTACTGCCCCCGAGCAGGCGCCCACAACCCTCTACAATATAGCCAACATAAGATACGCCAACGATCCCAACCAGAGCAACAACCGGGCTACAATCAGCACCTATGTTCCTATGCTGGGATACGACCGGCTGGGTGCATGAGAGAAGGGTGCGGAGCAGTCAGGTAAGTGTGGCATCGCCCCGGATCCGGCTCTGCCCACCCAAAGCTTTATTCTATCCTCCTGCTCTTCTTGCCAGCATGAATCTCGGTCGGCTCTTCAAGTCCAAACCCACTCCTCGCATCGCTGCAAGCCCGCCATTCAACTATCTGGAGTTGCGGACCAAGCCCTTCTACATCGTGGCCTCGGTGGAGGTGGGAAACACCACCACCAAATCAGTTCTCACTGCCACGGACATGAACACCGGCAAGACCTACATCGTGAACAAGACGGTGAAGATGACCCGGGATGTGCGGCTGCCCAAGCCCGGCGAGGAGATCTTCGCCCACACCATCAACGGCACGCCTCTGACGGAAGAGTCCATTGCCGAACTGGTCAAGAGCACTCTGATCGAGAGCCACGAAAGAGCTAGGCTGGACATTAAGAGCGATCTGCATTTTGTGGTCCGATCCACCGGAGTGGTGGCGGAGCTGGACTCCCCGGATCAGGTGGGAGCCTTCATCCAGGCCCTGGCCAGGGGCTGCCTGGATGCCGGGGTCCCCCCCAGGCTGATGACCCCGGCCATGTCCATTCACAACATCCTGGACAAATTCAAGCGCCTGACCATGATTGAGAAGGTCATATTCATGGGAGCGGTGGCCTCCTGCTTCCCGCCGCAAGGATCTACAGGCGTAGAGGTGGTGGCCAATGAGATGGAGGGAGAGCTGGCCACGGCGGGCATAAAGGAGGGCAGCCGCTGGACCGATGTGGACTTTCGAAATCCCTGCCTCTCCATGGACTTCGGCACCACCCTGGACGGCAGGGTGACCAGTGACGAGCTGCCCTATGCCCATACCATAGGCAACCTCCTGGGCCTGGCCGGGGCTATTCCCGATGCCGTGGTCCAGGGAACTGGGCTCGTGGACAAGTTGACCGGTGCCGCCCTGGACATATTCGACGGCAAAACAAAGCCCGATTACGGCAAAGAGGCCCAGCAGTATGCCCGGCAGATAGACGAGCTGGTCAAGATCGAGAAGGTCCCTCTGAGCCGCACCAAGTATGGTCTGGTCCCGGTCAGCCCCGAGGCCGCTGCGGGAAACAATGTGGTTCTCATAGGCTGCGATGTGGGGGTGAACGGCAGCGACCTCTCCAAGCTCGCCCGCATCGGCTCGGATCTCTATCAGTCCAAGAACCTGAGAGTCTTATTCGGAGCCCTGGACCTGGCCATGGCCGGTGTGGCCCGCCGGCTGGTGCAGGTGGGAGTGGAGGAGGGTGTTGTGACCGGCAAGACGGCTATCGGGGTCACTGGCCGGGCGGGGATCAGCGGCGGCAAGCCGGCTCTGATCATTGAGGAGATCGACAAGCTCAAGCTGTATGATGAGCCGGAGAAGAATGTGGTCTTTGTGGATGATGGCCTGGCCAGGGGGGCGGCGGTGATGGCCCGCTGCATGAACTCCATGGGCACTCCCAAAAATCCCCTGGGCGGCCTGCGGGGCAGCAGATGCATCCTCAAGGAGAGGATGGAGTACGAGGCGTCCAAGGGCTCTGCACCGGTACCTCAATTGGACCGGCCGGACCAGGATACCCATGCCTATTTCCAGGAGGGCCACGAGAGAGCATAAGATGCCCTTGAAAAAAAAAGCTCCTCCCGAAGATGAGACTGATGGCTCTCCCATATCGATACAGTCCATAGAGCGGCGGGAGGAGTTGCTCTGGATCAGCCATAAGCCAGCCAGCCGGGATGCCTTTCCCCCCTGCATCAAGGGCATGCTATCGGGGAAGCGGGATGGACTGGGCAGGCATCGCACTGCAGCCATACTGGCCTCATTCCTGGGTCAGGCGGGATACGGCAGGGATGAGGCACGGCGGATCTGGCAGGGGACGGCAGATGTTGAGGAGAGGATCTTCGAGGAGTGGTTTTGCCGCATGCACTGCCCCAAGTGCAGGGCTTTGCAGCGAAAAGGCAAGGGCTATCCGGATCTGGGAATTGCCGATCTGGAGCTCTGCCATCCGGATCAGCTCTGTCCCAGCTTCGAGGGTCCGGTGGAGTATGCCTGCCGAATGATATCGGAGGAGGATCGTGGCAAGGGCTTTTTTGCTCCCATCAAGATCAGATATCGCGTCAGAATATTCGACTGGTCCTCGGGAAAAGAGGGCGCAATTGAGCTCTCAGAGACTGAAAAGGAGGCACTGGAGGCCCTTCTGAGGGAAAAGGAAGCCTACCGGGAGAAGATTCTGGTCTATAAAAAGCTCCGGGTCAAGGGAAGGCTGCGACCCTGCTTTTTTTTGCGCATTCAGGAGGAGCCAAGGAGGCAGATTCTCTCCGATCTGATCTGAGACAGGGATCTCTTCTCTCCGGCTCCTCAGCCGACTACCTCGATCTGAAGGGCATCCCTGAACCTCGCCTCCTCCTCGAGAGAGGATGCCAGGATGTCCACTTTGTATGATCCCGGCGGGACATCGGCCACCCAGTTGCTGAAGCATCTATCGGCGGACGACCTGACCATCATCAACCTTTCTATCTCCGCTCCGGCGGCATCTCTGATCAAAGCCTGGGCTGAGAGCTGAATCTCTTCCTGATTTTGCCTCTCCGATTGGTTGACGGCAAAGATAGCGGTGATAAGGGTCGTGCCTCCCGATTTTACAGTGGCAATAGTGGCATTTATGCTCTGCAGAGAGATTATCCGGGAATAGTTCCTGGCATCGTCTGCTTTTGCCACAGCATCCCGGGCCGGAACACCCGGCGAATTGGGCGCTGCAGCCTGATTCAGCCCAAAGGCGACTGGAGAGTGTTCCGTCGGATCCCAGTCCATGAACTCATCGGCGCTGCGGCTCCAGTCTGCTTCTCCGCCGCCGCATGATGAGCAGGCGGCATGGCAATTGCTGGTCATGGTAAAAATAGCGGCCAGGATGGCCATGATGGAGAGAATGCTTGATACTCTCATCCTTAAATCTCCTCCGGACAATGCCTTCTATATCCTGCCAGGGGGTGCTCTCAGCTGCTTCTACCATTCATCAGCAGGCGTTGCTTTATGCCGGAGGTTTAGTTGATTACCTCGATCTGCAGGGCATCCTTGAAGCTTGCCCCTCCCTCCAGGGAGAATGCTGCTATATCCATGCTGTAGATCCCCGGAGGGACATCGGCAGTCCAGTTATTGGTGTACTGGCTGGCGGATTGTCTGATCAATATCAGCTTTGCCACCTCGCTTCCGGCAGCGTCCCTGATAACGGCATTGGCAGAGAGCTGCATCTCGCCCTGCTCTTTTCTATCCGCGTCATTGATGGCGAAGACGGCGGTGATCATGGTCGTGGCCGTGGAATTGACGAGGGCGGGAGTGGCGTTTATGCTTTGCAAGGCGATTCTCGCTGTGCCGTCTTCCGAGTTATTCTCTGCCGTCTCCTGCTGGGTTCCTTCTTCTCTTCTCTCAAATTGAGATGTTTCTGCTCTGGCCGTCTTTGGCCCGAATGCAACCGGCTCATCGCTCATGGTCCTGCCCTCTAAAAAGGCGCTGGCAGTCTCGCTCCAGTCTGCCTCCTTGGAGCAGGATGAGCAGGCAGCATCTGCGCCGCAGGCCAGAACAAGCAGAGCGGCCAGGATGGCCATGACCGAGAGCATTATTGATTGTTTCATACTATCTCCTCGTTCTCCTTCATTCAGCGAATGTCAATGAGATTTTTCCTCTGCAGGTTCGTATCCTATTTATATCATCCTGGTGGCCAATATATCTGGAATTGGGCTGAGGTGCAGCCGGGAGAGAAGGATGGCAGGCCTTAAAAGGATCATAGCTCTGGCGGATCTTCACGACTGCTGGGCCATGCTGGACCGGCTGACTGGAATCGATGCCGATCTGATAGCCTTTTGCGGAGACCTGCATAATGGCGGCAGTCGGGAGACCGCCCGTCCGACAGCGCTTGCTCTGAGGGAAATTGGCCCTCCGGTCCTTATAGTTCCCGGAAATATGGACCATAAAGATTTTGTCCCCGATCTCTGGAAAGAGACGGGCTTTAAGATGCTACATGGCTCTTCCCTGATGTGGGGGGAGATCGGTTTTATTGGTCTCGGAGGTATGGTCGCCAGAGACGCCCGCCGCCTGGGCCATCCTGCCCGCTACTATCATGGCGACGAAGAGGTCTATCCCATTCTGGCCCGATGCCACCAAGAGATAGCCGAAGCGAAAACCAGGATCATTCTCTCCCATCAGCCGCCCCGGGGAGTTCAGGACACCCTTTATAACGGCGAGAGCTCGGGTTCCCTGGGCCTGCGCCGCTTCCTGGAGGACTTCCAGCCCCATCTCCTTTTATGCGGCCACATACACGAGGCCCGGGGGGAGAGCCTCGTGGGAGCATGCCGGGTGGTCAATGTGGGAGAGCTTAGGCAAGGCTTCGCAGTTATGGTGGAGATTGGGGATGAAATCTCAGTGCACTGGATCTGAGGAATCAAAAGGATGAGCCGGGAGACGGAAGCCGCCTTTCAGGCCATGAGAGATCTATGCCGATTGCTCCCCCCAGGGGGGCTGAGAGACCGGGAGAGGGTGGAGAGGGATATGGAGGAGATGATCTCCAGTGACTACGAGCCCTACTTTTCGGGCAACGCGGCTATGCATCTCCTGGCGGCCTGCCAGAGATGCGGCAGATGCTGCCGGGAGGAGAAGAGAGTTGCCGTCACCATAGAGGATTGCCGCAGGATGGCCCGGCACCTGGGCCTCTCCCAGAAATCATTTATGATCACGTAGACCCAGCCCCACGCTCTTAAAGGAGCAGTGGGCTCGGCCAGAAGGCTCTGCAAGGCAGAGGGCGAGCCCTGTATTTTCTACGATCCCCTTCTGCCCGGCTGCCGGATTCATCCGGCCAAGCCTCAGGTCTGCCGGGCTGCCTTTTACCTCTCCAAGATGAACCTCCTCTTCTGCCGGGAAAAGAGGGAGATCAAAGCCATACCGGGCTGTCCCGCCGATGCCAGGCTCCGAGAAGGACTGGCTGAGCTTCGTCGCAAGCTTGATCGCACACCAGAAGAGCGGGAGAGGCTAAAGGCTCTCTTCTCCTCCTCCAGGCCGGAGGTGGACCTCTTTTTGCTGCTGCTTCGCCTGAAGGGCTTGGAGATCTATTTTGGAGGAGATCGGGCAGAGCGGCTGGCCCGCCGGCTGGGCCTGGCGAGACTGGCGGAGGAGGATGAGTTGAAGGCGGGAGCCTTGCTCTATGCTCTGGCTCTCAGTTACGGCTGCCTCACTCTTTAAGAACTGATATGGATGTGTATCTAGCTCGGAATGAGCCTCATAAACCCATCTGGGCCTTGAACCACTGCCACATCTCCCTGGCCGCCCGGTCCAGGGCACTCTCTGCCGACTCCTCGATCTTGGGAAGCAGCTCCTCTCTTATGTCCTGGCTTACATCTTCCAGGGCTCCCCCGGAAAAGCCGGATGGGCCGTCGTCCCACCAGTATTGGGGATCGAACTCATTGTCTGTGGAGTTGTCCAGCCGGGCGTGGCCGCTGTCCACCAGCATGCGGTTGAAGTTGGGCGCTGCCAGGGGCTGGCCATAGGCTCCCGCCAGGCTGACCACACAGATCAGCTGCCCTTCCACATCCCTACCGCTGGGGCTATTGTCATCGATATCCAGATAGACCCTCCTGCCCTGCAAGACAGAGTAGGTGAAGTCCCTGGCAGCAGGGTCGTCTGCCGTCCTCATCTCTGGAGAGTCGACATCGGCCAGACGCACTCTCTCCACCCGGTTATCCAATCCAGTTTCGGACTTTTCTATCTGGACATCGAAGGTGTCTCCTTCCAGGACATCGGTTACTGTGCCATAGGCCTCGTCCGGTGCGGCCAGGCCGATGCAGCTGAAAAGAATAATGAGCCCCATTGCGGCCAGCGACATCTCCGATGTGCCTCTTATTATCTCTTTAAGCCGGCTGGAAATCATCCTTTTTCGCCTCGCCAATCATCTGCGACCGTATCATATCCCTTAATCTTCCTTGAGTCTCAAGGCTGATCCACCATGATCTTGAGAGTCATAGACCGGTTTTCGCTGCCGTTTATTGCTGCAATCCTGTACTCGGTGGTCTCATTGAGCACTACCCGGGCCGAGCCACTGGGGTCAACCTGCCCTACATCCGGATAGATCAGCACCCTCTCCGCCCCGATCACACTCCAGCTTAATTTGGCGGCCCCTCCCGGGCTGACCACAACCGGATCGGCACGGAAGGCCTCTATGACCGGATACTGGTGGCCGAAGACATTCAGAGCCAGAAGCCCTCCTCCCAGGAAAGCCGCTAAAAGCAGTATCCAGATCGCTATCCCCGCTGGCGTCTTCCAGAAGGACTTTTGCATCTCCCAGTAGTTCTTTCTTTCAGCCATCAGAAAAGGGCTTTGGGGCTTTTTAGTAGATATATTCTGCTGCTCTAGAAGACGGAACCGGGGGCGGTCACCCCTGCGTTTTAGCCCCCCTTCTGCCTTATAAAGGTCACTCTAGAGAATTCCGAAAAACCTTATTTAATCGATAATTTTAAATAGTATTAATACTATATAATGGTGCATGAGGAACCTCACTGATTTTGCCCTTCGCCTGGAATACGAACGGGTCAAAGATCTTGGAG
>Ga0302252_1000828_pt1 | contig 22024 bp, 10 predicted proteins | sample AAG_RA_Leu_MG_FD_193511 | JGI IMG/M metagenome (GOLD analysis project Ga0302252, IMG submission 193511) | Enriched activated sludge microbial communities from anaerobic digester in WTTP, New Holstein, Wisconsin, United States - AAG_RA_Leu | ecosystem: Engineered > Bioreactor > Anaerobic >...
TCCTGATCCCAACCCTCAGGCCAATCATCTGGATTTACTCCAAATCCTTTGTAGCTGTAGCAGGGCGTAAGGCCGTCCTTCAAGCTTCGGCGGTTGCAATATTCGAGGGTGTTGAACCAGCTAAGGTAATATGCTGGATAGCTGGGACCCAAACCGAAGTCATGGCTGGGAGTGATGCCCATGACCTCTTTGAACTCTGCCTGGGTAACCGGATAACGGGACAGCCAGAAGCTGGAAAGCACGGCCTGAAAGGAAGGGATGGGAGCTATCGAGCCGCCTTCCACCAGGATCATGTTATTGTTCTTCTGCTGCGAATACTCACCGATAGGGAGGTGGCAGCCGGAAACCTTGTCGTCTTTGGCCATCAGTTCGTTCAATGCGCGGTGGATCACTTCTTCGCGGCTGTAGCCATGAGCCTCCATCTTTGAGATATACTCCAGTTGGAAGGGACTTAGGGTTATCTGTATCTGCTCGTGTTTTAGCATCTTATCACCTGCTGCAAACTTATTCGGCATCAAAAGAAATAGGTTTTGGGATTGGCGCAGCTTGTCAAGTTCAAATCACCACAGGTGACTCTCTGACTGCAGATACGTCAGCCTGAAACAGCTACTTACGCTATCCCGAACTCCAAATCCGGAAATCCGGGTGAAAACTAGCTTCAAGAGCCTGCGTGTAAGCCAGGCGATGAGGGGACAAGCGGAGTTTGAGAATGCACTTCTCTAATGATTATATCCCATACATACCGTTTACATACCACATGAGCATGTGGTATGATAGTGTTTTGTAGCCCCTGGGATTACTGCCTTAGCGTGGCCGTTTACCTCCGAACTGGCTTAGCTTGGTTTTTCATCCCGATTATACCCATTAGCCGCAATATTAAACCGGGGTTAAAATTTGTAAAACAGCAAGGATTATTCGCTCTCCGGGAAGCGGAAAATTTCACTAATGAAATTTCAGGCCTTCTGAAATCAAGCAGGAAAGTGAAATTTTCTGCTTTTGCCCGACAGGTCTTTTGTTATAATATTGCTTGGCAACAAGATAAAAAATTACACATTAGCCGTAAGCTTGGCACGGGCTCTGCTTTATAATAAGAAATCGAATTGCAATAAAGGAATGATGTAAAAGATGGAAATGCAAAACCCGGATTACAACGACCAGATATTTAAGGTTAGTCCGATCTATGAAAAGGTGTTCAAAGCCACAGGAGATGGCTTTACGGGTTTTACCGTCTTTTATGGCGATGACAGATTTACCAATCATATCCGGTTTTTTGAAAAAGAGACTCATGCAGAGATCTCGGAGCAAGTGCTGCAGTTGCATGCCGGTTATTGCCAGGCGTTAAAAGGCAACCCAAGGCAGGATAAGGCCTTGGAGGGTGGACAGTGAGTGCCGGATTGAGAGATCATTTTTCCTGGTTGTCCTCCTATGAGGTTTGGCTTGGCAGCAAATTTCTGCTTTCGGAACTCGCTGTTTCAAGCCCCAAAGCCAACTCGCCCGTTGGCCAAAGGTATGTTTCAGAAAATTCAGTTGAGCTGTGTGACGCTAGAGAAATGGCCGGAACTTGTCCTTCCACTTCCTTAGTTTCGGCCATTTTTGCTTTTAGTGATTGCCCGGCAAGGACAGTTAACCTCCATAATTGACAGTATAAAAAAACTTCCAATCCCCACAACTGATCCCCAAGGCCCGAAGCTCAGCCCTGAGTTTCGGGTCTTTTTTATTCACTTCTTTTCACCTGGGATCATTACCCTGCCTTCAGGAATATCTCTGCTTTTCTACCTGTTTCTATTGCCAGGGGTCTGTAAAACCTGAAAACTTGATTCTTCCCCCGAGGCATTTCAAGTAAGAAGAACTGGATTTGAAGACCTAATCCCAAGTTTGATTGCAAGAGATAAATTTCAAAATTGAAATTTCAGGCTTTATGAAACTTGCGGGGTGAATGCAATTTCTGTTTTATTTGATCACCTGCAAGTAGTCAACATCTTGATATTAAGCAAGATAATTTTATTCACAGGTAAGCGGAGTTTGGTGCGGATACTGCAATTCATATTGAGCATAGCCAGGCAACCATTGCCATAAGGAAGCCATAATAGATGATTAGTCGGGATTGGCGATTCCAGATAAGCAAATCGCATCCCGAAAGTATAAACGAAAAGGAGCTAAGAAAATGAACAAGAATTTGCTGGGTGCAATAGTCCTGCTTTTACTGCTGGGATTATCATTTGGAAGTTTATCTGCACAGGCTTTAACCGGAATCAAGCAGATTGGACCGGGAGGAGATTATACTACCTTTACGGCCGCGATCAATGCCCTGAATATAAACGGGGTAGGAGCCGGGGGAGTAACCTTTTACGTTGAGGCGAGTGCCACCTTTGCCGAAAGACCCCCTGCCATAACTGCCACAGGGACAGAATCCGACCCAATAGTTTTCCAGAAATCCGGTTCCGGCAATAATCCGGTGATCAGGCCAACGGGAACCTCGTCCAACAATGAAGCTGGGATAATCATTTCCGGGGGGGACTACATAACATTTGACGGTATAGATATCAATGCTTCGGCAGTTACCAACGTCGAATATGGCTACCTGATCCGCAACGCCAGCGCAACTAACGGCGCCAAGCACAACACCATCAAGAATATGACCGTCACCATGAACAGGGCTAGCACTGGCTATATATATTCAGCAGGCATCATGCAATCCACCGATGCCACCGTTGGAGCCGGGGTAACTCCCACTGCGCAAAGCGGAGCAAATGATTATAACCGCTACCTGAACTTTAGCTTACAAAGCAGTGCCTGTGGCATTCTGATGTTTGGAGGCGATTTTAACGATCAATACTGCGAGATCACAACCACAAGCGATACGATCCGTAACACACTCAATAACCTTGGTTCCACCAGTTCAAACATGAGCTATGGCATATACATCCTTAAGGGAAGCAACTTCACAGTCCATAATAGCGATGTCTCCTCTATCACCAGCACCAGCGATATTGTGGGGGGTATGTATTTTCACACTTATGGAGGAACCAATTACGTATCGCATAATAACATAACTGATATTGCCAACAACTATTCCTCCAATTCCTATCAAGCCATTGGCTTGCTTACCACGCATGTTTATGCCGGATTGGGAACTATATATATTTATAACAATACTATAGCCAATCTTCGCGCTGCCAGTTCCGGAAATGTCTCCGACCTAAGGGTGATGGGGATGAGGATTTGCTCCGGCGATACCAATGAAGATTTGCATATCTTCAATAATACGATCAGCATCGGTTATGGACAAACTTGGGGCTTCTCCAGCGCAGGTGTGGCAAACTGGGCAAACTCATCTGATGTGACAATGCAAGGGAACATTGTGGCCAACTATGCAGCGGTAACTGGAAGCAGCTCAAAATCTTACTGCATCTGGGCATATAAACGGTGGTTGGGCGACAATGCAACGGATTATAATAACTATTATGCACCTACGGGATATGTTGGCTATGCGGATGGTTATAACGGCGCTTCTCTGGCAGCCTGGCAGGGTATTACAATCTATGGAGACGAAGCCAATTCGATCTACGGTAATCCCTATCTGGTAAATCCCAATACTGATCTCCACGCCACGGGTGCCAGACCCATCGCGCTAGCTGGCTTCTCTGTTCCGGCTTATATTACTGTAGACATGGATTACGAAACTCGTGGCACACCCACTGCCCTTGGCGCCGACACCTACACACCCATCGATGAAGATACCAGTATCCTGGCTCCGCTTGCCCAGGTTGCTGAAGGAGGGCTGTCCTCAGTTGCCAATACAGCCTTAGACGCACTGGAAGTGCTAAAATTCCAGATTAGCGATTCAGGCGGCGATGCCTACCCCACCACGATTACCACCGTAAAGATCAAAAGAGAATATATTTACGATGCGGCAGTGTGGACTGATGTATTGTTGGGTGCAGTGCTAAAAGTCAATGACACTCCCATTGGCACAGCCACTGCAGTTATTACCGCTAATGACATCACCTTCACCATTCCCGAAGGGGATTTCAACCTTGCAGATGGTGAAACAGCGGAATGTGCCCTGGCGATCTATTTCAAGACTTCTGGTCTCTTGGATGGAAAAGGACTGAAGTTCAAGATAACCGCTGCCAGTCATGGCTTCACCAATGCTTTCTGGGGCTCGAGACTGCAGGAAATCCTGGCTGCAGACATTGTTTCTCCGGATTTCTACATCGATATAGTAGCGACCACCATCAGGCTAACGCATCCTAAGCGTGATCTGATCAATCGCGAGTTTCAGGTAAAGGGCGAACCGGTTGATACCAATGGAAACATCGATTCTAATCTTTCTCAAGCAGTAAACATGACCTTGCATACCGGAACCGGAGCCCTCAGCGGAACCCTTGCCTCCTGGTTTACAAACGGTGAAGCCTATTGGAATATCAGCTACAACAAGTGGGAAGATATTAAACTGCAATTCGTATGCGGATCTATCACCAAAGTATCCGATTTCATAGGCATAAATCCCTACATTGAAGTATCTGATCCCCCCTTACCCCAGTTAGGCTTTGAGAATAATCAGAGTTGGCCATTCAGACATGACTATGCCTATGGCAGAAGCGTTTCACTATATATGCCGGCAGAGGTGAATGGTTATTATTCTGTCGAAGCGCTGTCCTGGAAAGTAGCCACACCGAGCAGTTACACAGGTCCGCTTCCCATTAAAATCTATATGAAGTCCTATAGCGGAAATTTCTATGGGATGGGATTAACTGCATGGGACACTCTGGTTAGCGGTGCGACCGCTGTATACGATGGGACTGTCTCAATCACATCTGCTGGATGGATAAAGGTTAATCTCAGCACCGTGTTCACAGGAAACTACAATCAAAGCGTAATAGTGCTCGTTGAATCAAACTACGGGACTTACAGTTATCATAGTCCGGCTACTTTTACAGGCAGTTACTTGTATTCACAGGACTATCAGTATGGCAGAGTAGACTATTCCAGCCTTGCGAATCCGCTTACTCTCACCAAAGAAAACAACAGACCCTATGTCCGTTTCTGGGTAACTTCTCAGGGATACTATGATGATACGGTTACCGAGCAGAGCTCCACTGCTTCAGTCTCTGCCAATGCCACCAATCAGCAGATCATCCGTGCCAATGTGATGACCTCAGGCAGCCTGAGCAACACCACCATTAACTCCCTTACCTTCAATACCAATGGCACAACGGATGTAAGCGACATCGTGGCTGCCAGAGTATATTACACTGGCTCATCCAGCACGTTCAGCACTACAACCCAGTATGGTGCGACAATCACCAATTTTGGTGCCAAGGGTAGCTTCACGGTTAGCCAGAGCCTCAGCGTGCCAAGCGGAAACCACTATTTCTGGCTCGTTTATGATGTAGGTGCCAATCTGACTGTGGGAGATCACTTCGATGCCCAATGCACTTCAGTATCGGTGGGAGGAATAGCCAGAACACCTTCCATAACAGATCCAACAGGTTATCGCAGCGTAGCTGGAAAAAAACTTGGAGATGTATCAGTGTATCAACAAGGACAGGGAACCACGTCTTCAGGGGCACAGAACCTGGGTATTCTGGCTATATACATGTCCGTGATCGAAGGCTCTGACGCTGAGTCATTTGCATCCCTGAAAGTTAACAGCCTGGCTGTAACCGGTAAAAACACCAGCAATGCAGACGTAAGCGCCGTAAAACTTGCAAATCAAGCCAATCCCTCATCCTTTTTGTCATCTGCCTCGATGGCAACAGGAACAGCAAACTTCTCTGCCCTGAATTATGAACTGTCTCTGGGAATGAATACCCTGTATGTTTTCTACGACCTTAGCGCTGAAGCAGGAGCAGGAAACACTGTGGATGCCAAGATCATAGCAAACTCCATAAATGTATCGGGAATAACCCACCCTGCCACCGAACAGGATCCCAGCGGTGAATACACCATCGAGAACTTCAATTATGGCGGCGGTTATGCTCAACAGGGCGGTTATTATTTTGCCAATACTCTGGCAACTCCTGCACCCAGCCATCCCACTTTCGACTGGATAGATATCTCTTCAACCGGCACAAACGCTTATCCTGAAATGACCAATGACGACGGCTATGCTCCGAACAATGCAACAGGCTATCCCATCGGCTTCAGCTTCCCCTATTTCGGCAGCAGCTTCAGCAGTTTCTGGATCGGGGCTGATGGCTCTATCTACCTTAGCAGGCCAACCTTGCCATTGCCTATGGGTCAGCCCCCCTCAAATGCCATAGCCTTGTTCGCTTCGGATTTCTTCCCAACTTCAGCCAACTATCCGAAAACGATTCTCTACCAGAATATTGACAGTAAGCTGGTGGTTACCTATCTGAAAGCCCAGCCCAAAACCGGAGCAAGTGAGAGCTCCTATGCCACTTTCCAGGTTGTCCTGTTTCCCACGGGAAAATTCAAGATCCAGCTTCTGGAATTTGGACCAACTTTCCAAACTATGATGGGCAGTGTTTACATCGTGAATTCCAATGCCACAGCCTTTCACATGTATGCCTATGGCGGGCAGGCAGGACCTGTTAGCGGAACCTCCCCAATCGCCGTGGCTTATGGCCAGAATGCCTATATGTTGGGTGATACGCCAGCCCAGAACGACCTGCCTGTATCAGTCAGCGGAACAGGATCTGCCAGTTTCCCCATTACGGGTGCAACAGTGCAATTCACCACAGCAACCAGTGCCACCAATCTAACCGCCATCCGAGTAGATACCAATCCTTTGGGAATCCTGCCAGTCGGAATCCTCTCTCTGGCAAACCGGCATTGGACGATCAATTCCACTACAACAACCGGACTGGGCAGTTACAACCTTACTCTGAACCTTAATGGGCTGCCCAATGTTGGTGGAGCAAGCCTTTTCTACCTGGTAAAACGAAGCCATGTAAGCAGTGCTTGGGAGAACCTGGGTTTACCCAGTTCTTTCGATGAAAACACCCGGCTTGCCACTTGGAACATCAGCAATGGCTTCTCGGACTTTGGGATTGGCTTTGAGGAAGAATTTACCCTTCCGGTGGAGCTTAGTTCTTTCACCGCTGTCCTGACGGCCCAAAACTATGTGAAGTTGAACTGGACAACCCAGTCCGAAACAGCCTTGAACGGCTATTACGTGTATCGGGCATTGAGCTCGCAACTGAGCACTGCGCAGTTGGTTAGTCACCTCATCGGGGCTACCAACAGCTCCAGCCAGCAGCATTATGAGTATACCGATCAGGAACTCTATGATGAGGGAACATACTACTACTGGCTGCAAAGCAGCGAGTTGGACGGCAGCAGCCAATTCTTCGGGCCGGTAACCGTTTTCTTCGGTACCGAAACGGAGATTCCTCTGCCGGAGATACCTACCATAACTGCCCTAAACAGAATCTATCCCAATCCCTTCAACCCCCTGGCGCACATCAGCTATACCCTTAAAGAAAGTGTGCCTGTGGATTTGAAGATATTCAATAAACGCGGTCAATTGGTGCGTAGCTTCAGCAATCCGCCCAATCAAACCGGCTTGCATCGCGTGCTTTGGGATGGCAATGACAATAGTGGAAGACCATGCAGTTCCGGAGTTTATCTCTTCAGAATGACTGCCGGAAAAGAGGTCTTCACCCAAAAAGCCATACTGCTGAAATAGCAGAGGCAGATCCAAACCTAGCTCCTTCCACTAAGGGTGGGCCAGGCTTAACAGCTTGGCTCACCCTCCTTTTCTTCTGTTTGAAAGCAGCTCAATCCCTACTTTATAAATAGTGCCACCCCTAACGGGGTTTGGAGGCTTTAACTGACAGCATACCTGGGACTTACGTCCCAGGTTATAGGATTTCAACCCCTTGGGGGTTTCATCGAACATCATGAAGTGCGGGTAACGGGATTACTATTTGTTGCTATGTGTAATGGTCTTGGCTTGATTGCTTTGCAGCGGCTATCCCATCCTGTTCCCATCCTATAAACGTATAGTAAGTATAGGATGGGTATAGGATTAGTTCAATAGGAAAGGGATGGATTTGCTGAAAGTTCAGATGGGAATTATCTGCCTTTGCGGGTGTAGATTTCCAGATTGTAAGCCACAATTCTGCGGGTTAAGGTACTCTCGGAGATTCCCAGCAGTTTGGCAGCCGCTTTTTGTTTACCGTCGCATTTGTGCAGGGCTTCGATGATTTCGTTCATCTCCAGCTTTTCTTTGCGGGATTTGATAGATGATTCTGGTGAGACAGTCATACCCATTTTCAAGGATGGCAGTTTATCCAGGGTTTTGCTGTCCCAGGTTGTTCCGCTCTGCAGGATAAACAAGCGCTCTATCACGTTTTTCAGCTCGCGCACGTTTCCCGGAAAGCGATACTGCTGGAGGCCATGAAAAAAGGAAACGGCAATTTTGGGAACCGGCATCTTCAAATCCCGGGCAAGCTTCTCGGCATAATGCAATACCAGCACTTCGATATCCTCAGGTCTTTCCCGTAGGGGCGGGATATGAATTTCTATTGTATTCAGGCGGTGATAGAGGTCCAGCCTGAATTGGTCGCTGCGGATTAGCTGCAGGATGTCGCGATTGGTGGAACTGATCACGCGGGTGTCGAAGCTTAGTTCGCGGCTGCTCCCTACGGGAGTAAGCTTGCGGGATTCCAGCACTCGGAGGAGCTTGGCCTGGAGGTTAAAGGGCATTTCGGAGATTTCGTCCAGAAAGAGGGAACCTTGGTTCGCTTCCAAAAAAAACCCCTTGGTGTCGGTTATTGCTCCAGTAAAAGAACCTTTTTTATGCCCAAAAAATTCACTCTCCAATAGGTTGGGGGAGATTGCCGCCATGTTTACGGAGATCAAAGGCGCATCCCGACGAGTGCTATGGCGGTGGATCAGACGGGCGATGACGTCCTTGCCGGTTCCCGATTCGCCGATCAGCAGGACGCTGGCATTGGGATGCTGGGCGGCCAACAGGGCTGCTTCCAGAACCTTGCTATGGGCTTGGCTCTTGCCCACAAACTCGTTGCTAAGGTTGTTGCGGACATCCTCCTGGAGGCTGGAATACTGCTGCTGAACCTCATTGTAATCCTGTAATAAGGCCTGGATTCGTTGGTCGTAGTTCTTGGTTTGCTCCGTCATCAGATAGTGGTGATACTCCTCGTGGATGCGGTGTAGGTCGAGCAGACAGGAACAGGCTTTGGGGTAGTTTTTGGCCATTTCGTATGATTTGTATAAGTTTAGCTGAGCCACTATCAGGATATCGTACAGCTTGTTCTTTTTGGCGTATTTTATTACACCGCTAAGGAGCTTGCGGCTTTCGCTGTGTTTTCCCAGGCTGGACAGATAATTTGCCTTATTCAGATCAAGCTCAATCAGAGAAGTGGTGTCAGCAGAGCTTTCCAATGCTTTTCCTGCGGCCTCCAGTCTTTGCCAGGCCAGATCGGTCTGCTCCAGATAGCGGTAGCAGCCAGCCAGATTGCTGTTCAGGTCGGACCAAAAGCTGTGATTGGTAAGATTGATGGCTAAAGCAGCCTTCTCACATTCCAAAAGCAATTTCAAAGCTTCTTCATTCATGTCCAGGCGCATTTTCAGCACACCCAGATTAAAGAGAAACTGCACCTTCTGGAATGGGAGTTCCTTATCTTCGCAAAGGGCCAGTCCCCGCTTCAGTACCTCCTCGGCCTCAGCGAATTTTCCCACCAGGCCATAGAGCGTGGAAATGTTGTTCAGCAGCGTCAACTGGCTGTTTAAGTCCTGCAATTTGTGGCTTAGTTCCAAAGCGGAACTGATGAAGAATATCGCCTTGTCGTACTGCTGAAAATGATAATAAGCGGTTCCAGTATCGATCAGCACATTCAGCCTTAACAAGGGGTCAGAGTCCTTATTAAGTTGTTTTTCGGCTTTTTCGAGGTACAACAGGGTTTGGCTACGGTCGTGCTGACGTTGATACATGGCGGCGATATGACTGAGGACTTCGGTGATCAGATCATTGTTCCGGGCCTGTTTGGCAGCGGCCAGGGCTACATCCAGACAAGGTTTTTCACGGTTCGGCAGATTCAGGTTTATATAGCATTTGCTAAGGATGATGTTGCTCTTGGCAATGATTTCCAGATCATTAACCTCAATGGCTTCCTCCAGCAGGCTTAGTACCTGTTTTTCAGCTTCGGCGAAGCTGTGAAGCGATACCATTGCCTTGGCTTTGGCCTGAAGCAGCCGTCTGCGGTCGGAGGGACTTACGTGTTGCTCCATCAGCCTTTCGATCTCTGATAACAGACGCTGAGGTTCATGTATGGCCATGATCTCCAACTCTCGGAGTTTTCGCTGTAAAACCTGGTTCAATTATCCTCCCGGAACTTTTTCCTACTTGGCTTTCCCCTGGTTGGCCACTGCTTTCTGAGCCGCTTCCAGGGCTGCTTCATCGGCCAGGTAATAGTGCTTTGTGATGTTCAAGTCACTGTCGAATTCGTAGATCAACGGAATTCCCGTAGGGATATTCAGTTCCACGATATCGCTGTCGCTGATGTGATTCAGGTTTTTTACTATGGCCCGCAGGCTGTTTCCATGGGCTGAGATGATCATCCTGCGTCCGGCAGCCAGGCGTGGTAAAATCACTTCGTTCCAGAAAGGCATGGTGCGGGCACAAGTATCTTTGAGAGATTCGCAAAGCGGAATCTGGTCTTCGCTAAGGTTTGTGTAGCGTTTGTCTTTACCCGGATAACGCGGATCGCTTTTTTCCAAAGCCGGAGGAGGGGTATCGAAACTGCGGCGCCAGATTTTTACCTGTTCCTCGCCATACCTGGCAGCCGTTTCAGCTTTGTTCAATCCCTGCAAAGCACCATAGTGACGTTCGTTCAGACGCCAGTCATGATGAATCGGAATATACATTTGGTCCATCTCGTCAAGAGTGATCCAGAGAGTGCGGATGGCGCGCTTCAAAGTGGAGGTCCAGGCTTCGTCGAATTCAAAGCCTTCTTCCTTTAGCCTTTTTCCGGCTGTATGCGCTTCCTGCAGGCCTTTTTCCGAAAGGTCCACATCTGTCCAGCCGGTAAAGAGATTCTCCTTGTTCCAGGTGCTTTCGCCATGGCGGATTAGAACTATTTTATACATCTTTATGTCTCCTTGTTATTTAGTCGAGAAGTCGAGGGGTCGAGGGATGTGGTGCATGCATATAACTTACTCACTTTGGCTGCAAAGATTTTTATCAATCCCGCTATCATGCTGCGGATTTGTTTGAAAAGCTCATCGTATGGCCCATATTGAATCTTGTAACCCAATTTTGCTGATCTTCGAATTTGAGATACCAATCCATAGATCTCACTTTGTGAAATCCTTTGGTGTCCTGATAACTTTCTGAACGAATTCCATACTCAGATTTCAAACCTTTAGTTCCTTGAATCCGCTCATCATCTATCTCCTTTACACATAAACTATTAACTTTATCCTAACCTCTCGACCCTGGTCAACATTCAATCTGCGGTTTTTCCACATACCTTAGTACGCCTGATTCCTGCTCTACAGTTCGGGCCAGGATGAAAAACAGGTCGGAAAGCCGGTTGACGTAGCCAAGCACTTCTGCTGCCACTTCTTCGCTGTGCGAGAGGGCAATTATCCTGCGTTCGGCACGGCGGGCAACGGTTCGGCAAAGGTCGAGCTTAGCTGAGGGAAGACAGGAACCGGGAATCACAAAGCCTTTCAGGTTCAGTTTTTCCTCAAAGGCGCGGATGGTGTCGGTTATGGAATCAAGGTCTTTTGAACAAAGCGGATAAGGATAGGAGCCATTTTTTGTGGAAAGCTGTCCCATAACCCGGTAAAGCTTGCTTTGCACCTCGATCAGGATAACCTTTAGGTCTTCGTTTTCCAGATAGTGCTTGGCTTCGCCAATAAAGGCGTCCAGTTCGTCCAGGCTGCCATAGGCATCAACCCTAAGGTCGTCTTTCCAAACCCTTTCGCCGGTGTAGAGCGAGGTTTGTCCCTTGTCTCCCCCTTTGGTAGTAATGCTCATGGCCTTACCTCATGGCTATCACGGAGATTTCGATCAAGCCGTCTTTGGGCAGCCTGGCCACCTGAACCGCTTCCCGGGCTGGAAAGGGAGCGCTGAACTGGCGGGAATAGATATCGTTGAGGCGTGAAAAATCATCCATGTCCTTCAAAAATACGCTGGCTTTCACGATGTGGGTCATGCCCATGCCAGCGGCTTCCAGAATGGCCTTCAGATTGGCGAAAACCAGTGCGGCCTGGTCTTCAAAGGATTCTGGCATTACTCCCGAATTGGGGTCTATACCAAGCTGGCCGCTAACGAACAGGGTATTGTTTTTCATGATGGCCTGGGAGTAGGGCCCCAAAGCTGCTGGGGCGCGATGCGTCATAACCGATTGCATTTTTTATCTCCTTGTGAGTCAGATTTGTAACTAGCTGGGAACTGCTATACCTCCAAAGCTTTGCGGGCTACCAGAATGGCTGGAATTGTATCTTTGAGGGGAACATAGGCTTGGTGTTCCTTAACCAGGTTCTTCAGCAGAATTTTGCCTTCCCTGATGTTATCCTCGCGGATAATCAGCATCAGGGCACAGCCTTTTTGCCTGGCTTTCTGGGATTCCTGGTGCAGGTCGCTGATTTCTGGAGAAATGATAGTTTTGATGCCTTGTCCGTGTAATTCCTGAGCGAATTGCAAGGCCATGATTTCCATATTCTCACTTTCGCTGCTGAGGTAAACCATGAATTCATCAGTTTTTCCCCGGAAGAGGCCGCGATCTTCCATTATCTCAAAAACGCTATCCAGATTGAGGTAAAACCCCACAGCCGGAATTTTCTTGCCGGCAATCCGAGCCGAAAGATAGTCGTAGCGACCTCCCCCTCCGATTACCATTTGCTGGCCGTTGTGCTCGGTTACAAAATCAAATACAGTTTCATTGTAGTAAGAGAAGTTTTTGTACAGGTGAGGATTAACTTTGTAGCGGTTTCCCAGATTTGCCTGGATTTTTTTTACCCGGGAAAACTTGCTTTTACAGCTTGGACACAGGTAATCGGAAATCTGGGGACCAGACTTCAGTGAGTGTAGACACTTGGGATTATTGCAGCGAGTTTCACTGAAGGGGTTGGCATATAGCTCCTGATAACAGACCTGGCAATACTCCTCTTTGTGTTGATCAAGGAACTTGCGCAGATCCGTAAAGAAATCATCGCGGCATTTGTGGCAGCCGTAGCTATTCAAATCGAGACGAACTTCATTTAATCCCAGGGCATTGCAGATCGTGATTCCCAGGCTGATCACCTCATTTTCGGACAGGATGCTTTCACTGCCCAGCAGCTCAACCCCGAGCTGATAAAACTCCATCTGCTGGTTTTTACCATGCTTGCGAAACATCGGGCCCGAATAATAAAAACGGTGAATTTCCCCTGGGTTGGTAATTCTGGCAGTGTGATGCAAGACGCTAATCGTGCCTTCGGGACGCAGGCTTAAAAGGCTGAGCTGATTGTCTACATCTGATAAAGAAAGCACGCTCTGCATGGCATGATCTGCCTCATGACCCTGCATCAAAGCTGTTATGCCGTCTTTGAGAACCTTCGAATCCTGCAAAACCGATAACCTGATCTCCTGATAGTCGTGCAGGGCCAGAACCTTTTCCAGATTGTCTTCTAGAATCTTCCACTTCCACACCTTGTCCGGCATGAACTCATGAAAACGAATTGGTTCGCGCACCATTTTTTCTCCCAAGGATGTCTATACCATTAAAGATAAGCGTTTGCAGCCTCTGTGCCACCAAAAACGCAAAAAGATGGCTTGCGGTAAGCGGCTTGCTACTATAGCAGGGCTGAGTGTAAGAAAGCACTCTGAGTAAAAGCCAATCTCAGGACGATCTTACTGCCTCGCCTGATCCTGAAGTTTCCAGGCTTCCACCCAGAAATCGCGCCCCAGGTTCCTTATCCTGAATTTAAGGCCGGGAATCGAATAAAACAACCTAAGCAAGTCGTTATAGGAGTATAGATACAACGGACACTTTCTCTTGTATCGAATCTTTCTTTGCCAAGCCAGGATTCCATCCGAAACGGGGAAGCTAAAAAAAACCTTAACCTGGCAAAGAGATATCGCTTTCTCGATACATAGTCTGGCGTCCTCTACGTAATCCATAAACCCCATCAGGATCAGATAATCGTAATTATTGCAATCGATTGCATAGAAGTCCTTTACCTCAAACAGGCAGTTTTCACTCACCTTCATCGCTTCAGCTTTCTTACGCGCCAGTTCTATCATTTGTGGGGCGAAATCAATGCCATGAACCCATCCTGCTCCTCTTTTGGCGAGAGCCACAGAATAATGACCCGGGCCGCACCCAACATCCAAAACCCGCTTCCCCATTATGTCCCGGCAGGCGTTCAGGGTTAGTTCATAACGTTTTTGGATGCTTTTCCTGAAAACGCGATTGATAAAACGTGAAACCCTATCCTTTCCGCTTCCATAAATTGAATCAAAATCCTCAGCATAACCATCGAAGAAATCAGCAGTTATCCTGTTTTTATCAATGGCTGCCAAGCGTGTCATAATAGTCTCCAAAAGTCTGGTAGTCTGTTGCGTCCAGTAGCAGTTCGAGCTTCGCCTTTACAGATTCCATGTTTACGTAGCTCTTGAACTTCCTGAAAAGGTTCATGCTTATCCTGGGATGATCAGGATCCATTTCCCGCGGGTGAACGTAAATCGTAAGAGGGTAATCACGCAAGACACGGTCCTTCATTATCGAGATTAATGAGTAAGGAAAGAAACGTAGATATCCTCCCCCAAACATGCTAATCCTCAGCTTCCCGATCTCAACCACGGAAATCGGAAACTCAAAGATTTTACCTGAACCGGTGTTTACGAAACCCGGTTTCAATGAATTCTCAAAAAGCCCCTTATGCGACCTTCTGATTGGCATTATGGACGAATCATACTTATAGCCAGCTTCTATCAGCGTATCGAAGAACCATGGCGTCGACCAGCCGATGGAAAACCCGGGACTTCTCCAGCCTTTAACATCCTTGCCGCAAATATCCTCCAAGAGCTTTTTGGAGTTGGTAGCATCATCGTGGAATGCTTTATGATCCCGTCCCCTGATCTCCTGATGATACATCCCATGCGAAGCTATCTCATGCCCCAACTCAATCGCCCTGCGGACAAGCTGCGGATTCCTGGAGGCAATATAGCCTAGGAAAAAAAGCGTAGCTCTGATGTTCTTGCGTTCCAAAAGCTCAAAATACCTGTTCATCCCTATTTCCACGCGGGAATCTATCTTATCCCATTCGCCGATGGGAGGCAGACCGCTAACCCCGAGGATATGGTAATAATCCTCGACGTCAATGGTAAAAAATCCATTGTATCTGGGCTCTTTTATCATCTCTTTTGCCATCCTCACCATCGTTTTTTATCTTGCATTTTGATGTCAAGTTTTTAGTTCATGATTGCCTCGTTATGATCGCCATCATCCTCACCGCAGATGAATTAAGTATAATATTAATTATGTCTTTCTCTGCACATTTCATGATTCTACTCTCTGATATCCTGTCTAGGGCTATGTTGCCACTCTCATTTCCCTTAATCACAAGAGAGAGGATATCCTACTTCAACCACGGGGGCTCAGGTACTAGAAACGGTTCCGAATAAAAAAGCTTGACAAGGTTCTTGCGGAAATAAATAATGCCACCGAAGAGTTTTAGCCTCTGATGAATTTCGGCGAGTTTGATCCTGCCTTCAGGATGTCGGGCTTGTCCCTCTTGATCTGGCTGGATCGGTATCAGTTGGCTGTAAGACCTCTACAGGAGCGTTATGCTACAGGTTGTTTTGGGAGCTTATATTCGCGAAGTATATAGCCGTAAAATGGCACACTCGGCAGAAGCGTTTAGACTGGGTCAAATCATTTGGATATCCCCTAAATCCAAGTCTAATAATGGTTCTTGGTATATTCACAAGCACTCTGGCATATTTGGAATAATCATCGCACATTATCACAAGATTACCGGTCTGTTTGTAAATGTTCAGAACCACATGAAGCTTGAACCTTCAAAATCAACGCAAAAAACCGGCGCACCAGAACTCTGTCCGGGGGAGGTATAGCGGGTTTTTGCCTGAACTAACGAGTTGAAGTTATAAAAACTTACAACAATCTTTGGAGAAAATTATGAAAAAATACCTGGTCCTTATAGCGGTGTTGTGCATCGTCGTTGGATTGGTGGCTATGGCTCCCACGCCCAAACGCGCAGTGGCGAATCCTGCTCCAGCCCAGCATTACAGAGATGTGTTTTACACCGAGGATTTTGAATCGGGTGCGACCGGTTGGACGCACTATGACGGTGCAGTGTCACCAAACAATTGGCATATATATAACAATGGCGACGCCCAGGGCGACGTTTGGTGGATGGGCGATGAAACCGGCAATGGCGGTTATCATGACCATCAATACCTGGTATTGGATACTCCCGTTATCCCAATCGCCACTGGTAGTTCCACTCTTACCTTTAAAATGCGCCACGGTTTGGAAGAACCAGGAGCCAGTGGCGAATACGACGGATGGGATTCATTCAATATCCGAATCTCCACTAATTCCGGCGTAACCTATACTGTGATTCCTGGAACCGTTATAACTCCCGTTTACGATTTTGCAAATTCCTATGCTTTTGGAAGCGAGCATGGGGAAGGTTTGGGAGTTCCTGCCTGGGGTGGAGTCCGTCCCTGGACAGTCGTTACCGTAGACCTTGCACAATATCTGGTAAGCGGTGCAGCAAACGTTAAGATCAGGTTTGCTTTCGCCTCAGATCCGGCCTACAATACGGATGATGATCCCGGTCTCTTTGGGGTAATGGTTGACGATATTGCTCTGGCCGGATTCAGCAACAACGGAGTGAATAACGGGCAGCTTAGCTGGACAAGTCTGGTGCCAACGGCTGGAGATTTCTGGCATTTGGCTACCGATGCCGCAGCTCCTTCGCCCACTCACATCATGAGCAGCATGAACGCTTCCGGAACATACGTTCCATATATGCTGAACTATCTGGAAAGCCCTGATATCGTATTGCCTGCCGATGCAACTCAGATAGTGGCAGACTTTCAATTAAAAGGATCGTTTACCGACAGCGGTACTTTCCCAGATGTAGATTACTTTGGCTGGGAAGTATACCATGGCGGCCAATGGCACTACATGAGCAATCCCTATGATGATCCAGATGGTATGAACTACGTTTACTCCAGCGCTCCTGATACCTGGGCGTCGATGGTAAACAGCTATACCCTGGATGGGGACATCACCGATTTTGCAGGCGATACGGTACGTTTCCGTTGGTATTTCCAATCCAACGACGATGTGTCTGGAACTCCCCTTCAGATCGATGATTTCCAGATCTTCTCAGTTAGCGCCGCGCCAGCGCCTGTGAATCTGGTATATCCCATCAACGGCCAGGAAGATCTGCCTTACACCGGGTTTATCTTCGACTGGGCTTCCTCCTCCCTGGGTGCAGCGCCAGAATACTACACCATTTGCATAGATGCCGACGATGCTAATCTGCAGCCCGGTGATTTCTTTGCACCTACCTATTCTTTGGAGATCGTACCCGTGCTCGTTGATACTCTTTGGTATCTCTACACCTCCTGCAATTCAAACAACATCCCCGACTTCGATATGGGGCCAGGCCAACAATGGTATTGGACTGTAGTAGCCAGCGTAACCGATCAGCCCGATGCCTACAGCGAAATCTGGCGGTTTGACACAGTATCGGCAGCGGAAGTAATCACCACCTTCCCCTGGACTGAGGATTTTGAAGAAGCGGGTGCCTTGCCGGCTGGCTGGACTATCGGAAACGTTGATAACGACGCCGTAACCTGGGCGCCTTATGGTCCCACCACCACCTACGCGCATTCTCCATCCTATGCGATGCGCCATCTTTATGGCGATGCCGTTCCCGAACCAGGTCAGAATGGCTGGCTGGTCTCGCCACCAATCCAATTGCCAGCAGAGGGAGTGGGCGTGCTCAGTTTCTGGAGCTATAACCAATATCCTTCCTACACCGTGCATAACGGAGTGTGGATAAACACCGACCCCAATCCCCTCGATCCCTACTGGGAACAGGTGTGGGAACAAACAGACCTTACTACTCAGGCCTGGGTGCAGAAAACCATCGATGTTAGCGCCTATAATGGAAACATCATCTACGTCGCTTTCAAGTACACTGGTTTTGATGCCAATGCCTGGTACATTGACGACGTTAATATGGCGTTTTACACTTCCGACGTTTTACCTCCAGTCCTTTCAAATCATCTGCCAGTTATCAATACCCCGCGTGAAGACCTCACCTGGCCGGTTTCTGTGAATGTGGCCGACGACGTTGTGTTCAACAATCCTATCACCGCGGTAAATATGTATTGGTCTCTGGATGCTGGCGTAAACTGGAGTGCCGCCATTCCCATGACCCTTACCACGGGAACCACTTACGAAGGAACTCTCCCGGCTCAGCCTTTGGGCAGCACGGTTACCTACAAATTCGAGGCCTTCGACAGCCTGAACAACATGGCTTCCGCCACCTATAGCTATTCCGTGGATGATCCTGTGTGGATGTGGTACGATACTGGAGGTACGGGATATACCGGTTTTGCCTCCTACAACTGGGGTCCCGCAGTTTGGTATGAAAATCCCTTCTATGGCACCGGCACGGCGGTAAAACTGCTGGGATCAGACGGAGCATTGCACAATGCTACCACGGGCAACGGCACTACCACAGCTCACATGCACGTTTATGGTGAGGATTTTGAAGGAAATCTTACCGAACTGATGACTCCCATCGACGTGGTGTTTACTCACAGAACCTATCGCACGGTCGACCTCAGCGCGTATGACATCCAGATCACCACACCTTATTTCTGGATCAGCTATGAAGACCTGGGAACCAATCGCTACTTCCTGTATGACGCTACTTATGATTATACTTCACCCTTGTTCCTTTTCATCGGTGGAGACCTTTATACTTCTGCTTCTACAGGGGAATGGTGCATTGGTGCGTACGTGCAAACCGGTGACCCAGCCCTTTACTTCCCTCCGGAAGTTAGCATCGTTCAAAATCTGAGCGGCAATCCTGAGCTTAGCTGGGATGCCCTCAGCGGGGCACAATCATACAACGTCTATGGATGCAACGATCCTTATGCAGAGTGGCCTACTGGCTGGACTCTACTGCAAGGCGGTTTGGCCACCCCCACCTACACCTATACAGGGACTGAAACAATGCAGTTCTTCAAAGTGGTCGGCTCCACAGAAGCCGGTGCCAGAACCACAGCCCTGGCTCCGGGACGCAGGACCTTCAGTGCACCTCAGATCACAATGCTGCCTCAGCAGTACAAGGCCGATCTGGTGGAAAAACTACGTAAATAACGAAATATAAAGTAGAACCCCTCATACAAGTAAAACCCCCGCACCTGTTGCGGGGGTTTTTATCGGGAAGTGGGATTTCCGGGATTACCCTGCACAGCGATGAGAAGCCGGTTTGTCCTGATCATTTGGCCTCATCATAAAATTCTGGCATGACCAGTTGGAAGCTAACTAATTCGGAACATGTTATATTAGCATCTGTTATAATGACATTCGCTACGCCATAAAGCCCTGGTAGTCGGCTTCCAGGTAGCTCCGCCTTCCATGTAGAGTTTTGGATTACTGGAGTCCAAGAGTGATGGAATTCTATTGAACTGGAGTCTGATAATCGGGTCAAGGATGATCAAAACACTTGTCAGGATACACAGAAGCCGAAGGACACAATTCAGCCCGCAGGGCGACAGATTATTGCTAGAAGAATCATAGTCTCTGAGGAAAGTGTTGTTGCATTGAAACCTGCATTACTTAAGTAGTCTCCCAATACAGTAAATCGTCGAAGCCATCATTATTCAAATCTCCCAGGGCTTTGCACACTCTGCTTATGCCCGAGTATGTTTGGATAAAGACGAGTGGGTTGCTAAACACCCCAGTTATGTTTTCACTTTTCCAAACCGCTGCATATTATAAGACCGTTGGATAATTCAACCTTCAATGCTGTCTGGAAGCCAATGAAGTGCATCACCTAAATCCCGATAGGGATGGAATATTACAGCCAGGGGTGTTAACCCCTGGCGGGGTTTCATTGAACATCATGAAGTGCGTGTGACGGGAATAGGATATGTTCTATGTGCAATGGTCTTACGATGTTTCGTTGGTGAATATTTACTGCTGAGATAATTCATACAAAACGCAAGAAGCCCGGTTGCCCCGGGCTTCCTGCATTGTTTTGCTGGGTTCAGGTATCCTAATTCACGCGCCTTGAACAGAGGTTGGGATACACTGTCAGGCTTATGGGAATGATCACCATCCCCTATTTCATCAGGATCATTTTGCGAGTACTACTATATTTTCCGGCATTCATCTTAAAGAAATAAACACCGCTGGCAACAGGCTGGTTATTACTATCCAATCCTTTCCAAACTATCTGGTAGTGCCCAGGGGCTTTGGATTCGTTTACCAGGGTTTTTACTTTTTGGCCTTTGAGGTTGTAGATTTCCAGACTTACAGGGATGTTATCCTTCAGGCTGAAGGATATTGTAGTTTGAGGGTTGAAAGGATTGGGATAGTTTCCCTTCAGTTCGGTAACCAAGGCGGGAATCACAGGATCATCGGCATCCACTACGCTACCACCGTCGGAATGCAGGGTGAAATCATCTACGTAAAAGGCCAGGGCGTCATCTGAAACGCAACGGATGCCGATATACACCATCTGGCCATCGTAGGCCGCAAGATCGTAAACGTATTCATGCCAATCGGTGGGCGCTTCCACATATTCGCCGTCGTTAATGTAGGTAAATCCCTGTACTACTATGGCAGGAAGCGTGGATACGCCTACCCTGAATCTTTCCAGGCCATAGGCGTTGGTATGGGATTTGGCAAAGAATTTCAGGGCGCTATTGGTTCCCAGGCTTACTCTTGGGGCTATCATCCAGTCACTGTTTGGAGGCGTGGTTGCGGACATACAGGCCAGCATTTTTGATCCTCCATGTGGAACTACGCTGGTCATGGGTGGGGTGGTGGCGGAGGGGTTGAAGACTGTGTAGGCCATAGCTGTTCCTGAACCGGGGAATTCGATGCCGGAAAATCCGTAGGTAGTGGAATGATCCAGATCACGCAAGGTCCAGGGAGCAAAGGTGGTTGCAAAATCTGGATAGCTTTCAAAGTCGTCCCCGAAAAACTGGGTAGCCAATTGAAAATTCAGCACAACCTCGATAGTCGAAGGTACTGATTCACCTGTAGCAGCAAGGGATGTGACGGAATACAGATAGGTGGCGTTTGGTAAGCCAAAATCGGTGAAGCTAACCGTTTCTTCGTCGTTTAGGGTGGTGAGCAAAGCCCCATCACGATAAATCTTGTATCCGGAGATTACCCTGCTTTGAGCTGGCGTAAAGCGATTTAGCGCTAATTGCGCATTGGGGATAGAAATGTCCCGATTTTCTGGGATTGGCTGCAAAGCGACTTCCGAGGCTGGAGTGGCAAACTGCGCAAAGGCGCGAATAGCCCAGTTATAGGTAAGGGTTGGAGCTACCTGAGTAAGAGTCTGCCAGGCACCCTGGAAATACATCATATTGCCTTTGCCTTCCACAGGGGGGCCGTCGTCGCAACCGGCTGGATAGCCTCCCTGAGTATTTACCTCATAGCCGTAGTAAAGGTCGCCGGCGCTGGGTATCGGGATAATTGCATTCAGGATTACCGTGTTCCATTCGTTCATTACGGGATTGCTAACCACTTGCGAGTGAACCAGGGTGCCGGCCCCAGCAGCCGTTCCGCCAGTCCAGATTTTCAAGGTGTAGGTGCAATTGCTGTAAACCGGGACAAACTCCAAGCGCGAAATGGAACGTCCGCTATATGGAGCCAGATCTTCCTGAGGCCAGCGATGTGCAACGTCGAAAGTGATGGCCGAGCCGGTTCCCACAGAATTTCCGAGGTTCATGTTGCACCAGGTGATCCAGTTTCCTTCGGGGTTTTCCCAATTCAGGGTGATGTTTCTGTCTACCACGGTGGCAGTA
>Ga0302252_1000829_pt1 | contig 22003 bp, 14 predicted proteins | sample AAG_RA_Leu_MG_FD_193511 | JGI IMG/M metagenome (GOLD analysis project Ga0302252, IMG submission 193511) | Enriched activated sludge microbial communities from anaerobic digester in WTTP, New Holstein, Wisconsin, United States - AAG_RA_Leu | ecosystem: Engineered > Bioreactor > Anaerobic >...
CTCTCCTTTTATCTGCTGGGGCTGTTCGCGCTGGGCGGATTCACCATTCTCTCCCGGGCCTTTTACGCCCTCCAGGACACCCGCACTCCGGTCCTGATCAGCCTGCTCTCGGTCGCCGCCAACCTGACCCTGGGGCTGCTCCTGGTCGGTCCCCTGCAGCATGCCGGGCTGGCCCTGGCCGCAGCCGCAGCCAGCAATCTCAATCTGCTGCTGGCCTGGCTGGTCCTCCAGCGCCGCCTGCCCGGCTTGGGCGCTGACCAGCTGCTGCCTCCCCTGGGGCGGCTGTTGGCGGCGGCGCTGCTGATGGCGGGAATCGTCTGGCTGGGCAATCAAGGGATGGAAGCGGCGCTGGCCGGCCTCGCCGGCGGGAGCGGGCACCTTCCCCTGGGCTGGCAGCTGCTACAAGTGGGGACCGCGGCGCTGGCCGGCCTGCTTGTCTACTGGCTGCTGGTGAAATGGCTGCGGGCGGATGAAGAAACCCGGCAGCTGGTTGCCGGCTGGTGGCGGGAGCGGCGGCACAAGCCGGGAACGGGCCGGAGCTAGCCGGCATCCCGGCGTTCAGGAGCGGTTGCTGCCGATCCGTTCCTTAACCAGCTGCTGGTAAAGCGCCGTCATTTCCCCCGCCATCCGCTTGGCGGAGAACCGCTCGGCGGCCAGCCGGCCCCGTTCGCCTAGGGCCTGGGCCGCTTCCGGCCGGCGCAGCAGTTCGGCAAGCGCCGCCGCCAGCGCCGGCGGGTCATCAGGCGGAACCAGCCGCACCGCGGCTTCCGCTCTCATTTTCGCTCCGGCTCCCGCTTTCTCCGCTGCCCCCGCTTCCTCCCCTGCTCCCGCGATTTCTCGGATTCCTCCCACCCCGCTGGCCACGCAGGGACGGCCCAGGGCCATGGCTTCGACCAGGCTGAGGCCGAAAGCCTCCTCCCGCGAGGGCACCACCACCACGTCGAATCCCAGCAGCCAGGGCACCGGATCAGGCTGGGGCCCGACCAGGCGAACCCGGCCGCTCAGCCCCAACTGCGCCGCCAGCTCCCGCCAAGCCGCTTCCTGGGAACCACCGCCGACCAGATCGATCCGCAATCCCGGAAATTCCCGGCTCAGTTCGACCGCCGCCCGCAACAGCACGTCCTGCCCTTTTTCCGGCTCCAGCCGGGCCACCACCCCTAGCCGCGGCCCGGCCGCCGGTGCTGCCGCCGGCTGCGCCGCCGCCGCTCGCCGCCGCAGGCCGGGCAGATCGACGCCGTTGTAAATCAGGCAGACCCGCTCAGGAGCCATCCCTTGGGCTGCCAGCTGGGCCGCCACCGCCCGGCTGACCGCGATCACCCGATCGGCGGTAATTCGATCCAGCCAGCGCCAGCCGGCACTGCGCCAACCGTGGGCGGGCCAAGGCGCGTCGAGTCGGTGGCGGGTGTAGAGAATGGCCGGCACTCCCGCCAGCCGGGCGGCCAGTCGGCCGCTGAAGGAACCATGGGTATGAACCAGCTGCAATCCCTGCCGCCGGCGCCGGCGCAGCTCCCGATAGAGACGGCCCAGCCCGCGAAGATGGAAGGAGCGGTCAGGCTGGAGGCCGGGGCAGGCAACCGCCGCCACTCCCAGTTCGGCCGCAGCCGGCAGCAGCTCCGATTCGGGCGGGCAGAGCACGCTTACCTCCAGCGCGCTTCGGTCAAAGGCGCGGAGGAAATTGAGCAGATAACTGCCCGCCCCGCCCCGGCGGCGGTCGCTGATGATGTGCAGCACTTGAATTTTCACGGTTTAGCCTCCCCCGGCGGGGCGTTCGCCCGCAGCAGCGAATAGTACACCGCGACCGTAGCCCGGACCATTTCCCGGCTGGAACAATGCTCCAGCACAAAGCCGCGCAGCTGCCGGCCCAGCTCGGTCCGCTCCCGGGGGGTTAGGGCGAGGTAGCGACGGATGCCGCCGGCCAGCGCCTCCGGATTGACGGGGGCGCCGGCCTGGCGGGCAGTAAAGTTGTCCCGGGCGTGGAAGGCGAGATCGGAGGGGAGCAGCAGTCCGGCCATTCCCTCCCCGCCGGCCAGCAGCACCGGTCGGGCGCAGGCCATCGCTTCCATCGCCGCCCGGCTCACCCCCACCACTAAATCGGCTGTCCGGAGCAGGGGCGCAACTGCAGGCAGGGCTCCGACAAAGGTCACCAGTTCAACCCCCGCCACCTGGTTGACCGCTTGGGCCCGTTGGGTTACTTCTTCCCGGCCTTCGCCGGCGCCGGCCAGCAGCAGCCGGATTCCGGGCTGCTCCAGCCGAAGCAGCAACACTGCCTCGATCAGGGCTAGGGCCGTATCCGTCAGTTGCCGGTCCAGCCGGCTGAGCGAGACCAGCAGCGGGTCCCCCTGCTTCCGGCGGTCGGTCTCGCCCTGGGGGGAAAAGCGGTCGGTGTCGATCCCGTTGGGAATAACCGCGATCCGCTCACCAGGCACGCCGAAATGCCGTTCCAGATGATCGCGCAGATCGGGGCTGACGGCAATGGTGCGGTCCCCCCAGCGGGAGAGCAGCCGCAGATGGAACGGGGCGCGGAAGCGGGCATGAGCAGTCACCAGCAGCGGAATCCCCAGCCCCGCCCGGGCGCAGTCGGCGGCAAAGGCCGGAATCCGGCCGTGGGCATGGATCAGGTCGACCTGCTCCCGGCGGAGCAGGGAGCGCAGCCCCAGCACCGAGCGGGGCAAGGCCAGTCCGCCGGCGCTGTGCAGTGGCAACTGGTAGTGGGGAATTTGCAGCTGCTCCAGTTCCGGCTGGTAAATGCCGCCGTTGGAGGCAACCAGCACTCGCCAGCCCATTGCCTGAAGATGGCGGGCCAGGGTCAGGACATGGGTTTCCGCCCCCCCGACGTCCAATCCCATCAGCGCCAGTAGCACCGTGCCCCAGCGGCCGCGCCGCTCGCGGGCGGCAGGTTCGGTTCGTCTCCGCCGGCGGCTCATCGGCCCTCCTCGGCCGCCGCCGCCGGCCGGGTCCAGACGGCCAGCCCCCGGTTGAGCCAGCGGGCCAGCACCTGCCGCAGTCCCCGGAGCAGGGAGCGATCCGGTTCCAGCCGGGCGGCAAACTCGGCTACAGGCAAATCGCCTTCGACATTGATCCGGCGGATGATCAGGGGCGAATCGCCGGCCTGATTCATCCCCGAGCGGAGCGTCACGAAGGAGCGGAAACCGGCCTCCCGGCCCAGTTCCAGGGCGGTGGTCGAGTAGGCCCCGTAGGGCCAGGCGAGGATGTCCGGGGAATGCCCCAGTTCACGCTCGATGGTCTCCCGGGCCTGCCGGAAATCAGTCCGCAGCTTGCTCCGATATTCCGCCTCGGTTTCCAGCCGCCCGGCAGCCGGCATCCAGGCCGGAGCCAGCACTGCCGGCCGGAGGGGCGAGGCTGCGGATTCGGTGGCAACCAGTTGGTGGAGGTCATAGGTATGGGCCTGGATTTCGATCAGCCCGCTCTCCTCCATTTGCCGCATCTGGGTCCAGGAAAGCATCGAGGGCTCGGCCGGGGCCCGGCTCTGGTCCTGGGAAGCAACCAGAAAGATGGTCGCCGGAAACTGGTGGTGCTTGAGAATCGGATAGGCGAGGGTGGCATTGCTCTCATAGCCGTCGTCAAAGGTCAGCACCACCGGCCGGGGGGGGAGCGGGGCCCCTGTTTCCATATGGGCGATCAGCTGCCGGAGGGGAATCACGGTATAGCCGTTTTCAGCCAGATAGGCCATCTCCCGGGCGAAGACGGTCCGGGGGGTCAGGTACCGGCTGGCGGCGGGAACATGCTCTTCCCAGGTGAAATTATGGTAGAGCAGGACCGGCACCCGGACCGCATCCCGTTCCAGCCACACAGTTCCCAGCAGGCCGGTCAGCGCCAACAGTGCCGCCCCGAGCAGAACGGCGGCCAGCCGCCGGCCCCGACCTCGCCCGGAGCCGGGGGTGGAAGGCGGTTCAGAAGCGGTTATGGTTCCTGCGTTTGTATCATGCACAGTCGCTTGTCTCCTCAGTTAATTTCGGGTCAGCAGCCGGCGGAGGAGGCTGACTTCTTCCAGCCGAAAGAGCTGCAGCGTGCCCAGGTAGACAATTCCGGCGGCCAACGCAGTCAGGCTCAACTGGAGCAGCAGGCTGCTCAGGCCCGATCCCGGCAAAGCCGTCTGCAGCCAGCGGAAGCACAGGTGGCAGGCTCCGGCCATCACCGCCGCCGCCACCAGCACCAATCCGCTGAACCGCCACATCTCCCGATCCCAGATCCCCTCCAGCCGGCGCTGCAGGAAATAGACCAGCAAGGCCATGCTGGTCATGGCTGCCAGCGAGTTGGCCAGAGCCAGCCCGCCGTGGCGAAGCGGCCCCCGCAGCAGCAGGCTGAACAGCAGATTGACCGCCACCGCCCCGATCCCCAGCAGCACTGGGGTGCGGGTGTCGTGGAGGGCGAAAAAGCCGCGGGCGAGGATGAATTCCGAGGCCTGGCCGACCAAGCCGGGCGCGTAAAAGAGCAGGGCGAAGCCGGTCATCGCCGCCGCCCGGGCATCGAACGCCCCTCGTTCAAAGAAGAGGGTGATCAGCGGCTCCCGCAGCACCAGCAGGGCAGCGACCGCCGGCAGGCAGATCAGCAGTACCGCCCGCAACGCCCGCCGCACCCCCGCTCCCACCGCCGGCAGATCGCCGGCTGCCGCCTGGCGGGTAAACGCCGGAAAAAAGGCGGTGCCGAGGGCGGTCACAAACAGCCCCAGCGGCATCTGGACCAGATGGCTGGCATAGGTGAGAGCGGAGATGCTGCCCTCGGCCAGGCCGGAGGCGAGAATCCGGTCAATTAAAATATACGTCTGGCTGACGGAGATGCCGATGGTCATCGGCAGCACCAGGGCCAGGATTTTCTGCAATCCGGGATGACGCCAGTCCAGCTGCCAGCGGAAGCGGAAGCCGGCCTCGAGCAGCGCCGGCAATTGGACCACCGCGCCGGCCACGGCGCCGACCACCACCCCCACCGCCATTCCCTCCACGCCCCAGGCTCCGCCGGCCAGCAGCACCGCAGCGATCACCCCCAGATTTTGCAGGGGGGCGTTGAGCGCGGTCACACCGAAGACATTGCGGGCATTGAGCAGCCCATTGAAAAGGGCGGAGATCCCGCTGAAGAGGAGAAAGGGGAAGATGATTCGGGTCAGAGCCGCCGAGGAAGCCGCCAATTCCGCACTGAAGCCGGGAGCCAGCAACCGGACCAGCAACGGCGCCGCCAGCCAGCCGAGGGCGGTCAAGGCCGTCAACAAAAGCAGCAGCACATTACAGACGGTGGCGAACAGGGACCAGGCCTGGCGCTCCCCCTCGCGGGTGGCGTATTCGGAGTAGACCGGGATCACCACCGTCGTCAGGGCACCGGTAAAAAGGGCGAAAATAACATTGGGAATGGAAAAGGCGACCAGATAGGCGTCCATCGCCGAGGTGGCGCCGAATTCCCGGGCCACCACCACGTCCCGGATCACGCCCAGGATCTTGGAGGCAAAATTGAACATTATCAGGACTACCGCCGCCCGGGCTACTGCCCCCATTTCCCGCCCCCCTGTTCTTCCGCGCTCTGCCGTTCCCATCTTACCACAGTGCCCGGGGTAAAAAAATTGCATTCCCGGCCGTTATACAGGTAAACTGTTGTCCAGGTACATACAGCAGGCGAGGAAGGAGACCGGCGGGTGGCTGAGCGGCTCGAAGCAGTAGTGCTGCTGGGGATGAATCCCTGGCAGCACCGGGAAATCAACGATACAGTCCGGTTTTTGGCCCGCTCGGCCCCGGGATTGGACCGGGTCTATCTCAACCCCCCGGCCGGGCTCCGGGTCCGGCCGACGGCGGCGGAACTGGCCGCCGGCTGCTCCTGGCAGGAGGAAGAGCGGGAAGGACTGACCGTGCTGACCCGGCCGCTGGGCTTTTTGCCGGTGGCGCTGGGCTTGCGGGCCGCCGCCGACCGGCTGGCCGCCGGCTGGTTGGATCGCCGGCTGGCGCAGCGCTGGGGGCGCGACTGGCGGGAGCGGACTCTGGTCTATGTCCCCTCCTGGTGCTACACCCAGACCGCGCTGATCGGCAGCCTCCGCCCCCGCTACCTTTTTTTCCATCTGCTCGACGATACCCTGGGTTTTCCCGAGATCGCCGGCGATCCCCGGGTTCAGCAGCAGAATCTCCGGTTCCTGGAAGCGATGCTGGCCGCCTGCACGGTGGCGGCGGCGGTTTCGCCGGAACTGGCCGAGCGTTATCAGCAGCGTTTCGGCCGCCCGATCGCCCTGCTCCGGAACGGGGTCGAAGCCGGCTTTTTCGCCGCCGCCCGCCCGGCGGCGGAGCTGGCCGCTCTGCCCGCTCCCCGGCTGCTCTACACCGGTTCGATCAATTCCTGGGTGGATCTCGAATTGCTGGACGGCCTGGCCCAGGCCCGGCCGGACGCCTCGCTGGTGCTAATCGGGCATCTCTTCGCAGATTCGGTTGACCGCCGGCAGTGGCAGCAATTGCTGAGCCGGCCCAATGTTCGCTGGCTGGGCAGCCGCTCCTACCGGGAATTGCCGGCGTATCTAGCCGGAGCCGAGGTGCTGCTCCTGCCCCGGACCGGAGCGGAGCATTCCCGGGCATCCGATCCGCTCAAACTGTACGAATATCTGGCCAGCGGCCGGCCGGTGGTAAGCACTGCCCTGCCGGCTCTGGCCGACTTTAGCAATCTGGTCGGGCTGGGCGGCAGCCCCCGGGAATTTATTGCCCAAGTCGAAGCCGCTCTGCGCCCCCATCCGGAGCTGGCCCAGCGGCAGCAGGCGGCGGTCGCCGCCCATTCCTGGGAGGCTCGCTGGCAGGAGCTGGCCCGGCTGCTGGAAAACGCGGCAGCGATTTCCCTCACGCTCCGCCCCTAAACCACCATCGCCGGCCTGGAAAGGAGGAAGCCGCTATCGATACTTCGGATCCCGTTGCCATGGAGCCCGGTTATCTCGCCCGGGGCGGGGAATTGCTCTCCCGCTGGGCGGAACGACAGTACCGGAGCAGTAATACCGCCGTCGTCATCGCTCGCGGCAGCAACCGGCTGCGGACCAGCTGGCAGGCCAGCCGGCTCGGCCGCTGGCTGACCGCCGACCGAGTCCCCGCCAGTCGCAGCTATCAGCTGCTCCAAAACGGCGCCGAAGCCCTGACTGGTTGGCTCCGGCCGCTCCCAGCGGCCGAGATTCCAGCCGGCGCCGCGGCAGCCGCGATGCCGATAGTCGGGACGGCCGCCGCCGGCAGCTGGAGCCGCTGGGGGCTGCTGTTGACGGTCGGGTTGCTGCCCTTTGTCGCCTTCAAGTATCTGCTTCTGCTCAGCCTGCTCTGCCTGGGGCTGCTGCTGGTGGATCTGCGCCAAGGCCGGATTGCCCGGCTGTGGATTTCCCCGACCTGGATCCCGCTGGGCGGACTGCTGCTGGTGATGCTCTATGCCACCGCTACTTCGATTGCCTATTGGCTGAGTCTGAGCGAGTTCTTGATCCCGGTTACCGGGCTGCTGCTGGTCCTGGTCATGAGCTCCTGCCTGGACCGTCCGGCCCGGCTGGAGGAATTCTTGCTGGCGCCGGCCCTGGCCGGGTTGATCACCGCTCTCTATGCCATTTATTTCTTCTATTACGGCCCGACCATCAACACACTGGGCCGGGAGTGGATCGACCTCACCCAGAATCCGGATATTACCAACCGGGCCTACGCCGTTTTTGAAAACCCCAATTCCCTGGCCCAATATCTGGTGCTGCTGACCTGCCTCTGTTTGGGCGGCTTGACCGGCAGCCGGCGGACCGGGCGCCAGCTTTTTTTCGGCCTGACCGCGATCGCCGCTGTCGCCGCCCTGTTTTTGACCTATTCCCGAGGCGGACTGCTCGCCCTGGCGGCAGCGCTGCTGGTTTTTGTGCTGGTCCGGAGCCCGTTGCTGCTGCTGGCCGGGTCCCTGCCGGCGGCGCTGGCGGCTTGGTTTCTGCTGCCAGCCTCAGTGCTGAAACGGCTGGCTACCAGCGCTTCCTTCAAAGACAGTTCCAATGCCTACCGGCTGGACACCTGGCATTCCGCCTGGAACTTGGTCCAGCATTACTGGCTGACCGGGGTCGGCCTCGGCCGGCGAGCCTTCAGCCGAGTCTATGCCACCGAAATGATCAATGCCAATTATGTCCCTCACGCCCATAACCTGGTATTGCAACTGTTGAGTGAACTGGGTGCCGCCGGGCTGCTGCTCTGGCTCTGGGTCTTGGGCCGGCTGCTGCGTACCGGGCTGCGGCTGCGCGGTTCGGCCTCGCCGCTGCTGCGGAGCGTCAATGCCGCCGCTCTGGCCGCACTGACCGGATTTCTGGTTCATTCCAGCATCGACTATTTTCTGTGGTACTATAAGCTGGCAATCATGTTCTGGCTGATCATCGGCATCTTCCTGGTGCTGGAGCGGCAAAACCAACAATTGGCCTGAAGAGGAAGGGAGGAGACAGCGGATGAAAAATCGTCGACTGCGCACCATCGGGAGCGGAGAAGGAGAGGGTCCTCCCGAAGCGCGCCGGCGGCGCCTCAACGGCGTTGATTTGGTGGTGCTGCTGGTAGTGCTGGGGCTTTTGGCGCTAGGCGCCTACAAGCTGCTCTGGGTCAACCGGGGGCTGGAAGCCCAGGAAGGCAAGATCGAGTATCAGGTGCTGGTGGAAAATATCCGGCAGCCGACGGTCGAGGCCTATCAACCCGGGCAGATGGTCAAGGAGCTGCAGACCAATATCGATCTGGGCACCGTCGCCAGCAAGAGCGCAACCCCCTACCGGCAGCCGGTCAATACCCTGGAGGGGAAAATCGTCATGGCCGAAGTGCCGGAGCGGTTTGACCTGCTGGTCACGATCCATGCTCCGGCGGTGATCAGTCCCGCCAATATCACGGTTGGCAACAAGGAAATCAAGGTTGGCGACCGAATCTCGATCAAGACCCAGACCGCCGCCTCGACCGGGGTGGTGTATCAAGTGATCAAGGTCAGTCCCTGATCCGTCCCCACCATCTAAAAAAACAACAGCCGCGGTTGCCGCGGCTGTTTTGCGTCGGGGTTGGCGTCGGGGTTGGCGTCAGGGTCGGGCGCAGGAGCGCCGCCGGCGTTCAGCGGTCGCCGGAGCCGGTGGTTTCCACCGGAGTTCCATTTTGGAGAGCGGTTTGGCCGGAAACCACCACCTGCTCACCCAGCTGCAATCCGTCCAGAATTTCGGTATTGAGGTTGTCGCTGATCCCGGTTTTGATTCGGGTCTCGACCGCCTGATCGGCTTTGACGATAAACACCAGCCGCTGCTCGCCCCGTTCCAGTACCGCTTCCTTGGGCACCAGCAGCACGTCGCGGCGCTCAGCTACGACCAATTCGACTTCCCCGAACATCCCCGGTTTAATCGACTCGCCGGGATTGGGAAGAGCGATTTTGGCGGTGAAGGCTTTGCTCTGGGCGTCTGCCGCCGGCGCCAGCTGGGCCAGGGTGCCGCTGATCGGCTGGCTGGACACCGCCGGAACCTTGACCGTAATCGCTTTGCCGGGGGTAATCAGGCCGACTTCACTTTCCGGCACATTGCATTCGGCAAAGACCTGATCGATGCTGACCAGCGTCAGCAGGGGGGTATTGGCGCTGGCGGTGTCGCCGGGATCGACTTTCCGGCTGGAGACCAGGCCATTAATGGGGGCGGTGATGGTCGCGTTGGCCAATTGATTGCGAGCACTGGCCAGTGTCGCCTCCGCCTGCCGGACCTGGGCGTCGGCCACCCCGGCGGCGGCCTGATCGTAAGCCAGCTGGGCGGCTTCCAGCTCGCGCTGGGAGACCAGCCCCTGCTGCTGCAATTGCTGCATTCGCTCCAAATTGGCGCGGGCGTTGGCCTGGAGCGCCGCCGCCGAGCGCTGGTTGGCCTGGGCCACTTCCAGGGCGGCTTCCGCCTGTTGGACCTGGAGGTTGATGTCCCAAGTGTCCAGTTGGATCAGCGTCTGGCCGGCATTTACCCGGTCGCCCAGCTGGACCGGCACTTGTGCCACGGTACCGGTAATTTTCGAAACTACGCCAACCTCCGCATCCGGAACAATCCGGGCAGCCAGATTCACCGTCTGGCTCAGACTGCCCGACTTAACCGCTGCGGTCTTGACCGGGGTCGGCCGCACTTCCGGGTTTGCCACCGGTTCTGACGGTTTCTTGGTAATGACGGCTATTGCTCCGGCGATCAGCAGCACTCCGACCAGTCCGATCGCCAGCCACTGTTTTTTGCTTAATTTCCTCATATCCGCACAGTTCCCCCTCTTCGCCCCGACCAGCGGGAACAGATTGTGACCGTTCAGTCAATTCCTTTGTCCACTATACTCTGCCCTTCCGCCGGTGACAAGAGTTTTCCCGGGATGCAAAAGCCTCCCGCCCTGATAAGGGGCCGGAGGCTGGTTGACGGTTTGGAAGCTATCCGGTCGCCGCCGCGGCGACTGTGATGGGTTCGGTGTCGGCAGTAATCAGGGCAGCCGGTAAACAGTGATCATGGCTTTGCGCAGCAACGGATCCCAAGCCACCTGTCCGCCCAGGCTTTCCGCCACAAAGCGGAGCGGGAGAAACATCCGGCCGGGGGGAACGATCTCCGGCATCACTCGGGGATTGTCGGGATCAATTGCCGTTTCCTGGCCATTCACGATTGCGGTGCTCTTGCCCGGCTGGACCTGGATGCCGATGGTTCCATAGGCTACCGTGGCCAGCTGCCGATCTCCGTCCCAGTGCACCTGGGCGCCCAGGGCCTCGCCGACATAGCGCAGTGGCAGCATCAGCCGATCGCCGGCCAGATAAGGAGCGGCGTCCATCGGCCGGGCTTCTCCTTCGATCACATAGGTCGGCTGATTGAACGTGAACTCGAGCTTTACTGGGACCAGTTCCTGATCGGTCCGCACCCGCAGTTCATTGCTATATTGGGAGCTGCCTTGAGTGTTATTGGCCCGCACCCGGTAATCATAAATCGTGCCCGGCTCTAGATACTGTTCACTGAAGACGGTCTGGTTGGCCATGGTCTGGTCAATCTCCGACCAGTTGGTGGCAGTTGTTTTGCGCTCGATGCTGAAGCTGCTCTCGTTGTTGGAATTATCCTTCCACTTCAGTTCAATCCGGCGCGAGCCGACCGACACCAGTTCCAGATCCGAGGGTGCGGCGGGACGGCTGGGTTCGACATTGAATCGCAACGTAAAGGGCTCGCTTTCCGCCACCGCCGAAGCGCTGCCATTGCCGTTCTGGGTCTGCCAGATCAGCCGGAGCTGCGCATTTTCGGTGTTCAGATAGCCGGGGACTTCCCACAGATAGCTGCCGGTGTTGGGCACACAGGCGATGGTATTCCAGCCCAGGGTGCGGCGGAGTTTGTAATAGAGGCATACCGTCCCCTGGTCCTTGCCGCCCTGGGTTTGCCAGTGAATGGTGTGGCGAATCCCCGATTCCCAGATGTCCCCAGCAGCGGGCTCACTCAATGTGATGGTCGGTACTGTCGGCGCCGTCGTCTCCTCCTCAGCCAGCACCGCAGACGGCAGCAGCAGAAGCAGCAGCATTCCCAACAGCACGGTTTTTCTGATCAGATTTTTCATAACCCGGCCCCCTTTCGCATGCTTTGCAGGCTTCGGATACTTCTTCGACCAGCTTCCCAATTATTCCTACCCGAACGGCTAAATATTTTTATTGCCGAGTTCCGGCTGTAATCAGGAACCGGAGTAAGCCCAGGGTTTGTCGAAGGCCAGCCGGGTGACTTCATGCTGGTTGATGATCTGTTGCCGGGACTGCTTGAGAGCAGACACCGAAGCCTCGGCTACGATTACTTCCCCTTTGGTTCCGGTTCCCACCGCCAGCTGCACCTGTTTCACCCGCAGGGTTTCCTCGGCCGATTTCAAATTTTGCTCAACGTTGGTGTATTGCTCCTCCAGCTGGCGGATGCTGTAATAGAGTCCGCGCACCAGTTGCCGGATTTGATCCTTGCTGTCGGCAGCCGTGGTTTCCGCCTTGCGGAGATCGATTTTGGCGGTCTCGTAGGGGGCCCGGTTGGTGTCCAGCCAGTTGTACAGATCCAGGTTGAGGCGGGCGATATCGACGTTACGGTCCGCCAGCCAGGCGCTGGGACTCTCGGAGAGCCGAGCGCTGACCACGCTTTCCAGATCGATCACCTCCAGCGGAACCAGTTCCGCCCGGTCGGTCAGCTGGTAGCGCTGGCTGGGCTCCACTCCCAGCAGGGCATTGAACTTGGTCCAGGCGTCGTCGCGGCTTTCCTTGGCCGCCTGCAGGGAAGCGACGCTGACTTCATAACTGCTCTCCGCCAGCAGCTGGCTGCTGAGACTGACAGTCCCGACCCGATAGCCGATTCGGGCTGCCCGCCGCTGCCATTCGGCATTGGCCAGCGCCTTCTCGGCTACAATTATCTTTTCTTCGGCGTTCAGCACGTTGTTGTAGGCCTGAAAGACCTGCATGACCAGCTGGTCGGCTTTAACATTTCGGGTTTTCTTGTACATCTGCCAGGAGAGGTCGCTGCTGACCAGCTTTTTGTAAACCGAATCCGAGGAAACGGTCGCCGATCCGAGCGGAATGAAATCCACGTTGTCCCCGGCATCATCCCGGACCTCCCGGCTGCGGTCAATGTCGTATTCGGCCAACTGCAAGGTTTTGCTGTAGCTGAGAGCGGCATTGACCGCCTCATCCAGACTCAATTGCGGCCGGTCGGCTGCGGGCCCGGTTTCCGCTCCCCAAGCAGCGGCCGGGACTAACATCGCCAGTCCGAGTACCAGCACCAGAATGCCCAGCTTTATCCGTTGTGGTTTCATGTTGATCTCTCCTTTTTTCGACGCTATTCGGTATTCCCATCATAAACCGCTTATTTCGACCGAGTCAATCCCCCAGTGACCGTCCGGTCGAATTTCTGCTCGAACTTCTGCCCTCCCGCCGTCTCCTTGGGATCAGTATAGCGGGCGATCATTAACGGCAATAAACATGGCTATTAATTTTTCATTAACTGCACCTGTCCGCCGCCCCGGCGGTCTCCCCTGCACCCGCGCAGAAGAAGAAGGAGCCCGGTCCATTCGGACCGGGCTCCCGGGGTTTACTGGAGGTAGGAAAGTTATTCCGGTTTAGAGGGTGAAGGTAGCAGTCTTGGTGGCATCGTCCCAGTTCAGCTGAGCGCCGAAGGCTTGGGCAACGAAGCGCAGCGGGAGCATTACCCGACCGTCTACGATTTCCGGAGCAACATCCATGTTCACGTTCACACCAACAACGGTCATCACGGTGCTGCCGACTTTAACCTGGACTACGGTGCTGCCCTTGATCAGGGTAGCGGTCTTGGTGGCATCGTCCCAGATGATGTTGTCAGCCATGACGCCCAGGCTCATTCCGACGTAGCGGAGCGGCATGAAGGTCCGGCCGTCTTTGATGTACGGAGCAACGTCCATTTCCTTCTCGACGCCAGCCACAGTGTATTTCTTGGAGTCGATGGTGAAGGAAGCTACCTGCTTGGTTTCGCCCGGTGCCGGGGTTACGCATTTGGCCACATCAACTTTGGCGGCATTGATAGCGCCCGGGAAGATGTCGTCATCGCCGCCCACGGAGAGGGATTGGTTCACGGCATTGCCGCGGACTTTCAGGGTCAGGGCGCCTTCCGGAACAGTCCGGTCAACGGTCAGCTTGATGTTGCTGATCTTGATGGTGCTGGCCTTGGTGCTCTGGCTCTTGACCGGGATGAAGAGATTGACGCTGTCGCTGTCGATCTTCACGCCGGAGGAATCGATCTGGAGGTCACCGTCGGTAACTTGCACGGTCGGGGTGCTGGTGAAGCGCACGCCCGGAGGGCAAGCGATTTCGATCCGGGTCTGGTCGCTGTTGGAGTCGGCGATCAGCTCGTCGTCATCATTCTTGTAGGTGAAGTTCTTGTTCGCATCGATTGCTGCTGCGGCACTTTCAACGATGGTCAGATCGCCCACGGTTTGATCCGGGAGACCGATCTTGACATCCGGAGTGGCCGAAGCTTTGCCGCTGATCAGGGCTTTGACGTTAGCCAGAACCAGATCACCGTCTACGCCCATGCTGCCGCCCAGTTGGACTTTGATGTCGCCAGGGGTGAAGTCAGGGCCGGTTACGATCTTGGCATCTTTGTAGACCAGTTCGGCCGGATCGCTGGCGCCAGCGGTGCCGCTGTTGCCTTTGACGACCAGCTTGATGGTCCGGTTGTCGCTGCCGACGACTACCCAGGTGTTGTTGCCAGCAATCTGGTCTTGCCGTTTGCTGAGGTCAGCATCGAGAACCGGGAAGTTGGTCCACTTGGCGTTCTCGGGCAGGGTCAGAGTGATGGTCCGGTTTTCGGTCAGGCTGCCGGCAAGAGCTTCAGCGATGCTGAATTTGCCGAGCTTGGCGTCGGTTTTGCCAGCCAGGATGTCCAGTTTTTCCATAGCTTTGGCAGTGACATTGTAGTCGCCATAAGTGGCAATGATCAGGGTGCCGGGGCTGACGGTGCTGTCGCCGCCGAGGGTGACAGTGACATCGCCGGTCTTGGCAACGCTCTCATCGACATCGATGGTGGCTTTAACGGTGAAGTAAGTGCCGCTGGCAGATTCGTACGGAGCTTTGATCCGGAGCTCGCGACCGTTGTTCTTCTCGAGGTCAAAGGTCAGAGCGTTGAACCAGGCTTCGCTGCCCCAGTAGAAGGTGTCCTTGGTTGCAGTGGACCACTTGAAGCCCGGAGGCAGGGTCAAAGTAACCGATTTGTCGCTGGCAGTGAAAGCACCGGCCAGACCTTCGCTGAAGCCCAGGATTCCCACGTCGCCGCCGGAGGAGCTGAGGTTGGTCACGCTCTCAACCGAGGCAATAACGGTGCCCGTGCCGACCCGGCAAAGGGTAACAGTGCCCTTGCTGAAGATCTGGCTGGACGGAGTGGACATAACTGCGTTGACTTCGCCGCTGAATCCGCTGGGGATGTTCACGGACAGGCCGCCGGTTTCGCTGCCGGTGCTGTACAGGATCATCCGGCCGGGGTTGCCGTAGCTGCCGGTCGGAACGCCACTGAAGGCAATCCGCCAGACCCGGTTGTCAGAGGAAGTCGGCTCGACGGTGATGGTAGCGCCTTGCAGAGCGTTGGTGCTGCCGTCAACTTCAGCCGGAACGATGGTGGCAATGTTCGGGATGCTGAACCCTTCCGGGCTGGCCGGCAGAGTCATGTAAACATAACCCGAAGTGGAAGTGGTCTGGGGAATATCGATGGTCAGCGTGCCGGTTCCCCGGGTGCCGCCACTTTTGACAGTGCGTGTTGCAGACATGGTATAGGTGGAAGCCGCGCTCGCAGTTCCGATCCCGATGAACAATGTTGCCACCAGGCTCATGATGATCAGCAGCGCTAGAGCTTTCCTGCTCTTTTTCAGCATGTCGGTTTTCCCTCCCTTAAAATTTAGTGTTAAAATCGGTTTATCGGTTGGGGCTGGCTGCCCTGAACGCCTTGCTATTCCTCCTTTCCGGCAACATGGCCAAAACTATTACACAGCACTCCCGAGAAAGCTTCTCTTTAACTTGTGTCTGCTCAACGGGACGGCACTTGTGAGCTCCTTTCTCGGATACCTGCTTTATTAGACACCGCCGGTCGGGAAAAGGTTCCCAATCCGGCAAAAAATTTTTTCGTGCGCTTTTCTTTCTATTAAAGAAGGAGCCGTTGAAATCTGCTACACTGGCTTCAGCTTGTCTCCAAATTTTTTTCGCAATCAGGGAACCTTTGCCGCCTTTTGCTTGTCTAACTATGCAGGAGAGTCCAGCAGTGGATCATATCCGTCAACTGATCGCCCGGTCGCAAAAGAACGACCCGGCGGCATTTGAAAAATTGATAGAAGTTTATCAGGGCAGAGTGTTCACTCTCTGCCGGCAGTTGACCAACAACCCGACCGACGCCCAGGATCTCGCCCAGGAAGTTTTTATCCGGGCCTGGAGCGGGCTCGGCGGATTTCGCCAGGAGGCTGATTTCGGGACCTGGTTGCACCGGATCGCAGTCAACCAATGGCTGAATGCCAAACGCCGGCTGAACCGTCTGGAAATCGTTTCTCTGGACGCCCCGCTCACCGTCGGGGAAAGTCAGTTGACCCGGGAGGCTCCTTCCGAAGATCCCGGGCCGGCGGAACGATTTGAGCAGGAGGAAGCCCGGCTCCAGTTGCAGCAAGCGTTGCAGCGGCTCTCGCCCGAACACCGGGCGGTGCTGGTGTTGCGCGAATTGCAGGATCTCAATTATGAAGAGATCGCCGCGGTTCTGGATTGTTCCCTGGGAACTGTCAAATCCCGGCTGAACCGGGCACGGCAGGCACTCCGCGAGGAACTGAGCAGCAAATCCTAATCGACAGGTTTACCGTGGCAGCCACTAGCGACCGGTTTAGACCGACGGCGATGGTTGCGTAGTAATAGTAATACCCATAACCCCCCAGCAGCTAGGAAAGCGAGGTGAGGCAGATGAAGTGTCAATGGGTTCAGGATCGCTTTTCTCCCTGGATTGACGGAGAACTGGCGCCCTTCGAGGAAGCGGCGTTACGCCGGCACCTGGCCGATTGCGCCGGCTGCCGCACCGAATTAGAGGAATGGACAGCAATTTCCCGGCTGTTGCGGTCCGACCGGCAACAGTTTCCGGCCCCGGCTGGACTGGCCGCCGCGGTTCTAGCCCAGTTGCCGCCGCAACCCCAACCGCTCGCCTGGTGGCGGCGGGAATCCAGCCGGCGCTGGCTGGCGGCAGTCGCCTCCTTTGCGATCCTGGCTTCGGGCGCAGTCAGTATGCTCGATCGGCCAACAGTGCTCGGACCGAACGGCCCGACCGTAGGGATTGCGGTCCCCAACCCGGAAACACCCGGCAGCAGTACTTCCGGCTCCGGCTCAACGGGAGCGACCAATCCCGACTCCACCCCCGCCGGCAGTGGCGGTGGTAATCAGACGGAGACCGACAGCAACGGCTCGACGACCATGTCCGTTCCGCCCAATGCCGGTTCGAATTCACCGGAGCGAACCACTCCCTCCGGCACCATGATCGCCAGTGGATACCAAGCCAAACAATTCCTGAGCGCCGACCGAGTCATTCAGAGTACTCTGCTGAAACTCGCGGTTGCCGATCCCGCCGACTCCTACCGGCAGATCAAGAGCTGGTCGGGCAGGTATGACGCCTCTGTGCAGGTACTGGTTCGCCAGGCTACGGAGAAAGGCGAGCAGTTTGTCCTCAAGCTTCTGGTCCCAGCTGAGCAGGAAGCGGCTCTCACGCAACGCCTGACGGCGCTGGGCGCGGTGACCAGCCAAACTTCGGATGTCCAGGATGTTACCGCCAATTTCCAGCAGACGCTGGAGGAATACCGGAATCTGGCCAATCAGCTGGAGACCGGGTCAGATCCGACCCAGACCAGAGTGCTGACCACCCGATTCAAAGAACTGGAGAAACTTCTGGCCACCTGGGAGCAGGAAGCTCAGAAGCGGGTAATTGTGGTCTGGCTGGAACCGTAATTCCTGAATCAGGGATAACAGTTCAAGCGCAGACGCTTTAAGCGCAGACGAAGGTTCAGAACCCTCCCGCCAACCGGCGGGAGGGTTCTGCTGTTCCTTGGCGTTGTTCTTTGGTTGTTATTCCGTCATTTCAATTTTGATCGTCCGGGTTTCAGCCAGCCATTCGATTCTGGCTCCGAAGGCGCTGGCCACCGCCCGCAGCGGAACCATCACCCGGCCGTCCCGGATGTGGGCGGGAGCGTCGATCGGAATGCTCACTCCATAGCGGTAAACCGCCGGTTCCCCCACTTTAACCTGGACGATCATGTTCTGCCGGACCAAAGTGGCGATGGAATTGACCGCATCCCAGCTGATGTCCTCGGCTTTGACGCCCAGCGCCAGCGCACAATAGCGGAGCGGCAGGAACGTCCGGTCGTTTTGAATATAGGGAGCCACGTCCATCTCCCAGCTTTGATTGTCAACTTTGTAGGTTCGCTCCCCGATCTGGAACTGAATCACCTGAGTGGTCGGCTGCGCCGGCGGCTGCTCAGGAGTTGGCACCAGGGTGGCATTGACGACCCGGGCCGCCCATTCACTGCCCGGGAACAACACTTGGCCGGCCAGCTTGGGCTCGTTGACTTCGTTGACCGCCGGTCCCCCCACCTGCACCGCTACTTCGCTGATGGCCGCAGTTCGAGGCACATCGTAGCGGATGCCGCTGATCCGAAAAGTGGTGGGAGAGGTGCCGGAAAAACTGACCGGAATAACCAGCCGGTCCTGGCCATCCTTGGTGATTAGGGCCGGAGTGTCGATCTTGAGATCGCCGGCGGTGATTTTAACCTGCGGCGTTCCGTTGACCTTGATCAGGCTGGGGAAAACCAGCCAGAGTTCCTTGGCCAGTAGCATTTTGCCAATCGCTTCTTTAATTTCGATATCGCCGGCCGCCTGGTTTTGTTTGCCGGTCTCGAGTTGGGGAGCGGCCTGCGCGGTCACCGTCAGCGGCGGGCTGACCCGGGCCACCGTAACCTCGAAGCTGTCCTCACCGCTGGCGCTGCTGACCTTGACTTTGGCTTTAAGCTCGCCGCTGGAGTCTACCGCCAGATCGACCAGCGGTTTGTAAATGATCACTTTGCCGGCTTTGCTCTTGCTGGCGGAAAGGATGCTGAAGCTGATTTTATGGGCATTGGCGTCAGCGATAGCGGCCCGTCCATTCTCCAGTTTGAGTTTGAGTTCATTGCTGCCTTCGACCTTGACGATCGGCGCCTCGGTCCAGCGGGCCCAGCTCGGCAGCTCGATGGTCACCGCCCGCCCGCCGCCGAGCAGGGCACCGGGGGCGTTCTCGGTAATGGTGATTTCGGTAATGTCCCAACCCATCGCTCCGCCGTAAATGGTGGGAGCGGTGCCGGTGGGAGCCACAGTAACCTTCTGGCTGGCGTAGGTGCCGATCTTGAGACTGCTGATCCGGGTTTCGGCATCGCCCGAAACCTCGAGAACGACATCCGCCGCCGCTGCTTCCTGTTCGTCCACGATCACTCTGGCCTCGACCCGGAGGGTGCCGGAGGTACTCGAAGGCTGGCCCTGCAATTGCACCTGCAGCACCGAATGGCCGAATTTATCTTCGTAGACGGTGTTCTTGAAGCTGCGTTCACTCTTGCCGTCGGCATTGTAATCGGGTGCCAAGCCCAGGCCGGGGTCGAGAACCACGCTGCCCTCCTCCCAGCTGTAGCCGCCGGGCAGGCTCAATTCCACGAAATTGAAGGCCCCTCCGATGTTTTCGGTAAAAACAATCGGTCCCACTTTCTGATCGGCCACCAGGGAGGTGGTTTTCTCGGTCCGGACATCGAGGGCGGCTTGGGCCACATTCCCGATAATCACGCTGCCGTCGGAAAATCCGGACAAATCACCGGCCTCGACACTCAGAATGATGCTGCCGGAAGCCCCCTGGGGAACGTAGACTTTGTTGAAATAAAGGGAGAGTTCGGGCAAATCGGAACCCGCCGATTTGGTGTTGATGATAATCTCCACCCCGCCGAACTGGCCGGGGGTGTAGGGATCCGGCGAGATCGGATTGATCTCGATTTTGGACGGATCCTCGAATCCGCGGACAACCTTGAGGACCACGTCGACGTCCGGATTGTTTTCATTCGCTCTTTGCGCCATGGTGATGTAGTAGTCGGTCGGCAGCCGGAACTCAGCCCGGTTTTTCTCCCCGGTAAAAGTTAAGGTCGAGGTCCCGGTGATCACGATCTGTCCGAGCGCGGCGGTCTGCCCATCCTTGACCGTCGGAGTGCTGACCGTGCTGAAATAGGTGCCGGCCCAAGCCGTTCCCGCCATCAGTACCACTAATCCAATGGCCAGCAGTATGCTCAGCCATTTCCCCTGTCTGCTCACTGCAATCCCCCCTGTTCAGTATGTGACTCCTGCCTCCTGGTCGCCGTTCTGCTTTGCCGTCGTCTCACCCTCCCTCGCCAAGCTTCTATATTCGTGCCAACACCTGGGCAAATTCCCCCCGGTTCAGCCGCCCCTGCGGCGAAAATTGGTTATAGGCGGTTCCAATCATGATGCCTTTGAAGAATATTCGATCCGCCGCCGCCCGAGCCCAGACCGGAATCTCTTCCCGGTCGAGATAGGGCGCGGATGCCGGCGGGGGAAGACTGTGTACGGCCGCCGGCGGATTGCCGGTCAGCGCCAGATAGCGATCGATCAGCACCGCCAGTTCGGCCCGGGTGATGACCTCGTCCGGTCGGAAGGCGCCGTCAGGGTAGGCGGTAATCAAACCCCGGCTCAGGGCCGCCGCCACCAGCGGCCGGCTCCAGGCCGCCAGCCGGCTCCCATCCGCCGCCGGCAGGGGATCTTCGGGCGAAGCCGGCCACCCGCCCATCCGCACCAGCACACCCACCGCCTCGACCCGGGTCAGCTGCCGCTCGGGATAAAAGCGGCCGTCGGGATAGCCTTCGACCAAACCCCGAACCGCCAGCGCTTCCACCGCCTGGCGGAGGGCGGCCGAATCCAGATCGCTGAAGCCGTAATGATCGATTTCCCCGACCTGCAACCGCCGGCTGGCCAGGGCCCCGTTGCGGGTATCGAGCGCTACCACCTGCACCGCCCCGCTGACCGTTGGCGGCAGCCGGACCGAAAAGCGGCCGTCGGGATCAAGCGGCACGGTCTGCCGCTCGCCGCCGACATAGAGATAGATGCGATTGGCTTCCGTATTCCCCGCCAGGATCGGGCCATTCTGGTTGCGCCAGCCGGTCACCTCTAACCGGGGAGGTGGTATTTCGCCGCTGGTCTCGGCATTGATCGCCGCCACCACCACCGGATAGGGTTCGGGCGCCCGCAGCAGATCCAATTGCAGGTGCTGCCCGGGCGAGAGGTCGCCGGTCTCCATCCGATAGCCCTCCAATGTGACCAGGGTATAGGGATGGAGCAGATAGGCGGCGCCATCGTCCAATCGAACAGTATTGGCTTCCATTCGGCCCAGCACTCGATTGATGATTTGCTCGCCCTCGGCGACATCCATGCGCATAATTTCCTGCCGCGTTTCGTCCAGGCTGAGCCGGCACCAGCTGCCGGCGGTCAGGCTGCCCGGCCGCACCGGTACTCCCCAGCGGAAAAAGCGGCTGTCTTTTTGATAATGGACATAATAGAAGTGATTGGTATAGTCAAGCAGGTTGAAGGCCTGCAATTTTTCGTTATGAAAAAGAATCTGGGCAAACAGCGGCCGGCTTTCCGCCCGGCCCTGGAGTATCAGCTCGGCTCCGGGGAGCAGTACCATCTGCAGGTGGTCGCCCGGCTGCAGGGCAGCCAGCGGCACCGGCAGCCCATCCCGGAAGATGGTCGCCTGAGGAAAGACATGATATTGGACCCGGCGGCTGCCCTCCACCACCAGGGTTTCCCCGGCAGCGTCGACCGAGCGGACCCAGCCCATGGCCACTTCCCGCTGCACCGAAATGTACTGCACCTCCTGGCTGAGTGGTGAAATAACCATTTCCACCGTCATCCCCGGCAGCACCTGTTCGATGGTGCCCGGTTCTCCGGCCCCGAAGGGAGCATTGCTAGGATCACTGTCCCGCATGGTGTCGACAAAACTGACGGTGGCATCGGGATGCACCGGATAGACGGCGTTGCCGGCGAACAGGGTCAGGGTGCGCTGTTGGCGATCGATCTCCCGGATGATTCCCGTGCGCCGTTCAAACCAGGCCTGCAGCCGCCAGATCCGCTGGCTGCGGGGATTGATCTCGGCGGTCACCTGAGAACCGGTGATCAGCGCCGATAAGTCGCTTTGCCAGCGGCCGTTGAGTCGAAATGATTGCATGGCCGGGCTGGCCAGATAGTAGCCGCCTTCCCGGGCCTGCTGATTGCTTTCCATCAGCACCGGACCCCGGACGGTGCACAAAGCCTGGACGCCCACTCCCTGCCAGCGCTGCACTACCGCCCAACTGCGGCGGCTGCCGATATAGACCTGACTGCCCTCCGGCAGCTGACTGGGCAGCCGATTGTCGACCGCCCCCTCCGACCAAGTCCGCACTTCCGGCGCCGGCAAAGCAGTTGCCGAAGCCCCCGCCAGCTGGACTTCCCGCTGGGAAATAGCTTCCTGAAGCGCTCC
>Ga0302252_1000830_pt1 | contig 21993 bp, 21 predicted proteins | sample AAG_RA_Leu_MG_FD_193511 | JGI IMG/M metagenome (GOLD analysis project Ga0302252, IMG submission 193511) | Enriched activated sludge microbial communities from anaerobic digester in WTTP, New Holstein, Wisconsin, United States - AAG_RA_Leu | ecosystem: Engineered > Bioreactor > Anaerobic >...
GAAAACCAAGAAAAGCCATAAATGAAATTCGATCAGCCATTTGCCTTTCAACTTCAAGGTCACTCAAGCCGTGCCATTGTTGAAGTATCAGAATCTTGAACATCAGAATAACGTCACAATTTGGCCTCCCGCCCTTCTCACTTTTATTATCATACATCTCGTCAAGTTCATGGCGAATAGGAACCCAATCAATCAAATTCGATATCTTCAACAGCCTGGAAGGCTTTTGCTTCGCACTAATGCCGCGAAGCATCCAAGTAGTAAAAGAATCCATAACATATAATAGTGTTAATAGTATATAAACTTTACTATAATACGTCTTTAGGCTGGTTTATAGGAAACCTCTAATGTTTTATCATAAACATAGGATCTGCTGCCATGAGCGATGAGGAGGACGTCCAGAACATTCGAGAAGAGGATGAGCATGGCAATATTCTGGTATATCCCGTCTGGTCCAAGAAGAATGCTCCCAAAGACAGACAGGATAAGTGGGAGGTACCCATTTACATTTGAGCCACCCTATACCTTGCTCAGAAAACGGGCTATCGGCCGCTTGGCCAGCTCGGAGATGATGAGATATAGAATAGCCAAAGAGACTATCAACGTCAGATGGGCTGTGCTGGGCCTGGTGAAGCCGAAGAGCTCCGCGGTCCAGGGGATCATGGGCAGGGCCAGAGTGATCACAAGGGCTAGGGCGGAGATGAGCACAACCACAGGCGCCGGCCAGCCGGCTTTTTCAATGGGCAGCATGGAGCGAATGGATGCCATCAGCAGCAGCTCAGTTATCACGCTGGCTACAAACCAGTTGGTCTGCAGCACCTCCGGAGAGATGCGATAAAAGAGCCCGAAGTAGATGAAATCAAAGACCGTGCTCACCAGGCCCAAAGTTACAAAGACAATGTAGAGAGAGCGGAAGTCGTAGCGCTGAGGCCGGGCTATCTCCTGATCTGAGACCCGGTCAAAGGCTATTGCCATCATGGGAAAGTCGGAGAGGAGATTGAGAAGCAGCAATTGCTTGGGCAGCATGGGCAGGAAGCTGATGAAGAGCGAGCCGATGGCCACGGCATAGAAATTTCCGAAGTTGGAGACGAGGGTGGCCCGTATGTATTTCAGGGTGTTGGCATGGGTCTCCCGGCCCATGCGTATGCCTTCCACTATAACCCGCAGGTCGTTTTTGAGTAGGACTATGTCCGCCGTCTCCCGGGCTACATCGGCCGCTGATTGCACCACCATGGATACATGTGCCGCCTTCAGAGCCGGAGCATCGTTGATTCCTTCCCCCAAAAATCCGACAGTGTACTGCTTTTTTAGTAGCTCAATGAGCTGCAGCTTCTGCTCCGGCGTGGTCCGGGCAAAGACGCGGATGGTGCCGATGCGCTTGAATTGCTCCTGCAGGGGAAGGGCCAGAAAATCCTTTGCCCTCATGACCTCATCGCTGGCAGTCACAAGCCCCGCCTCCCTCCCCACTGCCTCTGCCACCATCAGGGCATCGCCGGTGATGATGGTCACAGCCACATTGAGCTTCCTGGCCTCGGCTATGGTCTCTATTGTGGTGTCTTTTAGGCTGTCGACAAAGGAGACAAAGCCTCCGAAGCGGGCGCCACTGCCATCGTCATAGCTGACGCCCAGCACCCGGCGACCGGCCCGTTCTTCATCGGCGAGCCATGCACTAACCTCATCCCTTCCCATCAATCCCTGCTCAAAGAAATACTCCGGGCTGCCTCGGCGGATGTGAAGGCGCAGCCCGTCCTCCCTCCCCACCACAGATCCGTTGCTGCGAAGGGCGGGATCGAAGGCCTCTTCCACCAGTATCTTAAAAGCGGATAGCTCGGATCGCTGCTCATGGGAGAGGGCTTCGTCTGTAGCCCGGTCGAATGGCTCCGGATTGGCTCCCTCCAGGTTGTGCGCCGCCAGGCGGGCCAGGATGAGGGGGTGGAACGGCGAATCGGGGACGGTATAGCTGCTCTTGTGGGCCAGGCGATTCTCGGTTATGGTGCCGGTTTTGTCCGAGCAGATCAGGTTCACCGATCCCAGGTCCTGCACCGAGGAGAGGCGCTTGACGATCACATCCCTCTTGGCGAACTGGAGGGCGCCGCGGGAGAGGGAGAAGGTCAAAACCAGTGGCAGAGCCTCGGGAATGACCGAGACAGCCAGGGCGATGGCGAAGATTAGCAGGCCGGGTATATCCGCCTCCTTGCCGTCGATAAGTACATTGGCCAGGATGACGAAGAGAAGTGTGATCAGGGTTATCTTCAGGATGAAGGTGCTGATGCGGTCTACGCCCTTGACCAGCTCGCTCTCCGCCTGAACGGAAGAGGCGGTTTTAGAGATGGAGGCCAATCGGGTCTTGGTGCCTGTGGCAGTGACCTCGGCCAGGGCGTTGCCGCTTATGACCACCACTCCCTGGAGAAGACGGCACTCCTGGGAGGCTTCACCGCTCAAGCCGCCTGTTGCTTGCTTGGATACGGGAATGCTCTCACCGGTAAATGTGGTCTCATCTACCAGAAGGCTGCGTGCCTGGAGGATGGTGGCATCTGCGGGGACGATGTCTCCTGATTCCAGCTTAAGGATGTCGCCGGGGACGATATCGGCAACGGGCAGTTCCCGATCCTGAGCATCTCGCCGGACGGTGATGGTGCGCAAAAAATAGGATTTGAGCTTATCTGCGGCGGCATTTGACTTGTACTCCTGAAAGACGTTCAAGGCGGTGCCCAAAAAGACAAAAAACAATATGAAGGCCCCGTCAACGGTCTCTCCCAGTGAAAAGGTCACAGCTGCCGCAGCCAGGAGCAGCAGGTTGAAGATGCCTGAAAACTGGCGCAAGATAAGCCGGAGCAGGCAATGTTGCGGCTGGGGCAGGGAGTTGGGGCCGTATTCCTTGAGGCGTTCTGCTGCTTCAGTTGACTTGAGTCCATCCAGATTGCTCATGCTCCGCTTCCATGCAGATCCAGATATGCCTGCCGGGCGATCATAGGGTGTTCTGCTTAGGAATAATTGCATTTCCCAGTATAAAGCGATCTTGGCTGCAAAGAAAATCCTTCCAAATTCACTGCTCATACATCTCACTAATTGGGAAAAGCTAAAATGCCTTCAAGTTCAATCGCAGATAAAGAAAATTTTCCATTTCGATCTATCTGCCAGAAAATGTCTCTAAGAAATCAATTTGAATAGGGTGCGAGGCCTTCAGTAAATGCAATTGAAAGGAGAGGTCGGCAATGTGTGAAATAAAAGACCATATTAGCGGTACAAATGATCCTATTCCAGGTCAGGGCAAAAAGATGCCCGACTCTGGCCAAGGCAAAGCTTCCTCCGGCAACCGCTGGAATGAGCCTACCCGTTATATTATGGGTGTCTTTCTGTTGTTAGCAGCTTTATTTGTGATTTACATCGGCAGGTCGGCCATCCCCCTTGTAGCATCTGCCGCTCTGCTGGCTTTGCTGGTCGATCCAGCCATACGGCTTTTGGCTGGGCCTATCAGGCTGAATAAGACTGTAGCAATTATAATTACCTATCTGCTTGTGTTGGCTGGCCTGGTCATAGTTCCCTTACTGCTGATTCAGCCACTGGTGGATGCAATAAATTTCGCCATTCAAATCGATCCCAATCTGGTGGCACAGAAATTAAGCCAGGTCATCCAATCCATCTCCCTCTCTCTCCAGGACCACAGGTGGATCGCATCCGCATTCAATCCTGCCCTTGATACCATCTTGAAGGCTCTGGATGCATCGACATCACAGAGCGCGCCTCCCAGCCCGGTCGTGCAGATGTCGGTCTCCGATCTGAGCAGCCGGGTGGGAAAGGCTCTGGGCACCGTGGCAGGATATCTGGGGCCCACATTTTCCGGCTTGGCTTCAGTGCTATTCACATTGCTGATGTCTCTGCAGATGACCCTCTCAGCCGGTGAGTTGAAGAGCTGGTTTGCCGATCTGATACCGCCTGGCCAGGGGCCGGAGCTCTCATTGCTCTTTAAAAATATCCATAAGACCTGGACAGGATTCCTGCGGGGCCAGATACACCTCATGCTCATTGTAGGCTTGATTACCTGGCTGGGGGGCTTCATCCTGGGTCTTCCCCAGGCGTTTTTCCTGGGAGTCATAGCCGGATTCATGGAGCTAATACCCAATGTCGGCCCGGTTCTGGCAGCCGTTCCGGCAGTTCTGGTGGCTCTTCTATTCGGATCTATCCATATGGAGGTCAGCCATCTGGTCTTTGCGCTGATAATTGTCGTATTTTACACCCTGGTCCAGATGGTGGAGAATCAATTTCTGGTGCCGAAGATAATGGGCGGAGCGGTCGATCTGCCTCCCCTGGTGGTCCTGGTGGGAGTCATAGCTGCCACCGGGGCTTTCGGCATATTGGGAGCGCTCCTGGCCACACCGGTGATAGCCACTGGAAAACTGATATTTCGCTATATTTACGGAAAGGTGATGGAGGACGCCCTGTCTCCACCGGCGGAATAGGAGCTGGACTCTTCGGCCAATGCGGAGAATTCCGGGCGCTCTCAAACTGAATTGCTCCAGGGTTGCAGTGATGCTGCTGTCGAGTTCATCATGACCGGCATAGAATACCCTCAGATACGGAGACATTCAAGTTTGCAATAGATGTGCAGTATAAAAGGAATGAAATACTTGGAGATCAAGAGTAGGACTCATTATGAGCGGGAAATCCAAGAAGAGGAAAGACCCGGAGACAATCAAGAGGAGGCTGGAAAACAGCCTTCCTTGGGCGCTTTCTCGGTGGTTTTCAAGAGTCATACTGGGCAAAGATCTCTCCAGAAAGAAGTAGAAACGCATACCAGCTGCAATGATGACTGAGATAGAAAAGCGAGACCCCTCTTTGCGCCGTCCGAGGACCTTGTGGCCTGTAATATGCTGATCTCCGGCAGAGTTCGATGCCAGGCCGAAAGGATTAAACTGATGGAGATCGATTTATAGCGGGGAATATTTCGGGGTGTTACAGATGGATAAAAAGAAGCTGCTGACATGGATGACCTTAGGCGCATCGGTTCTGGCTCTGGCCATCTTTCGAAAGATGATGAAAAATCCGGGCGACGAGTATGACCGCGGAAAGGAGCGCCCGTACCGTCCGGCGCCATAATATTTTAAAGTAATTTAATCTCATTTTTAATTACCGCTAAAGAATCTCTGATATCATCATTTTCTCAATGCAGGAAAATTATATCAAAAATATATAAAGCAAATTCAAATAAATTACAAAATTGTCTCTAAAATCTGATATTTCCTATTTCATATATTAATTAAGATATTGTGATGTCTAGAACAGGCCTTTCATATCTCTCAGCTCGATCCTGGCCGTGGAGTCGAGGGACAATGGCGTCAGAGAGATCTTTTTGTCCTGATAGATGGTCTGGACATCGGTGCCATCCTCGTCGCAGCAGATCAACTCCCCGTCGATCCAGTAATAAGGCCTGCCCCGGGGATCGAATCGCTCCTGAACCGCGGTCTTGAAGATCTTTCTTGCCAGCCTGGTGACCACGATCTCGGTCTCATCAGTGGCATCCGCCGGAACATTGAGATTGAGCACATCCACACCCTCCGGCATGCCCCGATCCAGTACCCTAGCCGCCACCCGGCGCAGGACCCTCTCAGCCGCGGCAAAGCTGTGCTTGGCCCCATGATGCATATCGAACTTGTCTCCCTGGTCCACAGCCTGGATGGACGCGGCTATGGAGGGAACGCCGTAGCTTGCCGCCTCCAGCGCTGCACCAATGGTGCCGCTGGTGGTGACAGTATCTGTGCTGATGTTCTCGCCTACGTTTATGCCCGAAACACAGAGGTCAGGCATCTGCTTCATGATGGCGAAGATGCCTATGATCACCGAATCCACAGGAGTACCGGTGACGGCATAGGCTTGAAAGCCGTTAAGGTTGACCTCGGCGTAGCGCAGAGGCTCAAAGACTGATATCGACCTGCCTACGCCGCTCTTCTGCCCCGAGGGAGCGGAAACCACCACATCTCCCAGCTCCGCGACGCTTCTGGCCGCCGCCTGGAGCCCAGGAGCATAAACGCCGTCATCGTTGCTCACCAGTATGCGATGCATGATCAATGCCCTCTATTGCTCTGATTATAAAACATCTGCCTTCCGAGCCGTCCGAAAAAGCACGCTTCATATCAGGGGAACATCTCCAGGAGCCGCTCCACGATCTGGTTGAAGCTTGATGCCGCGCTGGCCTGGCTCTGCACAAATGTCCTTCCGCTGTCCCCCAGGGCACAGACGGACGGATCCATGGGAATGGCGCCCAGGAACCTCTCATCCATCTCCTGGGCCATCCTCTCGCCGCCTCCTGCACCAAAGATGCTGATCTTCTCCCCGCAGTGGGGACAGATCAGCCCGGACATGTTCTCCACGATGCCCAGTACGGGCAGCTTCATGGCCCGGACCATGTTAACGGCTTTGCGGCTGTCCAGGAGGGCCACCTCCTGGGGGGTGGTCACTATTATCGCCCCTGCCAGCTCTGGTATGAGCTGGACCACAGAGAGGGGCTCATCACTGGTGCCCGGTGGCAGGTCAACAAGCAGAAAGTCCAGGTCTCCCCAGTCCACATCCTGTATGAACTGCTGGATGGCAGCCATCTTCATAGGGCCCCGCCAGACCACGGGCGAGTCCGGGCTGGAGAGGACGAAGGCCATGGAGGCGGCCTTGATTCCCTCTGCTTCGGGAGGCTTTATCCCATTCGGCCCCTGGGTCAGGCGGGCGTCCTCGATCCCCAATAGCTTGGCTATGTCCGGGCCGGTTATGTCGGCATCAAGAACGCCAACTCGCAGCCCCTTCATCTGCAGAGCCCGGGCAAGATTGACTGTCACTGTGCTCTTTCCCACTCCGCCCTTGCCGCTGGCTATGATGATCTTGTGCTTGACCCTGGCCATGCGGTCGACCTTATGGTCGCATTCTCGCCCGGCCCTTACATCCTTTTCATCTTTGCAGGAGCCCTTCTGGGCGCATGAATCGCAATTGCTGCTCTTGTCCGTCATGAATTTCATTCCGATGGATTGGCACCTGTCCTTAGTTATTACCATTTGTTTAACAATGGTTAATCGATCTCCATAAATGGAGCATAGATTGATGGTTCAGTTTCTGGTGGACAAGCAAGAAAGAAGACCTATATCAATGGTCCTTGTTAAGCACTTATGGTTTCCAGATTGTCTCCGGGGGTCCTCAGGGAAGGGCAAGGAACCGACATCCCTGCACGCAGGAATTTGGCAGGCCGTCTGCCCTTGAAATTGAAAAAGCAATAAAATGACATACATAATCGGGATTATTATTGATAACTTTTAAATATGATAAAAGCGTATTCCTGTGAGGGTGAATTCCTATGGCACTATTAGATCCGATTTTTATCATATTTGGAAGATATGGTCCCAACATGCTGGGGGCTCTAGCGGTATTGATTATCGGTTGGATGATTGCATTTCTGGTTTCTTCGGCCATTGGCAAGGCATTGAAACGCACCGGCCTTGATGAAAAAATTTTAAGAGAAGTGAGGGGGGAGAAGGGATCCCATGAGATCGAGTCTGAAAAATGGATCTCTAAATTAATCTATTATTTGTTGCTCTTCTTTGTATTTGTGGCGTTTTTCCAGGTATTGGGTCTGACTCTAGTGGCTGAACCTCTAAATCAGCTGTTGAATATAGTATTTGCATATATTCCTAAGCTCTTTGCCGCCCTGGTGCTGGGAATCATAGCCTGGATAATTGCCACATTGCTGAAAAAGTTGGTGCTGAAGGTCCTGCAGACCTCAGGGGTGGACGAGGGCCTTGGCAGCAAGGCCGGTCTGGATAAGTCTGAAGTTCCTTTGAGCCAGACTATAGCCGAAGTTGCCTTCTTCCTTGTATTGCTCCTTTTCCTTCCCATGATCCTCAATGCCCTGGATCTTAAGGGTCTCCTGGAGCCTTTGCAGCTCATGATGGCAAAGATTCTGGGATTCTTGCCCAATCTGCTGGCGGCTGCAATTATACTGGCAGTGGGATGGCTTCTGGCCCGCATTCTGCAGAAGATAGCGGTAAATCTGCTGATGGCCATGGGAAGCGAGAGGCTGAGCCAGAGGGTGGGATTATCTAAAGTCTTGGGAAGTCGGGGACTGGCTGGCATTATAGGCCTGGTGGTCTATATCCTGGTGCTAATACCAATGCTCATAGCTGCTTTGCAGGCTCTGGCGATCGATGCCATCACCCAACCATTCTCTAATATGCTCTCACAGATGCTTGCCATCCTCCCCAACCTCTTTGCAGCAGCTCTCATCTTGGCAGCATCTTTTATACTGGCCAAGGTTATTTCCGAATTGATCATAAAGCTGCTGGCCGGAATGGGATTTGACTCCCTCCCGGAGAGACTCGGAATTGGCCGCTCAGGAGCAGAGATGAAGAGGACTCCATCCCAATTGGCCGGCTATCTGGTGGTTGCAGCAGTCATGCTCTTTGCGCTTGTCGAGGCTGCACAGATGCTTAAATTTGCCTGGCTGGCGGAGATGATCCATGAGTTCACCATATTCGCTGGACATGTTCTCATGGGCATGATCATACTTGCAGTTGGAATCTATCTCGCCAATCTGGCCTTCAATGCCGTGGCATCCAGCGGCATAAGCAACTCCAAATTGCCAGCCCATATCGCCAGGATAGCCATTCTGGTCTTTGCCGGAGCCATGGCCTTGCGGCAGATGGGCCTGGCCAATGAGATCATCAACCTGGCATTCGGATTGCTGTTGGGAGCCTTGGCCGTAGCAGTTGCTCTGGCATTTGGCCTGGGAGGCAAAGAGATTGCCGCCCAGGAGATCAGAAAATGGCTGGAGGACATGAGATAGAAAAAAAGCTCATAAACTTTTTACTTTATTATTTTTTCCTCCAAAAGGACTTATCTAACAAAGGGGCTCTAAAATATATTCCTATTCAGGAGAGGATTCCTATTTACCCTCTTTGCTGGTGCAATATTAAATAATTAATGCCTTATTATTAGAATTATGGCCCAATTTGCTTGAATTAGTCTTTTTTTAGATCATTTTTCGATAGCTTCCGCTAAGCTAATATGACTGTGGCATTTTTCAATGTGCATAGCTGGTATAAGTTAAAAGCAAATGCCGTAACCATCATTATGACCCCAACTCTCTGGACTGTTGTTGCCATTACTCTTCCTGCCCCAAATACTCTCTTTATCACTGCATGAGGTCTTTCGCCGGGCGATCTCAAGATGCTGATCAGGTGATTTCGCTCTTTATCGAGATCATCAAGAGTCTTTTCTGTTGTCCTGCGTTTCATGGTAAAATCAATACCTTTCGCCTGCGCACCGAAATAACCTCTGTCTCTGAGCACAACCTCTCCCGCCTCAGATAAGTCAACCTGACTATCATGCAGCGACGCGGTAGTAGTCTCTATTTCTCGAATAAGGCAATAATCAATATCCGTTTTTTGATGTAGTTTGTATCCGAAATGGAGTTCATTGCCTTTCTTGGCTATTGTTCCATCTCTACTGCGACGGGTCTTAGCGTCTTTGCCTCGCGGTTTCTTGAACTGTCCAGGGTCAGCTTCAATGAATGTGGTATCTTGGATCGTCCCACGTTTAACCTTCAAACCCATAGCATCCAGTTGTCTTTGAAGCTCTGCCCAGACCGCCACGTCCTTCTGGGTTTTAGCCATGCGTTCCTTGAATAGCCAAATTGTTCTGGAATCTGGGAACGGATCAGGAAAACCAAGAAAAGCCATAAATGAAATTCGATCCGCCATTTGCCTTTCAACTTCAAGGTCACTCAAGCCGTGCCATTGTTGAAGTATCAGAATCTTGAACATCAGAATAACGTCACAATTTGGCCTTCCGCCTTTCTCGCTTTTATTATCATACATCTCGTCAAGTTCACGGCGAATCGGAACCCAATCGATCAAATTCGATATCTTCAATAGCCTGGACGGCCTTTGCTTCGCACTAAGTCCGCGAAGCATCCAAGTAGTAAAAGAATCCATAGTATATAATAGTATTAATAGTATATAAATTTTGCTATAATATAACTCTGGGCAGGTTTATAGGAATCCTCAGGAGTGTTCCTAAATATTCTAAAAAATTTTCGTTCTTATAGATGTCTATCAATTGATCTGATTGATCTGAAGTATAAATTGCCCTGAGAGAGCTTTCTCCATATGAGGCCATCCTTCTCCAGGATCTTGCAGTACTTGATGACATCATTTCCTGCCAGATCCAAATTATGGCCAATCTCCTCCAAAGTCAATTCTCTCTGGGACAAGAGCTCAAGCATCCGGTCCTGTATGGGCCCAGGCACTCTCCAGTCCCAGTCCGGTATCAGCTCGGCTCCGGAGAATATCTCCAGCATCCTCTCCATCTCCTCCTGGCTCAGGGGCTCTACCGGCTCGGCGGGAGTTCGGACCACGGTGTTCAGTTGGATCCGGTCCGGCTCGATGGACTCTGCCGCTATGGCGATCCTCTCCGCATCATGATCGTTGATGCCCCGCACCAGCATCACCTCCAGCCAGATCTCGCCGGAATACTCCCTGCGAAGGTCTTTGAGACCCTGGATCATCTCCTTAGCTAAAAGGCCCCTTGCCGGGCGGTTTATGGCCATGAATGCCTCCTGGCTGGCGGCATCCAATGAAGGGAGGACCACATCCGCAGATGCCACTTCTTTTCGAACCGTGGGGCTGGAGAGCAGGGTGCTGTTTGTGATCACTGCCACGGGAGAGTCGACTATCTGCTTGGCCCGGCTGACCACCTGGCCCAGATCCAGGCTCAGGGTCGGCTCGCCGGATCCGGCAAAGGTTAGATAATCGAAGGGCTCATCGCGCCGCAGCTCTATCTCCCTCAGAACCTTATCCCGATGCACAAAGCGATCCCGGCATGCAGTGAGGCAAGCGGTTCTGCCCAGCTCGCAGTAGACGCAGTCCAGGTTGCAAGTCTTGTATTTGAGCAGATCCACGCCCATGGAAAGGCCCAGGCGACGAGAGAGCACAGGCCCGAAGAGATATCCCATAATCCTTAATCGCTTTGCCCCTGTTCTTACTATTTATCTTTTCCATCGGGAGATCGAAAATCTTAGAGCCCATTTTTGTCTGCCATTTAACCGCAGCCTTTTCTCGGTCTCCTGGCCGGGTTTGAATCCCAATCCCTCAGCGGTGAGATTAACATATCTCAAGATAGAGTGGCCTACAGGGATCAAATGGATCATGATGGCATCTGTCGCGGACTATCCCCGCTTCAAGAGCCCGCACCGCCATCTCGAACTGCTGCTGTAGCCTCTCAGCCCCTCTCTCCGGCCCTCTCCAGGGCACCGGAGCGGCCTATCACCTCTAGCTCTTTGGTTTGGGTGGAGAGACGCATGGCAATGATCAATCTTGGGAAAAACATGAAAACCGGGCTAGGGTTCACTTCATCTCCAACCTTAGGGATGGAAAAATCGTGACCTTCCGCGCTCCCTATGTATTAGAGACAACTCCTGGGGCATATTCCTGGCGGCTCATTCCAAATGAAAGAGCATAAAGCGACTGAACCGGCAAAGAGAGGAGACATTCTAAATCAAAGGAGGCAATTACAGTTGCTCCATAATTGCGACAAAATTGATGGATATTCCCGAGCCAAAAACTGCCAGAGCCTCGCCCGGAGGGGAGTAGATACATTAATAAGCGGTCCGGTTCCAAGCCAGCCAGAGATGTGGGTCATTGAGTACAGAGAGCTGATCAGGATTCTGACCATCAGCGATCTCAAGATAAAGTATCAGAGCTCTGTCCTCGGCTTTGCCTGGTCGCTGCTAAATCCCCTTCTATTGATGCTGGTCCTCTATTTAGTATTCAGCAGGGCTTTCCATGCCGCCCAAGAGAACTTTGCTTTATACCTGCTCATAGGCATAGTCACATGGCGCTTTTTAAATAACGGCACATCCTCCTCCATCAGATCCATAGTAGAAAGGGCAAGCCTGGTGACAAAGGTATTCATTCCCAGGCAGGTGCTGGTTCTCTCCACAGTCCTTTCCAGCTTCATCAGCTCCCTGCTGGAATTCTTTGTGCTCTTCGCTCTCTTAATAGCCTTCGGTGTCGATCTCTCCCTTAATTTGCTGCTCTTTCCCTTCGTCACTGCCATCTACTTCATCCTGGTATATGGAATTAGCCTGGCCCTGGCCTCCCTTTATGTTTACTATCGTGACCTGGATCAGATGTGGGAGGTCCTGCTCCAGCTTGGATTCTTCCTCTCCCCGGTGGTCTATCCCATGACCGCAGTGCCGGAGGAATATCTCAAGCTTTACATGCTCAATCCGGTCACAGTGGTCATGCAGACCAACCGGGAGATTCTGCTCTATGCCCAGACTGCCTCGCCCAGCAGCCTCATTTACATAGCATTGGCTGCGGCGCTCATCCTGGCGGCGGGATCGGCCATATTCAACCGGCTGGAGCGAAGATTTGCGGAGGAGCTGTGATGCAAAGCCGCCTGACCAGCCGGACTCAAATAGAAGACATAGAGCATGACGGCCACGCCATAATCGTTGATGGCGTCTCCAAGAAGTTCCGAATACCAAAGGAAAAGAAGCTCACCATATACGAGAACCTGGTAGGCCTACTGCATGGCGGATCCTATTCCTACGAGGATTTTCTGGCCCTGCAGGATGTGAGCTTCTCGGTAAAGCGGGGAGAGACATTTGGGGTGATCGGCCCCAACGGCTGCGGCAAGAGCACTCTGCTCAAGGTTCTGGCCGGTGTTCTTTATCCGGACTGCGGCAGCTTCAGGGTCAGTGGCAGGATAGCGCCCTTTCTGGAGCTGGGAGTTGGATTTCAGGAGGAGCTGACGGCCAGGGATAATGTCTATCTCTACGGGGCCATCATGGGCCTGACCAAAAAAGATATCGATAGACGCTATGAGAATATAATGGATTTTGCCGAGCTGAAGCGTTTTGAGAATATGAAGTTGATAAACTTCTCCTCAGGGATGTATGTTCGCCTGGCCTTTGCCACTGCCATTCAGACCGATCCGGATGTAATTCTGGTGGATGAGGTTCTCTCTGTGGGCGACGAGGCCTTTCAGCAGAAGTGCAGCCAGAAGATAGACCAGATCAGAAGCTCGGGCAAGACCATCCTACTGGTCTCCCATGATCTGGAAATGGTGCAGAAGCTCTGCGAGAGATGCATGTTGATGAACGGCGGAAAGATTGTGTTTTTAGGGGATACACAAGAAGCTCTCGATATGTATAAGAGGATGAGAGGCAAATAAAACCAATTTGCAGATGATCCTTTGCAGATGATATCAACTGAAGAGCGGTGAAGTCCTATTTCTCAGACGAGATCAAAAGAAGGATATAAAGTTTTATTCATTTCTCATGCCGTGGGCGTATGCGGCTCAGAGCAGGCTCTTTTTGCCCTGCTGAAGGGATTGGATAGAGAGAGATATAAGCCAATTGTTGCAGTTCCTTCCCAGGGACCCTTGAAGCAGAGGCTGTCTGAGATCGGGATCAAGACGGCTATCTGCCCGGCTATGATTTGGATGCCTCTAAAGCAGATGCCATTCTTCCTATTCATTTTAAAATACTACATCTTCCTCCCCTGGAGGATCATAAAGATTGCAGATCTGATGAGAAGAGAGAAGGTAGATCTGGTCTTCTCCAATGAGCTGCTGCTCTTGGAAGGAGGGATTGCAGCCAGGCTTATGAGACTGCCTCATATCTATCATGTACATAATGCATTTTTCAGCACCTACTTTCGGACCTATCTGCCCGTGGGATTCATAAAATGGCTGACGCTCAAATTGGCGGACAGGATGATCTTTGTATCCCAGAGACAGATGGAGGAGCTATTTGATAATCCCTTGATAGAGAGTAGATTCAGGGTTGCAACTCAGGGATTTGATGCTCAATATTTTCTTCCGGATAAGGAGAGAGATCTCACCTGGAGGCGCAAGACGGGCATATCTGAGAATTCGCCCCTGGTGGTGCTTATAGCAGCCTCGGCAAGCAATAAGGGCCAGGAGGACTTCCTCCAGGCAGCCAGCATCGTTAAAGAGGCGATGCCTGCTGCACAGTTCGCCATAATTGGAGGCGGCGATAAAAGTTATTTAAAAAAGCTCAAGGATCTGGCTTTGGGGCTGGGACTGAGGGATGATGTCTTTTTTGTTGATTTTATGGAGGATATCGCCCCGGTTTATGGCTCGCTGGATGTCCTTGTATGCGCCTCATTGAAGGAGACCTTTGGGCGCACTATTGTCGAGGCCATGCTGGCGGAAAAACCTGTGGTATCCACGAGGTGCGGCGGACCGGAGGAAATAGTGATCGATGGTGTCACAGGCCTTCTGGTTTCCGTAAATGCTCCTCAGGAGTTGGCCGGGGCAATATTGATGATCCTCAGAGACAGAGATCTGGCGCAGAAAATGGGCCAGGAAGGCAAAAAGCGTGCTGAAAGCTGCTATTCCATGCAGTCTTATGCTCGAGATATTCAGGATATCATCGAGGAGTGCTTCTCCGAGCTTAGGATTAAAAGGCCAATTCATTAGAAGGTCTATTCGGCCTGAATAGATGGAATAGAGAATAAGCAAAAATAAAATTATAAAAGTTATTTGATTTTTTCCTCCACCATCTCTTCCCGCAGCATACAGAGCTTTTCTGCTCCACGAACATAGAACCAGTAGTGCACAATTACCAGCAGACCCCATCCAACCGGAGAGTAGTACATGGCCCAGGCGGGAGTGATGCTGATAGTGCCCATCATATTCAAGGCCAGCCATACGATGTTCACTACCAGATAGATGGCGATGTGCAGCTGGAAAAGCTTCATCTGGTCTGAGACTGTAGCCTCTCGAAAGAGCCTCTTGTATTCTTCAATTGTTCCTGCCATTTTTATCAATCCTCAAAACTAAATCAATAATAATGTATGTACAAAGATTTATAGTTATTGCTTTCACTTAGAAAGCGCTCCTATCTTCTTTATATAAGCAGGAACATTAAACTTTGATCTGGATCCATTATAGCTCATATATCTCACCTTTCCAAAGATCTCTCTCTCCTTCCAGGCGCGATCATGCAATCCGCCGATGCTCCAGGCGATCCCGGCATAGCCGTTGGGATCTCTTCCGTCCAGCTCGTATTTATCGTTGAGATATATAGCGGCATGGAGGGCGTCAGCCGGTGAGTCGCTCCATTCCAGGATCTTTTTGGCCCAGTACATCCTCAAATATCCGTGCATCTTACCCCGGCATAGCATCTCCTTTTGAGATGCATTCCAGAGATCGTCATGGGTCTCGGCCCTCTCCAGCTCATTCAAGGAATAGAGATGCTCGCGCCGATCCTTCTGGTGCAGCTGAAGTGTCTCTTTGGCCCAGGCAGGAAAAGAGCCCACCGAATCGTACTGGGGATTATAGTAACAGAAATTGTCCGCCAGCTCCTTTCTGACCACCAGCTCCTCCAGAAAAGCGCTTGCATCCGTCGGCCCGGAAAGGGCCTGCAGGGCCGCCCTCTGGGCGGATATCTGGCCGAAGTGAAGATAAGGAGAGAGATTGGACTGGCCGTCCTTGGTGGGATCATTTCTATCTCCATCATAGCAGGAGAGCTTGCGGCCCAGGAAGTCATCCAGAACAGCTCTTGCCGCTGCCTCACCCGGCACCAGCCAATTTGCATCGGCAACAGACTCCGCCTCGATGCTCTGCTCCGCCCTCTTCCAGTCGCATTCCACCTCAATCGGACATCTTATCTTCTGTCTCTTCATGAGCGGGAAGTCGACCAGAAATTCTCCCATAAGCCTATGGACCTTTGGCCGGAAGGTATATGCCGCCCACTCCTGCTTAATTGAAGCATGCCAGCAAGGGATGACATTATGGGCATCTACCTCATAGAATGGGATGGTGATCTGGGCGGCTATGGCATTCTTCCAGCCTCTGCTGATTCTCAGAGGGGAAAAATCAGATACCAGGGCTCCGGCACTGAATTCCTCCAGAAACCGGGGGATTTCTAAACCAGGATCTCCATAAAGCAGGAAGAAGGCGATTCCCAGCCGGGAGAGATTCTGCTGCACCTCTTTCAGCCCGGTCAGCATGAAATGATACTGCCTGCTCCCCGCTCCCATGAAGCGCGGAGCGAGGCAGAAGACGGCCGCCAGGGGGACGGCCCTGCTCGTCGCCAGCTCCTGAGCATAGAGCAGAGCCCAGTTGTCATTGGCTCTCTGGTCCCGGCTCATCCAGTAGACCACAGGACCATTCTTCAAGGGATGCTCTGAAAGGATTCTCGCTCTCTTGGGATCGACCACAGAGGTCATGCCTTATTCCCCATGCAGATCCAGATTTGTCTCTCCGATAAATAAATGTACCAGGCTGAGATATGAATATTCCCAAAGAGGAGATGGTCTAGAGTGAGCGACAACTTGGATGCATGGGAGGTCAGAGAAGAGGACTTTCCCAATGACGGAGACCTAAAGGATCAGATGAAGGCACTTCTTGGTTATGCTGTTCTCTCCCCATCCGGGCCCAACACCCAGCCCTGGAAATTCTCCCTCAAGGACGATGAGATCTCCATAATCGCTGATTTCAGCCGGGCTCTGCCTGCCGTAGATCCCATCGACAGGACTCTATACATCAGCCACGGCTGCGTCCTGGCCAACATTCTTCTCGCTGCGGAGCACTTTGGATTAGGATATGATGTGACCTATCTTCCCGACGGCCCATCCGGAGAGAGAACCTCTGCCGTGCGCTTTTCAAAAAAAGCAGCAGAAGCACGTTTTCCCGATCTTTTCCGGCAGATAACAGGCCGCCATACCAATCGAAAGCCCTTTGAGAGCAGACCCCTCGAGGAGGAGAAGCTAAAAGCTCTAAAGAGCTGCATAAACAAAGACGGCTTCCGGCTGGATATACTAACCGACAGCGAGGGAAAGAACCGGATGGCGGACCTTTTGGCCAGGGCTCACAAGATACAGCTCGGAAATAAGGCCTTCAGAAAGGAGCTGGCATCCTGGGTCCGGCCCAATATAACCTCAGCCAAGGACGGGCTGCCGGGATATTCCTTCGGCTACACCGATTTTGAGTCCTTCTTTGGATCTTTCATCTTCGGTACATTCGATATGTCCTCATCCCGGGCCAGGATTGAGACCGCTTATATGAAGGCATCTCCCGCCGTCGGCGTGCTCTCCACAGATAAAGAAGACAAGCTGACCTGGATCAAGGCGGGAGTGCTCTTCGAGCTGCTCTTCCTCAAGGCCACGGAGATGGATGTCCGCTTCGACCTCTTCAGCCAGCCCACAGCCATATCGGAGCTGAGGCAGGAGATGGCAGAAATTTTAGATGTGAAATATCCTCAGTTGCTTATACGCATGGGATATGCCGAGCCGGCCAGGCATACGCCCAGGAGGACGGTGGAAGAGGTGCTGGTCTGAATTCTTTTTTCAAAAGAATTGCGGCTAGATCCGGTTGATCTCCCCCAGCCTTCTTGGTTCGCTCATCAGCTCGGTTCCCACCAGCAGGGCATCCGCTCCCGCGGCCATCATCCTCTGGGCATCAGCGCCGCTGTGCACGCCGCTCTCTGCGACAAGAAAAACGCCCGCCTCCCGCGCCCGTGGCGCCAGCCGCTCGAATACACCCAGATCCACCTCCAGGGTATTGAGATTGCGGTTGTTGATTCCTATGATTCGGGCATCGGTCTTGAGAGCGGCCTCTAACTCCTCCTCTGTATGAACCTCCAACAGCGGCTCCATACCTAGGCTCCTGGCCGCCTCTATGAACCGGCACAGATCAACTCTCAATGCAGCTATGAGCAAAACCAGATCCGCCTGGACCTCAGATAGCTGCCTCGGATCGATGATGAAGTCCTTTCTCAGCACAGGCAGGCCCGCCTCTCTGGCAATCCTGGCGTTCTCCAGAGAGCCCAGGAAGTTCGTCGGCTCGGTAAGAACGGATATGGCGCAGGCTCCGCAGTCAGCATAGGCTTTAGCATAGGCGAACACCTCCTCTGCTGTCAGAGGCCGTCCCAGGGCTTTGGGCTTGATCTCGGCGATGATGGGTATAAGGCCTCTGCTCTTGACGGCCCGCGCCGAGGAGATCAGGTCACGCCGCTCCTCTACCGGCCAGGATGCGGCAGGGGCAATTCCTCGCCTGCGGCTCTCCTCGATTATGCCCTGAATCAATGAGTGCATGCCACCACATCCTCGATCCAATTAGAGATAAGCTTCTTTCCCGAGGGCGTCAGCACCGACTCGGGATGAAACTGGAGGCCACAGTGAGGCCGGCTCTTATGCCGCACCCCCATGATCACCCCGTCTTCCGTCCTGGCCGAGACCTCCAGATCATCCGAGAGCTTCTCTATGGCCAGGGAGTGGTACCTTCCCCCCACCAGAGGATTCTCCACTCCCCGGAAGATCCCTTTGCCGTCATGCATAATGGGCGAGGTTTTGCCATGCAGAGGCCAGGTATGGGCGACCGTGCCCCCGTAGGCTATGTTCATGGCCTGATGGCCCAGACAGACTCCCAGAATGGGCGTTTCTGCGAGCTGCCTGATTATCTCCAGGCAGGAGCCGATGTCTCTCTGATTGGCTGGGTGACCGGGACCGGGAGAGATGACAATCCCCAGTGGACGCAATGCCGAGACCTCAGCCAGAGTCACCCGGTTGGACCGGACCGTTGTCTCCGGGCAAAAGGCGGATACATAGTCCACCAGGTTCCAGACGAATGAGTCCTGATTGTCCACAAAGAGAATGGGCCTGGCTGCTGCTTCACTCATGCCCCCACTCCCAGGGCTCTTTTCATAGCCGCCATCTTCCTCTCCGTCTCTTGATACTCTTTCTCCGGATCGGAGTCGGCCACAATCCCTGCCCCGGCCTGGACGCTGGCCACGCCATCCCGGATCAGGACGCTGCGAATGGCTATGGCAAAGTCGGAGCTGCCGTCTATGGAGAAGTAGCCTATGCCCCCACCGTAGATGCCGCGAGAGTTTTGCTCCAGGTCGTCTATGATCTCCATGGCCCGCAGCTTGGGGGCACCAGAGAGGGTGCCGGCGGGAAATACCGAGCGGGCGGCATCGAACTGATCGCACTCCTCCCGCAGCTCGCCTATCACCGTGGTCTCAATATGCTGCACATGAGAGTACTTGAGGACGGACATGAAATCCTCCACCTTGACCGTTCCAGAGCTGCAGACGGAGCGGACATCATTTCTGCCCAGGTCCACCAGCATGACATGCTCCGCCCGCTCCTTCTCATCTGCCAGCATCATCCTGGCATATCTGTCGTCCTCAGATTGGGTCCTGCCCCTGGGACAGGTGCCGGCTATGGGGTTGACCCTCAGCTTGCGGTCGTAGGTATTAAAGAGCGTCTCCGGGGAGGCTCCCACTATGGCCAGATCGCCGAATTCGAATAGATAGGTGTATGGGCTCGGGTTGATGCTGCGCAGCTTGCGGTAGAGCTGGACTGCATCGGTGCACTCGATCCCGGTCGACCGGGCTATAACTACCTGAAATATGTCTCCATCGGTGATATGCAGCTTGGCCTTTCTCACCGCCTCCTTGTACTCCTCCTCTCCTCCAGAGAATAGGATCCGGCCGCTGAGGTCCAGGTCCTCGGCCTGGTCGTATTCCGGATCTATGCCGCCTATGGTCTCAATCAGATTGACCTTGGGTCCGGGAAGAATGGGGGCTATGGCAAAGTAGACCTTGCGATCCAGGTGATCGAAGATGAATGTGCTCTCCGCCAGGCCGAACTGGGCATCGGGGGTCTCGCCGCTCGATCTTCTCCCCAGCCGCTCTAAAACCAGATCATAGGCCAGATAGCCTATGCCTCCCCCGGTAAAGACCTGCCTGCCGAAGCTGTTGGGCATTCCCCGGCTGCAGGGGATGGCCGCCCGCAGAACATGGAAGAGATCGCGTCCCTCTTTTATAGCTCCCTCCAATGTCGAATCTTTTCGCTGCACATCCACGCATTCCGAGAGCCGGGCTTTCATCAGCTCCATGCCCCCGTTGTAGAACTCCATCTTCACATAGCGATTCTTCACAGTGATCATGGCGGATGGATCGGCACCGACAAATGAGAACCTGGCCTTCTGCCCGGACTTTTCCACCGACTCCAGCAAGTAAGGGCAGCGACGGCCCCGCAAGGCCAAAAATAAAGATAGAGGGGCATCCACGCTCACCTTATTGCTTACATCCACAAATACCGGCGCTACCGTGGGGAAGGACATGCTCTCACCGCCTGCAAGAAGGAGTGAATCTTGGCCGGATCCTTATGGCCATCGGTCTCAGTGCCGCTGGATACATCCACAGCATAGGGCTTGACCCGCTCTATAGCCTCGGCCACGTTTCCGGGATACAGGCCCCCCGCCAGGATCACAGGAACCTTCAGAGATGCGGCTATCTCCGCACTGACCAGCCAGTCGTGAACCATTCCTGTACCGCCCAGAGTTCCACCAACCATGCTGTCCAGGAGAATGGCATCTGCCACCGCAGCATAGCGCCGGGCCTCTTCTCCCCCCGGCTCGGCAGCTACGGCGGCAATGAGCTTCTGGCCCACCTGGCCCTTCAATTCGGCCATGTCTCCCGGCGAGAGAGATCCGTGCACCTGGAGCGCCTCCGAACCGGTCTCGTGGGCCAGGCGAACCGCATCGTCCACATCTCTGGGATTGATCACCGCCACGCTCTTGCTGTAGATGGGCACCCGTCGGATGAGATCCGCCGCTGCCGCGGCTGAAAGGCAGTGCCTTGATGATTCTATCTCCACCACAAAGCCCAGAGCATCCGCCCCTGCCGCGAGGGCATAGTCGAGTTCCTGGCGGCTCATGAGTCCACAGATCTTGACCCTGGTCATAAGAAGCGCACCAGCTTGCCGTAATCGCCGTTCATCTGCACCATCCTGTGCAGGAGATCAAGGGCCTTTCCTGAGCTTATGGCCTCCTCCGCAGCAATGGCTCCCTCTTTGAGGCTATCGGCTTGTCCGGAGATATATACTGCCGCCCCGGCATTCATGGCCACAATGTCCCTGGCGGGCGATCTATCACCCCTCAGCACAGATACCAGCCTTCGGGCATTCTCCTCCGGAGTACCCCCGGCTATGTCTGCCAGACCGGCGGGGGGATATCCCAGATCCCTGGGCTTGATGCTGTAGCTATTTATCTCTCCGTCTTTGAGTTCAGCCACCACTGTCTCACCGATATTGGTTATCTCATCCATGCCGCAGCCGTGAACTACCATCGCCCTCTCCGCGCCCAGCATCTGGAAGACCGATGTCAGCTTCAGGGAGAGGCGGGGATCATATACTCCCATCACCTGAGCTCTGGCTCCGGCAGGATTGGTGAGGGGACCGAGGATGTTGAATACCGTGCGCATACCCAGTTCGCGGCGGATAGGAGCCACCCGCTTCATGGCCGGGTGAAAGATGGGGGCGAGCATAAATCCTATGCCCAGCCGCTCGATCATGGCCGTCACCGCCTCTGGCGCAGGGCTGATGTTCACTCCCAGCTCAGAGAGCACATTGGCGCTGCCGCACTTCGAGCTCACGGCATAGTTGCCGTGCTTGGCCACAGGCACTCCGCAGGCAGCGGTGACTATGGCCGCTGCAGTGCTCACGTTGATGGTGTTGGCGGCGTCCCCTCCCGTGCCACAGGTATCCACCAGGACTCCCTTCACCTGGGGGGAGATGCAGACTGCAGAATCCCTCATCTTGCGGGCAAAGCCGGCGATCTCGGATACGGACTCGCCTTTCATGCGCAGGGCTATTAGGAGAGCCCCGATCTGGGCGTCAGTGGCGCTGCTGAATATATCGCCCATCAGTGCCTCGGCCTCGGAGAAGGTCAGGTCACTTCCTTCCACGATCTTTTGAAGATAATCCAATGCAATCACCAGATATAATGTATAATCTTGTACTATATTGAGTTAAAAAGTACATTGTATTTATAGATTGTGCATTGATGTCCTAAAAAAACCATTTATGAATCCTTGAATCACACCCGAAACATGAAAGCAGTATAGACGCAGAGAATTCCTTGGCATGGGCAGTGCAGGCCGAGAATCTTATTTGGGACTATAGATCCCGATAAAAA
>Ga0302252_1000832_pt1 | contig 21896 bp, 15 predicted proteins | sample AAG_RA_Leu_MG_FD_193511 | JGI IMG/M metagenome (GOLD analysis project Ga0302252, IMG submission 193511) | Enriched activated sludge microbial communities from anaerobic digester in WTTP, New Holstein, Wisconsin, United States - AAG_RA_Leu | ecosystem: Engineered > Bioreactor > Anaerobic >...
ACCGGCCGGATCCTTGAGCGCGCCCTGGCTGAATGAGCCTATCGGCGTCGGGATCCTTGCCAGCAGTGTAACGTTTGTGCAGTCTCTCACCCTCTCTATCGCCGAGAGCTTAATGTATTCGCTCCCTATGTCGAGCCCGATTGGAGATGACAGCCCGATCTCGCTCTTCCTGAACTTGTCGATGACCCACTCCTGCTTTGGAATGAACGGCTCCAGAGAAGGTATGTCTTCTACTGTGAGCTCTGATTTGGCCCTGGCTGGCTGCCTCTGTGCAGGATGCAGATGCACTGAGCTCCAGGTCTTCTGTGTAGCCTCCCTGAGAGCTTTTTCCACTTCCAGGAAGCTCTCGTAGCGGTCCTTTTTTTCGAGGGACATGCATTTGAGGATCAGCTGCTCGATCTTTGGATTGATATTCTTTCTGATCCTCGAAGGCACAACGAGCGACTCATTCCCCATAAGGATATCCAGCGACTCGGGAGGCACAGATCTCGTATACATGAAGTAAAGCATCGCCCCGAACGAATAGATGTCCGCCCTGACATCGAGCCTTCCGTTCCCGTATTCTTCAGGAGAAGCATATCCAGGCACGCCGAAAGGCCTTATTATCATCCTGCTCCTTTCTACCGGGCTGAACAGGGCGCTGATGCCGAGATCTATGAGGATGGCTCCCCTTTCCTGGGAGACTATGACGTTCTCGGCAGAGAGACACCGGAGCAGAAAGGGATGGGAGAGCTCGCTGAGATACTGGAGGGATTTGGACACAGTGAGCGCCACTCTGACTATGTCTTCCTCTGTGGATTCCCAGGTCACGGCGAGCTTGTTCAGGTTGATGCCCTGCAGATACTCGCAGACTATGTAATTCCTGTCGAGCTCCCTGAAATGCTCGATTATCTTCATGATATGGGGGTATTCGAGAGATGTCAGGTTCTCAAGGTATGAGCCCACTTTTTTCTGGTACTCGCCCCTCTGCTCTATGTCTACTATGAAAGGCTCATAGATCTCCTTGATGAAGAAAGGCTCTTTCGTATCGGATTTTTCAGCCTTGTAGCAGTTTATCCAGAGCTTTTTCTTCACCAGCTCGGTAATCCTGTATTTCTCGCGAAGAACGTTTCCAATCAGACGACTTTCCATGACGCCCCCCTTTCTAGCGTCGCGCAGGGCAAGAGCAATGCCCGCCCGGTCCATGGCGCGCCGGAATAAAAGAAGGAAGGATAGTTCCTTCCCTCTCCATGCGTGCTGTGTGTCATCAAGTTAAGGTCTGTGATATTTCAGATAGTATATGTCTCTCATGTTGGTCGGGGGAATCTCGCCGACTATAGACATCTTCGGGTCATCGAGCCTTACTCGGATATATTCATTGTGGGCTCCCCACTGGCGGATGACCGTGCCGCCCTTTACTGTCCACTTGATGTTGTACTTCGCAAGCGGCGGCTCGAACTGCACTACTGCAAGAAAGACCTGCGAGTTGGGAGTTCCGAGCGGCGTTGTGCAGAAGTAAGGGGTCACTCTGACACCGTAGCCGAACTCGTGGCGTGGATCGCCGAAATAGTCGGCATACTTGTACTCCGGAGGATTATGCCACGGAAATTCCGCGCACAGATATCCGTTTACCGGAGGATATGCCCAGAACTCACTTCCGGAAGTATCACTTGTCCCGACACCATACCTGCTGTTCAGCTCATAAGTGTATGGGTGAATCTCCCAGACGGAAAAGCCCATCAGCGGCGTCAGCAGCGCCAGCAGCAGAAAACATTGGATGATCCTATTACGGAGAAGATTTTTCACAAACGTACCTCCTCATACTATCTTTATGTTCCACCATGTATTAGACATCATGACAGAAAATCCTTTTTCGAATTTTTTTATAATTTTTCAATTATACCATGCAGTTTAACCTGCGGCATGCAGGATCGCGATGAGTTTTTCGGAGACTACTCTGTCGCCATCTGTATTACATGTGAGAGAGGGAGGCCTGAGAGAATTGAGCTCATCGAGATAGGAAGCCCATCTCCCTGAGAGCAGATCCCGCCTGGGGATGTACACTGACCTGAGATACCGCTTTATCCCTTTCACCAGCTCCCGGTATTCTGCGAAACACCCTCTCGAAGTGTAAAGCAGCGGCCTGCCGCACGATATGCACTCTGAAACCAGCCCGTAGCCGGGCTTCCCTGCGACCATGTCCACGGCGTTAACGATATCCGTATATCTCAACCCGGCCTGCACGATCTGCTCCTCTGTGATATGATGGATCGAAGGGATCGAGCCCTGTGATGGGAATGTTGTGACAAGCGTGTATGAATCGAGCGATTCGAGGCTTTCAAAAAGCCTGTTGCTCAGCGGGAAGCCGCCGAACGAGATCAGCACCAGCGGCTTTTCCGGCCTAATGTTCAGTGAGGCGAGGACATATTCTCTGTCCTTCCGGGGCCTCCGCGCGACAAGAGGCACATCCTCGAAACTCACTCCCGGAGGAACCGGTCCGGCGAAAGGGAGGCGGAGTATCAGATCGGCATTCCGATATGCATCTTCGATCTCCGGGATCAGATAAGAGTATTCAGGCCAGCACTTCACATAATCGGCGTATATCCAGTTCCATGTGAAGTTGGTCACTCCCACGGATGGAACGCCCAGTCTCCGGGCGACCAGGAATGCAAGAGGGGGGATATCGGCGACTATCAGCGATATGCCTTTATCTCTGAAAAGCTGAGCCTCCCTTTCTGCAATATCCTCTCTGCAGCCCCAGAATCCTGCAAACCTTTCCAGCGTCTTCTTCTTCGACAGATTGAGAGGGCCGTTCTGAACTGCTCCTATATCTATCTCGTCGCTCGAGTATTCGAATCTCACGCAGTCATCGAGCAGGTGCCTGAAATACCATTCAGGCGCTCCTGTCCTTATGTGGAAGAATGCATCCGGGAGCTTGCCTGCAAGGCAGTTCAGAAGCTGCGACGTCCTCGAGGCATGGCCGAAGCCGTGGCCGGTTACATAGACCAGGATTTTCTTCATACCGGCTCCGGCTTTCATGACTTGAAGAACTCGTTGTGTATCGCCCTCACGGTGCCCTCGAGCCCGCTCTCCCTGACGAGCAGATAGAAAGCAACGCGTGCTCCGAATGAGATCATCTCGACGTTTATCCCATTCCCGGCGACAGCGGTAAAGACCCTTGCTGCAAGCCCCTCAGTGGAAGCAAGCCCTTCTCCCACCACTCCGACGAGGGCCAGATCGTCAATCTTCTCTATGAGCTCAACCGACGTGCTCTGAGCCTGTTTCACCGCCTGATGGCCGGCATCCAGATCGCCGCGCCCGAGCAGGATGTTGATACACGTCTGCGCCGTTATCACGGAGCGGATATTGATGCCGAGCTCAGCCAGGGAGGAGACGAGCTTGGTGAGAACTCCCGGCTTGTATCCCACAGATCCGCCCCACACCCTCAGAACGCCCAGATCTCTGCTGTAGGCGACACTCTTGATTATATCGCCGCTTTCATAGCTCTCCTTGCCTATCAGAGTCTCCTTTTCAGACTTCTTCAGTGTATTCTTGACCTTGATCGGAATGCCCTTGAGCTCTGCAGGACCGACCATCCTTGGATGCAGTATCTTGGCGCCGAAGTAAGCCAGCTCTGCAGCCTCCTCATACGAAAGCCGGTCTATCAGATGGGCGTTCGGCACCAGCGACGGCTCAGCGCTCATGAACCCATCCACATCCTTCCACACCTCTATAACATCGGCGCAGATCGAATGTGCCACTATCGCCGCGCTGTAATCGCTTCCTCCGAAGCCGAAGAGCGTCGTGTGCCCTTCCTTCGTCCTTCCGAAGAAGCCCGTGACAAGAGGCACCGTGCCGTCATCGACGCACCTCGTAAGCTTTTTTCTGATGTGGCGGGCCGTCTCCTTGAGATCCACCGTAGCGTTCCCATATTCCCCGTCGGTGACGATTCCAAGGTCATCTGCGAAGAAGGCCTTCGCCGGAACGCCGTCCGACTGGAACACGCTCTCCATTATGCAGACGGAAAAACGCTCTCCGAAGCTGAGCACGAGGTCCCTTGTCTTTGGCGTGAGCTCTTCAGTGTAGGCTATTCCGTAGAAAAGCCGCTCGAGCCGCCGAAGAAGCGCTGACAGCCTGTCCATTCCATCTGCCAGCACTCTCGGAGAGGATACGGCGCATCGCAGCACCGAATAATGGCGAGACGAGATCGCGTTTATGGCGGAGTCTATCCTGCTCTCATCGCTCTGTATCTCTTTCACCGCCCGGTTGAGCTCCTGTGTCACGCCCTTCAGGGCAGACAGCACGACAACCTTTCCGCCTTCCTGGGAGACAATTATGTCCTTTATCGTTTTGAGACTTGCAGCGTCGTCGAGACTCGATCCTCCGAACTTCATTACCTTCAGCATCTTGTCAATGTCACCTGCCTTGTCGAACTGTCCGAACCTTTCGTGATGATTGGAAAACGGAAAATCATTCGTCGCCGCGCAGGCTTTCCCTTTTTTGACTGCGCCGCGGGACCGGAAGGAGTCGGTGAGAGGAGAAGATAATATTGAGTTGAGGTGGATCACATGCCAGAAAGAAGAGAATCGCTGAACATTCTGATTTCATCGGCAGGCCGGAGAGTGGTTCTTGTAAAGGCCTTTCGCAAAGCCATGAGGAGACTCTCGATTGAAGGGAAGGTTGTAGCCGTAGATATTTCCAGGACTGCTCCCGCACTGTATGCGGCAGACTCGGCCCATCTCGTCCCCAGAGTCGATGACGCAAGATTCCTGCCTGCCCTCTATTCTATAGTGAAAAAAGAAGAAATAGGCCTGATAGTGCCCACGATAGATCCTGAGCTCCCTCTCTTCGCGATGCATTATGAGCGCTTCAGAGATGAGCTGGACACCCTTGTCGCAGTGTCGCCGCCTGAAGCGGTGGAGACCTGCAGTGACAAGATGCTCTTCTTCAGATTTCTCAAATCCATAGATGTGCCGACACCTGAGACTTTTCACGGGGCCGATGTGGTAGAAGGGAAAACACCGGAGCCGGATTTCCCGGTTTTCGTGAAGCCCCGGTCAGGCTTTGCGTCTGTACACATCTTCAAGGTGGAAGACATGGATGAACTGCGCTTCCTCGTTGGTAAATACCCCGATCTCATAGCCCAGCAGTTTATAAAAGGCACTGAGTATACAGTCGATCTATTGTCTGACATGGAAGGCAGAGTCCTGTCAGTCGTGCCCAGGCAGAGGATTGAGGTCAGGGCAGGCGAGGTGACGCGCTCGCGCACAGAGAAGAGCCTGCAGATCATGGAATACTCGGCGTTCATAGCGGAAAAGCTCGGCACGAGAGGCCCTATAACGCTCCAGTGCCTTCTTTCAGAAGGAAAGCCTTATTTCTTCGAGATAAACCCAAGGGTCGGAGGAGGACTCCCTGCGAGCATCGCTGCGGGAGCCGACACGCCTTCGATGCTGATGAAAATGGCGTGCGGGCGCAAGGTAAGGCCTGTAATCGGGCGGTTCAGGGAAGACCATTACATGCTCAGATACGACGACGCGATATACCGGACCGATCTGCTCCAGGGCGGCATAGATATCTGGAGAGAAAAATAGAGGGCATCTCTCGACGCCCTCTGCTTTTACATTGTGATTACTTCTGATCCTTTTCCAGCGTGAACGGTGATATTTCATCGCCGTACTTCTGCTGGGCTTCCTGCAGCCTCTTCCTCTGGGCTTCCAGCTCAGAGAAGAGCTCCGGAGGCAGCTCTGATGTATCGGCCCTGTAGACCTTCTCTATCCTGTCCAGCTTGGCCAGCAGTTTTGCAGTCCTTACTGTGAACTGCTCTTCATACTCTTTCTCAGTATAGTCCTTCGAAAGAACGTCTTTGAACAGCTTCTTTAGATCAGGATACTTCGGTATGTATCCGGTGGGAGTCTTTATGGCTTCCACATCGCCGTTCCTGCGAAGCTCCATCCACTTTATCCATACCCTCTTGTCGTCCATCGTGTTCAGATACTTCCCTTCCCTGCTCTTCAGGAAGTAGTTCACCGAGAAGACGAGAGGCGGATCGGTCAGCTTCCTGCCGAACTCGACGTTGTTTCTGATGTACACGCCGAGCGGAACTGACAGGAACTCCAGATTGGACATCAGGTTGAAGATTCGCACGCCTTCCTTGCCAAGCGTCGCTGAGGTTGTCTCAGATTCCAGGGTGGCTCCCTTCGTGATGATTCCGTGCACCCAGTTGAACGACTGCTCGACAGGCACGGATGTGTCCGAATCCCTTCCTCCGTATATTACGCCGCCGATTGGCACACCCTCAGGGTCATCGGCCTTGGGGTCTGTGTTTTCAAGCCTCGAGAGAGGAATCGTATACCTGGCGTTCTTGTTTGAGATATCGACGGCCTTTCCCTTTTCATCTTTAGTTCCAGGCGTCCACTCGCCGAAGTGATTGACTCCGTGCGGCGGCTCAGGCGTTCCCTTTCCAAGCCAGTGGGGAGTGCCCCCGTCGTCGATCAGCACGTTCGAGAATATGGCCTCGCCGGGAGTAGTGAGGACCTTCCAGATCAGTGGATCGTCCTTGGCGTTCACATCCTGGATGATTCCGAAGATGCCCTTCTCTACATTCACCGCTCTCATCCGGCCGTTCACATTTCTGATGTACGCTATGTCATCACCGATGATCGTCTCGCCGGGAAGCATAGCGGTGGAAGTCTTTCCGCATGCGCTCGGGAATGCTCCGGTGAAGTAAGTCACCCTGCCGTTCGGCCCGTGGGCTCCCATGACGAGCATGTGCTCGGTGAGCCAGTCTGATTTGTTGGCTTTCTGGATTGCGAGCCTCATCGCGAGCTTCTTGAGGCCAATCGAGTTCCCGCCATACTGTGTGTTAGTGCTGTAGACAGTGTCATCTTCCAGATCCATGAAGATCCTTCTCTTGTCCAGGTTCTTGCTGACCCCGTTTATCAGCTCGCCCTGGCTGTGCACGAACCTGAAGAATTCATTACTGCCGTTCAGCTTCTTGAACTGCTCGTAGCCCCCTCTGTACAGGATGTCCTCACTGTGAGCCACGTAGGGTGAGTCTGTAAGCTGGAGGGCGCACTGGGAGAATATCGAGTTCGGCGGCCCGAGGCTGAAGCACCGCACGTACAGCTCGCAGCCTTTCATTATGTCCTTCAGGATCTCATGGACGTCCCTGAGCCCCTCGTCCCTGTCCTTGCCGTTTATATGCGGTCCCAGGTCAAGACCCTTCCTGATCAGATAGCACGTGTTGTCCTTGTCGCGGGCCTGATCGCAGTAGTTGTCGAAATGGGCTGTCTGGCCTGGAAGGCCGATCTTCTTCTCCTCGCCCCGTTCAATGGCCCTCTTCTTTATGTACTCCACATCCTCCGACGAGTCATCACAAACGAAAACGCTGCCCGGATTACACAGCTCAACATATTTGGCCACGAAATCGAGGACGTGCGTGTTCCCGAGAGCTTCAAGCTTCTTGAAGTTCTTGTCGCCCATCTTTTTAACAAGTAGCTCTTCTCGCGTCACCATGCCTGTTCCTCCATTCTATTTATTTATGATGCTGTTTGATAAGCTTTTCATATAACTCCATCATCTTCTCATTTGCCACAGAGTCCCTGAATTCCTTCGAGACTCTGATAAAGCCTTCCTCTCCCATCTTTCGGGCCCTCCCGCCGTCTTTCAGCAGCGCAGTTATTGCCTGTGCAAGAGAGTCTGAGTCTCTTGGAGGGACCAGCAGGCCTGTTTCGCCGTCAACAACGACGTCTGTGATCCCCCCTGTCCTGCTTGCCACTATTGGAAGCCTGAACGCCATCGCCTCGAGAAGCACTATCCCCAGGCCTTCCCACAGCGAAGGGAGCACGAAAAGGTCGAAGATGTTCATTATCTCGAGCATATCCTCCCTGAAGCCTGTGAATACGACCCGATCCTGCACGCCAAACTCCCTGACCCTGGCCTCGAGCTGCTCTCTCAGATGCCCTCTGCCGACGAGCACAAAAAAACTTTCCGGCACGGCCTTCAGGATCTCAGGCATTGCATCTATGAGGTAAGTATGGCCTTTAGCAGCCTCGAGGCGCGCAACCATTCCAACCACCTTTGCATCTCCAGGCACAGACAGCTCTTTCCTCTTTGCGTCGCGATCCACCTTTATGTCGTAGTTGGACAGCTCTATACCCTCGCGGATCACTGTGACTTTTTCAAGAGGCGCGATCCTCCTCTTCCCTATCTCTTCATAGTTGGCGTAAGATACGGTCACTATATGGTGCGCCCATGTGGAGGCAATCTGCTCCATCAATATATACAGCTTCTTCAGTAAGGGGTTTTTTGCCGAGTTGTGAGGCGGATCGTGTATGGTGTGGATGACAAGCGGCGCTCCGGCGAGCCTTGCAGCCAGCCTTCCTATGAAGCCGGCCTTCGTCGTGTGAGTATGCACGACATCGTACCGGCTCTTTTTTATATAGCTGAACAGTGACAGCAGCGAGACAAAATCCCTGACAGGATTGACGGAGCGGGCTATCGGAACATTGTCCACTTTCGCGCCGGCTGCCTCCAGCTCGCCGATGAACTCTGTTGCAGTGCAGGCCAGCGTGACGCCGTATCCTCGGCGGGACAGGAAGGAAAACCAGCTCTTAAGGAAGCAGTACGCAGTAATGCTCAAGGTGGTTATGTGAAGCGTTTCTTTCCTCTCCATCGGATCTTTCCTGTCAAGAGGGTAAATGAGGGAGGATCAAGGCTCCCGGACCGGGAGATCTGCTCTCTCCTCCTGTCCGGGTCTTCCAGAGGGTCAAGCCGCTAAACTCTCTGCTCGTTGAGTATGAATATCTTCTTCCACTCCCTGAACCTCTCCCTGACTATCTCGCGGTCGTCTGTTACGAGTATCCTGAGGCCAGGACCGGTGTGGAGGCCTGCAATCTTTCTGTTCTTCGGAAGGGACCTGTCGCAGAAGTAGATCAGGAGATCCTTCTTTCTCAACGATAAAAAGGATTTCTCCGTGAGAGGAAGAATTTTTCTTTTGCTTGGATAGTTCTGTTTCATAATGAGTACCTCAAAGCCATGTCATATAAATTAGTTTTTTTTGCAGCAATTAATCAAAAATCGCTGAGACTCGCGTCTCTGAATCTACTTCTCGCATCGCTGCTGTTAATCCTCTTTAACCAGCCGGTTCGTGCGCAGACTTCTCTGCCTGAGCTGAACAGGCAGATCGACGCGCTTGTAAAGCAGAGCGGAGTCCTCGAGTCGTCTTCTGCCGGAGTGTATATCAAAGAAGTCAGGTCAGGCCAGATCGTATACCAGAAGAACGGCGACACTCCTTTGACCCCGTCGTCGAACATGAAGGTGATGACCTCCGCCGCGGCTTTCATGCTGCTGGGGCCTGATTACCGCTACAAGACATATATCTACGGAGGCCCTCTCGATATTTCGAGAGGCGTCATGGAGAGCTCGCTCTACCTGGTCGGAAGCGGCGATCCTACTTTTACAGAGCCTTTCACCGAAAACCCGACCGAGGTGTTTGAGCAGTTTGCAAAGAGGCTTTACAGGATAGGCCTCAGAAAGGTCAAGGGAGACCTGATAGGAGATGACAGCGTCTTTGACAGGGACTTCGTGGGCAAGGGCTGGAAATCACGGTACATACTGGAAGACTATGCCGCTGAGTGCGGAGGTCTCTCATTGAATGCAAACCTTCTCAGGATAACGATTGAGCCGCAGCGCGTGCTTCTCTTCCCTCCCAGCCCGGCCGTCAAGGTCGTCAATACGGCCCACCAGAGCGGCTACACGGAGATTCAGTTCAAGAGGGAGGCCGATACAGGGAGGATAGTGATATCAGGCACATTTGGAGGAGCCACTCAGACAGGCCTGATCACAGTTCACAACCCGCCGCTCTTCACGCTGTCGGCGTTCAGCCAGATACTCGCCAACAAGGGGATAAACGTGATGGGGAAGACAAAGCTGATAGATCAGCAGCCCTGCCGCTACTCATACAAAAGCTTTCTCCCATACTGCAGCCATGAATCTCCCAAGCTGTACCTGGTACTGAAATATCTGAACAAGGAGAGCGACAACTTTCTGGCCAATCAGGTCTTCAGGACGCTCGGAGCGGTTTGCAAAGGCAAAGGAAGCCTCAAGAACTCCGAATCGGTCATCAAGGAGTTCATGGAAAAAGCCGGCATAGACACCACAGGCTTCCAGATGGCTGACGGCTCAGGCCTCTCATCGCTGAACAGGGTCACGCCGAAGCAGCTGGCGGAGACATTGATCTATATGCATGCCCAGCCTGATGCCAAGAAATATATCGCCACACTGCCCCAGGCAGGAGTGGACGGGACTCTCAAATACAGACTCTCAGGCGCCAAAGTGTTCGCGAAGACAGGCACGATAAACGAAAATTCATCTCTGTCCGGCTATGTGACCACCGCTTTCGGGCAGACGCTGGTCTTCTCAATCATCACGAACAACCACAAATATGGCCAGGGCAGCTACAAGGGCTTCGAGGACCAGATCGTATATGCCCTGTCGAGATGGTCCAAAGAGATATGAGGCTCACGCAGTCATCCTGACGTTCTGCAGCGATGCGACATAGACCGGCTCGGCCATCCCGTCTCTTTTGTACTCTTCAAATGCTGCTGTGTCGATGAACTCCCTGGAATTATTCCAAATGTCGTGGCTCACCAGCACTTCTCCGGGACAAGCCTTTTCGCAGATTTTCGCGGCTATGGTTATGGGAGCTCCCATGGCTGCATAGTTGAGCCTTGTTTCGGGGCCCACGAATCCGTGCACGACATAGCCCATGTGAACGGCGCAGCTCACTGTGATATCCTCGCACTTCTGCCCCCTGTGCATGGTCGTCCAGAGCTTCATCTGCCGCTGTATCTCCCATGCCGCGAAAAGAGCCTTCCTGATGTACCCCTCATCCTCTTCCGGGATGCCGAAAAACGCCACTATCTGATCGGCGTTCCATCGCTCAGTCGTGCCGTCGAGGCGCTGCAGTATCCCGGTTATCTGTCCTGTATACTCGTTGAGAGTCTCGAGAGTCTCCCACGACGGAAGCGTATCCCTGAGGGCCAGATAGCCGTTTATCCTGATGCACACTACAGCCACCTGTGATGACCTGTGGAACTTCTTTATCGGCTCCGCTCTCTCGAGGAAAAGCTTCCATACCTTGTCAGGGATGTGGGGCCTCACATGGGAAAGAGTCTGCTCCCTCGTCCTCAGCTTCTGATTGAGCCTGTGATAGTAGATGCGAAACGCGGCAAGGTACGCCGCCACGCGCGAATAAGCCAGATCGTGCTCCTTGAACGCGCCAGGGAGAGATGAGGCGACGCAGAGGATCCCCTCCAGCTTTCCAAATGCTATCAGCGGTACATAGATGGCCGAGCGGGTCTGGCCGGCAAGGCTCCTGATGTCGGGAGTCTCTTTCTCCGAATCGGACAGAAGCATCGCCTTCTGCGTCCTGTTCACCCGCTCGGCGAGAGTCCTGCTTATCGGCGCCGTCGATGACGTTCTCGGGAGCAGATACTCTATCGCGAGCGAGCCATCGTGAGTCGAGAGGGATATGAAATCTATGCTCCTCGCAAAGGTGAAGTGCTTTTTAAGCAGGTCGGCAAGGCTCCTGAGATACTCTTCAGGCGGCTCCCTGACAGGGTCCCGCGCCGAGAGCTCTATCAGGTTCAGAAGCTTGTCCACGAAGCCCGGCGGGTACTTCTCGGAGCCGTGAGGCGCCAGCTCATCCCCGATCAGCGTGGTGGCCTCGGCCTCGAGCGTGACAGGCGGAAGGGTATCCTCTTCCTGGAAGGCCACCTGCGGGTAGAAGGTCATCAGCCATTCGCCTGCCGTGAGCTGCGCTCCTGAGTGAAGCCTGACCTTCCCCTTGATGGGAGCGTTGTCAAGAGCCGTGCCGTGCGAGCTTCCCAGATCCTCTGCCCACCAGCCGCTTTCATAGGTCACACGGCAGTGCGATCTCGAGACCTTCCTGTCAGGCGAGAGATCTATGTCGACCTGGCTACCGTCTGACGTGGCCCTCCCTATCAATATCGAAGACTGATCAAAGGCCGTCTCTCTCGCGCCGTGCTCCGGATGTGAAAGATATATTTTGCATTTCATCTGCTGCCATCTCCAATCAGAATGAATGGGGCCCAGTGAGCAGGGGAAGGATAGTTCTGCTTCACTGTCAGCTGAGCCTCCCTAAGCGATTCAGCCTTGCTCTTTCCTTCTCTCAGATGCCTGTGGAATTCCTTCATGAACATCACCGAGCTGTCGTCTGAGATGCTCCACAGCGTGGCCACAACGGAAGGCGCTCCTGCATACATGAACGCCCTCGAGATGCCTATCAGCTCATTTCCTGTTGAATCCTCCCCAAGGGCCGTATTGCATCCTGACAGTATCACGAGGCCTGCAGAGAGGTCGAGATTGAATATATCAGGAATGGCCAGCACGGTATCCCTCAGAAGCAGCCCTGAGAAAAGAGGATGAGAGCTGTTCAATATGCCGTGAGTCGCGAAGTGCACCACTGAAGCATCCCTGGTGGCCTTCCTGACATTCGCGAGCGTCATGTCCTTTTCCACATAGCTCTCCTTGTCCTTATACAGCGTAGTTATGTACTCCACTTCCTTCAGCGTGCCGGGAAGCGGCGGAAAATCCTTCAGATAATCACCGGAACGGGATGCCGATCTCAATATGCTCCTCATCGAAGGCTCGGCATCATAAGGCACGTTTCCACCTGACGCAAACGCTGCCAGCTTCTCGTGGCCTGGCTTGCCCGCATTCCTGCACAGCAGCCAGATCGATCCAGAAGGAGCATAGGTTATGGTGTGATCTTCCATGAGAAATCTGTCATCTGGTGATTGAAGAGCAGAGAAAGGCAGGTAATAAAGTGCACCGTGAGGCACAATGATAAGATTCCTCTTTCCCTTTAACATATCTGCTGCAGGTGAGATCAGGTATTGATAAAGCTCGTGCGAGAGCTCTCTGAAATCGGTCTTTGCATCTCCTCTGTCATATTCATATCCGGCAATTGAGTCACGCAGCATCTCAACACGCATCCTGACCCAGTTGCTGTTAAACCACACGGCAGTGTGCTCGAACGATTTTCCCGTGATCACCCAGAGCTCGGTAAACTCATCCCCGGAAAAGTACTCGAGAAGCGCCGTGTCTTCCGGCAATGCCTTCTGAATCTCTTCTATCGAAGGAGGTCTCACCGATACCATCTGGGCATAATTCTGGTTGCTGAGCCAGAGCTGATTGATCACATCAACGTGCTCGGCGATGAGATCCTTTATCGATTTTCCGCGAAGGGCCTCATCCATTGAAGAAGATGTCCTTTCCATCGCCGCGATCCTGTCTCTCAGCTCTCTTTCCTTCAAGATCAGCTGTTCATTCCTGTTCGGGCCGTAGCCTCTTTTCTTCCTGGCAGGGATGTTTACAGGGTCGAGCATGTCCATCAGCGATCTCGTTCGGGCGCGCTCATTATAGATGAAGGAATCCCTGTATCTTCCCTTCCGTATCAGGAGATTCATGAGCCTCACATAGATTGGATTATAGCCGTCAAAGAGCTTTCTCTTCATCTCATCGACTGTATAGTGCGAAGCCATCGATTCGATTGTATCGATGGCTTTCCCATAAATTTCACAGGCTCTGTCCGTATCACCGAGCTTCTCATACACAAATCCAAGTGAGGCAGTGTTGAATGCCTCTCCACTTCTGTCGCCTGACATCTCGGCTCTTTTCGTGCAGCTTTTCAGAAGAGGAATCGCCTTGTCATATTGATTTCTGTCGATGGCGATATTTGCCAGATTGCTCTCAACAGTCATCTCGAGAGATGAGTTTTTCACCTGACGGGCCAGATTCATCGCCTCGTCGAAAAATCCTGATGACTTGTCGTACAGAAGGGCTCCTTCATTGATCTTTGACAGCCTGTAGATCTTGTACAGTCTCTGGGCCCTGTATGCCTTCTGCATATAAAGCTGTCCCAGATTGTTGAGGGTTTTTGCCGCGCCGGCTCTGTCACCCAGCTCCTTCTGGATCTCCAGGGCTCTCTGATGGCATTCGAGCGCTCTGTCGTATTCGCTGAGCTCAGACAGAACGACTCCCATATTGGAGAGTGTGATTGCCTCGCAGGATCTGTTACCGATTGACTGCTCGATGGAGAGGGCTTTCCCAAATGACTCGAGAGCCTTTTTATAATCCGAGAGATGAAAATATACTTTTCCGATGCTGTTCAGCACTGCGGCTTCCCTGGCCCTGTCTCCCCTGTCCCGCACCACTTCCCTGGCTTCGAGGAAAAATCTCATAGCCTCTTCATAACGCCCCATCGCGTCAAGTACAGACGCCCTGTTGATCAGCAGGGTCGGTCTGATGGCTTCGTTCTTCGATTCTCCGGCGCACCTGATGGCCTCATCAAAATATTCGAGGGCTCTGCTGTAATTGCCCCTGCTCCAGTAGTAAAAGCCAGTTTCATTGTATGACAGAGTCAGGGCTGGCAGATCGCCGAGAGATTTTCTCAGCGCCAGGGATTTTTCATGGTATTGCAGCGCCTTCTCAGGTTCTCCTCGAACATCCAGAATAGATGCTATTCTGCCGTACAAATCAGCCTCCAGGTACCTGGATTTCTCTCCAGAGGCTATTGTCAGCGCCTGTTCGCAGCATTTAAGAGCTTTAACCAGATCTCCGCGATTTCTGTACAGGTCTCCGAGGTTTTTATACACCACCCCGACGCTGAACTTCAATCCATGCTTTTCAAAGAGAGGCAGAGCCTCCTGCAGTGCGGCTTCTGCTCTGTCATATTCTGCAAGGTCTGACAGCACGCCTCCCAGCGATAAAAGCGCCGAGGCGAGCCTGGCTTCGTCTCCCTGCTCCCTGGCAAGCCTGCAGCATCTCTCGAGCAGCGGCAGCGCTCTTTTCAGATTTCCCGCTCCCTGCTCGAGCAGTCCAATGGACATGAGGGCACGGATGATGTTCTCCCTGTCTCCAATCGCCTCTGCGCCTTCGAGGGCCTTTTCGGCATACTGTCTGGCACTGTCCTGGTCACGGCGCAGCATGGACAGATCGCAGAGAGCATTCAGAACTTTTACGGTGCTTTTACTGTCGTCCAGAGGCTCCAGCAGGGCCAGGGCATCCTTCAGGGCTGAGATTGCTTCTGCCGTCTGATTCAGCGCGCACCTTGCCTCCGCGGCGTGGCACAGAGCCATGGCCTCCTCTTTTGGCATGCTGTGCTCCCTGTACCATTCCCTGGCTTTCAGGAACAAGGGGATTGAAATATCATATTTATTCCGCCTGAATGCGTCGAGCCCTTCCCTCAGGGCTGCTTCTCCTTCATCAGCAGAGGCGGGAGAAACAATCGAGATGAAAAGTATTAAAGCTATCGCGAGATATCCCGTTCTCATCCTCTTCACAGTGACGGCTGCACTCTCTCTATTCCGGACCTGCCCGGCCTGACTGTCCTGTTCTGCTTCAGCTTTTTTGAGAGATCCTGCAGTATCTTCTCGTATGGCGTCCTGTCGCCTCCGGGCTCCACGGCATCAATGGCGCTCTGATAAGATTCCCATGCGTCCGTGTAGAGATCTTTTGATTCGTAAAGCGCTCCGCAGAGCAGAGAATACGTCACGCTGACCGGATTCTCACCGAGCCCCAGCTGCTCCCGAATCTCATCACACTTTTTCATCACAGGCTCTTCTTCTCTGTAAGGAAGCACATGGAACCATATATAGCTGTCAGGCTCATCATCACGAGTCCTCGAGACTCCCCATTTGAAATAGAAGTCATATTCCAGTATATTTCTGGCATTGGAGTATTCGTATCTGCACACCTTCATCTTTCTGCCGCTGCCCTTCGGATCTGTGTATTCCTTTACATCGAGGTTCTCCGGCGTGAAATTGCCTATTCTCTGCACTATGGCCTGATTATCCATCTTTTCATCAGACCGCCTGAGCACGATGGTGTATTTCTCAGGTTGATCCAGTCCCGCCCATTCAAACACCAGTCTGTTTCTGCGAATCAGATCGCCTTCCATCGGAAACACCGGGCCGCTCGAGGCATGATAGACAGGAAGCAGCCTCACATTTGTCTTTTCGCCGAAACCTCCTCCCTGAGGAGCCAGGGTCTCCGAATTGCCCCTTACCTGGTTCCTGAGCTTGCCGGATATCATTTCCATCAGGTTGCCGAAGCTCTTTCCGAGCGACGACGACTGGTCGGCCTTCATCGAGATTGTAAAGGATTCGCCGTTTCTTATGGTGAATATGCCGCGATCCCTGTAAAGTATACGAACAGTCGAAGCGGTGCCTGCCGTTATTCTGGTTCCTTCAGTGAGGGGCATTCCACCCTTGACTGCCTGCTCTTCCCTGTTGTTCACTGCAGTGGCGTTCCCTTTTACCTCCAGAACCCACGCGTCACCCTGGCTCCCGGCCCACACCGATGTTAGAAATACTGTGCACAGCAGCAAGGCAGAAACAAATGCAATTCTTTTTCCTGACTTCATGGCGCTCACATCCCGCATTCAAAGTATGATATCTGAATAATAGTGTAAGGTTTTCAGAGTGTTTTGGCAAGGGGGTCTTCAGGCAAAGGCTCTCCGCCGCCTCCTGCAGCCTTTGCGAACTCGGTGTGGAACTCTCTCGCGTTGCTGTACCGGTTTGCCGGGTCTTTCTCCATGGCCCTGTGGATTACGGCATCGACTGCCCGGGGGCATGAAGGATTGATGGCGTGGACTGAAGGCACAGGGCTTGTCAGATGCTGATTGAGAATCTCTATATAGCTGTCCTTTTCGAACGGCTTGTAACCGGTAAGGAGTTCGAAGAGGATTACCCCCATTGCATAGATGTCTGTGGAAGGGCCGACAGGACCGCCCTTTATCTGCTCAGGAGCCATATAGTATGGTGTTCCCATTGGAGCAGATGTGCTCGTGAGCTGCAGGTCGTCTGACAGAACCTTTACGAGGCCGAAATCAATTATCTTGATGACTGCAGGATCCTTAAGCGAGACCAGGACGTTTTCAGGCTTCAGATCCCTGTGGATCATGGGAACAGGACAGGCACCGTGGGCGGCTTCGAGTCCGTCAGTTATGCTGTCCGTGATCTGCAGAGCCCTCTGCAGGCTCATTGGTACGCCTCTCTTCATCTCGGATCTCAGGTTCCTGCTCTCGAAGTATTCCATCTCTATGCAGGGGACCCCGTTTATCTCCTCGTAGTCGTGCACGGTGATTATATGTTTATTGTCGAGCCTTGCAACAGCCTCTGCCTCGTGGCGGAATCGCTCCTTCATTCCCGGCTTCGTCATTATCTCAGGCTTGATCACCTTTATCGCCCTTCTCACATTCAGATTCACGTGCATGACGAGAAAGACCTCGCCCATTCCGCCGCTGCCTATCCTGTCGATAATTCTGTATTTCCCTGTCACTTCACCCTTTCTGAAATCATCGAGTGACATTGCGTTTGTGGAGTAAGAAGGCGTATCAGCGCTCGAATCAGGGAGCCGGCTGGGAACAGGCTTGCCGGGCTGTGCCTGTATGGCCGGACTGGCTTCTGCCGCGTGATGCGCATCGCCGTCTGTGAGCGTAGAGGTCTTTACCTCCAGCATCTTCTCAGCCGTATTCATCCTGTATATGACAGCCGAAGTGAATGACACTGCCGCGGCCATCAGGGGCATCAATATCTCAGACAGGACCGACGATCCGATGAAAAGGAGGAATGATACAATGAAATAAATCGTCATTGCAACTGCTATTATGAAGGCACTCGTCGAGATCTTCCTTATCCGCAGCACGAGCGCTGCAGAGAGCAGGCAGATTAGAAAAGCGAGGGCGGCAGAGAAAGCCTTCGGCACCCTTCTCAACACCGTCCCTTCGATCATCGTGTTGAGTGCTTCCGCCTCTATGGACATTGCAGACATGCGGCCTACAGGCGTCATGAAGCGGGCCGAAGCTTCGGAATCAAGTAAAAATACCACGCTGTCCTTGTAAAAGTCAGCCGGTGCGGCCATGAAAGTATCGGAGGACATAGGCCTGAAGTGCTCTGCGCCTGCGAAGTTTATTCTCATCATATCGCCCCAGTCGCCCCGACCTTTTTCGAGCGGTATGACCCTGCCGCCGACTGTCAGAGAGGCTCCTTTTTCGCGGACTGTGCCGTCGCGCCCCTTCCGCTCCAGATAGAGGCTGTACAACTTCAATGCAAGAGAGCTCATCGTGCCTTCATTTATCGGGACTCTCAGAAGTGCCAGTCTGACCACGCTGTCGCTGTCCGGTATGGTTGAAACGAAGCCTTCGGAAAGCTCTTTCCTTCGCACAGGCGGGAGGGTCGACTTTACCAGAAATGATGGATCTGCATCGTCTTTCTGTTTTATGCTGCAGGAGATGACAGTTCTTCTGGTATCGATCTGAGTAAGCGGGGTCCTTCTGTCCCTGTCTGCCCTCAGAGAGCCCTTCAGCAGAGACGAATCGACTGCGACGGCGGCCACATCGGACTTCTCCAGATAGCCCAGCACTTTGTGGAGCTCAACAGCCCGCTCCCTTGCGTCGCCGACTATGCCTATGGACACGATCGAGCTGATCCTCGCCGAATGGCGCGCGCGGCTGAAGAGATCGAAGACCTTGTCATCTGCGACAGCAAATAATCTGAGCCATTGGAACAGCAGTAATATTATAAATGATGTGACTGCAATGGAGAGCGCCGCTCTCAGAAATCCTGACAGTGAGTTGCGATCTGTGCTGCTCATACTCCCTCGGAGATGTCACCGCAGCGACATTCGGGTTATTTTCCCTCTTCCTTGATGCTCTTTATGAAGAGATAATCTACTTCGATATACTCTATCGCCGCTTTCTTGAGATCGGTATTCGCTATGTCAGGATTGGCTATGATGCCGGCTGCGAAAAGCGCCGATCTGTCGTAAAACTTTCCCTGCGCCTCTTCGGTTCTGGCAAACTCCTCTATCTCATCTTTCATGCGCCTGAGTATCTCTTTCTCCTGATCAGTCGCCCTGGCCATGAGAAGCCCCATTCTCTCCCCCACTGCTTCGAGTTGTTTTTCATATGTTTCGCTGATGCTTCCCATTGTCATTCTCCTCTCATTTGGAGCACAATAAAGTGCGGTATCTTTGATCAGTCTATCTAGTCTTCTTCCAGGTCCGTCATTTCACCTTCCTTGTAGAGAACTTTTACAAGGTACAGGCCTCCAGGAGGAGCAGGCGTGTGAACGAGTCCAGGATTGCGCGCCTCAAGAACTCTCCTGACATCGGCCGGCTCCATCTTCCCCAACCCTACTCTCACGAGCACTGACACTATCATTCTGACCATCCTTCGCAGGAATCCATTCCCGTCGATCTCAGCCACAATGAGCCTGTCATAGAGCTCATGGGATGCCGGGGCATATACCGGCTTCCCCATCTCATGCCACTCTTTCACGCCGGTGATCGTTATGCCGTCCAGGCGGCGGACCGGCGTCCCTGCCTCTTTAACAGATGTGCAGAACGATGTGAAGTCATGCTCGCCGAGAAGATGACGGGACGCCTCCCTCATGGGCTCGAGCGACAGAGGCCTTCTCACATGATAGAAGTATCGGCTCCCGAATGCCGATCTGTCCCTGCAGTTCATTATGTAGTAGTGATAAACCCTCTTCACTGCTGAGTGGCGGGCGTGGAATGACATAGCCACATCACTTGCATCGCGCACGGCCATGTCGCCGGGCAGCAGCGCGTTGAGCGCATCTTTTATCGAGACAGCCGGGATCGGGCTTTCGGTTCTGAAGCTCACCACCTGGGCAGTGGCATGAACGCCTGTATCGGTTCTTCCTGCTGTCACTGTCTTCACCGGTTCGCCCAGAAGCTGCAGAAGCGTCTTTTCCAGCTCTCCCTGGACTGTTCTGGCGCCTTCCCTGGTCTGCTTCTGAAAGCCTTCAAAAGCCGCTCCGTCGTATTCGAGATCGAGCCTGATATTCCTCACAAGAGCCTCCAGAGCCTGCAAAATATCATAAAGAGAGCCGGCTCGAGGCCCGGCTCTCTGTCAAGCAACTGTTAACCTGCTGTCAGGCGTTTTGCTGCCATGGCTTCTGCTCTGCCAGGGCAAAGATCTTGGGCGGGTAGTCAGAGCCGCCGTTATAGCGCTTCAGGGCTGCCTGCCAGCTTCCTGTCTGATCATACAGGCTTCTGAGATATTTTGCACCGTAATCGATATTTTTCGCCGGATCAAAGACATCCTGCGTCTTGGCGAAGTCATGGAATCTGTCATCTATCTGCATGACGCCTTTCCCGTGCTGGCCGTCGAATGAGAGGGCCTTGGGATTCCATCCGCTTTCCTGCTGAGCCACGGCCTTCAGGATATCAACAGGGATGCCGTATTTCTGCGCTGCGGCTTCGAGCATCTCGCCTATCTGCTGCTTGCTTGCATTTGGTCCATAATCGGGAATCTGCGTATCGCCCTGTGCGGCGGGAGTGGCAGGATCAGTCGTATTCTGATTGCCATTCTGGCTGGCAGGCGAGTTGGAAGACTGCTTGGCAGGGCTGCTCGACGACTGCTTGGCAGGCTCACTGGCCGCCTGCTGGGCTTCCTGGAGCTCCTGTTTAGCCTGCTGGGCTTCCTGCTTTGCCTGCTGAAGCGCCTGCTGATCTTTCTGAAGCTCCTGTTTCGCCTGGGTCTGCTCCTGTTTGGCCTTCGTCTCCTCCTGCTTCGCCTGGGTTTCTTCGTTCTTTGCAGTCTGCTGCTCTTCCTGAGCTGTTTTCAGCTCATTCTGCGCACTTTCGACACCACTGTTGTCAGCGGCCTGAGGAGCCGCACCACCATTTGATTCCTGGGCTGCCTGCTGCTGCTGCTGAGCCTGCTGCTGCTGCGCCTGCTGAACTTTTTCCTGGGCGCTCTTGACCTTGTTATCAGCAGATGTCACTTTGTTGCCTGCCGACTTGACCTTTTCACCGGCCTGTTTCGCCTTGTTGTCGGCCTGATTGACCTTCTGCTGATCCTGCTGCACTTTCTGCTCCAGCTGCTGCACTTTCTGATCGGCAGCGGCCGATTTCTGCTTCGCTTCATTTACCTTGGCGTCGTTGCTCTCAGTCGGAGCTTCATTCTGCTGGGCCGCCTGCTGTGGAGCCGCCTGTTGTGGAGCCGCCTGTTGTGGAGCCGCCTGCTGTGGAGCCGCCGTGCTCTGCGGCTGAGACTGGTTTGCTCCGAGCGGCGTCATGCCAAGAGGAGAGTTGAGGCCCTGATTCTGCTGCTGATTACCTTGGCCTGGCTGCTGGGTCATGCCGTTCTGCTGCATCATCTGCATCAGCATCTGCATCATCAGTTGCATCTGCTGCATCTGTTTCTGCTGCTCCGGTGTCTGTGCCCCGTTTGCCATCGGGGTCTGCATGCCGGGGACCATGCCCATTCCATTGTTGAAGCCAACATTCTGCATCTGGCCGTTCCACTGATTAATAGGGTTATTGAAGCCGGACTGTCCATATTGGAATGCCTCGTTGGAAAACTGGCTCATATCGTTTCCAATGGCTCCCGGAAGACCCATCTGGCTTGTCGGGCCGGCGAGGGGACTCATGGTCTGCCCTGCTGTCAGAGGTGACATTCCCATAAAATTCATTGGCTGTTGATTTACAGGTATGTTCATAATAAAATCCTCCATTCCACAAAAACAAGAATGTGCTAATATTCTTATACCTGTTTTTTAAAAAAAGTAAAGACTTCAGATGGTTAAATCTTTGTAACAATATTCGGGAAGTCTGTTCATTTACAGTGGATATGTGTCCACGATTGTCACGGCGATCATGAAGGCTCCGGCTATAATCACTGCCAGCAGGTCGAGAGCGCCCATTCTGAGGATTCTGACTCTCGTTCTTCCCTCCCCGCCGTGATAGCACCTTGACTCCATGGCGACTGCCAGGTCATCTGCGTGCCTGAAGGCCTGCACGAACAGGGGCACCAGCACAGGCACAAAGCTTTTGACCCTCTTTATCAGCGAGCCTCTCTC
>Ga0302252_1000836_pt1 | contig 21768 bp, 19 predicted proteins | sample AAG_RA_Leu_MG_FD_193511 | JGI IMG/M metagenome (GOLD analysis project Ga0302252, IMG submission 193511) | Enriched activated sludge microbial communities from anaerobic digester in WTTP, New Holstein, Wisconsin, United States - AAG_RA_Leu | ecosystem: Engineered > Bioreactor > Anaerobic >...
CTACGGCATCAGCCCCGGCCGGTGCATCGATGAGCAGTTGCTGCGCCGGATCGGCGCCGGCGACGATCAGTTGCGGGCGTTCCTCGACGACTTGGCCGCCGGAAGCGGTTCCCGGCTTAAAGACCCCGGGCAGCGGCCGGCCTGCGGCTGCCTGGTCAGCAAAGACATCGGGCAGTACAATACCTGCAGCCAGGACTGTCTGTACTGTTACGCCAACAGCTCTGAGGCGGTTGTCCGGCGCAACCGGCAAGGGCACGACTGGCGCGGAGCAGCGATCAGTGCCCCGGCCGCGATTTTGGAGGAGCCGGAATGCTGAAATTACTGCGATTCCTACAACCGTTCCGGGGCAGCGTGCTGCTGGTCTTCGGGCTGGTCTTTTTACAGACCTTGGCCGACCTCTCCCTGCCGACCCTGATGGCCCGGATCGTCGACCGAGGCGTGGTCGGGGGGGACGTCGGCTATATTGTCGGAATCGGGGGACTGATGCTGCTGGTAGCGGGGGTGGGCGTGGCCTGCTCGGTGGCCGCCAGCTTTCTGGCGGCCAAAACGGCGATGGCGTTTGGCCGGAGCCTGCGCAGCACCGTGTTTGCCCGGGTCGAGAATTTTTCCCTAAATGAATTCGACACGATTGGCACCGCCACCCTGATCGTCCGCACCACCAACGACATCACCCAGGTCCAGCAGGTGCTATTCCTGATGCTGCGGCTGCTGACCATGGCGCCGATGATGCTGATCGGCGGGGTGATCATGGCGGTTTCGCTGGATGCCTCGCTGGCCCTGATCCTGCTGGTGGCGGTGCCGGTGCTGGTGCTGGCGATCGCGTTGATTCAGAGCCGGGCGATTCCCCTCTTCCGGCAGATGCAACTTCGGTTGGACCGGCTCAATCAGGTGCTGCGGGAGGGGCTGATGGGGATCCGGGTGATCCGGGCCTTCAATCGCAGCGGCTATGAACAGCGGCGCTTTGCTGAGGCCAACCGGGAGTTGACCGAGGTTTCGATCCGGGTCAATAAACTGATGGCGGTGATGATGCCGCTGGTGATGGTGGTTATGAACTTCACCACCATCGGGATTATCTGGTTCGGCGGGATCCGGATCGACCAGGGAGTGATGCCGGTGGGCGCCTTGATGGCCTTTCTCCAGTATGCGATGTGGATCATGTTCTCGCTGATCATGGGCTCGGTCATTCTCAGCTTCATCCCCCGGGCCTCGGTATCCGCCGGCCGGATCAACGAAGTGCTGGAAAAAGAGCCGAGCATCAGCGATCCGCAGCAGTCCCAGCCGGCCGGGCCGAAGCGGGGTGAGGTCGAGTTCCGGGAGGTGAGCTTCTGTTATCCGGGGGCGGAACTGCCGGCGCTCTGTGAGATCAGCTTCCGAGCGGGGCCGGGGGAAGTGACAGCGATCATCGGCGGCACCGGTTCGGGCAAAACGACGCTGGTCAATTTGATTCTCCGCTTTCACGATGTCAGCGCCGGCCAGGTGCTGGTCGATGGAGTCGATGTCCGGGCGATGGCCCAGGAGGCGCTGCGGGCCAAGATCGGCTATGTTCCCCAGCAGACCGTCCTCTTTAGCGGGACGATTGCGCAGAATCTCCGCTACGGCAAAGCGAACGCCAGCGAGGAGGAGATCCGGCGGGCGGCGGCCACCGCCCAGGCGCTGGAGTTTATCAGCGGGCTGGAGCAGGGCTTCGAGACGGTGGTCGCCCAGGGCGGGAAGAATCTCTCCGGCGGCCAGAAGCAGCGGCTGGCGATCGCCCGGGCGCTGGTCCGCCGCCCCGAAATATACATATTTGACGACAGCTTTTCCGCGCTCGACTTCAAGACCGACGCCCGGCTGCGTCGGGCGCTGCGGGGGGAGACGAGTACGGCGACGGTTTTCATGGTCGCCCAGCGGGTGAGCAACGTGATCGAGGCCGACCGGATTATCGTTCTGGATAATGGCCGGATGGCGGCCATGGGCAGGCACCGGGAATTGATGAACTGCTGTCCGGTCTACCGGGAAATCGTCCGTTCCCAGCTGGCGGAGGAGGAACTGGCATGAGCCGGGAGCAGCCAGCAACGAGAAACGGACAGCCGGATCGGCCGCCGGGCGCCCCCCGGGGCGGACCTTTGGGCGCCTTGCTCCGGCCGGCGGAAAAAGCCAAAGACTTCAAAGGAACGCTGCGCCGGCTGCTCCGCTACCTCCAACCCCGGCGGGGCCAGCTGCTGGCGGTGCTGCTGCTGGCGGTGCTGAGCACGGTGTTCGGGATCGTCAGTCCCAAAATCCTGGGCCAGGCGACGACTGTGCTCTTCGCCGGCTATCTCCAGCTGCTCAACCACACTCCCGGGGGCGGCGTCGATTTCGGGGCGATCTACCGGATCATCCGGCTGCTGGCGGGACTTTACCTGCTCAGCGCCCTTTTTGGCTACGGCCAGCAGTGGCTGATGGCCACGGTGGCCCAGCAAATCGTCTATGAGATGCGGCAGGAGGTCAACGCCAAACTGGACCGGCTGCCCCTGCGCTATTTCGATGGCCGCACCCACGGCGAGATCCTGAGCCGGGTGACCAACGATGTCGATAATATCGCCAGCACTCTCCAGCAGAGCATCACCCAGGTGCTGACCGCTTTGGTCACCCTGGTCGGGGTGGTGGTGATGATGCTGACCATCAGCCCGCTGCTGACCCTGGTCATCCTGGTGACCCTGCCGCTGTCGCTGCTGGTCACGAAATGGATCGCCAGCCGCTCGCAACAATACTATGTCAAGCAGCAAAAGGAGCTGGGGGAGCTCAACGGCCATGTCGAGGAAATGTTCACCGGCCATCAAGTAGTCAAGGCCTTCGGCCGGGAGCAGGCTTCGATCGAGCAGTTCGATGCCATCAACCAGCGGCTGTACACGGTGGCCTGGCGGGCCCAGTTCATGTCCGGGATCATCATGCCGCTGATGAATTTCATCAGCAATCTCGGCTATGTGCTGGTGGCGGTGGGCGGCGCGCTGCTGGTGATCCGGCAGTCGCTCGCGATCGGCGACGTCCAGGCCTTTATCCAGTATTCCCGCCAGTTTTCGCAGCCGATCACCCAGACCGCCAACAGTGCCAATATCATTCAGTCCACCGTCGCCTCGGCCGAGCGGGTGTTTGAACTGCTGGACGAGGAAGAGGAACTGCCCGACCCGCCGGAGGCGGTCGAGATCGGGGCTGTCCGGGGCGAGATCCGCTTTCACCGGGTGCAATTCGGCTACCGGCCGGAGACGCCGCTGATCGAGGAGCTGAGCATTGAGGTCCGGCCGGGACAAACTGTGGCTATCGTCGGTCCGACCGGGGCCGGCAAGACCACGCTGGTCAACCTGCTGATGCGCTTTTATGAAATCGGGGGCGGGTTCATCACCATCGATGGAACGGACATCCGGCAAGTCCGGCGGGGCGCGCTGCGCGGCGTGTTCGGCATGGTCCTCCAAGACACTTGGCTGTTCAACGGCACCATTCGGGAGAATATCGCCTACGGCCGGGAGGGAGCGAGTGAGGAGGATATCGAGCGGGCGGCCCAGGCGGCTTCGGCCGATCACTTCATTCGCACCTTGCCCGAAGGCTACCAGACGGTGCTGAACGAGGAGGCCTCCAATCTTTCCCAAGGGCAGCGGCAGCTGCTGACCATCGCCCGGGCCATCCTGGCCGATCCGGCGGTGCTGATCTTGGACGAAGCGACCAGCAGCGTCGATACCCGGACCGAGCTGCTGATCCAGCAGGCCATGGCTGAACTGATGAAGGGCCGAACCAGTTTCGTCATCGCCCATCGGCTCTCCACCATCCGCGAGGCGGATCTGATTCTGGTCATGAACAACGGCCGGATCATCGAACAGGGCAGGCATACCGAACTGCTCGCCCGGGGCGGATTCTATGCCGAGCTCTATCACAGTCAGTTTGGAGGGGCGCCGGCGGCAGCGGTGGACTGATTTCCGGCGGCAGCTGATTTTCATGGAAATCTTTGCATTATTGGGAAGTTTCATTTATACTGGATGACAGGGATAGGGGAACCAGCAAAAAGACCCCGGTGGCTTGGGCTGCCGGGATTTGTTTTTATATACGCACAGAGGGGTCCTGTGGGGATAGAAGATGGTTTCCGCCCGGGTGCCGCCGCCGCCGGCGGTGCGGCCGTGTCAGACGGCCGATAGATGAGCGTAATACAATATAGACAAACAGTTAGGAGAGGAAAATTTGAGTATGGAAGGATTTACAGCCATGGGCCTGAGCCGCCCGGTATTGGCTGCGTTGAGCAACATGGGCTTTGAGGAGCCGACTCCGATTCAGACCGAGGCGATTCCGCTGGCATTGAGCGGCCGAGACCTGATCGGCCAGGCTCAGACCGGAACCGGTAAAACTGCGGCGTTTGCCGTCCCCTTAGTCGAAAAAATCCGCCTGGATGCTTATGATATCCAGGGCATCGTGGTTACCCCCACCCGGGAACTGGCGGTCCAGGTGGCGGAGGAACTGAACAAAATCGGCATGACCCGGGGCGTCCGGGCGCTGCCCATCTACGGCGGGCAGGATATCAACCGCCAGATCCGAGCCCTCCGCAACCGCTACCAGATTATCGTCGGCACCCCCGGCCGGCTGCTCGACCACCTGCGGCGACGGACAATCCGGCTGCATGGGATCTCGATGGTGGTGCTGGACGAAGCGGATGAAATGCTGAACATGGGATTTATTGAAGATATTGAAACCATTCTCCAGCAGGTGCCGGAGCAGCGGCAGACGATGCTCTTTTCCGCCACCATGCCCCGTCCCATCCAGGAACTGGCCCAGCGATTCATGCAGGATCCGCAGCTGATCATGGTTCGGGCCAAGGAGCTGACGGTGCCGAGCACCGAACAGTATTACCTGGAAGTTCAGGAACGGCAAAAGTTCGATGTCCTCTGCCGGCTGCTGGACATTCAGTCGCCGGAAATGGCGATTGTCTTCGGCCGGACCAAGCGGCGGGTGGCGGAGCTGTCCGAAGCTCTTTCCGAGCGAGGCTATGCCGCCGAAGGGATTCACGGCGACTTGACCCAGGCCCAGCGGGATACGGTGATGCGCCATTTCCGGGAAGGGGATACCGAAATCCTGGTGGCGACCGATGTGGCCGCCCGGGGTCTGGATATCACCGGGGTGACCCATGTCTACAATTTTGACGTCCCCCAGGATCCGGAAGGCTATGTGCACCGGATCGGCCGGACCGGCCGGCTGGGACGGCCGGGGCTGGCGGTGACCTTTGTCACCCCCCGGGAAATCGATCATCTCAAGGTAATCGAACACATCACCAAACGGAGAATTGTCCGGAGACCGGTGCCCACCATCTCGGAGGCAATGGAAGGCCAGCAGAAAGTGGCTATGGAGCGGCTGCTGCAGGCGGTCGAAGCCGGTGAATTCGATCATTACAAACGCCTGGCTAAAGACCTGCTGGAGGAGAACGACTCGGTTTCCCTGGTGGCGGCGTCCTTGAAACTGCTAGCCAAAGAGACCAGCTCGGCTCCGGTCCAGCTGACCGAGGAAGCTCCGGTCCGGGTGAAACGGTTTAAGAAACCGCTGCCGCAGATGGAACCCCCCCGCCGGGATCGCAACTGGCGGGGTCGCGGCGGCAGCGGCGCCCGCCGACCGCGGCCGTAAGCTCGGGCGAGACTACCGACCGGATGGAGAGAAGCAATGAAAACCCTGGTTTTGGCAGAAAAACCCAGCGTCGCCCGGGAGATTGCCCGGGTGCTGAAATGCGATAAAAAGGGCAAGGGCTTCCAGGAGGGGGCCCACTACGTGGTGACTTGGGCGCTGGGCCATCTGGTTACTCTGGCGGAGCCCGAGGATTATGACCCGAAGCTGCGGGAATGGCGGATGGAAGACCTGCCGATGCTGCCGCCGACGATGAAGCTGAAGGTGATCCGGCAGAGCGCCCAGCAGTTTCAGGCGGTGAAGAGCCTGATGCAGCGGGGCGATATCAAAGATTTGGTGATCGCGACCGATGCCGGCCGGGAGGGGGAACTGGTGGCTCGCTGGATCATGGTCCAGGCCCGCTGGCACAAGCCCTTCCGGCGGCTCTGGATCTCCTCCCAGACCGATGCCGCCATTCGGGACGGCTTTGCCGCCCTCAAGCCGGGACCGGCTTATGATCCGTTGTACCATGCCGCCGTCTGCCGGGCGGAAGCCGACTGGCTGATCGGAATCAATGTCACCCGGGCACTGAGCTGCAAGTTCAACGCCCAGCTGAGCGCCGGCCGGGTGCAGACTCCAACCCTGGCCATGATCGTGCAGCGGGAGCAGGAAATCAAGAACTTCGTGCCAGTCGACTACTGGACGATTCGGGCCGACTTCGGCGATTATTTCGGCGACTGGCGGGACCGCCAGCAGCAAGGCCGGATCTGGGAGCAGGCGCAGGCGGAAGCGCTGCTACAGCGAGTTCAAGGCCAAACCGGGGTGATCAGCGAGGTGCGGACTGAAGCCAAGAGCGAACCGCCGCCCCTGGCCTACGACCTCACCGAACTGCAGCGGGACGCCAATCGCCGCTACGGCTTTTCCGCCCAGCAGACCCTCTCGGTTTTGCAGGGGCTCTATGAACAGCACAAGCTGGTTACCTACCCCCGAACTGACTGCCGCTATCTGACCAGCGATCTCGTTCCCAGCCTGCCCGGCCGACTGCGGGCGATGGCGGCCGGACCCTATGCCGCCCCCGCCGAGCCTTTGCTGGGCAGAGCCCTGCACCCGGGCAAGCGGCTGGTCGACAACAGCAAGGTGAGCGATCACCACGCCATCATCCCCACCGAGCAGCCCCTGCGCCTGGCGACGCTAAACGCCCAGGAACAGAAGCTCTATGATTTGATTGCCCGCCGGTTTCTGGCGGTGCTCTATCCGCCCTTTCGCTATGAGCAGACCACGGTGCTGACCGTGGTCAACGGGGAGCGGTTCTATGCCCGGGGCAAAGTGGTGACCGATTCCGGCTGGCGGAAGGTGACTACCCCGGCTGTTGAGAAAGAGGAAGGCGGCGAGGAGACCCTGCCCGAGCAGACCCTGCGCCGTCATCACCAGGGGGAGCGGGTCGAACTCAAAAACTGCAAATTGAACCGCGCCAAAACCCGGCCGCCGGGCCGCTACACCGAAGCCACCCTGCTTACCGCCATGGAGGGAGCCGGGAAATTCATCGCCGACGAGGAGCTGCGGGAAGCGGTCAAAGGCAGCGGACTGGGAACTCCCGCCACTCGGGCGGAGATTATTGAAAAGCTGATCAAGACCTTTTACATCGAACGGCACGGCAAAGAGCTGGTGCCTACCTCCAAAGGCCGGCAGCTGATTCAGCTGGCGCCGCCGACGCTGCGCTCCCCGGAACTGACCGCCCGCTGGGAACAGCAGCTGGCGGACATTGCTCGGGGCCGAGGCGACCGGTCCGCATTTATGACTGCGATTCGCAGCAATGCCCAAGAGCTGGTGCAGGGGGTCATGGCCGACACTGCCCGGTATCAAGCGGACAATGTGACTAAAAGCAAATGTCCGACCTGCGGCCGGTTCATGCTGCGGGTCAACGGCAAACGGGGGCGGATGCTGGTCTGCCCGGAACGGAGCTGCGGCCACCGTCAGCCGGAGCAGGGCGACGATCCTCGGGGTGGAGCGAGCATGCGGGGGGGAGGCAAGGTCAATCCCCGGCTGCTGGCCCAATATAGTGAGGGCGGAGGCCTGGGCCAAAGCTTGGGCGAGCTGCTCCAGAACGCCCTCCAGCAAACCGGCCGCGAGCACAAAGAGTAGAAGCAGAATCAGCGCCGACCAGCCGATGAACGGACCCGGTCGTTGCCATCGGTGTCCGGCCGGCGGTGACGGCCGCTGTTTATATAGGGCAACGATTTCACTCACGGCGGAGCGTGCGCGAAGGGGAGGAGGAAGCGGATGGGCTATCTGGGCTGGCTGATTCTGGCGGTGGTTTTTGGCATTGTGGAAACCTTGACCTTGGGCTTTTGGTTTTTAGGGCTGGCGCTGGCGGCGTTGGCGGTGGGGCTGGTGGCGGCCTTGCGGCTGGTGACCGGATTATCCGGTCAGATCGCAATTTTTGCGGCGCTGACGGTATTGTTCATTGTCTTCGCCCGGCCTCTGGCTAAGCGGCTGTTCCGCAGCCAGGAGGTCAAGAGCAATGTTGATTCGCTGGTCGGCCTGATCGGGGTGGTGACCCAGGAGATTGCTCCGCTGCAGCCCGGGCTGGTGAAGATTTACGGCGAAATCTGGACGGCGTCTTCCGACCAGAGCATCGCTGCCGACAGCCGGGTGGTGATCCGGGCGGTCGAAGGGGTCCGGCTTTTGGTCGACCCCCTGGAGGAATTGAAAAAAGACTAAATGGAGGTGGATTCTAAAGATGGAAAGCTTTTCGCTGATGGTGCTGGTTTTGGCGGCGGTCATTCTCTTCCGCTCGCTGCGGATCATCCGCCAGTCAACGGTGGGGATCGTGGAACGGCTGGGTAAATTCCACACCCGGGCAGAGCAGGGAATCAACATTATCGTACCCTTTGTCGACCGCTTTCGGGCGATTGTCGATCTGCGCGAACAAGTGGTCGACTTCCCGCCCCAGCCGGTGATTACCAAGGATAACGTGACCATGCAGATCGACACTGTGGTCTATTACCAGGTGACCGACGCCTTCCGCTACATTTACGAAATCGCCAATCCGATTTCCGCGATTGAGAATCTGACTGCCACCACCCTCCGCAACATCGTCGGCGACATGGAGCTGGACCAGACGCTGACTTCCCGCGACATCGTCAACACCAAGCTGCGGCAGGTGCTGGACGAAGCTACTGATAAATGGGGAATCAAAGTCAATCGGGTGGAATTGAAGAACATTCTGCCGCCGGCCGACATTCAGCAGGCAATGGAGAAGCAGATGCGGGCGGAGCGGGAGAAGCGGGAGGCCGTGCTCCGGGCGGAGGGACTCAAGACGGCGGCGATTCTGACGGCAGAGGGAGAGAAACAAGCGACCATTCTCCGGGCGGAGGCGGCCAAAGAAGCCGCCATTCGGGAAGCCGAAGGGGTGCGGGAATCCACGGTGCTCCGGGCCGGAGGCGAAGCGGAAGCGCTGCTCCAGGTCCAGCAGGCCTTTGCCAGCAGCCTGCAGATGATCAAATCCGCCGAGGCCGATGACAAGGTGCTGGCTCTGAAATCACTGGAAGCCCTGAAAGAAATCGGCCATGGCCAGGCCACCAAAATTATCATTCCGGCCGATCTGGCCGGGCTGGGCGGAGCGTTGGCGGCACTCAGCGCCACCTTTGACCAAAAGCCGGAACTGCCGGCTGCCGGGACGGGAGTGAGCGGCCGATCGGCAGTCGGAAAAGAGGCCGAAGCGATCTGACCGAACGACGCAGAATGCGATAAGATGAAGGTAGACGGCTGATTACTGGACGAAAGGGAGGGAATTGTGATGGTGTACAAGCAGGGAGCCTTGCTACTCACTGGTAGTTTGCTGGTGGGACTGCTGGTGCTGGGCGGCTGCAGCCAAACCCCGATCAGCACTCAACCGCCGGCTCCGAACGGAGGCGGTTCCACGACCTCAGAGCCAGCGGTCTCGGGGCCGGCCCCAAACGCCGCGGCGACTCTCTATGGTGCCGAAGCGGCTGCGCAGGATCAGCAATTGACCCTGAACAAGATGCTCAACTATGCGATTGCAGACGAGTACCTGGCCCAAAGTCAGTACCAGCAAATCATCAAGCAATTCGGAGAAGTGCAGCCCTTTGTCAACATTGCGGCAGCGGAGGCGACGCATATTGCCCTGCTGCAGCGGCTGTTTGTCTCGCATGCGATCAGCCCGCCCGAGGATGCCGCCAACGCGCACCTCAAAGCAGCGAAATCGATTGAGGAGGCGCTGGCCCTGGGAGTGGCAGCGGAAGAAGCCAACATCGCCATGTATGAGCGCTTTCTCCAGCAGCCGGGACTGCCGGAAGACGCCAAGGCAGTCTTCGGTCAGCTGCAGGCAGCCTCCCGCAGCCATCTGCAAGCCTTTCAGCGGGGAGGACAAACCGGAGCCGGGAACGGAGCCGGTCCTGGTCCGGGGGGCGGCCCCGGACCGATTTTGAAGTAACGGCGGATGATGGCGGCCGATAAAAGGGGGGAGACTTTGAACATGGCGGAATTAACGATCACGATCCTGGTGGAAAACACCGTGGGCGCCCCGCTGGGCCTGGTGGGGGAGTGGGGCAGCGCGATGCTGGTGGAAACCGGCGGGCAGCGGATCTTGCTCGATACCGGCGAAAAGGGCGGCATCATGCCCAATGCCGAAGCCCTGGGAGTGGACCTGCGGGCAGTCGATGCCCTGGTCCTCAGCCACGGCCATTATGACCATTCGGGCGGGATGCGGGCCTTCCTCAAACTGCGGGGGAGTCTGCCGGTATACATTCATCCTGATTTTTTCAGCAGCCACTATTATGTCTCTTCGATTCGGCGCTATATCGGGGTGCCGCATCATCGGGAAGAATTGATTGGATTGGGAGCGGAGCTGATCACGGTCCGGGAACCGTTGCGGCTCAACCCCCAACTCTGGGTCAGCAGCGAGGTCCCTCGCCGGACCAGCTTCGAGGTCGGAGACACCCGCTTGGTCCGCAAGGGCGAGGGCGGGATCGAGGAAGACCCCCTGCTTGACGACATGAGCCTCTATGCTTTGACCAGCCAGGGGCTGGTGATCATCCTGGGCTGCGCTCATGCCGGACTGGTCAATATCATCGAGCATGCCCGGGAAGTAACCGGAGAACGGCGGATTTACGGAATCATTGGCGGGACCCATTTGGGTCCGGTGGCGGAGCCTCAGCTCCAGGCGACGATCGAGTATTTACAGGGACTGGACTTGAAGTTCCTGGCAGTCAATCACTGCACCGGGCTGCCGGTGATCGCCCGGCTGGCGGGAATTTTCGGGGAGATTTACCATTTTGCTCCGGCCGGCGCCAAATTCCGGCTGCCGCTGGAGACGTGATCCGGAAAATGAGCAAACCAGAGGAGAATTCGACCCGAATCATTCTGGAAAGCATTTCCGACGGGGTCTTCACGATTGACCAAGATTGGCGGATTACCTCCTTTAACCGGGCGGCGGAAGAGATAACCGGAACTGACCGTCGGGAAGCAGTGGGTCGCTACTGCTGGGAAGTATTCCGGGCAAGCATGTGCGAAAGCGATTGCGCGCTGCGGCGGACCATGGAGACCGGCGAGCCGGTGATCAATAAAGCGGCCTTCATTGTCAACTCCGGCGGCCGGCGGGTCCCGGTCAGCGTTTCCACCGCTCTGCTCCGGGATGAAGCCGGACAGGTGGTAGGGGGAGCCGAGACGTTCCGCGACCTCAGCCTGGTCGAGGAATTGCGCCGGGAATTGCACGGCCGCTTCCAAATCGGCGACATGGTCAGCCGCAGTGCGGCGATGCGGCCGATCTTCGAGATCCTGCCCCTGGTTGCAGCCAGTGACAGCACTATCCTGATCCAGGGCGAGACCGGCACCGGCAAAGAAGTCCTGGCGCGGGCGATTCACGAGCTGAGCCCGCGGCGGCTGAAGCCATTTGTGGCGGTGAACTGCGGAGCGCTGCCCGATTCGCTCCTGGAATCGGAGCTGTTCGGCTACAAAGCCGGGGCCTTCACCGGGGCGCAGCGGGACAAAGCCGGCCGGTTCGCGCTGGCCGAAGGGGGGACGATCTTTCTCGATGAGATCGGGGAAATCAGTCCCGCGCTGCAGGTCCGGCTGCTGCGGGTGCTGCAGGAAAAAAGTTATGAGCCGCTGGGGGCGACCGCGGCGGTGAAAGCCGATATCCGGGTCATCACCGCGACCAATCGCGATCTGGCCGAAGAGGTGAAAAAAGGGAACTTCCGGCAGGATCTATTTTATCGGATCCATGTGGTTAAAATCGAACTTCCGCCGTTGCGGAAACGAAAGGAAGACATCCCCCTGCTGGTCGCGCATTTTATTGAGCGCTTCAATCGGCTGCAGGGCAAATCGATCGCCGGGGTCGAATCGGCGGTGATGAACCGGCTGATGGCCGTTGATTATCCGGGTAATATTCGGGAGCTGGAAAACGTGATCGAGCATGCCTTCGTGCTTTGTCCGGGAGGCTTGATCAAGCCGGAGCATCTTCCGCCCGAATTTCGGGTGCGGATGAACTCGGCGGTGGAGGGGCAGGATTTTCGCGGCCTCGTCCAGTCTGTGGAAGCGGAAGCCATCCAGGCGGCGTTGCAGCGCAATCGGGGCAATCGGCTGGCGGCGGCCCGGGAGCTGGGAATTCACAAAAGCACGCTCTTTCGCAAAATAAAAAGATTGGGGATTGTCGAACCGCCGATTGAGGAGTAGCGATTAAGCGACTCCTTGCGATGCAAGAGACGCAACAATGCGTCTCTTTTTTGCTGTCTGCGAACGAGGGGAACCTGGTGCCGCCGGGAGGGCGGCGGAAAGCGGCCGGGCCGATTATTTGGCATGATTATTGCTCGTTATTTTGGCAGGGGGAAGGACGATGATTATTGCCGTGGCGGTATGGGCGGGAAGGATCTCTCCGGTGTTTGATGTGACGCAGCAAATTCTGGTGCTGGAACTCGGCCGCGGAGGGGCAGTGGCCCGGCGGATTGAACCGCTTCCGACGGGGCAGCCGCTGTCGGTGGCGGCCCGCATGAATCAGCTGGGTGTGGAGGTGCTGGTTTGCGGAGCTATTTCGGGGATGCTGGAAGGATTGCTCCGAGCTTACCGGATTCGAATCATCCCGTTTGTAACCGGAGAGGTTGAGGTAGTCATCGGGGCGCTGTTAGCCGGCCGGCTGACACAACCAGTTTTCTTCCTGCCCGGAACCCGCCATCGATGCGGTTGCGGCGCGGGCCTGGGGAGGATACCGGGCAAAGGGCGAAGAAGCGGGCGCGAGTCGGCGCGGAAGCGGGATAAGGATTGAATCGAAAGGAGGAGCGGACAAATGTTGAGCAAGGGACGAAGAATATTCGGCGCCGGCCGGCGCATCGGACGGATGGCGGGCCTGTGTGCCGGAATTGGCGGTGCCGGACTGATGGGTCGGCGGATGCGACGAGGCTTGGCGATGATGCTGGCAGCGGGAATGCCGGCCGCGGGGGAGAGCGTAGACAGTGTCCGGGGAGGAGGAGCCGGAGCAGGGCGCAGAATGGGAATGTGTGCCGGTTTGGCCGGCCAAGGTCAAGGGCGAACCGCATTCGGAGCGGCTAGGGAGCCGGGGAACAATGGATTCGGTCGGCAACTCTCCCCGGAGGAAACCCAGCAGTTCTTGCAAGCGGAAGCCGAGCGGCTGCAGGCGGAACTGATGGCGATTAAGCAGCGGCTGCAGACGATTCCGGTCTCGGCTGAGGCGGAGTAAGCAATCCAGAGCCAGGAAATGAGGGAAATAGTCATGAAAATTGCGATAACCACCAACGGCAGCAACCTCGAAGCACCGGTGGGGCAGCGTTTTGGACGGGCGGAGCGGTTTATGGTGATCGATCCCGCAACGCTCGAATATCAGCTCGTCGAAAATCCGGGCGATCCGGCCCAAGGCGCCGGTATTCAGTCGGCGGAGCGGGTGGCTCGACTGGGGGTCTCGGCTCTGATCACCGGACATTGCGGCCCAAAGGCGTATCGGGTACTGCAGGCCGCCGGGATTGAAGTCTATGTCGGTGCTCAGGGCTCGGTCGCCGAGGTGCTGGAGCAGCACCGGCAAGGCCGGCTGCAGCCGGCTGTCGGGGCTGATGTGGAAGGGCATTGGGTATGAAAATTGCTGTTGCCAGCGGCAAAGGAGGAACCGGCAAAACCACCGTCGCGGTCAGCCTGGCGCTGGCCGGGCAGCAGCCGCTGCAGCTGCTCGATTGTGATGTGGAGGCACCGAATTGTCGGATTTTCTTGCAGCCGACGATAAATCCGCCACAGCCGGTATCAGTTCCGGTGCCGGTCGTCGATCAGGAGAAATGCAGCCGCTGCGGCCAGTGCAGCGCATTATGCCAATACCATGCGATCGCCGTACTCGAAACCGCCACCTTGGTTTTCCCGGAGCTTTGCCATAGTTGCGGCGGCTGCCGCCGAATCTGTCCGGAAGCGGCGATTAGTGAGCAGGAGCGCGAAATCGGGCAAATCTTTACCGGGCGGCGGGAGTTGGTGGACTGGGTGGAAGGGCGGCTCAACATCGGCGAAGCAATCACTCCGCCGCTGATTCGTGCGGTCAAGCGCAAAGCCCGACCGCAGGGAACGGTAATCATCGATTGCCCGCCGGGGACCGCTTGTTCTCTGGTTGCGGCGGTCAGCGGCTGTGATGTTGTGGTGCTGGTTACGGAACCGACGCCCTTTGGCCTGCATGATCTCCATCTGACGGTGGAGGTGCTGCGGCAATTGCAGCTGCCGCTAGGAGTGGTGATCAACCGGTCGGATATTGGAGACCAGCGGGTCGAGCACTTCTGCGCTCGGGAGCGGATCCCGATTTGGCTGCGGATTGCTCATGACCGTCGGATTGCAGCCGCCTCGGCCCGGGGCGAGGGGTTGCTGGCTGTCCGGCCCGAGCTGGCCGATGATTTTCGCCGCCTCTTAGAGAATCTGACCAAGCTTGGCGGGAAGGAGGCGAATCGCTGATGAAGCCGAAAGAAATCGTGGTGGTCAGCGGCAAGGGCGGCACCGGCAAAACCAGTCTGATGGCTTCACTGGCGGTGCTGGCCTCCGAACCAGTGCTGGCCGACTGTGATGTCGATGCCGCCGATCTGCATCTGCTGCTCAATCCTCAAATCCAAACCAGACAGGAGTTTTGGAGCGGGAAAAAAGCGTCGATCCGCCAAGCCGACTGCTTCAGCTGTGGTCATTGCCGCCGGCTTTGCCGGTTTGAGGCAGTGCACACCGAGGCCAGTTCGGTGCAAGCGCCGCTGAAATACCTGATCGATCCCATCGGTTGTGAGGGCTGCGGGGTCTGCGTTCACTTCTGTCCGGTCCAGGCAATCGACTTCAAAGACAGCCGTGCCGGCGAATGGTTTGTTTCCGCCACTCGGCAGGGGCCGATGGTCCATGCCCGGCTGAAAGCGGGAGCGGAAAATTCGGGCAAACTGGTGGCGGTGGTGAGAGAGCAAGCTCGCCGGCTGGCAGCCGAACACAACCGGGAACTAATCTTGATTGACGGTCCGCCGGGGATTGGCTGCGCCGTGATTGCGGCTATCACCGGGGCCTCTGTGGTGGTGGCGGTAACCGAGCCGACGCTGTCGGCCCGGCATGATCTGGAAAGACTGCTGGCCTTGGCCCGGCACTTCTCGATTCCGGTGCTGGTCTGGATCAACAAATGGGATCTTGACCCCCAAATGACTGCGGACGTGGAGCTGCACTGCCGGGAATTGGGGGCGGAACTGCTAGGCCGGGTTCGCTATGACCCGCTCTTTGTCGCCGCCCAGATTCAAGGCAAAACCCTGGTCGAATTCGATTCGGGGGAAGTGGCCGAGGAGATTCGGTCCGGCTGGCAGCGGCTGCTGCAGTGGCTGGTCTGACAGCAGTCCGGATTGGAGACAAACCGGCCGAATAAAGAGAACAGATGAGACTGTTATTCGTGGATTGTTGAAAGGAGAAATTGCCATGCGTATTGCCATCCCCGTTCTGCAAGGGAAACTGTGCACCCATTTCGGGCACTGCCCGGCCTTTGCCCTCATTGACGTCGACCCGGAATCCCGCCGGATTGTGAGCCGACAGGAACTGACAGCTCCGGAGCACGAACCGGGAGTGCTGCCCCGCTGGTTGGCCGAGCACCGGGTCAATACCGTCATCGCCGGCGGCATGGGTCAGCGGGCGCGAGACATCTTTACCGAAAAGGGCATTCAGGTGCTGGTCGGGGCGGCAAGCCGGAGCCCGGAAGAATTGGTGAATGAGTACCTCCAGGGGAGCTTGCTGCTGGGAGAAAATGTCTGCGACCATTAAACGGAGAACCGTGCCGACTGCCCCCTGAACATGGTAAAATATAGGCAAATAAGCTGCGAAGGGGGCGATCCTATGGCACGGGTGGTGCATTTTGAGATGGCTGCGACTAATCCCGAGCGGGCGATTAAATTCTACCAGGAAGTTTTCGGTTGGGAATTCCAGAAATGGGAAGGCGACTTCGATTACTGGCTGATTATGACCGGTGATCCCAAACAGACCGGTATTGACGGGGGGCTGATCCGACGGGAGAACCCCTGGGACGTGTCCCGGACAGTGGTTGACGTTCCGTCCCTGGATGACGCGATCGCCAAAATCACCGGCAATGGGGGCAGCGTTGTCCAGGGGAAAAGCGAGATCGCCGGTGTCGGCTATTTCGCCGTCTGCAAAGACCCGGAAGGGAATGTATTCGGTCTCATGGAGTGGGCCGGGGACGACCGGGAACCGGTGGACGACGTGGAACCGGTAACCGCCTAAATACCAGTGGGCTTACTTGACGACCAGAACCGAGCAGGGCGCGTGGGAGACCACGTGCCCACTTACGCTGCCCAGCAGCAGCCGCTGCAGTCCACCTAGTCCCCGATTGCCGATGATGACCAGATCGCAGTGCTGCTTCTCGATTACCTGCAGGATGATTTCTGCGGGACTGCCGTATTCGATTTCGGTCTGGACCGGAATCTGCGGTCCCAGCAGCTCCCTGGCCTGATCCAGCACCTGCTGGGCGAAGGCCAGCAATTCCTCGGGGTAGTGGGGCGGGATATAGGTCATGCCCAGAGTGTCCGCCACCACCGGGATGTTGGGGATATTGATAACGTGAATGAGAAGGATCGCCTTGACTGAACCGGCTTGGGCTAGATCCCGGGCGGCGGCAACAGCGTCGAACGAGGGTTGGGATCCATCCACCGCCACCAGCGCTTTCTGATACATGAAGACCCCCTCCTTTACTCAGCACCAGCGTCTGATAATTCTATTGTACTCTTATTCGCCGGCTTCGTGCAGTTGGGGAGTGGCGAGTGCTGCCGGCGGGTGCCGAACGTCGGGCAAAAGAAGAGGAGGCGGAGTCGCAGTTCCGCCCCCTGGAGAGAGAAGAAAATTTATATGGCATGTTGCAAGCCATAGTAATATATTCTTCAGCCGAAACCGAAATCCTGCCAGCGATAACACAAAATATAAAAAAAGTAGCACCAAGCCGCTGGCGGCAAAGCCGAACTCTTGACAGGGGCAGGTGATGTCGCTAGTATTAGCCTGTATGGCTTGCAATCAACGAGGATTCATAATACCGTATTCAGATTGAAGAGGTGAGGAAGTGACCGGTGTCGTTGTTGTCGGCAGTCAGTGGGGCGATGAAGGAAAAGGGAAAGTCATCGACTTCCTGGCAGAAAAGGCTGACGTCGTAGTTCGCTATCAGGGCGGGAATAATGCGGGACATACTGTGGTGGTTAAAGACCAGGAGTTTCGGTTGCATTTGATCCCGTCAGGAATTCTTTATCCCGAAGTCAAATGTTTAATCGGGAACGGGGTTGTTCTCGACCCGGAAGTTCTGATTCGCGAGATCACTCAGCTGCGGCAGCGGGGGACCAGTGTGGACAACCTTCATATCAGTTCCCGGGCGCAGGTGTTGATGCCGTACCATCAACGCATTGACGAATTGGATGAAGAACGGCGCGGGGAATTCAAGATCGGCACCACCAAACGAGGAATTGGGCCGGCTTACATGGATAAAATCGCCCGGGTCGGAATCCGGATGGCGGACCTGCTGCACCGGGAATTTCTGGCGGATAAATTGCAGCGGATTTTGAAAGAGAAGAATCAGCTGTTTGTTGAATATTATAAGATTGAACCGATCGATTACCAGAGCGTGCTCGAACAGTACCTGGCTTTCGGGGAGCAGCTGCGGCCGTTTATCGTTGACACCTCGGTGCTGCTATACCGGGCTTTGCAAGCGGGGCAAAAGGTTCTTTTTGAAGGCGCCCAGGGGACTTTGCTGGACATCGATCACGGCACCTATCCCTATGTGACCTCCTCTCATCCGATTGCCGGCGGAGCGTCGGTCGGTGCGGGCGTCGGTCCGACTGCTATCGATCATGTGCTGGGTGTGGTCAAAGCCTATACCACTCGGGTGGGAGCGGGGCCCTTTCCCACGGAATTGCTGGACGAGCTGGGAGAGCACATCCGCCAGCGGGGCCGGGAATTCGGCACCACCACTGGACGGCCGCGCCGCTGCGGCTGGCTGGATATGGTGATTTTGCGCTATGCGGTCCGGATCAACGGGCTGAGCAGCATGGCGATTACCAAGCTGGACATCCTCGATGACCTGGAAACGATTAAAATCTGCACCGGCTATCAATATCGGGGAGAGATTATCTCCGAGCTGCCGGCGACTCTGGAAGAGCTTTCCGAGTGTCAACCGATTTACGAAGAGTGGCCGGGCTGGCTCAGCGAAACCACTGCGGCCAATACCCTGGAGGATCTGCCGACCAACGCCCGGCGCTATCTGGAGCGGGTGGCGGAACTGGCCGAGCGGCCGATCAGCCTGATTACTGTCGGCCCGGAACGAACCCGGACCATCGTCCTGGATCCGATTTTTCGGTAATCCATTGACAAGCCGGGACGGAATAGGGTAATATGTTTTCCGTGGCCCCTTGGTCAAGCGGTTAAGACACCGGCCTTTCACGCCGGTTACACGGGTTCGAATCCCGTAGGGGTCACCATTTATTTTTGGGCGATTAGCTCAGTCGGTAGAGCGCTTGCCTCACATGCAAGATGTCAGCGGTTCAAGTCCGTTATCGCCCACCATGCAGATCCAGCCCCGCGCGTGCGCGGGGCTTTTTCAATTATGGGAGTATATACCCTTCGGGGCTTTGCGGCCTTAAATGCATTCGAGGGGCATCGAGACTCGTCTTGTTTTTCAACCCCGACATCTCGGTCGTGGAAAGCTTTTTCGAGAGAATTGCGAATCAAACCAAGACCGAGTCAAGCCAGATTGAGGGATCTATTGAACAGACTGGTAAATCGGGCTAAAATTAACTTATTGGAATGCCGAATGCGGATCTGCTGCCGAAGGCTGACGGCATGCTGGTAGGAATAATGCATCTGATGCAGCGACTGCATGGAGATTTGGGAACAGTATTCGGACAGAGAAGTAATGAAAGGAAGCATACTTGCAATGAAGCGCTTAATGATCAGCGTATTGATTCTGGCTGTCATTGTGGCAGGGTATCAGGTGTGGAGCCATAGCGGCCGAACTTACGATCCGGGACCGGTTGAGGCGGAGATTGGGCAGGTGGCTGCTTATGGATTTGACACTGGCGGCGGTAACCTGGTTGGGATTCAACCGTACATGGTGCCGGCCGACTATACCAATCAGCAACGCTTTCTCGCCAAGCTGGATGCGTATTTTCAGAAGGCTCATGAACAGGGCTGCTTAAGCTCGAAGACGGTGGTCGTGCTCCCTGAATACTTGGGCACCTGGTTGGTGGTGGCGGGGGAAAACGAGCGGGTTTATAAGACGGCTACCATTAATGACGGTATGTTGTGGCTGGCGGCTTCCAATTTGGTGCCATTTGGGCGGGCCGCAATTTCGGCGCCAGCCGACAACCGAATCGAATATGCGTTGCTTCAGATGAAATCTCAGGAAATGGCTGAGATCTACGATCAAGTCCTTTCTTCCCTGGCGCAAAAATACCGAGTGACCATTGTCGGGGGCTCGATCGTGTTAGCATCACCCGCGGTGCGTGACGGACATCTGGTCAGCGGCGAAGGCATTCTCTATAATGTGTCGCCAGTCTATCAGCCGAATGGCCGGGCTTACGATCAATTGGTTTTCAAATCTTTTCCCATTGTCTCCGAACAACCTTTTCTGCAGGGGAAGCCGGTCGAGGAATTGCCCGTTTTGGAGAGCCCCGTTGGCCGGTTGGGTGTTCTGATCTGTGCTGATTCATGGTTCCCGGAAGCCTACACGGCGATGCAGCAGAAACAGGCCCAAGTAGTGGTCGTTCCTTCCTACATAAATACCTGGGAGGCGGTCTGGGATGGTTACAGTGGATGGCCTAATCCCCCTGATGTGGACGCAACCGATCTCAACCGCCTCAATCTGAAGGAAGCCTGGGCCAAATATGCCTTTGCCGGACGGCTGCCTGCCGCGGGGATAGCTGACGGCATGCTGGTCCCGCTGCATGGTCAACTGTGGGATTTGGATTTCGACGGGGCGATGGTGTTAGTCAAGGACAGCCAGGCGATCACCATGCCCGTAACTGATGGCGCAGCGATGGTCAATATGTGGTTGTAATAGGAAAACCGTTAGGATATTTGACGAAATTGCCAAGATCGCGGAGGAGGACAACCTCGACAGGAATGCAATGATCGAAAGACTAAACGAAAGGAGAACGGCTACACGCTGCGGGGAGAGCCAGGATAGAGGCTGATTTGGGGATGCTCTTCCGAGGAGCGGCAGCGAGTGACTGACATGAGCGTGAAGGCGAACGGAGCAACAGGAGCTGAAGCCGACCGCCGCCGGACGGTGGTCAAAACCAAGACGGGCCAGGTCCGGGGCCGATTTACCGCCGGAGTCTACGCATTCAAAGGCATACCATTTGCGGCGCCGCCCTTTGGCGCCAACCGCTTCCGGCCGCCGCAGCCGGTGGCGTCTTGGGCCGGGGTGCGGGACGCGCTTGAATACGGACCCAAATCGCCGCAACTGCCGTATCCCCCGTCGATTGAAGTATTCGTGCCTGAGCTTGCCGGCCCCGGCGAGGACTGTCTGAACCTCAATGTCTGGACCCCTGATCCGGATTCGACCGGGCTGCCGGTAACGGTTTGGATCCCCGGCGGGATGTTTGAGTATCATGGTGCCGGCGCCTCGCCCTGGTGCGAGGGGAGCCGGTTCGCTCGGGATGGAGTGGTTTGCGTGACCATCAATTACCGGGTTGGTGCGGAGGGGTTCCTCTTTCTCGGCGATGGCAGCGCCAATTGCGGTCTGCTCGACCAGATTGCCGCGCTGGAGTGGGTACAGGAGAACATTGCCGCTTTTGGCGGTGATCCCGGCAAGGTCACGATCTTTGGCGAATCGGCGGGGGCGATGAGCGTCAGCATCCTGCTCGCCATGCCCCGAGCCAAAGGATTGTTCCGGCGGGCCATCGCCCAAAGTGGAGCTGCGCATCATGTGATGTCGGTTGCGAGCGCGCAGCGGGTTGGTCGGTATCTAGCCGAGAAGCTGGGAATAGCGGCGACTTACCCGGATATTGCCTTGGTTCCCGTCCAACGGCTGCTGGAGGCCCAGGCCGAGCTGCGGGCCGATCTTATTGCCCGTCCCGACCCCGAATTCTGGGGCGGCGAGGTGGTGACCAGCATGCTGCCCTGGCAGCCGGTGATCGATGGGGAGATCATTCCGGCGCCTCCGCTGGACCGGATTATTGCCGGGGCTGGAGCTGAGATTGATGTTTTAATCGGGACCAACCTCGATGAGCATAGACTGTTTCTGATGCCAGGAATCGAGCAGGTCACCGAGGAGGCTGTGGCTGGAGTTATGGCGGCTTACGGACTACCGGTCGAAGCGGCTTTAATCGCTTATCGGGCAGCCTATCCGGGAGCCGGTCCCGGCGACCTGTTGGCCGCTGTCCAAACCGACTGGTATTGGCGGCTGCCCGCGCTGCGGCTGGCTGACGCTCACGCCGGCGGCCCCGCCGCCACCTATATGTACGAATTCGCTTGGCGCTCACCGCAGTTCAACGGCCGGCTCGGCGCCTGTCATGCACTGGAGATTGCCTTTGTCTTCGATAATCTCGGCTGCAGCACCGAGCCGCTGTTGGGGAGCGAGCCGCCCCAGCCGCTGGCGGATGTTATGCATGCCGCCTGGGCGGCATTTGCCGCCACCGGGGAATGCGCTTGGCCCCGGTATGAACTCAGCCGCCG